>Ga0172367_10000143_pt1 | contig 107620 bp, 98 predicted proteins | sample Lak10m_FD_114542 | JGI IMG/M metagenome (GOLD analysis project Ga0172367, IMG submission 114542) | Freshwater microbial communities from Kabuno Bay, South-Kivu, Congo - kab_022012_10m | ecosystem: Environmental > Aquatic > Freshwater > Lake | place: Democratic Republic of the Congo: South-Kivu... | reverse complement strand
GTAAGCGTCCGGTGAAGGCCGTCTTGCTGGGGTAGTTGTAGTGGGTGAGGATGGTGTCCACCAAGTGTGGAAGGTGGACACCAAGATGGATAAGCGCTTGTTAGTGGTGGCGGGCGAGCCGGTGCGGGTGACGCGTAACGGCCGCCGGTATTTCGGTAAGGCTCACCGGGAAGCGGTGGTGGCGAAGTGTCTGGCGCCGGGAGTGTCGCTTGCCGCAGTTGCGCTCGCGAATGGTTTCAATGCGAACCTGGTACGCAAGTGGGTGCGCCAGCGCCAAGCGCGCGATGCGGTGGCGAACACGGCCGCGAAGCTCCTGCCGGTGACGATACAGACCGAGCAAGCGCGTGCGTTGCCTGAACGCGCAGTGGCCCGGCGACCCGCGGCGCGCATCAGACATACCGATGCCGGATCGATGCGGCTAGGTGTGGGCGCGGTCGAGCTTGTGCTGCAGGGCACGGTGGATCGCGAGCAACTGTTGCTGGTGCTCGAAGCACTGTTGGGCGCGCGATGATTGCGCTGCCCACGGGGACCCGGGTGTGGCTCGCTGCGGGCATAACGGATATGCGTAAAGGCATGGACGGGCTTGCAGCACTCGCGCAGACGGCGCTCGCTGAGAATCCGTTCTCCGGGCACGTATTCGTGTTTCGCGGCCGGCGCGGCGATCTGGTGAAGTTGCTGTGGTTCGATGGAGATGGGCTGTGCTTGTTCACCAAGCGCCTGGAGCGTGGGCGCTTTGTGTGGCCGCAAGCCGACGGGGGCAGCGTGTCCTTGAGTGCGGCGCAGCTCTCGATGTTGCTCGAAGGCATCGACTGGCGCAGACCCAAGCGGACCTGGACACCGGAGCTTGCCGCGTAGTCGCGATCGACAAGAAATATTCGCAAAAATGTTCGCTGCTTGTGAACTTGCACGAGCGCGTTGGGTCGAAGTAACAACAATCAACAACAACGAACTGATCACACTTCTCGCGCATGACGATCGACCAGCCGCAAGCTTCCGCAGAAGAAATTGCAGCAACGCTGCCCGATGACGTGGCAGCGCTCAAAGCGCTGGTGATTGAGCAGCGCGCGCAGCTCGCAACGCGCGTTGCCGAGATCGAACAGCTGAAGCTCTTGATCGCCAAGTTTCGCCGCATGCAATTTGGTCGTTCGTCTGAGCGGCTTGACCGAAGCATCGAACAGATGGAGCTGCGCCTGGAGGAGTTGCAGACTGCCCAGGCTGCGCTTCCCCCGGCGGCGAAGCCGCAGATCGAAGAGAAATCCAAGCCCGTACGCCGGCCGTTCCCAGAACACCTGCCGCGCGAGCGCGTCGTGCACGAACCGGCCTGCAGCTGCCCGGACTGCGGCACGGCGATGAAGCGAATCGGCGAAGACGTCTCGGAGGTGCTCGACTACGTGCCGGCGCGCTTTCGCGTGATCCGGCATGTGCGCCCGAAGATGGCCTGCCCCGAGTGCGAGCGTATCGTCCAAGTGGAAGCCCCCTCGCGTCCGATCGAGCGGGGTGCAGCCGGTGCAGGACTGCTTGCCCACGTCCTGGTATCCAAGTACGCCGACCATCTACCCCTCTATCGGCAGGCTCAGATCTACGCCCGCGAAGGCGTGGAGCTGGAGCGCTCGACCCTGGCCGAATGGGTTGGCGGCTGTTTCCGGCTGCTCGATCCGCTGATCGAGGCCCTTGGGCGCTACGTGTTCGCCGCTAACAAGTTGCACGCCGATGACACCCCGGTACCGGTGCTCGACCCGGGGCGCGGAAAGACCAAGACCGGTCGGCTGTGGACCTACGTGCGCGATGACCGGCCGGCGGCGAGCAGCGATCCCCCGGCGGTGCTGTTTCGCTATTCGCCGGACCGGCGCGGGGAGCGTCCCCGGAATCACTTGGCGAAGTTCACCGGCATCCTGCAGGCGGACGCCTATTCCGGGTTCGGCCACCTCTACGCACTCGGGAAGATCCAGGAGGCAGCCTGCTGGGCGCATGCCCGACGCGGCTTCTACGACATTCACCAAGCCAACCAATCCCCGATCGCAGCCGAGGCACTCCAGCGTATCGGTGCGCTCTACGCGATCGAATCCAAAATCCGTGGCAAACCGCCCGATGAACGCTTGGCGGTTCGTCAGGCTCGCGCCGGGCCGCTTCTCGAATCGCTACGCCAGTGGCTGCGCGAAACCCTTTCACGGGTATCGAAGAAATCCGAGTTGGCGAAGGCCATCGGCTATGTGCTCACGCGCTGGTCGGCGCTCACGCGCTATCGCGACGATGGCCGTGTCGAGATCGACAACAATGCGGCCGAGCGCTCGCTTCGCGTCGTAGCCCTTGGCAGGAAGAACTACCTCTTCTGCGGTTCGGGCGCGGGCGGCGAGCGCGCCGCGGGAATCTACAGCCTGATCGGCACGGCGAAATTAAATGGCCTGGACCCCGAGGCCTACCTTCACCGTGTTCTGGAGCGCATCGCCGAGCATCCGATCAACCGGGTCGAGGATCTGCTCCCTTGGGCAATGGCCGCCGAACTCCAGCCCAGCGACCAGCAACGCCTCGCGGCCTGAATTGCCTTGCCGTCGTCAAGACGGTATCCGCCGGACGCTTACTATCGTTCCGCCATAGCGCACCGATGTGCGGATGAAGACAAAGAAAGTCGAGGGATCGCTCAAATTCAGCGATGAACGCCAAACCAAGTTCTCTACCTCCCTCTCGGGCATAGAAGACGCCCCCTTCGGTTAACTCGCGGTCGGCCTCTGAGCTGACCGAGGGAGTCATTTGATCGCGGCGCGCGCGCGCGCGATTGCCTCCGATGCTGGAATTAGCTTGGATCGCCCATTTTCTATGTCATTGATACGCCGCTCGACCTCGACCGCCCAAGCCTCCTCGATGTCTTGGTCGCCAAAGAGGCTTGCGATCAAACGGTCAGCAAGCTGTGCACGTTCGTCCGGCGCGAGAGACAGTGCCTGGGACTCGATAACTTCAAGCCGGGTAGACATACGAACCTCCAGGAAGCAGTAGCACGATGATGCGCCGGCCACGCGGACTTTGCCGAGGCCCAACGTTCGCGTTCAGGTGCGCGCCGCTTCTGGCGCGTCGCCTGCAACGCGCTGTTGGGCGGCCTGGTAGAGAAACTCCGGCGCGAGATCGGCACCATTCGGCCACGTGACCGTTTCAAGCTCTGGATGTATTGCGGCCTGAGCGAAAAACGCGCTGTCTTTCAGGGGTTCAAACATGGTACCCCAAAGTTCACCGCTCAGATCCACGGTTCCGGACATGCCGTCCTGGAAACGGAGCCAAAGCTTGTAGCCTTTCAAGGGCTTTACTTCAACCACTCTTGGAATCATGGCTTACTCCAACGGTTCGATCTTGTTCAGGGGTTGCCTGGCCCGAGCGCGCGCCCAGTCTTGCAACAGTTCCGCCTGATGGAGAACGCGCCATTCGTCGACCAGTCTCAGCGCGCGAGCCCCCAGATTACCTTCCAGGATCGCACCATCGTCTATCCGAAGAGAGGCTTGCTCGCTACCATACTTCGCGTGGAAATGAGGCGGCGAATGATCGTTGTAATACATGGCGATGATGATGCCAAAGAACCTGCTTACTTCAGGCAATCCGCGCTCCCGGAAATACTCTGACGATCATTATCCCCCTTCTCGATTCAAGACGTCCGACGAAAATTATCGTCCACCCCGCGCGAAGAATAGCTTCATGATTTCGTAATGCGGCGAGAAATGGCGCGCTAGCCATTCTTCGTTCCCAGTGAGATTGTCGAGAATCTTGCGATGCAATTCAGGGCTGGATAGCTGCAACGCATCCATTGCCGCGAGACAGGCCTTCGAACCCGCATCCCTTCCTTCCGGGCTTCCGATAGCATGGACGTAGCATCCGAGAGCGAACAAATCGCGAACGGCTTGCTCTCTGAGGCCACTGCCCAGCGCCTCAAATGCTCGTGTCAGTGCGATTGCGTCAGATTCGTCCAGGGAGCATGGATTATCGCGCGTCATCTTGCCCTCTCAATTGCCACCTAACGTTCGCGCTAACCGGCCGTAGCAACGGGCGAAGCCCGCTTGCGAAGGTCCGAGTTCAGCGCGCGGTTAGGCCTCATGCCGCCTCAAGCATGAACTCGACTTTCACGGCTTCGTACGGGAACTCGATCTGCCCCGATTCGGTTCGATCTAGTACGCCCGCTAGGAGCAGCGCAGTAACATCCGAGTGAACTGCCTTCACGTCTCTGCCAACTCTACGCGCAGCCTCCCGGATCGAGACGGGTCCTGCACCGCAAAGCGTCTTTAACAGCTCCCACCTCTTGGCGGTGAGTACCCGCCAAAGCAGTTCCGGCGTAGCGAAAGAGATACGAGCCGACTTCTGCGGCTTACCCGATTTAACCGCGGCAAGCGCATCGGCCATTGCCGCCTTGGGCGTGCGGACATCAAGGATTACGGTCTTCATGCGTGCACCTCCGGATATCGCGGTCAAAGTCAGCGAAGAGCCTGTCGAGTGACAAAAATCGGTAGCGGGCCTCTCCTTCCGGCGTGTGCCGATGGTCGCCCTTGCCGGACTCGTTGTCGTAGCGGAGAACGCAGACTCCATCGACCACAAAGGCCAGCCAGTATTTGTACGAATGCTTCGAGCCCTCCAAAGGATGCGGGACATCCCAGACGACGATCTCCGCAAAGGATGACTCGGTGTACGCGACGCGTGTTTGGGTCAGCAGCACGGCCTTCACGCTTCGCAGTGTGCCACTGCCTTCGAGGTGATGTCAATGCCTCCAACACGCGAGATGCAGCTTGATGAGGTCTAGACAGAATGGCTTAACTTGAGGCGGCCCGCCTCCGTGATAGCGTGGATTGCGCGCGGTAGCGCGTAGAGCCACAGGGTTGTCCGTGTGGAATCAACCAATTTCAGGAGGCAGGCCATGAGAAAGTCTATCAACGTGCCGAATCACCGGCGCGCGCGGAACGCGCGCGCGTCCGCGTAGATGCAGCAGTTGGCTTCTTGTACACCGCTTCACTGTCCCACGACAAGGCGCATGATTTCCGCCCCAAGACGGAGATCGGGAACGTGACCGAAGGTTTGCCGCCGCAATTGCCCCGAGCGATCAATGAGCAACAGAGTCGGCGTACCTTGCATACGGTAAGTCGTCATCGTTTGCGGGATCGGCCCACCGTCACCCGCAGGCCTATCCACACCGACCGGGAAACGGATGCCGTATTCGTGCACGAAGGCACGCAGGGCTGTCACTGTCATCGCATCGTGGTGCTCGAACACTGTATGCAAGCCCGCCACGATCACACCTTGCGGGCCGAACATCTCGTGCACTATCTTCATCTGCGGAATGGCCTGCGCGACACAACCGGGGCATAGCATTTGGAAGGCGCAGGCGACCACCACATGGCCGCGTTGCGCCTCCAACTCGACGGGCGCCGATGTGTTCAGCCAAGCCGAAGTGCGCCAGGGCGGGGCCATGACAGGCTGATTCACGGCACCCCCTCAGTCACGCAAGCGGCTGAAGGTGTAGTCCTGTGCCTTCTGCGGCTGATGGCAAGCGAAGCATGCGGACGCCGCATTGGCACCCACCACTCGCTTGGCCGGGTCCACCGCCGAATCCTTCGAAGCCCCAGCCACCGGTGGCCTTGAACTTCTTCGAGTCCTTGTGCATCACGCCCACCACCTTGCGCGCGCCCTCGGTGACGGCATTGCCATCACGCACGGCTTCCAGCAGGTCGAAGATGATCACCGATCCATCAGGAAAACTCTTGCCCCGATAGCCGTTCATGGCCTTGTCGTTGGCATAGAGGTGATGAATGCCGCCAAAGGCGCCGAACAGCGGGTGCCCTGCTTCGATCACCATGCTTTTCACATGATGCCAGTCGCGGTAACCCTGGGGGTAGGGAACCTGAGGATCGGCAGCCAGCACGGATGGTGTCGCAGCGGCGCAGAGCAAACTCAAAACCAGTGCTTTCATGGTGGGCCTCCCTATTTGAGATCGGCGATCGCGGCGCCGAAGTTGATGTGGAACGGTTGCCCGGCAACAACCAGCGCAGGCACGGATTTCACACCGACCGCTTCGGCCTCAGAGAGACGCGCCTTGGCTTCGCCCAAGTGAACGATTTCGAGGTCGAAGCGAGCCAGATCGATGGCGTCCGCGAGATGCTGCTCGGCGGCGACACAGACCGGACAACCGGCGTGGTAGAAGATGGCAGATGATTTCATGTAAGGACTCCTAACTATCAAGATCAAAAGAAACCCCGTTCTCGGTGTACGGGGCGGTTAAACCACCGTCAGGCGGCGGATTCGTACTCCGCGCAGTCGACCCGAAGGTGGCGATCTCCCATCGGCGCGCCGACGAGCGCACAGAAATGGGGTGAAATCGTGCCAGGGGCAACGTTCTCGCGGAAATGCCGGCAGGCCACGCAGGTGCGCTGCGGTGCGATCAATTGGCGCTGCTGCAATTGCCGGATCATCTTGATCACCAATCCGAGCAGCACCTCCTGCTCTGCCCGGGTGAGCCCGGCCACAACCGGGGCGAAACTTCTGGGCCACGACTGGGCAATCTCACGACCCGTAGGCGAAGCTTTCAGCGTGACGGCGCGCGCGTCTGAAGCATCCGCATGTTTGCGCAGCAATTTCTTGTTCTCCAGGGCAGCCACCGCATCGCTGGCCGTCGCCTTACTTACGCCAACGTGCGCGGCAGCGGCGGTGAGCCTCGCCCCTTCGGGGCGACCGGCGACAAAGCGGAGAATGTCGGCTTGGGTCGGCGATAAACCAGCCGAGGCGGCCTCTTGCCAGTCAAGTTGACGGGCGACCGCGGCTAGACGGGTCAACCCGTCTGCCAGTCGGAGATCTAGAGGTTCAGAGATTTGGTCGAAATTCATGGTTAGGAATCCTAACCATTTAGCTAGACCGAGTCAAGTACCAGATACGAAGCCCAACGTCCGCACCAATGAGCAGTTATACCCGACGTTGCCAAATGGCGGGATTGCGGCGACCGTGAAATACGGAAAGAACAATATGTTGGTGCGCGACGAAAATTGACCATTTGAACGAGGATCTGCGCGTTCATAATTGACCAGGGTGTTCAGCCTATCCTGCCTTATTTTTAGGCAGGAACAGAAAGGATGATCACCATGGAGAAATTAGGAAGATTGAGGCGGTTGAACCTTTCAAAGCGGAACGACGGGAATGCATATCTCGCACTCGAATGCCCCGGTCCGGGGGTCACACTTGGCATCTGTCGGGTAGTACTCGAAGCAGGGCCTGGCATCAAGCTGAAGTCCGCTGGCGGGCAACCATTCCCGGAGTAATGCAGTCCAGGCATCAACAACCCGTTCGCTCTTTCCACTGTAACGGAGAACAGCATATCTGCCGCCCGGAATGGTTGTTTTGAGAGCGCCACCTGACAAAACGAAATCCGGCGCAACTTCCGCACAAGCATCGTACCGGCATTGCTTCGCCGCAGTGATGCTGGGATCGTCGTAGCTAATGCCATAGCGTGCTTGTCCCAGCAGGTTGTTCGAAACAGCCCATGGATAGTATGTGTTTTGCCAAAACTGTTCGATTGCCTCGCCATACGGGCCGAGATGGCGAAGATAAGCGACGGTTACTGGTTGGCGGTCAATCAGTGTTACTTTCATGATGTTCTCCTTGTTTGGGTATTGGGAGATTTCATGTTCCCCGAAAGGGGCTCGTACTGCCTGACTGTGCTTGCTATCCGCCTGGCCAGAATTGCTATTTTCATTGCGTAGTGAGGATTGGTGTTCGCGCCAAGCAGTGGGCGAACACCCAAAACGGTTCTTGAAAGCGCGCGTGAATGCTTCGGCAGAACCAAAACCCACCGACAAAGCAATGTTCAGAATCCTCGTGCGCGGCTGAGCCGCGAGCCGCATAGCTGCGACCTCGACACGCCGACGACGCAGGTAGTCGCCAAGGGTTTCGCCCATCCATGCGAAAAAGAGACGATGGAAGTGAAATGGGGAAAAGTGTGCGACTTCAGCCAAGGTAGCGAGAAGGAGTTGCTCATCCAGATGTTCGTCAATGTGTGCCAGCACGCGATGCATTCGGCTCTTGTATTCCGACTGGCTATCGAGCGAAGGCATGGAGCCCCTAACGTGATGGTGAACGGCGGGCCACTATGGTGCAAGCACTTGCTGCAACTTGTCCGGCCCGTCCGTTCCACCTGAAGTTAGGCGCCTTACCCCACACAGCACGCGTATTCGATGCGCTGAACGCGACCGCAATGCGGTGCTGTAGCGATGACACGTCTGATCGGCGACAAAATAATGGCATTGCGTCATGAGAACCACCGAAGAAATGCAGCAGCAGCGAGCGCGGTTGCCCCAAGCACAGCAAGTGCGCGCCATGAGAGCTCCAGTCCGGCACCTCCACCTTGCGCCCCGTATCAAGGTCGGCCACGAGCAGCGTTGCTACTTTCTGTTCCCCGGCGTACTCCGTCGTGGGGAGTGCGCGAAAATACTCCGGCACGTCGTCTGGCATCCGAAAGTATGCGATGTCCTCTCGGTTTTTGAACTTACTCAAGAGTGCCACGATCTGCTTCCTTTGAGGGTATTCGCCTTCGTCTATATTCCCATCCGCCGCCTGAGCCAAATACTTGTGCCACCTGTTTGGCGTTTGGAACCTCGCGTGGAGCATTGCGTGGCAACGATGACATAGCGGCACACAGGATGCCCAGTAGTCCTCGTGCGTTGGCCCGTACCCTTCTGCATGGTAGGGAACACTGCTCTGCCCAAAACGCTCTTTGCAACCCAAACACTCGACTGCCGGTGGTAGCGCGCCTTTACTCTTCGCACGGTAATAGTGTTTGTCGCGCCCATGGCGAATGAACGCTGCCCAACCGTTGTACGGCAATCCGTCAGCCATCGAACCCTCCAGAAAATCTAACGTTGGCGTTCAGCGGCGCGCGGCTTCATGCGCGTCCGCTGCGACGCATAGTTGGACCGCACCTACACTGATTCACGCAAGACATTCGCCATGCGTGTCTGCCAACCTGGGCCAGTCGCCTTCCATCGTGCCAGCGTATCGGGCGACAACCTAAGACTAATTGCAACTTTTGATTCCGGAGACTTTGGGCGTCCACGTGGCTTTAGCATGGCGGCCGCAGCGCGTGCGCCAAAGAGTTTGGGCAAAACTTCCTTCGCTGGGCGGGCCTCAGCAATCATCTCCGTGGTCCATTCCGGATTTGCGCGGATGGCTATCTTAGATTTGGGTCGCTTTTTCATATCTCTTCACCTCTCGCTTATTAGCTTTGCGCAGACTAATGACGCGAGGCTTTCCCTCGCGGGGTGTGAACACCACGCTATGCAGGCGATCCTCGATGTAGCCAAGGACGCAGTAGCGCCGTTCCCCATAGTCTTTGCGCGTGTCTTCCCAGATTAAGGCTGTCGCCCAGTCGAGGTACTCGGCAAGGTCCAATGAGAGACCGCGCTCCGCAAGATTGCGGTCTTCTTTGTCGGGGTCTTTGTCCACTTATTTATTGTATATGCGTATATACAAAAAAGCAAGCCTACCCAATGTCGGCGGACCACCTTACGGTGCGGTCCAACGTTTGAATTCACCGGCCTTGCGCGGCTTTATGCGCAAGGTCCGGTGGAATGATGGGTTGGGCATCGGGCTACACATGAGGAAAACTCGGATTGTGCGCGACCTCCCACAGAAAGCCGTCTAGGTCAGTAAAGTACCCAGAGTAGCCACCCCAGTCTGTGGGTTGCCCCTTCTTTGTGACTTTGGCACCGAACGCGGCAACACGCTCAAGCAATGCATCTACCTCGGCCGGAGAGCGGACATTGTGCGCAAGAGCAAAGCCGCGAAATCCTGAGCCCTCAGGCGAAAGACCTGCATCGGCGGCCAAACTTTCCCATGACCAAAGAGCGAGCCATGTCTTCCCAAGCTCAAAGAAAGTGACCGACGGAGGGGTTTCGATCCGGGGTAGGCCGAGACACTCTGCGTAGAACCGAGTAGCCCTTTCCAGATCGGAGACACCAAGCGTAATCAGGCTAATGCGTGGTTCCATGGCGCGCTCCTCAAGATGCCCAACGTCCGGCATCAGCCGCGCGCGGCTTCTTGCGCGTCGGCTGCATGCCGCTGTTCGGCCACATCATGCTGATGTCGCCTTGCCTCGTCTTGAGGTGCGGCCGGTAACCCACTCGCGCAACACATCATTCATTCGCGTTTGCCAGCCCGCGCCCGTACCTTTGAAATACTCGATAACCTCGGCGCTGAATCGAACGCTCACCAACTGTTTGGTTGCCGCAACCTGCGGCCCGCGCTGCCCTTGCTTTCGTTTCTCTGCGAGGGCCGCCTTCACCGCGGCATAGCCACCTTTCTTGACAACCACAGCGCCTGCCATCTTCGCCTCTTCGCGCGCAGTAAGCGGTCGATCTTTGCCGGGTGCCGCCGCTATGACGGCTTCCCATTGCGCGGAATTAGCGGGCAATTTCTTTCGCGTAGCGCCTGATTTCATGTTTCTCTGCTCTGCGAAGGCTAATGATGTGCGGTTCATCGCCTCGCTCAGTGTAGGTCATGTGCACGACGATGCCGTTCAACCAGCCGAGCAAATTGATTCTTTGCTCGCGATAGGATGCGCGGTCATCGTCCCAGGAAACGACAGGGCCATCGAACACAGCTTCGCAACCGACGAAATCTAGTCCGTGGTCCTTGATGTTGCGCAGACGCTTCGTTTCGTCCCACGTCGCCATGACACTATTGTAGCTACAATCAAAGCACCTGTCACCGACATTGGGTACGCGGGGACCAATGCTCGAGATGCGGCCGAACGTCGTGCTGTGCGGCGGGCCGGCAAGGCGGTTGATCGGCAAGAATGCCGGCGGCCCGTCCGCACCAGCTACGGGTTAAGCAGCAATCTCGACGTACTCAACATGGCTAGACGCTGATGGAATAGGTATTCCGTCGTCGCGCATTCCGTCCAAGTGAAACGAGATGGCTTCACGGATGGACGTTTCCGTTTCTTCGACGGTTGCACCAGTAGCGACGCAACCAGGAAGGTCGGGAACATAGGCCGAGTAATTGCCTTCTGCTTTCTCGATTACGATTGCGTATTGCATGGTCATTACCTCATTTTTGCTTCAAAATGCTATTCAGAGTGCCAGGGGCCAAGTCATCGCTCGGTTTGCCCGGTACGGTCACGCGTCCCGCCTTGGTCGAATGCTTGAATTGGCGATGACTACCGCGCGTGGCGACCAAGAACCACCCGTCTTCCTCAATCATCCGTAGCACCTCGCTAACCTTCATGCGGGGAGGATACCGCTCTGGGGCTTGGTGGTCAAAGACGCCCCACGACCTTGCTGCTTAACGTTCGCGCTAACCGGCGCGCGCCGCTTTTGTGCGCGTCCGCGTTGAGCGCGCGGTTGGACCTTTTGCCACGACCTTGCGCAATTCATCGTTAATGCGAGTCTGATAGCCGCTGCCTTGCGCTTTGAAAAAAGCGAGAACGTCAGCGTCCAGGCGAACGGTAGTAAGCACCTTAGTCGGTGCTTTCTGTGGGCCGCGGCCGCGCTTGAGGACTGGCGGTCCAAGCATCTCTTCCGACCAAGGCGGATTATCCGGGTCAACCCGCCTATTTGAAGTAGTCTTTGGCAATTTCAAAGTAATAGCGTGTTTCATGTTTCTCCGCCTTGCGCAAGGAAATGATGTGGGAACCAGTCCGACGTTCGGTGTGCACCAACACAGCCACGGCGCCTTCCAATAGACCGAAAGTGACCAAACGTTTCTCACCGTACGCCTGACGAACGTCTTCACGCGTGATCGTGAAGTTGTCCCAAATGGCATCGCACCCGACGAAATCGAGCCCATGATCCTTGATGTTTTTCCGGCGCTTAGCTTCGTCCCAGGTGGCCACTAATAAATTGTAGTAACAAAAAACGAGCTACGCAAGGGAAATATTCGAAAGGTCCAACGTCATGGTCAGCGGCGCCGACAGGCGTCCGCTGCACCTAAAGTTAGGCGATCTTCTTCTGCTTGCTTCTCTTATCGACCACAGCCTGGCAGTCCTTGCAAATTCCATTATGACCATCAGGTTTTGTCTTGTTCCTATGGAAATCGGAAAGGCTCTTCTCGACCTTGCAGGATTGGCAAGTTTTTCTTACGGTACTTTTCATTTCACACCTCAGATTATCAACGTGCTCTTGTGAATCAAATCCGCCGTCTCGCCAGCGTCGGCTTTTCGCAAATGTGAGTCTGCCCCCTGGTTTCGCGAGCCATGAGTTTCAAGACTTGCTTTCGAGAACCTTGAACTCCCCCTTGGAGAACCTTGAACTATCACTATCGCAGGCAGCCTTTGCGTCACCAAGCAACTTGTTGTAGGTCACAGCCACACCTACGCCCGCTGCATAGCCGACGTCAATGATTGGTTTCTTTGCATCCGACTGCGTTTTTTCAAGACAAGCGATCTTCTTATCCGCGTCTTCGTTTTTAATTGCCATGCACTGTAGTACGGCGGCCGCGTCAAGGCGTCCTTCTTTGGTGCATGAGTAAAGAATCTTCGGTGCGCCGAGTTCTTTGTATTTTGCATAATCCGAATCAGAAATTCCGCCGGGATTGCCACAAGCTGAGAGTAACAACGCGGCCGCATAGATTCCGGGGATCTCGCCTGGCTCGACGGCATGGTTCGCGCCAAGCGTCCGGTGCGCCTTCCGGTGGTGCTCTCACCGCTGGAGGCTGAGGCCTTGCTGGCTCAGTTGAAAGGTGTGCACGCTCTCATGGCGGGTCTGCTGTATGGATCCGGCCTGCGCCTGATGGAGTGTCTGCGCCTGCGGGTGAAGGACGTGGACTTCGCCTATCGGCAGGTCCTGGTGCGCGACGGCAAGGGCGAGAAGGACCGGGTGACGATGTTGCCCGAACGGCTGGTGCAGACGCTGCACTCGCAGTTGGGCGAGGCAAAGCGTCTGCATTCGATCGATCTGCGCGAAGGCTACGGCGAGGTGCATCTGCCCTACGCGCTCGCGCGCAAATACCCGCGCGCCGGATACGAATGGGCCTGGCAATATGTGTTTCCCTCCGATGCGCGCTCGGTCGATCCGGAGGGTGGCGCGATCCGCCGCCACCACCTGCACGATTCGGTGCGGCACCGCGCGCTGAAGCGGGCCGCGGCCGACGCGGGGCTGACGAAGCCGGTGAGCGCGCACGTGCTGAGGCATTCGTGCGCCACGCACCTGCTGCAAAGCGGCTACGACATCCGCATGGTGCAGGAGCTGCTCGGGCACAGCGACGTCTCGACCACCATGATCTACACCCACGTATTGAACAAGGGCGGGCGCGGAGTGTTGAGCCCGCTTGACGGGGGCATCCGGGATTCGATCGAGCGCGCCGAGCAGCCGCGCGCAGCCTATCGCGCGCAGGCGGGGGCGCGGGTGACCCACTGAGGTTTTGTCCATTCGACCTGGAGTTCGGCTGCCGGTGCCGGAACCGGTCTGCCGGCAGCCGGTCTGAGCGTAGAATGCACGCTTTTCTCCGGATCACGACCGACCCTATGCAGACTTCTACCGTATCCCGCGCCCAAGGCCAGCTCTTCACCACCGCCGAATCCTGCCTGCTCGCGCCGTTCGACCTCGGCGCGGGCAAGCTCGCGCGCGTGTTCGGCACGCTGATGGCGCACAAGATCGATTATGCCGACCTGTACTTCCAGTATGTGCGCTCCGAGGGCTGGAGCCTGGAGGAGGGCATCGTCAAGTCGGGCAGCTTCAACATCGAGCAGGGCGTGGGGGTGCGCGCCGTGTCCGGCGAAAAGACCGCCTTTGCGTTCTCCGACGACATCAGTCTGGCGGCGCTGGAGGATGCGGCGAAAGCCACGCGCGCGATCGGCCAGGCCGGCCAGGAAGGCCGCGTCGGGGCGCATGGCCGCGCGGCCGCCGCGCGGCGCGGCACCGGCCGCGATCTGTATCGCCCGGCCGATCCGCTTTCGTCGCTGGCCGATGGGGACAAGGTGCGGCTGCTGGAGCGCCTGGAGCGGCACGCGCGCGCGCTCGATCCGCGCGTGGTGCAGGTGATGGCCGGTCTCGGCGGCGAATACGAAGTGGTGCTGGTGGCGCGCTCGGACGGCCTGATGGCGGCCGATGTGCGCCCGCTCACGCGCCTGTCGCTCACCGTGATCGTCGAGGAAAACGGCCGGCGCGAGCAGGGCAGCGCCGGCGGCGGCGGGCGTTTCGATTACGCCTGGTTCGACGACGCGCGCCTGCGGCAGTATGCGGGAATCGCGGTGGATCAGGCGCTGGTGAATCTCGGCGCGCGGCCGGCGCCGGCGGGCAGCATGACGGTGGTGCTCGGGCCGGGCTGGCCGGGGATCTTGCTGCACGAGGCGATCGGCCACGGCCTGGAGGGCGATTTCAACCGCAAGGGCAGCTCGGCCTTTTCCGGGCGCGTCGGTGAGCGCGTCGCCGCCAGGGGCGTCACCGTGGTGGACGATGGCACGATTCCGGACCGGCGCGGTTCGCTCAACATCGACGACGAGGGCAATCCGAGCCAGCGCACGGTGCTGATCGAGGACGGCGTGCTGCGCGGCTATATGCAGGACAGCCTGAACGCGCGCCTGATGGGCGCGCCGGTCACCGGCAACGCGCGGCGCGAGTCCTACGCGCATTCCACGATCCCGCGCATGACCAACACCTACATGCTCAACGGCGGCAAGGACCCGCAGGAGATCATCGCTTCGGTCAAGCGCGGCCTGTACGCGGTCAACTTCGGCGGCGGGCAGGTGGACATCACCAGCGGCAGGTTCGTGTTCTCGACTTCCGAGGCCTACATGATCGAGAACGGCAAGGTCAGCCATCCGGTGAAAGGCGCCACGCTCATCGGCAACGGCCCGGATGCGTTGAAGCGCGTCACCATGATCGGCAACGACATGCGCCTCGATCCCGGCATCGGCACCTGCGGCAAGGACGGCCAGAGCGTGCCGGTGGGCGTGGGGCAGCCCACGCTCAGGATCGACGGGCTGACGGTGGGGGGGACGGCTTAGGCGCGGGATTCAGGGTGCCGCGCGCTAGCGGCGCCCTGAATTACGTTACCTGCGCAGGGCGGGCGTTGCGCGCTCTGCGCGCCAACCCTGTTTTCGCTACGGATGAAAAGCGTATCCGTGGCGAAAACACGGTTCTGGATAAAAGCAAAAAAGGGCGGTTTTGGGGTTGGTTGTAATTAACGATCGCCGATCGCGTGCGGACAGGGTCATCGTCCGTACGCGATCGGCGATCCGCGCGAACGGGACGCCGGCCGCGCAAGCGCGCGCGCAGCAGATCGACATTCTCAGGTGGTCGCCGCAGCGAACCCTCGGCTGCAACGCGCTAGCGCCCGGCCCAGTCCTTCGATCGTTCGAGCGCGCGCGTCCAGCCGGCCATGCGCGCCTGGGCTTCGCCGCGGTCCATGGCGGGCTCGAAGCGGCGCCCGACGACCCACTGGCGGCTGATCGCGGCGGTGTTTTTCCACACGCCGGTGGCGAGTCCGGCCAGATAGGCCGCGCCGAGCGCGGTGGTCTCGAGCACTTTGGGACGCACCACCGGCACGCCGAGGATGTCCGCCTGGAACTGCATCAGCATGCCGTTCGCGGCGGCGCCGCCGTCGACGCGCAGTTCTTTCAGGGCGATGCCGGCGTCCTTTTGCATCGACTGCAGCACTTCGGCCGACTGGAAGGCGATGGCTTCGAGCGCGGCGCGCGCGATGTGGGCGCGGGTGGTCCCGCGCGTGAGGCCGAGCATGGTGCCGCGCGCATAGGCGTCCCAGTGCGGGGCGCCCAGGCCGGCGAAGGCGGGCACCAGGTAGACGCCGCCCGAGTCTTCCACGCTCGCGGCGAGCGCTTCGATCTCGCTCGAGGCGCGGATGATGCCCAGGCCGTCGCGCAGCCACTGCACCACCGCGCCGGCGATGAACACGCCGCCTTCGAGCGCGTACTGCGGTTTCGCGCCCCGCTGGGCGCAGCGGGTGGTGAGCAGGCCGTGTGCGGAGGGCACTGCCGCGGCGCCGGTGTTGAGCAGCATGAAGCAGCCGGTGCCGTAGGTGTTCTTGGCCATGCCCGGGGCGTGACAGGCCTGGCCGAACAGGGCCGCCTGCTGGTCGCCGGCGAGGCCGGCGATCGGGATCGGGGCGCCGAAGAGTTTTCTTGCGGTTTCGCCGTAGAGGTGGGACGAGGGCAGCACCCGCGGCAGCAGCGAGCGCGGGATGCGGAACAGCTCGAGCAGCGCCTCGTCCCAGTCGCCCGCGTGGATGTTGTACAGCATGGTGCGCGAGGCGTTCGACACGTCGGTGACGTGCAGGGCCCCGCCGGAGAGCTTCCACGCGAGCCAGCTGTCGACGGTGCCGAAGGCGAGTTCGCCGCGCTCGGCGTGCAGCCTCAGGCCCGGGATGCTGTCGAGCAGCCAGGCGAGCTTGGTCGCGGAGAAATACGGGTCGAGCACGAGGCCGGTCTTGCTGCGCACGGTTTCCGACTGCTCTTCCTGCCTCAGGCTGGCGCAGGCGTCGGCGGTGCGCCGGTCCTGCCAGACGATGGCGTTATGCACCGGCTGGCCGGATTTGCGCTCCCACACGATGCTGGTTTCGCGCTGGTTGGTGATGCCCAGCGCCGCGATGTCCGCGGCTTTCAGCCCGGCCTGGGCGAGCGCGCGGCGCGCAACCCCGAGCTGCGAGCCCCAGATCTCCTCCGGATCGTGCTCCACCCAGCCCGGGTGCGGGAAGATCTGGCGGAATTCCTGCTGCGCCTGGGCGCGCACGCTGCCGTCTTCGGCGAAAACAATGGCGCGGGAGCTGGTGGTGCCCTGATCGAGGGCGAGGATATGTTGTTGTTTCACGTCTTCGGGCGTTTCTGTGCCGGCAGTGCCTTGATTGTCCGCTGTTTGCGCGCCGCGCCGGCGATCGGCGGAGATGCGATTGTGTTACCATTCGGCCCTGGTTTCAACGATATTTTTCGCGCAATGCCGCCGTCCGCAGATTCCGTTCCCCGCATCCGCACACACACCCGCAGCGTCCGCTCCAGCTCGACTGCTGCCATGCGCTCGACAGCGGCGGCGTAGCGGTGCGGCCGTACTATCCGCGCCGGCAGCGGCAGGCGAAAACGGGCGCCGATTGACGCCGATTGACCTGGGTCAATGCGTCGGCTTGCCCGTCTGACCGATGATCCCATTGCGATTCAACCAGGAAGCGAGAAATGAAAATCCACGAATACCAGGCCAAGGAAGTGCTGCGCAAATTCGGCGTGCCCACCCCGCGGGGCGTGTCCTGCTTTTCCGTCGATGAAGCGGTCAAGGCGGCGCAGACCGTTCCGGGAAAGGCGTGGGTGGTGAAGGCGCAGATCCACGCGGGCGGCCGCGGCAAGGGCGGCGGGGTGAAGCTGGCGAAATCGCTGGACGAGGTGAAAGCCTGCGCCGGTCAGATCCTCGGCATGCAGCTGAAAACGCACCAGACCGGTCCCGAGGGGCAGAAAGTGCGCCGGCTGCTGATCGAAGAGGGCGCCGACATCAAGCGCGAACTCTATGTCGGCATGGTGGTCGACCGGGTGACGCAGAAGGTGTGCCTGATGGCCTCGAGCGAAGGCGGCATGGACATCGAGGAAGTCGCCGCGAAGACGCCGGAGAAAATCCACAAGATTTTCGTCGATCCCGAGACTGGGATCAGGGACGCCGAGGCGGACGCGGTCGCGGCGAAAATCGGCATTCCCCCGGCATCGGTGCCGCAGGCCCGGGCCGTGCTTCAGGCCCTGTACCAGGCGTTCTGGGACACCGATGCGAGCCTCGCGGAGATCAACCCGCTGGTGCTCACCGGCGACGGCCGCGTGGTCGCGCTCGATGCCAAGATCAACTTCGATTCGAACGCCCTGTTCCGCCATCCGGACATCGTCGCGCTGCGCGACCTCGACGAGGAAGACGCGGCCGAGATCGAGGCATCGAAATTCGACCTGTCGTACATCTCGCTCGACGGCAACATCGGCTGCCTGGTGAACGGCGCCGGCCTGGCGATGGCGACCATGGACACGATCAAGCTCTACGGCGCCGAGCCGGCGAATTTTCTGGATGTCGGCGGCGGCGCCACCGCGGAAAAAGTCACCGAAGCGTTCAAGATCATGCTCAGGAACAAGAAGGTGAAGGGGATCCTCGTCAACATCTTCGGCGGCATCATGCAGTGCGACACCATCGCCCGCGGCGTGGTCGCCGCGGCGCGCGAGGTGAATCTGTCGGTGCCCCTGGTGGTGCGCATGAAAGGCACCAACGACGAGATCGGCCGGCAGATCCTCAAGGATTCCGGACTGCCGATTATTTCCGCAGACAACATGGCCGACGCGGCGCAAAGAATCGTCGCCGCCGTGGCAGGTAAATAGGAATACGCCAATGTCCATCCTGATCAACAAGAACACCCGCGTCGTCACCCAGGGCATCACCGGCAAGACCGGCCAATTCCATACGCGCATGTCGCGCGATTACGCCAACGGAAAGAATTGTTTCGTCGCCGGCGTGAACCCGAAGAAAGCGGGCGAGAATTTCGAAGGCATTCCAATTTACGCCAGCGTCAAGGAAGCGAAGCAGAAGGCGGGCGTCAACACCTCGGTGATCTACGTGCCGCCGCCTTTCGCCGCCGCGGCGATCTGGGAGGCGGTCGACGCCGACCTCGATCTGGTGATCTGCATCACCGAAGGCATCCCGGTGCGCGACATGATCGAGGTCAAGGACCGCATGCGCAAGCGGAACAAACGGGCCATCCTGGTCGGCCCGAACTGCCCCGGCGTGATCACGCCGGAGGAAATCAAGATCGGCATCATGCCCGGCCACATCCACAAGAAAGGCCGCATCGGCGTCGTCTCGCGCTCGGGCACGCTGACCTATGAGGCGGTCGGCCAGCTGATGGAGCTGGGCCTCGGGCAGTCCTCCTGCGTCGGCACCGGCGGGGATCCGGTGAACGGCGTGAAGCACATCGATGTGCTCAGGATGTTCAACGACGACCCCGATACCGACGCGGTGATCATGGTGGGCGAGATCGGCGGCTCGGACGAGGAGACCGCGGCGCTGTGGGTGAAAGACCATATGAAAAAGCCGGTGGTCGGCTTCATCGCCGGCGTCACCGCCCCCGCGGGCAAGCGCATGGGCCACGCGGGCGCGATCATTTCCGGCGGCAAAGGCACGGCGCAGGAGAAGCTGGCGGTGATGGAGGCCTGCGGCATCAAGGTGACGCGCAATCCGGCCGAGATGGGCAAGACACTCAAGGCGATACTCAAATAGGCGCGAGGAACGCATCGGCATCTGAATAGTCGCGAGAACGGGGGCGGGAGGGCCTGTGTCATCCAGGAGCCCGTGCCCGATGTGATTTGCAGCCAGGCAGATCGCAAGTGTCTTGGAAGCAAATTTGTTTTGCAGTGAGGACATTTGTGAACCCAGTCGTCATGCCGATCAAGCTCGAGCGCAGGCTGCGCGGAAAAATCAAGGGTCGCACGCCCGATGCGCAGGCGCTGCGGGAAGTGGGCGCGCTGCTCGGCGCGGAACCGCGCCGGCGCGACCTGCTGATCGAACACCTGCACAAGATCCAGGATCGCTATGGACGTCTGTCCGACGTGCATCTGGTCGCGCTGGCCGCCGAAATGAAAATGGCCATGGCCGAGGTATACGAGGTCGCGAGCTTCTATCACCATTTCGACATCGTGAAGGACGGGGCGGCGGCGCCCGCCGCGATCACGGTGCGCGTGTGCGATTCGCTGTCCTGCGAAATGGCCGGCGCGCAGCAGCTGCTCGAACGGCTGCCGCGCATTCTCGGCCGCGGCGTGCGCGTGATTGCAGCGCCCTGCGTCGGTCGTTGCGAGGCTGCCCCGGTGGCCGTGGTCGGCCAGAATCCGCTGGCGCATGCGACGGTCGAAGGCGTGGCGAAGCTGGTCGCAGCGAAAGCGCTCAAGCACCGCCCGGCAAAATATCCCGGTTATCGCGAGTACCGCGACAATGGCGGCTACGCGTTGCTGCAGGACTGCCTCGCCGGCAGGCGCGACCACCAGCAACTGACCAAGGTGATGGAGGATTCGGGCCTGCGCGGACTGGGTGGCGCGGGTTTTCCGGCGGGACGCAAGTGGAAGATCGTGCGCGCCGAGCCCGCGCCGCGCCTGATGGCGGTGAACATCGACGAGGGCGAGCCGGGGACGTTCAAGGACCGCTACTACCTCGAGCGCGATCCGCACCGGTTTCTGGAAGGCATGCTGGTCGCCGCCTGGACCGCCGGCATCTCCGAGGTCTATGTCTATTTGCGCGACGAATATGCGGGTTGCCGCGCGATCCTCGAGAAGGAGATCGCCGCGCTCCAGGCCGACCCGCCCTGCGCGCTGCCGCCGATCCACCTGCGCCGCGGCGCAGGCGCCTACATCTGCGGCGAAGAGTCGGCGATGATCGAATCGATCGAGGGCAGGCGCGGCATGCCGCGCCTGCGCCCGCCGTACGTGGCCCAGGTCGGCCTGTTCGGCCGGCCGACGCTGGAACACAATATGGAAACCCTGTACTGGGTGCGCGAGATCATCGACCGGGGCGCCGCCTGGTTCGCCGGGCACGGGCGCAAGGGGCGCAAGGGGCTGCGCTCCTTCTCGGTTTCCGGCCGCGTGAACAAGCCGGGCGTGCACCTGGCGCCGGCGGGCATTACGGTGAAGGAACTGATCGCCGAATACTGCGGCGGCATGCTTCCCGGCCATGCGTTCTATGGCTACCTGCCCGGCGGCGCCTCGGGGGGCATCCTGCCCGCGTCCATGGGCGACATCCCGCTCGACTTCGACACCCTGCAGCCGCACGGCTGTTTCATCGGCTCGGCGGCGATCGTGATCCTCTCGGACAAGGACCGCGCCACCGATGCGGCGCGCAATTTGATGAAGTTCTTTTCCGAAGAATCCTGCGGCCAGTGCACCCCCTGCCGCGTGGGCACGGCCAAGGCGCTGAAGCTGCTCGATGCGCCGCAATGGAACAAGGCGCTGTTGCAGGAGCTCTCACAGGTGATGATCGATGCGTCGATCTGCGGCCTGGGACAGGCGGCGCCCAATCCGGTGCTCAGCGTGATGAAGTATTTTCCGCACGAGTTGGCGTGATCGCTTGCGGGGAGGACCATTTATGACTGCAATCACGAAACAGGAAATAGCCGCGCTGCCGGTGGAGTTCAAGCTCAACGGCAAGGCCGTGGTCGGCCGCGCCGACGAGACCATCATCCAGACGGCCGGGCACTACGGCATCGAGATCCCGCATCTTTGCTACAAGGAGGGCCTGCGCCCGGACGGCAACTGCCGCGCCTGCGTGGTAGAGATCAAGGGCGAGCGCTCGCTCGCCCCCTCCTGCTGCCGCGTGCCCAAGGACGGCATGGAGGTCACCACCGACAGCGCGCGCGCCGTGGCCAGCCAGAAGATGGTGCTGGAACTGCTGCTCTCGGACATGTCCGACCAGGCGTATACGCCCAGCTCCGAGCTCGACCTGTGGTCGAGGAAGCTCGCAGTGGGCAAACCGCGCTTTGCGCGGCGCGAGCAGCCGGCGGCGGATGTGTCGCATCCGGCGATCGCGGTCAACCTGGATGCCTGCATCCAGTGCACGCGCTGCCTCAGGGCCTGCCGCGAGGAGCAGGTCAACGACGTCATCGGCTACGCCTTGCGCGGCGGGCACTCTAGGATCGTGTTCGACCTCGACGACCCCATGGGCAATTCGACCTGCGTCGCCTGCGGCGAGTGCGTGCAGGCCTGTCCGACCGGCGCCCTGATGCCGGCGCGCGGAGCGGCGGCCGTCCTCGCCGACCGGACCGTGGATTCGGTGTGCCCGTTCTGCGGTGTCGGCTGCCAGCTGACCTACCACATCAAGGACGAGAAGATCGTCCACGTGCAGGGCCGCGACGGTCCGGCCAACCACGGCCGCCTGTGCGTCAAAGGGCGCTACGGTTTCGACTACGCGCACCACCGCCAGCGCCTGACCGTGCCGCTGATACGCAAGCCCGGCGTGCCCAAGAGCGGGGACTTCAACGTCGATCCGGACAACTGGCGCAGCGCGTTCCGCGAGGCAAGCTGGGAAGAGGCGTTGGCGTTCGCGGCCGGAGGGCTCACGAATATTCGTGACACTTACGGCAAACACGCACTCGCCGGCTTCGGCTCGGCCAAGGGCTCGAACGAGGAGGCCTACCTGTTCCAGAAACTGGTGCGCACCGGCTTCGGCTCCAACAACGTCGATCACTGCACGCGGCTGTGCCACGCTTCCTCCGTGGCGGCGCTGCTCGAGGGCGTCGGCTCCGGCGCCGTGTCCAACCAGGTGAGCGACGTGCAGTTCGCCGAGGTGGTGCTGGTGATCGGCTCCAACACCACGGTCAACCATCCGGTGGCAGCGACCTGGATCAAGAACGCGGTCAAAAACGGCACCAAGCTCATCATCGCAGATCCGCGCCGCACCGAACTCGCGCGCCATGCCACGCACGTGCTGCAGTTCAACGCCGATACCGACGTGGCCATGCTCAATGCGATCATGCATGTCATCGTCGCCGAGGGTCTGGTGGATAAGGACTTCATCCGCGACCGCACCTCGGGTTACGCGGCGCTGGCCGAGAACGTGAAGAAATACAGCCCGGAGGCGATGGCGCCGATCTGCGGCATTCCGGCCGGGACGCTGCGCGAAGTCGCGCGCCTGTACGCCACGTCCAAGGGCTCGATGATCCTCTGGGGCATGGGCATTTCGCAGCACGTGCACGGCACCGACAATGCGCGCTGCCTGATCGCCCTCGCCCTCATGACCGGCCAGATCGGCCGACCCGGTACCGGGCTGCATCCCCTGCGCGGGCAGAACAATGTGCAGGGCGCCTCGGACTCGGGGCTGATTCCGATGATGTATCCGAATTACCAGCGCGTCGACAACCCCGAAGCCAGGGCGCGCTTCGCCAAACTTTGGGGCGCGCCAGAGCTCGATCCCAAACCCGGCCTCACCGTGGTCGAGATCATGCGCGCGGCGAAGATGAAGGCAATCCGTGGCATGTACGTGATGGGCGAGAATCCGGCCATGTCCGACCCCGACGTGGATCACGCGCGCGAGGCGCTGGCCGCGCTCGACCACCTGGTGGTACAGGACATCTTTCTCACCGAGACCGCCTATCTTGCCGACGTCGTATTGCCCGCCACCGCCTGGCCGGAGAAGGACGGCACGGTCACCAATACCGATCGCGTCGTGCAAATGGGGCGCAAGGCGATCGAACCGCCGGGCGCGGCGAAGGAAGACCTGTGGATCATCCAGGAAATCGCCAGGCGCATGGGCCTCGCCTGGAACTACGGCCACGTGTCGGAGGTGTTCGCCGAGATGCGTGCCGGCATGGATACCATAGCCGGCATCACCTGGGAGCGCCTCGCGCGCGATTCCGCCGTGACCTATCCCTGCGTGGAAGAGGGCGATCCGGGCCAGTCGGTGGTGTTCACCGAACATTTCCCCACGGCCACCGGCCGCGCCCGGTTCGTTCCCGCGGACCTGATTCCGGCCGACGAGCGGCCGGATGCGAACTATCCCATGGTACTGATCACCGGGCGCCAGCTGGAGCACTGGCATACCGGCGCCATGACCCGCCGCGCCGGCGTGCTCGATGCGATCGAGCCCGAGCCGACGGCTTCGTTCCATCCGCTCGATCTCGACGCTTTCGGCGTGCGCTCGGGCGAAGTGGTGACGGTAGCCTCGCGCCGCGGCTCGATCTCGCTCTACGCGCGCGCCGATGCCGGCACCCCGAGGGGCGCGGTGTTCATTCCTTTCTGCTATTACGAAGCGGCGGCGAACAAGCTCACCAACCCGGTGCTCGATCCCTTCGGCAAGATCCCCGAGTTCAAATACTGCGCGGTGAAGGTGAACAAGGGCGGGCCGGCGCCGGTGCAATCCAGTTTCGGCGGCGGCCAGGCCCTGCATACGGCGGTTTGAGCAAGAGGCATATGCCAGGAGCAGGCGCTGGCGCTGCAGTTCGACCTATTCTGCTACGTCGGCCAGTCGGGCCTGGCAGGCATTGCGCGCTCCGCGCGCCAACCACGTTTTTTGTACGGATGAAAATCGTATCCGTACAAAAAACGCGGTTATGATTAAAGCCCAAAGCAATTGGGGGTGGTTTTCATACACGATCGCCGATTGTGTGCGGACGGGATCATCGTCCGCGCGCAATCGGCGATCCGCGCGGACGGGGCGCCGTCCGCGCAAGCGCGTAGCGCCATAGTTCGAAGTATCTCCCGACGGCGGCCGATGCCGGCGAGCGCGCATCGCGCGCACCGCTTCTGCGATTCTTGACCTTCATCAAGGCCGCACCTTGCCTGTGTGCCTATATTTCGCCCCATCGGTACCAACACCCTTACGGAGACCATCATGCCATCGGACATCGACATCGCCCAAAAGGCGAAAATGCTGCGCATTCCCAAGCTGGCCGCGGAGAAGCTGGGGATTGGGGAAGAGCACCTCGAGCCCTACGGCCACTACAAGGCCAAGGTATCGCTCGCTTATGTCGATAGCCTGAAGGACAAGCCCGACGGCAAGCTGATCCTGGTCACGGCGATGACGCCGACACCGGCGGGCGAGGGCAAGACCACCACCACGGTCGGCCTGGGCGACGCGCTCAACCACATCGGCAAGAAGGCGATGATCTGCCTGCGCGAGCCTTCGCTCGGGCCGGTATTCGGCATGAAGGGCGGCGCTGCCGGAGGCGGCTATGCGCAGGTGGTGCCGATGGAAGACATCAATCTGCATTTCACCGGCGATTTCTCCGCCATCGGGCTCGCCAACAACCTGCTCGCGGCGCTGCTGGACAATCACATCCATCACGGCAACGAACTCGGCATCGACGTGCGCCGCATCGCGTGGAAGCGCGTGGTGGACATGAACGACCGCGCGCTGCGCGACATCGTGGTATCGCTCGGCGGTCCGGGCAACGGCTATCCGCGCCAGGACGGCTTCGACATCGTCGTGGCCTCGGAGGTGATGGCGATTTTCTGCCTGTCGACTTCGCTCGAAGACCTGAAAAAGCGCCTGGGCAATATCGTGGTGGCTTACACGCGCGACCAGAAGCCGGTCTACGCGCGCGACCTGAACGCCCACGGAGCAATGACGGTGCTGCTGCGCGATGCGCTGGCGCCGAACCTGGTGCAGACGCTGGAGAACAGCCCGGCGTTCATCCATGGCGGGCCGTTCGCGAACATCGCCCACGGCTGCAACTCCGTGATCGCCACCAAGGCCGCGCTGAAGCTCGCCGACTACGTTGTCACCGAGGCCGGCTTCGGCGCCGACCTCGGCGCGGAAAAGTTCATCGACATCAAGTGCCGCAAGAGCGGCCTGCGCCCTTGCGCGACCGTGATCGTGGCCACGGTGCGCGCGATCAAGTACCACGGCGGGGCGGACCTGAAGACGAGCACGCAGGAGAATCTCGCCGCGCTCGACAAGGGCCTGGTGAACCTGGAGCGCCATGTGGACAACGTGCAGCGGGTGTACGGCATTCCCTGTGTGGTGTCAATCAACCATTTCACCAGCGACACGCCGGCCGAAGTCGAGATGCTCAAGGCGCGCATGGCCAAGCTCGGGGTCAAGGTGGTGCTGGCCACGCACTGGGCCGACGGCGGCAAGGGCGCCGCGGAACTGGCGAAGATGGTGATCGAGATGTGCGCGAAGAAGTCCGAGCTCAACTTCGTGTACGCAGAAACGGACAGCCTGTGGGACAAGGTCAACAAGATCGCGAAGAAGGTCTACCGCGCCACGGAGGTCACCGCCGACGCCAAGGTGCGCAATCAGATCAAGAAGCTGCAGGAAGGCGGCTATGGCCATTATCCGGTGTGCGTGGCCAAGACGCAGTATTCGTTTTCCACCGATGCGCAGCTGCGCGGCGCGCCAGAGAACCACGTGATCAACGTGCGCGAAGTGCGGCTCGCGACCGGCGCCGAGTTCGTGGTGATGGTCTGCGGCGACATCATGACCATGCCGGGCCTGCCCAAGGTGCCCTCGGCCAACAAGATCGACCTGGTCGATGGCAAGGTGGTTGGGTTGTTCTAGAAATAAGAGATAAAATCCATGGCTTCTGCTCGCGCACACGGGCAGCGGGGGTGGCGCAGTGGACCATGAGGAAGCGGGTGGAACGCAGTTGCGGGTGGCCGAGGCCTTTCTGGAAGACATGGGCCGGGGCCTGGTCCGCCTTGACGCGGACGACCTGAAGCGGCTTTCCGCCGTGCCTGGAGATGTCCTGCTGATCAAGGGCCGCCGTGCCACGGTGGCGCGTGCGGCGCAAGCGCCTTCCAGCCACTGCGGACAAGGCCTGGTGTTGATCGACGGGACCACCCGCGGCAATGCGCAGATCGGCGTGGACGAGTGGGCGACGCTTCGAAAAATCCCGTTCAAGGCGGCGGACTCCCTGCTGCTCGCCACGGTCCAGGCCGGGCACGCCGCCCCCACCGAGGAGGAGATCCCGCATCTGCGCCAACTCCTTTCCGGCATTCCGGTGATCCTCGGCGATCGCCTCCAGGTGAGCTTCCTCGGGGCGCGCCCGCGCTCTTTCACCGTCGAGGGCGCGGCTCCGCGGGGGGCGCTGCTGGTCTCCGCGAACACCGCCATCGCGTTCAAGGTTTCCGAGGTTTCCGCCGAGAAAGCCTATCGCGTCTCCTATGAGGACATCGGCGGCCTGGAGCGGGAGGTGTCGCTGGTCCGGGAGATGGTCGAGTTGCCGCTCAAATTTCCGCAGATTTTCGGCCTGCTGGGAATCGACCCGCCCAAGGGGGTCCTGCTGACCGGGCCGCCAGGCACGGGCAAGACCCTCATCGCCCGTGCGGTCTCGAGTGAAGTTCGGGCGCACTTCATCCCTGTGAACGGGCCGGAAGTGATCCACAAGTTCTACGGCGAGAGCGAGGCCAAGCTGCGCCAGATCTTCGAAGAGGCGCAGCGCAACGCGCCCAGCATCATTTTCCTGGACGAGTTCGACGCGCTCGCGCCCAAACGCGCCCAGGTCGTCGGCGATGTGGAAAAGCGCGTGGTGGCGCAGCTTCTGGCGCTCATGGACGGGCTGGTGGAGCGCGGCGCCGTGGTGGTCATCGGCGCCACCAACATGCCCGAACTGGTGGACCCGGCGCTGCGGCGGCCGGGACGCTTCGACCGCGAGATCACCATCGGCGTTCCGGACCGGGGCGCGCGCCGCCAGATCCTGGGTATCCATTCGCGGCGCATGCCGCTCGCAGCCGACGTGGATCTGGAGCAGATCGCGGAGATCACCCACGGCTATGTCGGCGCGGATCTGGAGGTCCTGTGCAAAGAAGCGGGGATGGTGGCGCTGCGCCGGTTGATCCCGCAGGTGCGTTTCGAGGTGGAGCTGAAGCCCCAGCTGGATGCGCTCGCGTTTCAGGTCGTCCGCGACGATTTCCTGGCGGCGTTCAAGGTGGTCGAACCCACTTCCACCCGGGAGTTCCTGGCCGAGCGGCCGCGGATCAGCTTCAAGGACATCGGCGGCCTCGCCGAGACCAAGCAAACCCTCAGCTCCATCCTGCGACTCGTCCGCGCCGGCGGCGCGCTTTTCGGCCATACGCGCTTCGACCCGCCCAAGGGGGTTCTGCTCACGGGAGCCTCGGGTACCGGGAAAACTTTGCTGGCACGCGCGCTGGCGGGAGAGTTGGGACTCACCCTGATCACGGTGGACCAGCCCAGCCTGCTGTCGAAGTGGGTGGGCGAGTCGGAAAAAGGCCTGCGCGAAGTGTTCAAACGGGCCAAACAGGCTTCTCCCTGCATCTTGTTCTTCGACGAAATCGAATCGCTGGTTCCTGCCCGGGCTGCGCAGGAGGCGGGGAGCTTGTTCCCGCGCCTGGTCAGTCAACTCTTCCGCGAACTGGATGAGCTGCACGGCTCGCTCGGGGTCGTGGTGCTGGGGGCGACCAACCGGCCGGACCTGATGGAACCCGCGCTCCTGCGCTCGGGCCGGTTCGATTACGTGCTGGAGTTACCCTTGCCGAACCGGGAAGAACGGCGCGAGATCCTGGAGATCCACTTCGAAGGGCTGCCGCTAGGGGACGACGTGGATCTCGGCGAACTTGCCGAGTCCAGCGCAGGCTGGACCGGCGCTGCGCTGGAACTGGTCTGCAAGAAAGCGGCGATCCTGGCCCTGGAGGAATACCGCGCAGCGCCGTCGAGCGAACTCCGCGTCGCCTATCGGCACCTGCACGAGGCCCACGCGCAGGCACGGATGATCGCGTGATTGCCTGCGCCAGTTGTTGCGCAAACAGCGGCTATGCCGCTCCTGCTCCGGTTTCTGCTTTAGCGGCTTGCTTCGCCGGTTTCTTGGGCTTGCGCTTGCTGGCGTCCGGCTGCTGTCCCGGACGATGAATGATATCGGTGGGACAAACCTCGATGCAGATCTCCTCGCACTCCGCGCCATAAGCCAGACAGGCATTGTGGTCGATTTCGAGAACGCGACCTTCGAGTGAAATTGCCGTGGCGGGGCACGCCTTGATACAGGCCTGGCAGCGGGTGCAACCCACCGTACAGGTTTCCTTGACCTCCTTGCCCTTGCCTTTGGCCTGACAGGTCAGCGCAACACGATAAGCACGCGGATAACTTCCCAGGCAGTCCTTCGGGCAGACGTCCAGGCAAACGCCGCAGCCCGTGCATTTGGTGTAGTCGATCTCGACGATGCCCGATGCGCCGATCTTCATGGCGTCGAAAGTGCACACGCGCACGCAGTCGCCCAAACCCAGGCATCCGTACTTGCAGGCCTTGGCGCCGCCAAACGCCAAATTGGCGCCGAGGCAAGTGTGGATGCCGTCGTACTCGGCCTGCTTGCGCGCCACCGAGTCTGCGCCGGAACAGCGCAGCATGGCGACGACTTCCTTGATCTCTCCCATGGCCTTCTTGGTGATCCGGGAAATGTCGATGGCCACCACTTTGCCACCGGGGGTACACAGGGAAGGCGACACATTCTCGTCCTCGACCACCCGCTCGGCATAGGTCTGGCAACCGGCAAAGCCGCAGGCGCCGCAGTTGGCGGCCGGCAGGTTCTCGCGCACTTCCTCCACCTGCGGATTGACCGGGACGTGGAACTTGCGCGCCGCGCTGGCCAGCGCGATGCCGAAGAACAGGCCGAGCGTCGTGAAGACGAGGACACCCCAGAGTGCGATATGCAGCAAGTCCATGGTCTACGCCACCTTCAAACCGGAAAAGCCGAGAAAGCTCAAAGCGAACAGCCCGGCGATGATAAATGCGATCGGCAATCCCTTGAACACCAAAGGCACCGGTGCCATGTTCACCTTCTCGATGGCGCAGCTCATCAGGAACAAGGCCAGCGCGAAGCCAAGACCGGCGCCCAGCGACAGCCCAAAGGCCTGCAGCATGGTCGCGCCGCTAGTCGCGTTGAGCAACGGCACCGCCAGGATGATGCAGTTGGTGGTGATCAGCACCAGATAGATGCCGAACTTCTTGTGCAGGATCGGGTTCACCTTTTTCAGGACCAAATCGGTGGCCTGCACCAGGCAGGCGACGATGCCGATGAAGGCGATGATCTGCATGAAATCCAGCTTCAGCGGCACGAGGGCGAATGCGTTGAGCGCCCAGGAGATCATGCCGGAGAGCAGGCCGACGATAGTGAAGGTGATGCCCATGCCGATCGCGGTGTCCTTGTTGCGGCTGACCCCGAAGAACACGCATAGCCCCAGGTAACGGGTGAACACGAAGTTGTTGATCAGTGCCGAACCTATCACGACCGAAATCACCATGGCCAGCGGCGACGGTGCGATATCCCAAGGTTGATCGACACCCTTGGCAGTGAGCATGTAGTGATCCTGCCCGGTGAGCGTTTCCGTCGTAGTCACGAGGGTGCTATTCGGCTTCTCCGCCGGCTTCACCGAAGCCACTGCCAGCGGAATGTCGGCGTCCGTTGTGCGCACCAGACGAATCGCCGTCGCATCGGTCGGCAGCGCGCCCTCGACCAGGATCTCGTGGGTTGAGACTACTTTTGCATCAGCCATGTGCTCCTCCTCCGCTCGAGGGCAACTTGTGGCCCCGCTTGACGTCGACCCAATTGAACATGGCCATGATCAGGCCAATCGTGAAAAATCCGCCGGCCGGAAGCACGACCAGCAGCAGAGGTTTGAACGGGAGCACGGCGATGCCGAAAATACTGCCGCTGCCCAACAGCTCCCGAAAAGCGCCAGCCAGCACCAGGCCGACGAGGAAGCCCAGGCCCATGCCCAGACCATCCCAGAAGCTCGGCACAACGCTGTGCTTCATGGAAAACAGCTCCATGCGAGAAATGATGATGGCAAAGGCGACGATCAGTTTCACATACAGCCCGACCTGCTGGTAAATGTCCGCGAAATAGGCGGCCAGGATCATGTCCATGGCGCTTACCCAGATGGCGATGAGGAGGGTAAATACCGGAATGCGGATTTTCGGATTGATGACGTGCTTTACCAGGGAGGCGGACATGCTCGACAGCACCTGCACCACGAGCACGGCAACCCCGAGCATCAGGCCATTCTTCACCGAGGTGGTCACCGCCACGGCCGGGCACAGACTCAGGGCCAATCGAAAGATCGGATTCTCTTCGAACAGCCCGCGCATCAGCATCGTCGACACGGGCGGCGGCGGTCTATTCGTGCTCATAGATAGTTCCCCACGATATTCATGCGCTTGCGGAAGTTGGCGAGCGCGCTCTTGACGCCGTTGGTAACGGCCGCGCTGCTGATGGTCGACCCGGTGATCGCGTAGATGTTGGGATTCTTGGGCAGCGTGTCCTTGTATTTTTCCAACCAGGGCCGGAAAGGCATGTCGCCAAGCTGCTCCAGAGCAGCCTGCCATTCCTTGGGCAGCGGGTCTTTGGTGACCGAGATCTTCTCGATGTCTTCGAAGCTCCTGCCGGCGAACTGGTTCTTGAAGTAGCGCTGCACGATTTCGGCCCCCAGACCTGGATCTTCCTCGTGCTCGATAATCTCCACTCCCTGGATGGTATACGCCGAGTCGATCGCCATGAAAAAGCGCACCCAATTCTTGAAGCCAAGTGTCACGCCCTCGACGACATAACCGGCGGGCTTCCCGCCTTCCAATCCGACAAAGAAGCGGCCGGCATACTTGACCTTGTCCGGATTGACTGCCTTGATCTGCCGCTTCACCCACTCGTCTTTGATTTCACCGGAACTGGCTGCCATCACGTCGTCAGGGACGGCAAGCGCCGCCACTTCCTTGCCATCCAACTCCAGCTGTGCGAGCTTCTTCCCGGTCAAATAGATGACCTGCAATTCCTTGCCTTCGCTCTTGAGGTAACGGCGCACTTCCTGAATCCTCGCTTGTGGACTCAGCCCGAGCAGGCCGCGAATCATGATTTCCTCGCGCTGGTGCAGATTGCGCTCCTTCGCCGGCTGGGTCACGAAATACAGGCCGCCGAGTATCATCGCCGCGACCAAACATACGACGGTCAGGCCCAGCGCGATAATCACCATATCGCGCGCGCTCGGTGGCGCCTGATCCACGATCTTTCCGCTCATGCCGTCGCCTCCGTTGCGTTGATGTCGCTTGCCGTAGGAGGCCCGCCCTCGGGCCGATCGGTCTTCGCGCTGGCACCGATCGCGGCGAGGGCGCCGCTCCTACCGCTCATGACGGCGCTCCGTCGGCAGTGAGGCGCTTGGGCCTGAACCAGTCGTTCAGCGCCGGGGTGAGTATGTTCATGAGCATGATCGCGTAGCAGATGCCCTCGGGATAGCCGCCCCAATTACGAATAATGCCGGTCAGCAAACCGATTCCGATACCGAAAACGATCTGACCTTTGGGTGTGACCGGGCTCGTCACATAGTCGGTGGCCATGAAAAAAGCACCGAGCCACAGACCGCCGGAAAGCATGTAGAGCGCCGGCGCCGGCGAGAACGGCGCCATCAAGGCGACACCGACCAGAACACTGAGCGGAATATATAACTTGATAATGCCTTTCCACAGCAGGAAAGCCGCGCCCAGCAGAATCATCAGCACTGACACTTCACCGATCGAGCCGGCACGCATGCCGAGGAAGAAGTCGAACCAGATCTGGGCACCGTCGGGCAATGCCGCCAGCATCTTCGCCAAGGCCGCCTGGCCGCCGAGTTTCAGCTGCGCCAGTGCTGTCGCCGCGGAAACGGCATCGGCCTTGCCCAAAGCAGGAGCCAACCAGCGCGTCGTCATTTCCACCGGAAAAGTGGCCATCATGATGGCGCGGCCGACTAGCGCAACGTTGAAGATGTTATAGCCCAGCCCACCGAACAGGCCTTTGGCAAACACCAGCGCCAGCGCACCGCCGATGAAGGGCATCCACAGCGGAATGGCCGGCGGCAGCGTGTAAGCCAGCAACAGGCCTGAGCAGAATGCCGATCCGTCGGAAACCGTCGGCGCGGTCTTGGCAATGCGACAGACCGCGTACTCGGCGGCTACACAGCCAAGAATCGACGCTGCGGTCACGGCGAGCACAGCCCAACCGAATACTGCCCATGCCCAAAGCAAAGCGGGAAGCAAGGACAGGTTCACCATCCACATGATCTGGGCGGTGGTACGGCCCGAAGCGATGTGCGGGCCGCTGGACAGATGCAGGGTTGGGGCAGCTTCGCTCACTTCGCTTTCCTCTCGTGGCGACGGTAGGCGGCTTTCGCGACCTGCATGAACTGGACCAGCGGCCGGTGTGACGGACAACTGTATGAACAGCAGCCGCATTCAAAGCATTCCTTGATGCCGAATTGCTCGGTCTCCAGTGGACGACCAACCTCCACGTACTGCGATGCGCGATTCGGTTCAAGACCCATCGGACAGGCATCGATGCATTCGCCGCAGGAAATGCATGCCTGGTAACGCGTAATGCTGGTTTCGGCCGCGGTCAGGAACAGCAACCCGCTGGCGCCCTTGGTCACTGCGACACCGAGGTCGGCAATGGTGCGCCCCATCATGGGGCCGCCGAGGAGAATCTTCACGACCTCGCCCTCATACCCGCCGCAATGCTCAAGGATGTCTTTGGCCGAAGTGCCAATCGGCACCCTGAGGTTCTTTGGCGTTTTGACGCCGCGGCCCGAAACCGTCAGCACGCGTTCCATCACCGGCTTGTTGTTGCGAACCGCATCCAGGCAGGCGAGGGCCGTGGCAACGTTCTGCACCACCACGCCGACTGCGATTGGCAAGCCGCCCTTGGGCACCAGACGACCCGTCAACGATTGCACGAGCTGCTTTTCCGAACCCTGCGGGTAGCGCGTCTGCGTGACCGCCACCACCATCTTGACCGGCGGGTCCATCTTTTCCAGTTCAAGCCGATCGATGGTCTCGCGCATCTTCTCGGCCGCTGGCAGCTTGTTTTCCTCCACGCCGATAACACAGTTCCTGACGCCGAGAATCCTGGCAATCAGCCATGAACCGAGCACGACTTTCTCGCTCTGTTCCAACATCAAGCGGTAGTCACAAGTCAGATAGGGCTCGCATTCCGAACCGTTAAGGACCAGCGTGTCGACCTTGGCGTCTTTCGGCAGAGTCAGTTTGCGATAGGTCGGAAAGGCAGCGCCGCCGAGCCCGACCACCCCGGCGTCGCGAATCCGCTCGAGCATCTGCGCCACCGGCAGCGCTTGCCAGCCAGGCTGCTCGGGAAACTGCGGGTCGTCGTCGGCCGGCTTTGCCTGAATGGTGATTACGGTGTCGTACACCAGGGAAGCGTGCGGACCACTCTGCACGCTCTTGACGATGCCGCTGACCGGTGCATGCAGCGAAACACCGCCGGGCACGGTCGCGATGACATCGCCACGCTTCACCTTGGCAGCATTGTCCACCACGGGCTCGGCCGAAGGCCCCAAGCTCTGGCTGACAGGCAGGGAAACGCTGGCCGGAATGAAGTCCTCGATCGGCAGGTTCTCGGTCAGTTCCTTATGCTCGTCGGGATGGATACCACCGCGCGAGAAGGTAGGCAGCGCCGATTTGCGCCAGAAGATGAGGTTCATCCTGAGTTGCTCCACGCTGCGAGGGGGCAAGCCCCCTCGCGCACCCCGACTCTTGGGAAAACTCCGCTTCGCGTCGTTTTCATTTCAGTGACACACGCTCAAGCGTTGACGGTTGCGGCTACGCCCCGAGGCGTGACGAAGATGGCCTGCTCGCCGCCTCCTGCTCGAAGGAGAGCCTCACGCCTGTGCGTTGGCACCATCAACATCGCGGTGGCCAAGCCATCGGCAGCGACGCCGGTCTTGGCGATAACGGAAACGCTGGACATTGCCGGCGCCGTGCTGCCATCGCGAGTGTTGAAGATATGGGTAAAGCACCCGGCCTTATCGAGGATGGTCCCGTAGCCGCCGGAAGTGGCGATGCATTTGTCTACCACGTCGAAACTGGCCACAGTTTCTTGCCGATCCGCGGGGTTGGCAATGCCAATGCGCCAAGCCGTACCGTCAGGCTTGGCCGCTAAGGCGCGGGGCTCGCCCATGTCGACCAGCATGCGCTCAAAGCCGTGTGCGCGCAGCACGTCGGTCACCCTGTCAGTGATGTAACCTTGCGCGCCGCTGTTCAGGGTCAGGCGCATGCCCGGGCGGGCAAAAGCGATGCGAAGCGTACTGCGATCCACTTCGACCTGGCGCCAGCCGACCAGCGCCAAAGCGGCAGCGCGCGCGCCTGCCGGGGGACCGGCTGGATCCGGGTCGGCGGCCGCGAAGTGCTTGTAATACAGATTCCAGAGCGGTTGTACCGTTGGATCGTACGCGCCATCGCTGAGCTTCGCCAGGCTCAGGGCTCGCTCCAACATGACAACCAGGTCGGCGGGAGCCTCATCCAAGCTCCCCTCGCGGTTGAGTTGCGAAATGGCACTATCGGCACGGAACAGGCTGAATACTCTTTCCAGGCGCCTCAACTCCGCCAATGCGGCGCCAATCGCTTGCTGAGCAACGGTTTCGTCGCGATGGTAGAGCTGGATCTCTGCCGGAGCGCCTAGCGCCATGCCGCGCCAGCGTACAAGACCGGCTTGGGCGCGGCCGGCCGTGAACAAGAGCGGCAATCCAGCGGCAGCGGCAGCGAAAGTGATAAAGCGACGGCGGGACAGAGCAAGTGGCATGGTGGAACCTCTGCGAATGAGTCATTCAGCCTGACGGAAGAATCACGGGGCTACATTGTGGTCCCAACCAGCAGCCAAGTTCCACAAAAAGTGAAGCTTGTTTGATCTACAGCAAGTTCTCACGTCCATGCGGTCCTGCGGCCAAAGAGCGCGCTCTCGGTGGCCGAGCGCGGTGTCAGGCAAATCGACCCGTTCGCTAGTCGTCGAGCGCTGCGTAGATCTCCGTGCGGCGGTTTTCAGAGCGGAGCAGCCGTTCAATTGGCTGCTATATGGAAGTGGCTACTGTCAGGAACTGGCCGGTTGTTACTCCCGGCGCGCCGGTCCAGTTGAATATTTGACGCCGCGCCCCCGCAGCTCAGGCCACGAGAATCTCTGGGATTTCCGTAGGCCATGCTCTTGTTCTGCTGGTCAATGCCGGCCGCGCCGGCCGGCTGATGCGGCGACACGCCGCCATCAACCGACCCGACCGTCCGGGAATGCGTAACGCGCCCTCCGCCGTTGGTTTCTAGGCCCGCGCCGACGGAACCGGAACCTCCACGGGGATCCCTGGCGCCTTCAGCTTCGCGTCCACGAAAGCCTGCTGCTTGGCGATGTGCGCCTCGGTGAGATGCGCGAAACGTCCCTGCAGCTTCATGTATTCGCGCACCGGTTTGTACTTCTTGGGTTTGAACTGGTATCTGTATTCCCCGTTCTCCCACTCGTACATGTTCCACATGCCGGTTTCGATCGCGAGTCGCGCGATCTCGACCGTCTTCGCTTCATCGAACTTCCATCCCTTGGGGCAGGGCGCATGGATGTGGAGGAAGGTCGGCCCTACGACATTCAGGGCTTTGCGCACCTTGTTGATCAGGTCAACCGGATAGGCGATGGAAGCCGTCGCCACGTATTTCACCGCGGGGTGGCCGCCGATGACCATTTGCGGCGGGTCCTTGGGAAACAGCGTCTTGCCCTCGGGAATCGCGCTGCCGGGAGGCGTGAATGTGGTGTGGCTCCCGTACGGAGTCGTCGGTGAGGTCTGGATGCCGGTATTGGCGTACGCCTCGTTGTCGTAGCAGATGAACAGCGCATCGTGCCCGCGGTACATCATGGCCGACATCGCCTGCAGGCCGATGTCCACCGACCCGCCGTCGCCGGCCATCACGATGATGTTGGGCATTTCACCGGTGCGCTTGCCCTTGCGCAGCAACACCCGGTAGGCGGCCGCGACCCCCGAGGCCACTGCGCCGCCGTTGGTGATCTGCGTATGCATCCATGGAACGGCGTACGGCGTGCAAAGATAGCTCGCATTGGCCACGTACATGCAGCCGGTGGGCCCGAGGAAAATGGTATTCGGACCGGCCGCCTTGGCCACCAGCTTGTACTGCAGGGCCGGGCCGCAGCCGGCGCAGGTGCGGTGCCCGGGTACGTAATATTCTTCCTTGGGAATGTTCCGCATCAATTTGATCGCGGGAAGGTTCTGGGTTCTCACGGCAACGGCCATGGTCGACTCCTTTTCATGTCAAGCATCACGTTGATCTTTTACGCATCACCCGAAACGCGGCGGCAAACGCCTGCGTCCAGGCAGACGCACACTAATCTTCGGCCTCGAAGCCGACCCAGTACACCGTCTTCTTCGTCTTTCCATCCTTGACGGCCTGGGACAGGATGTCGGCCATGTAATAGAAATCCTTCAGCGGCACCATCTCGCCGCCCAGGCCGGCCATGAACGAAGTCGTCAGCGGCCGTTGCGGCAGCTCGTACAGCGACGCGCGCACTTCGTGCAGCAGGTTCCCGCCGCGCATCGCCCCGCCGTAGGAGGTGCTGGTTTCGACCACGCCCACCGCTTTGAATTTCGACAGGACTTCAGCCACCTTCTGCGTCGGCCACGGCCGCACGAAGCGCAGCTTCACCAGGCCGACTTTCACGCCCTTCGCGCGCAGGTGCCTGACCGCGTGCCGGGCCGTCATGGCGTGTGCGCCCATGATGAAAAACACGATTTCGGCGTCGTCGGTCATGAACTCTTCCACGAAGGGAGAGATCTTGCGTCCGAAGATGCGGTTGTAATCGTCGATCACTTCTTCGATCACCGCCGGCACATCCAGCATCGCCTGCGCCCGCTGCATGTCCATGACCGTCCCCTGGTCGGGACGGATCTGTGGCCCGTGGGATACCGGATGTTTGGGATCCAGCGGATGCGGCAGCGAGTAAGGCGGCAGGAACTCGTCCACTTGGCTTTGCTCCGGCAGCATCACCTTCCCCGGCATGTGCGAGACGAAGTACCCGTCCTGGCACACGAACTGGGGCAGGAGCACGCGGTGATCCTCGCCTACGCGGTAGTTGATCAGGCAGTTGTCGAATGCCTCCTGCGGATCCTCGGCCCAGCCCATGAGCCAGCCTTGATCGCGGCAGGACATGGCATCGGTGTGTTCCGAACCGAAGTCGCCCGGGGGATCGAGCGCGCGGTCGGCGATCATCATCTGCAGGGGAATGCGCCCGCCGGCGATCGGGGAATAGGTTTCGAACGCGTAGGTCACGCCCACGCCGGAACTTCCGGTCAGCGCACGTGCCCCTGCCGCCGCGGCGCCGAGCACCACCGACAGTTGCGCATGCTCGCCTTCGCCATGGACGAACTCCGCGTCCAGTTCGCCGTTGGCCACCATCTTGGCCAGTTCCATCATGATCGCCGTATACGGGCGAATCGGATAGGAGCAGATCACTTCCACCTTGGCCATCTTGGCCGCTTGCGCCGACGAGGCGCAACCGCTCATCACCATTTCCTTTGCCATAATTCCCTCTCCTTAGAACGGCTTTTCGAGTCGGACCACGCCGCCCTCGAAATCCAGTTCGTAGCCCTTGCTCAAGGCTTCCGTGGGGCACTCATTGATGCAGATATTGCATCCTTTGCAGTACTTCTCGTTCAAGACCACTCTCTCTTCCGCCTCGTCTAGCTGAAAGCAGGCATCCGGGCAAAACACAACGCAGTTCATGCAAAGGTCGCACTTCTCAGCCTCAAGCACCGGCCGGTATTCGCGCCAATTGCCGGTAATCATCGTCGGCTGCTCGCCCACCGGCGCAGGGGTAACACATCCGAGCGGAACTTCCTTCTCCTTTGGGATATTGAACATCGCCTGGTCTCCGTTGAACTTGTTTAATTGAGGTTCTTCACTACGGCCTGTTCATGGCCTTTGCGAAGGGCGTCGGTGTTTTTCACGACTGCCGCGAGATGGTCCAGTTTCACCAGCTTGCTGCCCCGGGCGAGCGCGCCCAGAATCGGCGCGGAAATCCCCTGCCCGAGGCCGACCGCATCGATGCCGCCCTCGCTGCCGGAAAAGTCCACGGTCTGGTCTCCGCAAATCGCCCTGGCGTCGACACAGACGATGGTGGCGAGCAGATCCTTGTTCGGAATGAACTTCAGGATTTCATCCGGTTTGCGATCGGTGGCGACCACCAGGGTCCCGCCCTTCCCCATGCCGCGAAGGACGTTGATGCCCTTCACGATGGTGGCGTCCGCCACGATCACGATCTCGGGATTCGCGTTCTCGTACTCGTAGCGTTCCTCGATTTCCTCGTCGCTGATGCGGGCATATTTCCGCAGAGGAACGTTCACCCGGTCGGGAAGATCCACATAGTTGTCGAAGGCCTGGGTGAACTTGCCATCCTTCCCCGCCGCCTTGGCGAGGCCGTTGGCGATGTCCCTGCCTTCCTTGTCCTGCACCACCCCCCGCGCCCACACCGTGATCTGATGCACCTTGCTGGCCATACGACCCTCCTTTTTTGCCTGAATATATTCCGCGACCTGTTCTCAGACGGATTTAAGTGCCGCGCTGCGGGAGACGGTTTGATCTAGATCAACCATTACAGTAATAGGGTTATAGGCAGCTATCATTATGATAATGTTTTGCTTATGCATCCCCCCCCTCCCGGGGAGCCGAATGAAGAACGCCACGTTTCGCCAGATGAAGGTGTTCGAAGCGGTCGCGCGGCATTTGAATTACTCGCGCGCCGCGGAGGAGCTGCGCCTGAGCCAGCCGGCGGTGTCCATCCATGTAAAGCAACTTGAGAGGCACGCGGGGCTGCAGCTGTTCGAGCAGCTGGGGAAGCGAGTCTATCTCACTCCCGCCGGTCAGCAGATGCTGCATTACAGCCGCGCCATCATCCAGCAGCTCAAGGAAGCCGAGGAGGCGCTCGCCGCGCTGAAAGGCATACGCGGCGGCGTGCTCGACATCGCGGTGATCAGCGCCGGCGATTATTTTTTTCCCGGCCTTCTCGCTGAATTTTGCCGTCGCCACGAGAACGTCACCGTGCAGCTCAGCGTCAGCAACCGCGAGGAAATCGTGCATCAGCTGGCGGAGAACACGACCGACCTCGCGGTGCTCCTGCGCCCGCCCGCAAGTCCCGACATGATCGCCCATGCGTTCGCGCCGCAACGGCACGTCATCATCGCGGCGCCCGGACACGCGCTTGCGCGCAAGCGAAACATCCCGTTGCAGGCATTGACCAGCGAGGCGTTCATCGTGCGCGAGCGGGGTTCGGATACGCGTCTCGCGATGGAAGAGCTGTTGAAGGAGTTCCGCATCAAGATCAATGTCACGATGGAAATTAAGAGCACCGAGACCATCAAGCAGGCGGTGATCGCGGGAATGGGTATCAGCTTTCTCTCGGCCCACACCATAGGCCGGGATCTCGAGGCCGGTCGGCTTGCGGTGCTCGACGTCGAGGGCTTCCCGGTCATGCGCAAGTGGCACATCGTGCATCGCGGGAACAAGCGCCTGCCGGCGGTTGCGCTCGCGTTCAAGGAATTCCTGCTGCAGGAAGGCGCCGCGCTGATTGAACGCTTGGTCGGACGCGTCGCACCCGCGCGCAGGCGCCGGGCATGAATGAAGGCTGGAAGGGGAAATGCGAGTAAGGGCGCAAGCCGTTTGCGCGAGCAGAAGTTGCGCGGTGCACTTTCCCCGCCGCTTTGAGTTTCCTGATGTAGAATCGAACGCTCCTGAGGAGGGGGGGTTGGCGTACCATGGATTTCTCGCTGCAAGCGTTCTGGATTCCGTTGCTCAAAATCATCTGGATCAACATCGTGTTGTCCGGAGACAACGCGGTGGTGATCGCGCTGGCGGCGCGCTCGCTGCCGGCCAGGCAGCAGAAGCTGGCGGTCGCCTGGGGCAGCGGCGCCGCGGTGGCGATGCGCATCGTTCTCACCCTGTTTGCCGTGGCATTGCTGCAATTGCCGTACCTGAAGATGATCGGCGCAGTGCTGCTGCTGTGGATCGGAGTGCAGTTGCTGCTGCCCGAGGAAGGCGAAAAGAACATCGACGGCCACGAGAATCTGCTGGCGGCGATAAAGACCATTCTCGTCGCCGACTTGGTGATGAGCCTGGACAATGTAATTGCGGTGGCCGCCGCCGCCGGCGACAGCGTCACCCTGCTGGTCCTGGGGCTGGCGATCAGCATCCCGCTGGTGATACTCGGCAGCACGTTGCTGATGAAGGTAATGGAGCGCTTTCCCATCATCATCACCGCCGGCGGAGCCTTGCTCGGCTTCGTCGCGGGTGAGATGGCGGTGAACGATCCGGCGTTGTACGAATGGATGAGCGCCAATTTCCAGATGACGGAGAAGAAGCCCATGCTTGCGGGCATCAACCTGGACGTGCTGGTCGGCCTGATTGGCGCGGCGCTGGTGGTGGCGATAGGCACGCTGCTGGCGCGCAAACATGCGGCTGAAGTCGGGCAATCGCAGGAAATTTCCAGATAAATATTTTGCGGCCGGCCGTTCCGGTTTGTTGACGCAGATCAATGCAGACAACCGCACTCCCCGCGGTATCCTGTTGCAGCAACGCGATCGGGCAAATAGAATAGCCGATACCGGTTGGTAAATAGATTATCGGATCCGTCGGAGCGTGCTGGCGCGCCTGGCGGATACCGGTTCCACACAGAAGTCATGGGATGCAATTACCTAAGGAGGAGACATGAAAATTTCCATTGGCTTGAACAGCGCTTTGGCGCTGACGCTGGCGGCGCTTTCAGTCGCCGCAATGCCGGCGCTTTCCTGGGAGCCGACCAAGACGGTCGAATTCATCGTTCCCGCAGGCACCGGCGGCGGCGCCGACCAGATGGCGCGCGTCATTCAGGGCATCATCGCCAAGAACAACCTGATGAAGCAGTCGATGGTGGTGGTCAACAAGGGCGGCGGCGCGGGCGCCGAGGGCTTTCTCGACGTGAAAGGCGCGAAGGGCGATCCGCACAAGATCATCATCACCCTGTCCAACCTGTTCACCACGCCGCTCGCGACCGGCGTGCCGTTCAACTGGCGCGATCTCACGCCGGTGCAGATGATGGCGCTCGACCAGTTCGTGCTGTGGGTCAACGCGGACTCGCCCTACAAGACGGCGAAGGATTATATCGACGCGGCGAAAAAGGCGGGCGCGGCGAAGTTCAAGATGGCGGGCACGGGGTCGAAGCAGGAGGACCAGATCATCACCGTTGCGATCGAGAAGCAGACCGGGACCAAATTCATCTATGTCCCGTTCAAGGGCGGCGGCGACGTGGCGGTGCAGCTGGTGGGCAAGCATGTGGACTCGACGGTGAACAACCCGATCGAGGCGGTGGCGCACTGGCGCGGCGGCAAGCTGCGCGCGCTGTGCGTATTCGATCCGGCGCGCATGCCCTACAAGAACAAGGTCACCGAGACGATGTCCTGGTCGGATATCCCGACCTGCAAGTCGTCCGGACTCGATGTCGACTACCTGATGCTGCGCGGCATCTTCATGGCCGGCGGCGTCACGCCCGACCAGGTGCAGTATTACATCGACCTGCTGAAGAAGATACGCGAGACCCCGGAGTGGAAGGGCTTCATGGAGAAAGGGGCGTTCAACCAGACCGCGCTCAACGGCCAGGCCTTCGCCGACTGGGTGGCGAAAGAAGAGGCGCGCCATTTTGCGCTGATGAAATCCGCGGGCTTCATCGCCGGCAAATAGCGCTTGCGCGCAAGTCCCGGGCGCGCGGCGCGCCCGGGCAGTCATCATAACGATAGCAAGGAGCAGGGCGCATGGGCGAAGGTTCGGGCGAGCGGGCGGCTGCCCGCTACAGGCGGGTCGATATTGTCGTGGCGCTGGTGTTTCTGGCGTTCGGGGCGATCGTCGCTTTCGACAGCTGGCGGCTGGGTGCAAAGTGGGGCGAAGACGGGCCGCAGACGGGTTATTTTCCGTTCTATATCGGCTTGATCATCTGCGCGTCGAGCATCGTCAATCTGCTCAGGGGATTCGCGATCACGCCCGAGCGCGACCGGGTGTTCGTCAAGGTCGAGCAGTTGAAGCTGGTGCTCTCGGTGCTGCTGCCGACGACGGTCTACGTAGGTCTGATCAGCTGGCTGGGCATCTACCTGGCTTCGGCGCTTTTCGTTGCCTTCTTCATGCGCTGGCTGGGCAAGTACCGGTGGTGGAAGGTGGCGCTGCTGTCGCTCGGGAACAGCGTGTTTTTTTTCGTCATTTTCGAGACCTGGTTCATGATTCCACTGCCCAAGGGGCCGCTGGAATCGGCTCTCGGACTGGGCTAGGGCCATGGACGAGATCAACTCCCTGATGGCCGGTTTTGCCGTCGCGCTGACGCTGAAGAATGTCGCGTTCATGTTCGTCGGGGTGCTCCTCGGCGTGATCATCGGCGTGCTTCCCGGGTTGGGCGGCGCGAACGGCGTGGCGATCCTGCTGCCGCTCACCTTCTCGATGTCGCAGGTGCCGGGCGGCACGACCACCGCCATCATCCTGCTGTCCTGCATCTACTGGGGGGCGCTGTTCGGCGGCGCGATCACGTCGATCCTGTTCAATATTCCGGGAGAGCCCTGGTCGGTGGCGACCACGTTCGACGGCTACCCGCTGGCGCAGAAGGGCCGCGCAGGGGCGGCGCTGACCACGTCGTTTACTTCGTCCTTCTTCGGTGCGCTGGTGGCGGTGATCGTGATCACCTTCCTGTCTCCGGTGGTAGCGAGGTTCGCGCTCGAGTTCGGCCCGCCGGAATTTTTCGCGGTGTACCTGCTCACGTTCTGCGCCTTCATCGGCATGAGCAAGGAGGCGCCGTTCAAGACGCTGGCGTCGATGATGCTCGGTTTCGCGCTCGCCGCGGTCGGCACCGATCCGGTGACGGGCACGCTGCGCCTGACGTTCGGCTTCACCCAGGTGCTCAACGGTTTTGATTTTCTGATCGCGGTGATCGGCCTGTTCGGCATCGGCGAGATCCTGCTCACCCTGGAGGAAGGGCTCGCATTCCAGGGAGAGTCAGCGAAGATCAATTTCAGGGTCGTGATGGAGACCTGGCGCGAACTGCCGAAGTACTGGCTTACCTCGATCAGGTCCGCGGCGGTCGGCTGCTTCATGGGCATCGTGCCCGGCGGCGCGACGCCGGCCTCGTTCATGAGCTACGGCGTGGCGCAGCGTTTCTCCGAGGACGGAGAAAAATTCGGCACCGGGGTGGTCGAAGGCGTAGTCGCGCCGGAGACCGCGGCGCATGCCGCCGGCACCTCGGCGCTGCTGCCGATGCTGACGCTGGGCGTGCCGGGTTCGCCCACCGCGGCGGTGCTGCTCGGCGGCCTGCTGATCTGGGGCCTGCAGCCCGGGCCGCTCCTGTTCGTCGAGCAGAAAGACTTCGTCTGGGGCCTGATCGCGAGCATGTACCTCGGCAACATCGCCGGGCTGATCGTGGTGCTGACCTGCGTGCCGCTGTTCGCGGCAATCCTGCGCGTGCCGTTCTCGGTGATCGCGCCCATCATCATGGTGATCTGCGCGATCGGCGCCTATACGGTGCACAACTCGCATCTGGACATCTGGTTGATGGTGGTGTTCGGCATCATGGGGTACGCGTTCAAGAAACTCAGCTATCCACTCGCGCCGCTGGTTCTGGCGATCGTGCTCGGCGACCGGGCGGAAGCCTCGTTCCGGCAGGCGATGCTGGTATCCGAGGGGGACATGTCGGTATTCTTTTCCAATGCGCTGGTCGGCGGCATGACCGGGCTTGCGCTGTTCCTGCTCTGCTGGCCGCTGCTGTCGGCCATGCTCGCGGCGTTGCGCAACAGGCTGCGCGGCGCATGAAGCCGGGAAAACGGCATACGGGCGCCGGCAGGAGACACGCAGGCCGTGTCTTTTCTTCCGGCGCCAGCGCTTATGCGGCCCCGGTTTTGCGCTTGAGGCGCGACAAGGTTTCGGGCGTGAGATTGAGATAAGAGGCGAGTTCTTTCTTGGGGATGCGGTCGACAAGCTCCGGGTGCTTGCGCTGGAAACGCGACAGCCGCCCGGGGGCGTCGAGCAGGTGCAGCGTGATGGTGTGCGCCATCACTTCCGACATCAGGCTCATGACCTCGTACTCGAAGCGCTCCTTGAGCCCGGAGTGGCGTTCGAGAAACTCGACCCAGTGCTGCATCGAAAGCTTGGCTACACGGACCTTGGTCATCGCGACGATGCTGTAAGGCATCGGCGTCCGCAGGCGCCAGGCGGCGTAGGAGGTGTCCATGTCGGCCTCGGCGGCGAAGCGCAGGATCATCTCCTTGCCTTTTGGATCGCTTACCACGCGCTTGAGTATGCCGTCGAGGATGAAAATCTGCTCCATCGCGCTGTGACCCTGATGCACCAGCAGGTCGCCTTTGCTGAAGTCGGCGATCTCCAGTTTCGGCTCCAGTTCCGCCCGGGCGATCGGCGACATTTCGCTGAGGACCAGATTCTGCCTGAGCTGCAGGCGGATGGTGTTGTGCTGGGGATGCGATTGGATGGACGACATGTGAAGTTTGTGCCGGCTTCAGAAGCGAATTAAAAGCGAAATCATTGACCTCAGTCAAGGTGCGCAAGCGGTTCGATTTCTTAGTATAGGCCCTCGCGACGAACTATGGCTTCGAAGCGCGCGGATGCAAGTCGATTGCCCCGGCGGTACGCTCGGGCGGGCACCTCGACAAAGCGATGTACAAGTGATACGCAAAGACCCGCGGCCAGGCCGCGGGCGATCCCGCGCAAGCCGAAATATACACAGGAGGGGTATCCAGCATGGAAGCACTCAAGGGAGTCCGGATTCTCGATATGACGCACGTGCAGGCGGGGCCCACCTGCTCGCAGCTGCTCGCGTGGATGGGCGCGGACGTGATCAAGTTCGAAAATCCGCTGGGCGATGCCACGCGCGGCCAGTTACGCGACGTGCCCGGTGCCGACAGCTTGTATTTCACCATGCTCAACTGCAACAAGCGGTCGATCACGGTGAACATGAAGTCGCCGGAGGGCAAGACGGTTTTCGTCGATCTGCTGAAGAAGTGCGACATCATCATGGAGAACTTCGGGCCGGGCGTGCTCGACCGTTTCGGCTTCAGCTGGGAGAAAATCCACGAACTCAATCCGCGCATCGTAATGGGCTCGATCAAGGGCTTCGGCTCCTCGGGGCCATACGCCAATTTCAAGGCCTACGAAAACGTCGCCCAGGCGATGGGCGGCTCGATGAGCACCACCGGCGTTCCCAACGGCCGCCCGTTTGTAACCGGAGCGCAGATCGGCGACTCGGGAACGGGGCTGCACCTTGCGATCGGCCTTCTGGCGGCCCTGCGTCATGCGGAGAGAACCGGCCAGGGGCAGTACGTGGAGGTGGCGATGATGGATGCCGTGATGAACCTTTGCCGCGTCAAGTGGCGCGATCACCAGCGCCTCACCCGCGGACCGCTGCCGGAATATTCGGTGGCCACGCACCATGGAATGGGCGCGGTGCCGCGCGCAGGCAACGATTCCGGCGGCGGCCAGCTGGGCAACGCCATCCGCTGCGCCCCCGGGGGGACCAACGACTTCGTCTATATCGTGGTCCAGGAAGCCGTCTGGAACGCGCTCGCCAAGCGCATCGGCCCGGAAGTCGGCATGCCCGACCTCGCGACCGATCCGATGTTCGCCACCGTCGTCGAGCGTCGCAGGCATCAGGGCGACATGTGGGAAATCATCGGCGAATTCGCGCTCAAACACACCAAGCGCAATGTCATGGCCATCCTGAACGAGCTGGATGTGCCCTGCGGCCCGATCATGAGCACCGAGGATATCGCCGCGGACGAGCACGTGAAGGGGCGCGAGATGTACGTTGAGCTCGACCATCCGCAGCGCGGCAAGTGGTACAACATCGGCATGCCGATCAAGCTTTCCGCCTCTCCGGCCAGGATCGAGCGCTCGCCGCTGCTGGGCGAGCACACCGAGGAAGTGCTCACGCAGGTGCTCGGTTACGACGACGCAAAACTCGCGGCGCTCAAGACATCGGGCGCTTTCAGCGTGCCGCCCAAGAAGGCGGCGTAGGTGTACGCCAATCACGGCTGCGGTTATCCTCTAGAGGCCATTTCAGGATTACCGAGATGGCCTCTGCTATAGGGGAGTATGCGGGGATGCGCCCCGAAGGTCTCGATCCCCCATGAGGGGAAAGTCCCCTCGGGGGATATCCCCTCATTTCGTAATCGGCTCTAAGGGACGACATCATGCGTATTGCGATCATCGGTCAGCAGGACTTCGGCAAGGCAGTCATGGAAGCGTTTGTTGCGCGCGGCGACGAGGTTGCCGCCGTGTTCTGCGCGCCGGAGAAAGAGGGGGCGCGGCCGGATGCCCTGCGCGCCGCGGCCGAGGGGAAGGAACTCAAGGTCTATCAGTTCAAGTCCCTGCGTGCGCGCGAAGCGGCGCAGGCGCTGGCCGAGGCCAAGGCGGACATCGGCATCATGGCCTTCGTGCTGCAGTTCGCGCCGCAGGAATTCGTCAACATTCCGGCGCACGGCACCATCCAGTATCACCCGTCGCTGCTGCCTAAGTTCCGCGGGCCCTCTTCGATCAACTGGCCACTGATCAAGGGCGAGACGGAGACCGGCCTCACCATATTCCGGCCTTCCGACGGACTGGACGAAGGCGCGGTGATCCTGCAAAAGAGAACGCCGGTCAGCGACGACGACACGCTCGGCACGGTCTATTTCGCCCGCCTGTTTCCCATGGGCGTGGCGGCCATGCTCGAGGCCGCCGACCTGGTTGTCGCGGGCAAGCACAGCGAATCGAAACAGGACGAAAGCCGCGCGAGCTACGAAGGCTGGTGCCGCGAGGGCGAGGCCAGGATCAACTGGGCCAGCCACGTCGATTTCGTCCACAACCTGATACGCGGCTGCGATCCCGCACCGGGTGCATGGACTACGCACAAGGGCGAAAAGCTGCAGTTGTTCGGGTCGAAGAAGCATCTGGCGCGCACCTTTGGCGCAGTGAAAGGCAAGCTGGGAGAGGTCACTGCGGCCGGCGCAGCCAGCATGTTCATCACCGCGCAGGGCGGACAGATCGAGGTTGCCAAGGGGAAGCTGGCCAGCGGCAAGAAGGTTTCCCCGGCCGAACTGGGGATCGCCGTGGGGACGATACTCGGCAGTTGAAGGATCGGTTGCGATCAGAAAACCCTTGTCCTGCGGCAAGGGTTTTCTTTTTCTGCGCCAGGGTCGTCCTGGTTTCCCTTCCACTTTTCCCTTGCCGCACGCACTTTCGGCACGTGCGTTCGTCTGCCCAAAAAGCAAAAAACATTTGACTAATCTAATATTTAACTGCAAGAATAACTATTATCGCCCTGTTTATAAATGGGACTTGCCCATACTGCATGCGGCGGGGACGCAAGGAAGCAGGCAGGGCTCTGTACAAGGCGTCGGAGCGGCCTGCGGAATGGGTGCTGGGCGCCGCTCAGCGCGAGGCGTGCGCAGTCGTTTCGACGCAGCCGAAAAAGCACAAGCGCCTGGGCTAATGTCGTAAAATGCCTCGGCTGTCGGGCGGATGACCAGGCAAGAGCAAAAGAAGACAAAGTGCGTAGCAGGGGGCCAGGTATGACGAAAGCCGGATTTTGGAAGACCGACTGGTTTCTCGGGGTCGCCGTCGTCCTTTCCGTCGTCCTGTTCAACCGCTTGAGCGATCTTGTTCCGAGCCTCGAGCGCAAGGCTTACGACCTGGGTGTCGTCGCGACTTCGCGCACGCCTCTGGACAAGATCGCAGTCATCGCCATCGACGAGCAGAGCCTCGCCAACCTCGGCCGCTGGCCCTGGTCGCGCGATGTGTTGGCGAAAATGACCGATAACCTGTCCGCGGCGAAGGCGAAGGTGATCGCCTATACGGTGCTGTTTTCCGAACCGCAGGTCGACGCGGGCTACACTTACGTCGCCAAGCTGCTGGAAATGACCGGCGCGGGCGCACCGGCCGGCGCGGCTGCGGCGCCGGATCCGAAAGCGTCCGTGGCAGAGCCCCCGGCCGGACCGCTGGCGCTTTTCGTCACGCTGCTGAAGGAGGCCGAACTGGCGCTCAACACGGACCGCAAGCTTGCGGACAGCTTTGCGCGCGCCGGCAACGTTGTGCCGATGATGTTGTTCGAGATCCAGGAACCGCGCGGAAAACCCGACAAGCCGCTACCGGAGTTCGTGACCAGGAACAATCTGCCCAAGGCCGGAAGAGGGGCGGACGAGGGCATATTGCCCACGCGCAAGGTCGACTACCCGATCGAGATCATCGGCAAGGCGGCCGCCGCGCTTGGCCACCTCAACGCCACGCCCGACGTCGACGGCGGCACCCGCGCCGAGCCGCTGGTGCTGGGCTACTTCGACCAGGTTTACCCGTCCCTATCGATGATGGTCGCGGCCAGGAGCCTGAATCTCGGCGTGGCCGATATCAAGGTTCAGCCCGGAGAAAAGGTGTCACTGGGCAAGCTCAACATCATCACCGACCCGGCGACGCGGATGTACGCTTACTTCTACAAGGACCGGGACGGGCGCCCGGCCTTCCCGGTGGACTCGTTCTACGATGTCATCACCGGCAAGATCCCGGTGAGCAAGTATCAGGACAAGATCGTGCTGATCGGGCCGACCGCGGCCGGCCTGGGCAGCGCGACCGTCACTCCGGTGTCCCCGGCGATGCCCCCGGTCATGGTGCTTGCGCATTCGGTGTCGTCGATCCTGTCCGAGCACTTTTTTGTTGCGCCGCACTGGGGCTATTGGGCGGAGCTGCTGGTGTTCCTGCTCGTTGCCGCTTATCTGATAGCGCTGTTGCCTCGGCTCAGGGCGGGCATGGGCGCCATCGTTACCGCCGCGCTGTTTGTCCTGATCACGATTGTTCATTTCGTGCTCATGACCTCGGCGGCGGTATGGCTTCAGCTGATGCTGCCGCTGGTGCTGCTCGTGATTGGGCACGTCCTGTTGGTGACCAAGCGCTTCGTCCTCACCGAAGCGGGCAAGGTCAAATCCGACGCCGACTCGGCCGAGTCCAATCGCATGCTGGGACTCGCGTTCCAGGGGCAGGGCCAGCTGGACATGGCCTGGGACAAGTTCCGCAAGGTGCCGCTGGATGACGGACTGATGGACAACCTGTACAACCTGGCGCTGGACTTCGAGCGCAAGCGCCAGTTCAACAAGGCCGAGAACGTGTTCCAGTACATGGCCGGCCACAACCCCAAGTTCCGCGACGTGGAGGCACGGCTGAACCGCGCCAAGGTGATGTCGGAGACGGTCATTCTGGGCGGCGGATCGAGCCATCCCGGCGGTTCCATGTCTCTGGGCACCGGCGCGGAAAAGCCCATGCTCGGCCGCTACCAGGTGGAAAAGGAACTGGGCAAAGGCGCGATGGGCGTGGTCTATCAGGGCAAGGACCCGAAGATCGGCCGCGTGGTGGCGATCAAGACCATGGCGCTGTCGCAGGAATTCGAAGCGGACGAACTGGCCGAGGTGAAGGAACGTTTCTTCCGCGAGGCGGAGACCGCCGGGCGGCTGTCGCATCCCAATATCGTCACGATCTACGACGCGGGCGAGGAGCACGACCTGTGCTATATCGCCATGGAACTGCTCAAGGGCAAGGATCTGATACCCTACACCAAGCCGGACAACCTCCTGCCCGTGGACAAGGCGGTGTCGATCGTCGCGCGCGTCGCCGACGCGCTCGGTTATGCCCACAAACAAAACATCGTGCATCGCGACATCAAACCCGCCAACATCATGTACGAGCCCGAGAGCGATGCGCCCAAGGTTACCGACTTCGGCATCGCGCGCATCACCGATTCGTCCAAGACCAAGACGGGGATGGTGCTGGGTACGCCGTCCTACATGTCGCCGGAGCAGCTTTCGGGCAAGAAAGTGGACGGGCGCAGCGACTTGTTCTCGCTCGCGGTCAGCCTCTACCAGTTGTTGTGCGGCGCATTACCGTTTGCGGGCGATTCCATGGCGCAGTTGATGTTCAGGATCGCGAGTGAGCCGCCGACGGACATACTCTCGGTCCGGCCTGATCTGCCGCCCGCGTTGGTGGCATTTCTCGACAAGGCCATGGCCAAGAAGGCCGAAGAGCGCTATCAGACCGGCGACGAATTCGCGGCGGCGCTGCGAGCGGCTTTCGGCGGTGGCGCGGCGGCTACCGGTGGTGGCATCGACATGGACATCAGCCTTTAGGAAGCGCAGCACATGGATATGAGTCAAGCTTTGGAAGTTGCAAGCCATACCGACCCCGGCATGGTGCGCTCACACAATGAGGATTCGATCGCCTCAATTGCGGAGAAAGGCCTGGTGGTGCTGGCCGACGGCATGGGCGGATACAATGCAGGGGAAGTAGCCAGCGGCATGGCGACCACGGTGATTACCACGGAATTGCGGCAACAGCTCGAGGACAAGTCGCCTCACGTGCTCGACCCGCAGAGCGGCCAGAAGGCCGCGCTGAAAATGCTGCAGGAACAGGTTACCAAGGCCAACACTTCGATCTATCAGGCTTCGCAGAGCCAGCCGCAGTATGCCGGCATGGGTACGACGCTGGTGATCGCCCTGTTCTACGACAACAAGATGATGGTTGCGCATATCGGCGATTCGCGTCTATACCGCCTGCGCGGCGACGAATTCAGCCAGGTGACCAAGGATCACTCGCTGCTGCAGGAGCAGATAGACGCGGGCATGCTCAGCAAGGAGCAGGCGAGGCATTCGGCGAACAAGAATCTGGTGACACGGGCGCTGGGGATCGATCCGTCGGTAGAACCGGAGATCCACGAATACGACGCGCTGCCCGGCGACATTTATCTGCTGTGCTCGGACGGCTTGTCCGACATGGTGGGCGACGAGGATATAGGCATGGCGCTGCAGGCGCTGGGCGCCAACCTGAATCTGGCGGCACAGCAGCTGGTGCAGATGGCCAACGACAATGGCGGACGCGACAACGTGTCGGTCATCCTGGTCAAGATTTTGCGTGAATACCCGGCCAAACGTGGTCTGGTGTCGAAAATTTTCGGTTGGTTTAGATAGTACGAGGAAAATGCTATGGCGAAGCTGATACTCAGTATGGACGGGCTGGTGCTCAAGGAAATTGTGCTTTCCAAGGAGCGCACCACCATCGGACGCAAGCCGCACAACGATATCCAGATCGACAATCTGGCCGTCAGCGGCGAGCACGCCGTCATCGTGACCATCCTCGCGGATTCGTTTCTGGAGGATTTGGGCAGCACCAACGGCACGTTCGTCAACGGCAAGACGGTGAAAAAGCATTTCCTGCAGAGCAACGACGTCATTGAACTCGGCAAGTACAAGCTCAAGTACATCAGCGAAGCGCTGCCGGGTGCAGCCAAGGCGGCCGATTTCGAAAAGACCATGGTGTTGCGCCCCGGCGCGATGAGAAAGCCGCCCGAACCGCAACCGCCTGCGGCCGCCGGCGCTGCGCACGCACACGCCGAGCCCGCGCCGGCCGGCGCCCCCCCCAAGGCGCACGGCGACACTCAGGTCGGCATGGCCCCGGCCGCGGGCGCAACCCCGGCCGCGCCGCCTGCTGCGCCGGCCGCTCCCGTGCGGCACGCCATGCTGCAACTCTTGTCGGGCGCCAATGCCGGCAAGGAACTGGAACTCACCAAGCCGCTGACCACGCTGGGCAAACCGGGGGTGCAGGTCGCGGTCGTCACGCGCCGGCCGCAAGGTTTTTTCATTACCCATGTCGAAGGCGCCAACAAGCCGACCGTGAACGGGAAACCGATAGAGGCGCAGGCGCATGCGCTCAACGATCACGACATCATCGAGCTTGCGGGAGTGAAGGTGGAGTTCTTCTTTAAGCCCTGATCTGCTGATGCCAGAGTAAAAAAGAGGCCGTTTGAAACAGCACATCGTCAGGATCGCGCTTGGCCTCGCGGTGGTGCTGCTGTTCGTCGGCCATGTCGGTGGTTTCTACAACATCGGCCTGATCACCCGGCTCGACTACATCATCTATGACACCCGGCTGGCGCTGACCATGCCCGGCGGCGTCGATCCGCGCGTGGTCATACTCGACATCGACGAACGCAGCCTGGACAAGAACGTCCTCGGACGCTGGCCCTGGCGGCGCGACAAGATCTCGGCATTGCTGCAGAGGCTTTTCGACGAATACGGCGTCATCATTGTCGGCCTCGACGTGGTATTCGCAGAGCCGGACGAAAGCTCGGGCCTGCCGGTACTCGAGAAACTCTCCAAGAGCAGGCTCAAGGACGTAAGCCAGTTCCAGTCGGCGCTCAGCGAACTTCGCCCGGAACTCGATTACGACGGGGTTCTGGCCAAGACGATCAAGGGGCGTCCCGTGGTGCTGGGCTATTACTTCAGCAGCGAGGAGAACGCGGTGCGCTCCGGCGCCATTCCCGAGCCGGTACTGCCCAGGGGAGCCTTTCAGGGGCGGCCGGTCAGTTTCACCGCGTGGCAGGGCTTTGGCGGCAATCTGCCGGAGTTTCAAGCCAATGCCGCCAATGCCGGCCATTTCAATCCGCTGGTCGATGCCGACGGCGTGTCGCGGCGCGTGCCGATGCTGGCGCAATACGATGGCGCCTATTACGAGGCCCTGTCGCTCGCCATGATCAGGGTGCTCGCGGGGTACCCGAAGGTGGAGCCGGGCATTGCGCCGGGCCGGTTTGCCGGCAAGGGATACTCGGGGCTGGAATGGCTGAAAGCGGGGCCGGTCACCATCCCGGTGGACGAGAATGTCAGCACGCTCATTCCCTATCGCGGCAAGCGCGGCAGCTTCAAGTACATCTCGTTCGCCGACATTTATTCCGACAAGGTGCCGAAAGACGAGCTCAGGGGCAGGATCGCGCTGATCGGCACTTCCGCCCCGGGACTGCTGGATCTGCGCTCCACGCCCGTGGGCAGCGTGTATCCCGGGGTGGAGATCCACGCCAACATGATTGCGGCGATGCTGGACAACGACTTCAAGCAGAAACCGCCTTACATGCTGGGCGCCGAGGTGCTGCTGCTGCTGGCCGGCGGCATCGCGCTGGCGATGCTGCTGCCGCTGCTGAGCCCGTTGAAGGCATCGCTCGCGTCCTTGCTGGCGGCGGTGCTCATCACCGGACTCAACCTGATCGTATGGACCAAGGGCGGCATGGTTCTGCCTCTCGCCTCGAGCCTCGCGATGACGGTGCTGCTATACGCGATCAATATGTCCTGGGGTTACTTCGTCGAATCGCGCAGCAAGCGCCAGTTTACCGAGTTGTTCGGCCAGTACGTGCCGCCGGAGCTGGTCGACAAGATGGCGGCGGATCCGGAGAGGTACAGCATGGAGGGCAAGAGCGAGGAGCTCACGGTGCTGTTCTCCGACATCGTCGGTTTCACCTCGATCTCCGAGAGCCTGCAGCCGAAAGAGCTGTCGCAGTTCATCAATGATTATCTTACCTCCATGAGCCTGGTGATCCACAACCACCGCGGCACTCTCGACAAGTACATCGGCGATGCTATCATGGCCTTCTGGGGGGCCCCGGTGGCGGATGCCGAGCATGCGCGCCAGGGGGTGCTCAGCGCGCTGGCCATGCAGGCCGAACTCGACAAGGTGCGCGCGCAAATGCTCGTGCGCGGCTGGCCCGACATCCGCATCGGCGTCGGCGTCAATACCGGTCAGATGCGGGTCGGGGACATGGGCTCGAAGCTGCGCAAGGCGTACACGGTGATGGGAGACGCCGTCAACCTCTCGTCGCGCCTGGAGGGCCTGACGCGCGTCTATGGAGTGGGGATTCTCGTCGGCCCGACTACCAGGCAGGTGGTGAAAGGTGTGGTATTCCGCGAAATCGACCGGGTCAAAGTGAAGGGCAAGGACGAGCCGGTGGACATTTTCGAGCCGATTGGCATGGAAGGCCAGGTCGACAAGAAGGTCATCGACGAGATCAAGCAGTGGCACAAGGCGCTCCGGGCCTATCGGGCGCAGAAGTGGGACGAGGCCGAGATGGATTTGTTCAACGTGCAACGCATCGCGCCGGAGTGCAAGCTTTATCAGTTGTATTTCGAGCGCATCAGGCAGTGCCGCATTGATCCGCCCAGCCCCGACTGGGACGGGGTAACTGCGTTCAAGACCAAATAGGGCTCGAGGGATGAAGCTGAGGGTACTCGGATGCAGCGGCGGTATCGGTGGGCGGCATCTGCGCACCACCTCGTTGCTTGTCGACAACGATATCCTGATCGACGCCGGCACCGGCGTGGGCGACGTGTCGCTCGCGGAGTTGATGCTGATCGACCATATCTTCGTCACGCATTCGCATCTGGACCATGTCTGCTCGATTCCCTTCCTGGTCGATACCGTCGGCGGCATGCGCGACAAGCCGCTCACCGTCCATGCCGCCGAACCGACTCTGGAGATCATCCGCAACCACCTGTTCAACTGGAGCATCTGGCCGGACTTCACCCAGATCCCGACCCCGAGCAAGCCGTGGATGCAGTACCAGGCCGTGCAACTCGGCGAGACGGTGGAGGTGAAAGGGCGCAAGCTCACGCCGCTTCCGGCCAATCACGTGGTGCCGGCAGTCGGCTATCAGGTCGACTCCGGCCGGGCAAGCCTGGTGTTTACCGGCGACACCACCACCAACGATCCGCTGTGGAAGATCGTCAACAAGATCGCCAACCTGCGCTATCTGATAGTCGAAACCGCCTTTTGCAATCGCGAACGGGATCTCGCGATCGCATCCAAACACCTGTGCCCGAGCCTTTTGGCCGAGGAGCTGGCCAAGCTGGAGCGCAATGCGGAGGTGTTCATCACCCATCTGAAGCCGGGCGAGGTCGAGCTGACCATGCAGGAGATCGAGGACTGCGCAGGCGAGTACAAACCGCGCATGCTGCAGAACAACCAGGTGTTCGAGTTCTGACGGCAGCGGGACCAGGGGCTTATTGCGGATACGAACATGGCAGACACCAAAGTTAGCGCGGATGCGCTGAAGAACCTGGACCCGCTTTCGTCGCTGTCGGACGCGCGCCTGCGGGAACTCGCCGATCTCTGCTGCGTCGAGTCTGTCGACCGCAATCTGGATCCGTTCCACCTGCGTTCGATCGCCGGCCAGTCGGTTTATCTGCTGCACGGCGAACTGGCGCTCAGCTATAGCGAGCGCAGTTCGGAGGTGATCGTAGGCGGTTCCGCCGAGGCGCGGCATCCACTGGGCAAGCGCGGCACATTCGTTTCGGCAAAGGCAGTCACCGACCTGCAGCTGGTGCGCATCGACGACGATCTGCTCGACATCCTGCTCACCTGGGACCAGTTGGGAAAGCATGAGCAGGTCGCGGATCAGCAGCAGTCCACGGAGCGGCCGCCGGGCCGCAGCAACTGGAATGTCCTGTCGGGGCTGTTTGGAATCAAGAACCTGCGCTTCGGCGCCTTTTCCCGGCTGCCCCCGGCGCACATCGACGAGCTGCTGCGGCGCTTCGAGCGCATCGAGGTGAAAAATGGCGCGGTGATCATCCGCGAGGGTGCGGAGGGTGACTACTACTATCTGGTCGAGTCGGGCAGATGCCAGGTCGAGCGCATGATAGGCGGGGTCAGCATGAAGCTGGCCGAGTTGAAAAGCGGCGACACCTTCGGCGAGGAGGCGCTGGTGTCGGAGGCGACGCGCAATGCCACCGTGACCATGAAATCGGATGGCAGCCTGCTGCGGTTGAGCAAGCAGGATTTCAGCGCCCTGTTGGCCGAACCGCTGCTGCGCTGGATCAACATGGAGCAGGCCACGCAAAAGGTGCTCGGCGGAGCCGAGTGGATAGACGTCCGTTACATGTCCGAATTCCAGTACGACAAGATGCAGGGAGCGATCAATATTCCGCTGTCCGAGATCCGCAACGCGTTCGGCGCCCTGGACATGAACAAGGAATACATCGTTTATTGCCAGAGCGGCAGGCGCAGCTCGGCGGCAGCGTTCCTGCTGGCGCAGCGCGGCTACCACGTCTACGCGCTCGATGGCGGACTCTGGGGCGGGGACAGGCTGCCGTGAGCGCGACTACCGCAGCGGCCCGGATCGGCGCGGATCAGACGCCCGGGCGCAGCGCAGAGGGCCAGCCCGGGGCGGCAACAAAGCGCGAACGGCTTTTTTTGTCGTATAGTAGTAACAGGCTGTTTCAGAACAGCCGAAATAGCCCCGGATTTCCGGGGATGGATGAGGGGATGCGCCCCGAAGGTCTCGATCCCCATTGAGGGGAAAGTCCCCGCCGGGGACATACCCTCATTTCGAGATGAGTTTCGATTGTATCGCTGTTGCAGCCGTCGCCGGTTGCGCTGATGGACGAGGTCACTATGAGTGCAGTTCTGAACGCCCCGGCGCCCGCGGGACCTGCCGACGTCAATGCCAGATTGATGTTTTCGAAGAATCTGCAGAACGTCACGAACAAGATCCACGCGACTTCCAACATCGACGAGATCATGCTCGAAGTCTCGTCCGATATCTGCAGCCTGTTCAACGCCGACCGCCTCACGATCTACATCATCGGCGAGGACAAGCAGTCCATCGTGTCCAAGGTCAAGACCGGGCTGAATTCCTTCAAGGATCTGAAGCTGCCGATCGCGGAGCATTCCATCGGCGGCTATGTGGCCTTCGCCAAGAAGATGATCAACATCAGGGACGTCTACGACGAGACCGAGCTGAAGGCGATCAACCCCAATCTGCGTTTCCTGCAGGAAGTGGACAAGCGCACCGGCTACCGCACCAAGCAGATGCTGGTGGCGCCGGTGGTGGACGGCGAGGAGTTGATCGGCGTCATCCAGATCATCAACAACAAGGCCGGCGTACCGTTCACGGCGCTGATGGAGGAGGGCGTGAGCCAGCTGGCGCAGACGCTGGCCATCGCGTTCAAGCAGCGGCAGAAACCCCAGATCATCAAGACCAAATACGATTTCCTGGTGAGCGACGCCGTGATCTCGTCGGCGGAGTTCGAGCTGGCGGCGCGCTCGGCGCGCAAGAAAGCGGTGGATGTCGAACAGGTGCTGATCGAGGAGTTCCAGGTCAAGCTGCCCGCCATCGGCCAGGCCCTGTCGAAGTTCTTCGGCGTGCCCTACGAGCCGTTCAAAGCCGACCGCATCAAGCCCCCGGATCTGCTGAAAAACCTCAAACGGGAGTATGTGGATCAGAACCAGTGGGTGCCGATCGACGACAGCAAGGACGGGGTGGTCGTGCTGTGCCTCGATCCCGAGCGGGTGAAAAGCTCGCGCATCGTGCAGAACGTGTTTCCGAAGAGCAAGCTCGTATATCGCGTCACCACGCAGCGCGAGTTCAAGGAAACGCTGAACACGTTCTACGGTGCCGAGTTGGTGGACACCGGCGATATCGGCGACCTGCTCTCGGGACTGGAAGACGACGAAGAGAACGGCGGCGAGGGTGCCGGGGACGACCTTTCCCAGGCGGCCGACAACGAGCTGGTGAAGCTCGTCAATAAGATCGTCATCGATGCCTACAACCAGGGAGCCTCCGACATCCACGTCGAGTCCTATCCCGGCAAGGGCAAGACCGAGATCCGCTTCAGGAAGGACGGTTCGCTCGCGCCCTACATCGAAGTGCCGGCCTCCTACCGCAATGCCATCGTCGCCCGCGTCAAGATCATGTGCGACCTCGATATCTCGGAAAAACGCAGGCCGCAGGACGGCAAGATCAAGTTCAAGAAATTCGGCCCGCTGGACATCGAGTTGCGGGTCGCCACCATTCCGACCCAGGGCGGAGTCGAGGATATCGTCATGCGTATCCTCGCCGCCGGCGAGCCGATCCCGCTCGAAAAACTCGGCCTCACGCCGCACAACCTGGAAACACTGAAGGTCGTGGTGGCCAAACCCTATGGCTTGTTCTTCGTCTGCGGGCCAACCGGCTCGGGCAAGACCACCACCCTGCACTCGGTGCTGAAACACCTCAATACGCCCGATACCAAGATTTGGACCGCGGAGGATCCGGTCGAGATCACGCAAAAGGGCCTGCGCCAGGTGCAGGTCAACAAGAAGGCGGGGCTGGACTTCGCCATGGTGATGAAGGCGTTTCTGCGCGCCGATCCTGATATCATCATGGTGGGTGAGATGCGCGACAAGGAAACCGTCGGGACCGGCATCGAGGCGTCGCTCACCGGCCACCTGGTGTTCGCCACGCTGCACACCAACAGCGCGCCGGAATCGATTATTCGCCTGCTCGACATGGGCATGGACCCGTTCAACTTCTCCGACGCGCTGCTCGGCATTCTCGCGCAGCGCCTGGCCAAGCGCCTGTGCGCCAAGTGCAAGAAGGCCTACAGCCCCGCCCCGGAGGAAATGAAGGCGTTCCTGACCGAATACTGCAGCGAGCTGGTCAATACCAAGACCTTCAAGCAGAACCCCAAGGAGGGGTATGAGAACGTGTACAAGGAATGGGTGAAGAACTACGCCAACGACAAGGGCCAGTTCACCATGTACAAGAAGATCGGCTGCGAAGGCTGCGGCGGCAGCGGCTACAAGGGCCGGGTCGGCCTGCACGAACTGCTGGTCGGTACCGATCCGCTGAAGAAACTGATTCAGGAGCACGCGCGCGTGGCTGAAATGCTGGCCTGCTGCCTGGACGAGGGCATGCGCACCCTGAAAATGGACGGCATGGAGAAGGTCCTGATGGGACTCACCGACATGCCCACGGTGCGCGCGGTTTGTATCAAATAGTCTCGCAGCCAGTGGCCATGGAGAACACATAAATGGCGGCGGAAGGCGGTGGTCGGGGGATGTCGGTCCAGACGGTGGAAGACCTGTTTCGGCGCCTGGAGCAACTGAACGAGATCGGCGCGTCGTTGTCGGCTGAAAGGGACATCAACCGGTTGCTGGAAAGCATCCTGCTTGCCGCCAAGGCGATCACCAGCGCCGACGGCGGCACGCTGTACCTGGTGACCGAAGACGACGGCACGAAGCGCCTGAAATTCGAGATCATGCACACCAGGTCGCTCAACATTGCGATGGGCGGGACCACCGGCAATCCGGTTCCCTTCTATCCGATCCATCTGTACGGCAAGGATGGCGCGCCCAATAACCAGATGGTGGCTGCGTTCGCGGCGGTGACCGGACAGACTGTCAACATCGCCGATGCCTACACCGTGGAGGGCTTCGATTTTACCGGCACGCGCAACTTCGACAAGAAGACCGGCTACCGTTCAAAATCCTTCCTCACCGTGCCGATGAAGAATCACGAGAACGAGATCATCGGGGTGCTGCAACTGATCAACTCCCAGGACCCGGCCAGCGGCGAGGTGGTGGCGTTCTCCGATGCGGACCAGCGCCTGGCGGAGTCGCTCGCCTCGCAGGCGGCCATCGCGCTCACCAACCGCCAGCTGATCAACCAGCTGGAGGCATTGTTCGAATCGTTCATCGCCATGATCAACACGGCGATCGACGAAAAATCCCCCTACACCGGTGGTCATTGCCAGCGCGTGCCGGAGCTCACCATGATGCTCGCCGAGGCGGTGAACGAGACGGACGAAGGACCGCTCATGGATTTCGACATGAGCGACAAGGATCGTTACGAGCTGAAAATAGCGGGCCTGCTGCACGATTGCGGCAAAGTGACGACGCCGGTGCACGTGGTGGACAAGGCGACCAAGCTGGAGCTGATTTTCGACCGCATCCACCTCATCGACACCCGCTTCGAGGTGCTCAGGCGCGACGCCGAGATCGAACTGCTGAAAGACCGGGCCGCGCTGCAGCAGCAGGGCTTGGACGAATTGTCGCTGCGCGAGCGCGCGAATCAGCTCGAACTGGCGTACAAAACACGCCTGCGCCAGTATGACCAGGACCGAGAGTTCCTGCGCAAGTGCAATATCGGCGGCGAATTCATGCCGCCGGAGGCGCAGGAGCACGTGAGGAAAATCGCCGCCTACAAATGGCTGGACCAGTCCGGCAATACTGCGCGTTTCCTGACCAACGACGAGATCGAGAACCTCAGCATCCCGCGCGGCACGCTCACCGGCAAGGAACGCGAGATCATCAACTACCATATCGTCGCAACGATCAAAATGCTGGAAGCACTGCCCTGGCCCAAGCATCTCAGGCATGTCCCGGAATACGCCGGCGGGCATCACGAGCGCATGGACGGAAAAGGCTATCCGCGCGGGCTCACGCGCGATCAGATGTCGGTGCAGGCGCGGGTCATGGGCATCGCAGATATCTTCGAGGCGCTCACCGCCAGGGACCGGCCTTACAAGAAGGGCAAGACGCTGACCGAATCCCTGCAGATCCTGGGCAAGTTCAAGGAAGGCGGCCACATCGATCCCGACCTGTTCGACGTGTTCATCCGGCGCAAGGTTTACCAGCGCTACGCGGAGCAATTCCTCGATTCGAACCAGATCGACGTCGTCGACGAGAGCAAGATTCCGGGCTATTGCCCGTGACCGGCACGCGTATGACGAAGTTGAACTGACAGGATATGCAGAGCGCTAGCCCGGATGCCTCTGGCGCGCTTCTCGAAAAGGCGATAGCAGCGCACGCGGCGGGGAAGTTGGGCGAAGCGCAGGACCTGTATCAGTCGATTCTCGAAACGAATCCAGACGATCACGCGGTATTGAACCTGCTCGGAATCAGCCATATCCAGCAGGGGCGGCCGCGGGACGGCATACGCTTCCTGGAAAAGGCGCTTGCGCTCGGGCCTGGCGATGCCGAAGCGCACTACCATCTTGCCTCCGCGCTGCAATCGCTCGGTCGCCTCGATGCGGCGATCGAGCATTTTGAGGCGGTGCTTGCCATCGACGCTGGTCATGCCGCCGCGCAACTCAGCCTGGGCAACGCGCTGCAGGTGGAAGACCGGCATGCCGAGGCGATGGCGCACTACCGGGAAGCGCTGGCGCTGAAGCCAGGCGATGCCGATGCGCACAATAACTGGGGCAATTCGCTGCAGGCGCTCGATCGGCACGAAGAAGCCAGTGAGCACTACGAGAAGGCAATTAAGATAAGGCCTGATCATGCCCCGGCATGGAGCAACCTCGGCAACACCCTGCAAGCGCTGAATCGCCATGACGAAGCGATCGCGCGCTATCGGGAAGCGCTTGCCATCGCCCCCGAGTTTGCCGAAGCGCACAACAATCTTGGTCATGCGCTGCAGGCGCTGAATCGTTCCGAAGAGGCAATCAGGCACTACGAAGCCGCGCTGGCCATCCGGCCTGACTACGCTGAAGCGCACAACAACTGGGGTATCGCGCTGCAAGCGCTGAACCGGCATGGCGAAGCGATAGCGAACTACGACAGGGCGACGGCGTTCAAGCCCGACTATGCCGAAGCGCAATGGAACAAGAGCCTTGCCTTGCTGTGTCTGGGCCAATTCGCCGCAGGCTGGGAACTCTACGAAAAGCGCTGGCAACGCAACCAGACCGCCGCGCTTGCGGATTTTGGCCTGCCGCTTTGGCCCGGGCTGGAAAGCGGTGGGGGTCCGGTCCCGCCCCAAGCACGCTTCTGCAGGGTCATCGCATCGCCAAAAATGGTTTCCCCACGGAGCAGATTTGGTCGTTTGATGAATTCCCTGCGCGCCCTTCTGGGCGCCGGCAGCGGCGGCGCAACTGCAACTATATTGATACAGTTCGAGCAGGGGTTCGGCGATGCGCTGCAAATGCTGCGCTACGTTTCCTTGCTAGAGCAAATCGGCATGCGCTGCTGGATTCAAGTCCCGCCGGGGCTCATGGCGCTCACGCAAAGAAGCTTCCCGCGGGCGCGGGTGATTGCCGTCGATCAATGTCCGGCCGGCATCCAATTCCGCGTTCCCATGCTGAGCTTGCCTCTGGCAATGAAGACGTTCTCCGAAGCGGCGATACCCGCAGTGGTTCCGTATCTGATCGCCGACGGTCGGAAAATTTCCGCGTGGGCTTCGCGGCTGGCAGGCAGGCGCAGGTACACGGTGGCACTTGCGTGGCGCGGAAGGCCGACGCACACGCATGACCGCATTCGCTCGATACCGCTGGAAATCCTGGGGCCGCTTCTGTCGCGCCGGGAAATACAATTCGTCACGCTGCAAAAGGAGCTGACCGGTTCCGAGTCGAGGGAATTAGCGCGACACGAAAACGTGGCGGTACTCGACCGGGAATTGTCGTCCTTTGACGAAACCGCGGCTATCGTGTCGGTCGCAGACTTGGTGATATCGGTGGATTCGGCGCTCGCGCACCTGTCCGGAGCGCTGGGCAAGGCGACCTGGGTGCTGCTCGCCTTCAGTCCGGACTGGCGCTGGCTATTGGGGAGAAGCGACAGCCCCTGGTATCCGAGCGCAAGGCTCATTCGGCAACAATCAGCCGGGGATTGGACCGGTGTCCTCGACACCGTCGCGGCGGCGCTGCGGGTGCAATGTCCCCCGTAGCCGCTGCGCCGGCCTGCCGTCAGGCGTCAAAAAAGTAATCCAGGGTGGAGAACCCCGGGGCCCTTATAAAGCGCGCGATATTGGTGACGCCGTGGAACCCGAACGGCAGGGACGGCGGTTCGATATGCTCGAAGGAAAAGCGGTCGGCCACGTCGTCCGGCGCGAACACGATGCCGTGCCGGTCTTCCAGGTAGCCGCGGTAGCTGCGGCAGATTGCGGCGTCTTCCGGATGAACCGGCTGGATAGCCGGATCCTGCAGCGCTCGCAGCAGAGCGCGGGAGCGCAGCGAAAAGCCGCCGTTGCCGACGTTGTGGGCGCTCGATTCCGGATGTGGAGGGGGATCCCAGCGCGCACCGATATAGTCGAACAGCAGGAATTCCGGCGACCATGACTGCGGGTTGACCACATATCCGTCCCATTGCGTGACGAGCACGTAGTCAGTGTCGATATGGCGCAGCAGGTCCTTGATCACGAAGTGCGAATATTCCGCCGATGAACGAATCGGCGGAATCACCACGGTTTGCACGCCGGGAACGTCGATTGGCCGGTCGGTCAGAAACTTTACCTGATCGAAATGGCATACCGCCATGCTCAGGCGCAGTGCGCGTTCGGCCAACCCATGATTGAGGCAGTCGACGATGCACAGGGTCGTATCCTCCACCCGCATTTTGGATGCGACTGCCGCCGGAGCCTGGCACCGGTCGTTCAGCAAAGCCTGTTTCAGGGCGCTCACTCCATCGTCCAGCGCGCCGCTCGCCTTGACCGCCGACCACATCAGCGCGTGCGCCGCATGCAGCCCCGGGTCCAGACGCAAGGCGCCGCGGAATGCAGCGAGTGCTTCGGCATGGCGTCCGAGGCCCAGTTGGCAAGCAGCGAGCAGCGCGAGATTGTCCGCATCCGTCGGATTGAGTTGAAGCGACCGCTCGAGCAAATGAACAGCCAGTTCGAACTGATGGTCCAGGTAGGCGATGAAGCCGCGTGCGCCGCTGGCATGGGCATTCGGCACGCCTTCGGCAACGGCGCCGAGGGCTTCGGCCGCGCGCTGGCGTTCGCCCGAAAGTAGGAGCGCGATGGCTGCACGCGTAGCGGGGCTGGCGTCGGTCAAGCCCCTGTCGTTCAAGCCTTGCAGATAGCGGAAGTAGGGACCGACAATTTGGGGGTAGTAGATCAAGGTGCGCGGCCGGTCGCGGCCGGTTTACCCGTCCCGGGGTTTCATGTCTTGGGTGAAGGGCCCCGGGTGACGTACACGATCAGACCCTCGGTGGCTACCTCGATGAATTTCTGGTCGTAGCCGAGTTCCTTGAGTTCCCAGCGAAATTCATTGCCGAGCTTCGCTTTCTTGAACCAGCCCAGCTTGTTTTCCCGGTTGAATTCGGCAGCGCGGGTGAAAGCCTCTTCGAGTATGCCGGACAGTCGCTTTTGCGACACCATCTGGGCGGGATTGTTGGCAATCGCCGGTGGATAGCGTTTGGCCACGTCTTTCGCCAGGATCTTGGCGAATTCAGTAACCTTGCGAGTGGAAAGAAACTCTAGAATCATGATTCTCCTGCCCACGTGGCCAAGTAAGTATCAACCGGGGATTATACCAGCCGGGCCGCAACGCGAGATATGTCACATGGACGGCACCGATGGGCAGAGTTCGCCGCTGGCAATTGCTGTTGGCGATTGCGCGATCTGGCCGATGAAAACGTACCGTCAGGCCGTTCGGCGTAACGTCGCATGCCTTTCTAAGTGACGCTCGCCGTCCGGAGACAACAAAATATACGCAGGTAAAATGAGGGAAATAATGCTTTAGTTAAATAATTTTTATTAAATCAATGATATACATATCTTTGGCGTCGTAGGCCTGCAACTTGCTTGAACGAGTGCCACGGCGAAGTACGGTTTCGCCGCAATTTTCCTCGAAGGGGATATTCATGAAGACGATGCAAAAAGGCTTTACCTTGATTGAATTGATGATCGTGGTCGCGATCATCGGCATCCTGGCGGCGGTGGCATTGCCGGCTTATCAGGACTACACCATACGCGCCAAGGTCTCGGAACTGTTGCTCGCGGCGAGCAGTGCGCGCACCGCGATTGCCGAGAAATTCCAGACCGATCCTTCGGCGGCTGCCTCCGCCGGCGTCGGCGTTTCGATCCCTGCAGTCGGCAAGATCAATACGGCGACCGTGGACGCGGGCGGCACGATCGTGGTGACCGGATCGACGGCTTCGAGCAGCGTCGGTGCTTCCGTGACGGTAACGATGACCCCGAGCTTCAGCACCGCGACGGGCACGATCACCTGGGTGTGCGCCGGCTCGCCGGCCAAGTACCTGCCTGCAAGCTGCCGCTAGGCCGCCCGAGGCGATTGCGAAAGCCCCTCCGCGGAGGGGCTTTTTGCTTTCTTGGCCTGCGCCGGCGTTGCCCTCACCTATCTGCACCGGGCGGCGAATCGCTTCATTCACTTCAGCGGCAGCTTGTTTTTCCCCGGCATCGCGTTCTGCCGCTGATCAGGCGCGTCGATCCGTCCACGCGTTCGCCGCGCGCCCTGTGCAAGTCATCGACCGGCTGTTACCCCGTCGGTTTGACCTCACGCAATGAGCATGTTGTTCACGTCGCTGCTGCGCAGCCTCAGACGCTCTCCCCGCGAGGCGGCGCTAACGCGCACGCCGGCGCAGCGACTGGCCGAGGCGCGCGCCCTCTTCGACGCCCATGACCTGGCCGCTGCGCAGTTGCGCTGCGAACAGGTGCTCGAACTGGAGCCGGAGCAGGCCGACGCGCTGCACTTGATGGGCTTGATGGCGCATCGTTTGCGCGATCTGGACTTTGCTGCCGAGTATTTCGAGCGTTCCGTCCGCGCGCGTCCCGGCGATGCGGAATTCCTCAACAATCTCGGCAGCGTTCTGGTGGACTCCGGACGCACCGAGGAAGCAGCCATGGTCTTCCGGCGGGCCCTGGCGCTCGACCCGGGCTCGCGCGATGCGCGAGCCAACCTGCTCTTCGTGCTGGCGCTGCTGCCGGGAGCGCGGCCGGAGGAGGTCTACGCGGAACACCTCGCCTGGGCGAATATTCACGCTGACCCGCTGCTCGCGCAGATCCCGGTGCATCGCAATTCGCCCGATCCGGAGCGGCGTTTGCGCATCGCTTACGTGTCATCCGATTTCCGCCAGCACGCCTTGAGTTGTTTCATCGAGCCGGTGCTGGCGCGGCACGAGCGCGAGGCCTTCGAGGTGTTCTGCTATTACGGCGGCAGTGTCGTGGACGAAGTGACGCGGCGGATGATGCGACATGCAGAACACTGGAACGCTATCGCCGATATGGATGATGCGCGCGCGGCGCAGCTGGTTCGCACCGATCAGATCGACATCCTCGTCGATGTTTCCGGGCACACCAAGGGCAACCGCCTGCTGCTGTTCGGGCGCAAGCCGGCGCCGCTGCAGCTGAGCTGTCTGGGATACCTGAATACGACGGGAATGAAGGCGATGGATTACCGTATCAGCGACGCCTACGCCGATCCGCCGGGGGCGAGCGATGACCTGCATGCGGAAAAGCTGTTGCGCCTGCCGCGGACGCAGTGGTGTTACCGGCCGCCGGAGGATGCGCCGCCGGTGTCGGCCTTGCCGGCGCTGCGCCGGGGCCATGTCACTTTCGCTTCGTTCAACAACATCGCCAAGCTGAACCCGCGGGTGCTGGAGTTGTGGGCGAACTTGCTGCGGCAAGTGCCCGGTTCGCGCTTGTTGCTGATGGCGGTGCCGGACGCGGGGGCTGCGGCGCGCATTCGCCGCAGCCTCGCCGGCATCGAACCGGAGCGCGTGAGCACGCTCGGGCGGCTTGGACGGGCCGGCTACTGGCAGCAATTCGCTGCCGTGGACATCGCGCTCGACCCGTTTCCGTATGCCGGCGGGGCGACCACTTGCGATACGCTGTGGATGGGGGTGCCGGTGGTGACACTCGCCGGAGACTTCGGATTTTCGCGCTCCGGGGTTACCATTCTCGCCAACGTCGGGCTGACCCAGCTCGTTGCGCAATCCGCCGAGGATTATGTGCGCCTGGCACGCGGCCTCGCCTGCGATCTGCAAGGCCTGGCGCGCCGGCGCGCAGGCCTGCGCGAACGCCTGCGCTCATCGCCCCTTACGGATGCTGCGGCCTACGTGCGTGATCTGGAGAGTGCCTATCGAAACATCTGGCGCGTTTGGTGCGGCCAGCCAGCCGTGGATCGCGCGAGCCCCGGCCATACGTAGCCGGCGAATTCGCTTCGTTTTCCCATGATTGATCAGTCGATCCAGCTCATCCGGTCGGGGCGCATCGCCGAAGCCGAGCAAAGCCTGCGCCTGCGCCTGGCGCGCTCACCCGAGAGCGTGGACGCGCTGCATTATCTCGGTCTGTTGTGCCATCAGAGCGGACGCGTCGAAGAAGCCGCCGAGCTTATCGGCAAAGCGGTCGAGCGGTCGCCGGATTCGGCCGTCCTGCATGCGAACTTCGCCGAAGTGCTGCGGGTGCGGGGCAGAATGGATGCGGCTATGCTGCATGCGCGCGAAGCGGTTCGCCTCGATCCGGCACATCCGAATTTTCAGTTCAATCTGGCCAAGGTGCTCGAAGGCAGCGGCCGCCTCGGCGAAGCGCTGGACGCGGCCGGGCACGCGCTGGCGCTGCGGGCGGATTGGGTCGAGGCGCTTACGCTTGCTGCGAGCCTGTGCTTCGCGCTGGACCGCCTGGACGAGGCGCTCGGTCTCGTCGAACGGGCGTGCGCGCTGCGTCCGGATGATCACTTTCTGTTCATCGCGCTGATGCGTTATCGCGCTTGGGTGTGCGACTGGCGCGATCGCGATCGGGACGTGGCACGTCTCGCGGCAATGCATGAATACGTGCTGGCACACCCGGACGACGAGGCTTACGCTGGCCTCAACCCTTTCGTCGCCCACGAATACGGGCTTCCCCGGCGGCTGCGCAACGGGGTCACGCAAATCCACTGCGAGCGGGTGCTGAAGGCCGCCGGAACGCCGCTCGAGCCGCGGCGCGCCCCGCCTGGCACCGCGCGCGAGCCCCTGCGCCTCGGCTATGTGTCGGCGGATTTTCACAGCCATCCGACGATGCATCTGATGCGCAGTTTCTTCGCGCTGCACGACCGCACCCGGTTCGAGGTGTTCGCCTATTCGATCGGTCAGGACGACGGCAGCGAGTATCGCCGCGAGCTGGTCCGCTCGGTCGATCGCTTCGCCGACATCCGTGCCGAACCGGCGCTCGCCAGCGCGCAGCGCATCCGTGACGACGCTATCGACATCCTGATCGACCTCAAGGGGTTCACCCATGAAGCGCGTCCCGAAATCTTCGCGCTGCGACCGGCGCCGCTGCGGGCGGCGTGGCTCGGCTATCCGGGCTCGACCGGCCGCGGCCTGAACGACTATGTCATCGTCGATCGGGTCGTCGCGCCGGCTGAGTTCGCCGGCGATTACGGCGAGAAGCTGGTATGGATGCCCCACAGCTATCAGGTCAACGACCATCGCCAGCCGATTGCCGATGATTCCGCGGAGCGCGCGGCCTTTGGCCTTCCGCCCGCGGGTTTCGTCTACGCCTGCTTCAACAAGGTGTACAAGATCGAGCCGCCGGTGTTCCGCGCCTGGATGCGCATACTCCAGCGCGTCCCGGGGAGCGTACTGTGGCTGTATTCGGGCAAGACCGGTGCGCGCGCGAATCTCGCTCGCGCGGCCGCCCAGGCCGGCATAGATCCGGCGAGGCTGGTGTTCGGGGAAACTCTGCCCAAGCCGCAGCACCTGGCACGCCTCGCGCGGGCGGACCTGTTTCTCGACACATTCACCGTCAACGCCCACACCAGCGCGTCCGATGCGCTTTGGGCCGGCGTGCCGGTGCTCACCTGCCCGGGCGAAACCTTCGCGGCGCGCGTCGGCGCAAGCCTGGTCGCAGCAGCCGGCCTGCCGCAACTGGCTTGCCCGAGCATTGAGGCGTATGAGAACACCGCGGTGCGGTTGGCGCAGGCTCCGGCCGAACTGCGCGGGATGCGCCGGACGCTGGCTGCGCGCGAACGGCTGCCGCTGTTCGACACGCCGCGCTTCGTGCGCGACCTCGAGAGCGCATTCGATACGATGTGGCGGCGTTACCTCGCCGGCGAGCCACCAGCGGAATTCGCCGTTGCTGCCGGTCCGCAGCCCTGATGGCGCGCGCCGCATGTTGAAAAGACTGGTACGGGCTCTGTTGCGCCGCGATGGCGGCGCAGACCCGGCCGCCCCGGTCGCGCAGGCTGGCGCCGGGCCGGACGGCCCGCTCGACCCCATCGCTCAGGCGGCCGCATGCGCGGCAGCCGGCGATCATGCCGCTGCCGCGGAATTCTATCGCGAGAGCCTGAAACGATGGCCGCAGAATGCCAGGGCGTGGTGCAATCTCGGAGCGGAGCGCGATGCAGGCGGCGCGTCGGATGAAGCCCAGCCCGCCTATCGCCGCGCGCTCGAACTCGATCCCGGACTGGTGCCGGCCTGGTATAACCTGGGACGGCTCTTGCAGGTCGAGGGCCGGGCGGCGGAAGCGGAGACCTGCTACCGGGAAGCCGCAGCGCGTGTCGATTCGATCGCCGAGCGGCAACTCTGGCTGTCGATCTGCAGCAACCGGGGCGTGCTGCTGTACAACCAGGGGCGCACGCAGGAAGCCGTCGCGCTGTACCGCGAAGCCCTGGCCAGGGATGGCCAGGCCCCTGAACTTTGGAGCAATCTGCTGCTGACGATGCAATATGCCAGCGGCTGCACGCCGGCTGAATCGTTTGCCGAGCACCGGGCCTATGCGCAGCGTTTCGAGGCGCCGCTGAAGGAGCGCTGGCTGCCGCACCCGAACGCGCCGGTCTCCGGCAAACGGCTCAGGATAGGCTATGTTTCGCCGGATTTCCGCGCCCACGCAGTGGCGTTTTTCATCGAGCCGGTGCTTGCGCATCACGATCATGAGCAGATCGAAGTCTATTGCTATTGCAACCACGCGAAACAGGACGGCGTGACCCTGCGCCTGATGTCGCTGGTTCGCCACTGGCGCGATATCCGCGCGCTCAGCGACGATGAAACGGCGCGGCGAATCAGGGAAGACGGTATCGACATCCTGGTTGACCTGGCGGGGCATACCGCAGGCGGCAGGCTGCAGGTTTTCGCGAGAAAGCCGGCGCCGGTTCAGGTGAGCTGGCTCGGATATCCCTGCACCACCGGTCTCGCCGCGATGGATTACCGGATCAGCGATGCCCACGCCGATCCCGTCGGCAGCAGCGAGCAGTATTACAGCGAAGCGCTTTGCCGGCTTCCGGATGCTTTCGATTGTTACAGCCCGCCGCACGAGTCGCCCGAGGTTGGCGCCCTTCCGGCCATGGCGCGGGGCGGCGTCACTTTCGGTTCCTTCAACAATCTGGCCAAGCTCGCGCCGGGCACGCGAGCGCTCTGGGCACAACTGCTGCTGGCGGTTCCCGGTTCGCGCTTGTTGCTGAAATCGGGCGCGCTGGCGGATCCGGCGGCACGGCAGCGGCTGATGAGCGAATTTGCCGGATGCGGGATCGTCGCGGAGCGGCTGATACTCGCGCCCGCCGACGCAACGCATTACGAGCACCTGAACCGTTACAATCAGGTGGATATCGGCCTCGATCCGTTTCCGTACAACGGCGTAACCACGTCGTTCGAGGCCGTGTGGATGGGGGTTCCCGTGGTGACTCTGGCAGGCAACAGCTTCGTTTCGCGCATGGGCGTGAGCATGCTCGCCGGCCTCGGCATGAAGGAATTGATTGCGGACACGCAGGAGGACTATGTGGCGATCGCCGCGCGGCTCGCGGGTGACCCGGGCCGGCTGGGAACGCTGCGCGCGGGACTGCGGCAACGTTTGTCGAACTCGCCGCTGACCGACGCTGCGCGCTTCACGCTCAACCTGGAAAGGGCTTACCGGGAAATGTGGGCCGCCTGGTGCGGCAGAACCGGGGACGCGGCGCGATGAAGCCGGGCGGCCGGCAAACGATGCGGCGTCGCCGCGGGCAAGGCCAGGCCCATGCTTAAGCGGCTGATCAGGGACCTGATCGGGTCCGCAGGCAGCGTCGCGCCGGCGCCGGGGCGTTCGCTGCCGCAGGCGCTGGCGCTGATGCGCGCGCGCGATTACGCCGCAGCCGTAACCATGTGCGAAGACCTCATCGCGCTCGACGCAGCCGCGCCCGGCCCGTGGGAACTGCTGGGCGCCATTGCGCTCGAGCGCGGCGAGAAAGAACTCGCGCGCGAGCGCTTCGAGATCGCGCTCGGCCTTGCGGGAATCCGGCAAGGGGCGCTATGCAATGCCGCCGAGGCCAATCGCCAGGCCGGGCACCCTGCGCGCGCGCTGGAACTCTGCGCGCGCGCGCTCGCGCTCGACCCCGGGCACGGCCCGGCCATGCACATCCAGGCGCTCGCGCTGCAGTCGTGCTGGCGCATGGACGAGGCGCTGGAGGTCTATCGCCGCCTGGTGCGGCAGCAACCCGGACTCTCGCAAGCCTTTGCCGGCTATCTGTTCTTGCTGGTGCTGCTGGGGGAGGCTCCGCTCGCGGTGCGCGCGGCGCATTGCCGCTGGGCCGAGCTCAACGCCGAGCCATTGCGCGAGCGCGGCGCAGGCTGGGCCAATACGCGCGATCCGCAGCGGCGCCTGCGCATCGGCTACGTGTCGGCCGATTTCCGCGAGCATGCCGCCGCGAGCTTCATCGAGCCGATACTCGCCGCCCACGATCCCGCCGCTTGCGAAACCTACTGCTATTCCAGCACCGAAAACATCGACGCCACCACGGCGCAACTGCGCGCCCTCGCGGCCTGCTGGCGCGACGTGCGCTGGCAGGACGACGCGGCCCTTGCGCGCATGGTCCGCGCCGATGCCATCGACATCCTGGTGGATCTGTCCGGACATACGAGCGGCAACCGGCTGGGTGTGTTCGCGCGCAAGCCCGCGCCGGTACAAATCGCCTATCTGGGCTATCCGGCGACCACCGGCATGAGCGCCATGGACTACCGCATCACCGACGCCAGTGTCGATCCGCCAGGCGCGTCGGACGGTTATTACACCGAGAAGCTGCTGCGTCTTCCGCACAGTCTGTGGTGTTACCGGCCGTCGGCCTCCGTGCCCGAACCCGGGCCGCTGCCGGCGCTGCGCTCGGGCCGGATCACTTTCGGTTCGCTCAATTCGATGCTGAAGCTCACGCCGCAGATGATCGCCCTGTGGTCGCGGCTGCTCCTGTCGGTGTCCGGTTCGCACCTGCTGATCGCCGCGGTTCCCGAAGGCGAAGCGCGCGCACGCATCGCGGCCGAATTCTCGCGCCACGGCGTGCCGGCCGCGACGCTGCAAATGCACGGCCCGATGGACCTCGCGCGCTTCCGGGAGCTGCACGCGCAGGTCGACATCGGCCTCGACAGCTATCCCTATAACGGGGCCGCGACCAGCTGCGACGCGCTCTGGCTGGGCGTGCCGGTGGTGAGCCTGACCGGCGGCCTGTTATGGTCGGGCTGCGGGCTGAGCCTGCTCTCGACCGTCGGCTTGCCCGAACTCGTTGCGCACGGGCAGGAGGATTACCTGCGCATCGCCCGCGCGCTGGCCCTGGACCTCGACCGGCTGGCGCAATTGCGCGCGGGACTGCGCCAACGCCTGCGCGCTTCCGCGTTGATGGACGAAGCGGGTTTTGCGCGCGCGCTCGAAGCGCTGTACCGCGGGGCCTGGCGGCACTGGTGCGGGCAGGCTCCGCATGCTTAGGCGGCTGCTGCGGCAGTTGCTCGGCGCGCACGCCGACGCCGCGCCCGGGTCCGACGCCAGACAAGCAGCAGGCCATGCCGAACGTGGACTGCAATTGCGCGCGCTCGGCCGCGGCGACGAGGCGCGCGCGGCGTTCGAGCGCGCCCTTGCCTGCGACGCACGCTGCGCGCTTGCGCTCATGTATCTGGGCAACCTCGATCATGAGGCCGGTCGCCTTGATGACGCGGCCGGGGCGTACCGTTCCGCGCTCGCCATCGAAGCGAACAACGCGGCGCTGCATTACAACCTCGCCCTGACCCTGATGGCGCTGGGTGAGGCGGCGGCCGCGGTGGAAGCTTTCCGCGCCTGCCTGGCGCTGGCGCCGGATTACGCGGATGCGCGCAGCAGCATGCTGTTCGCGCTCACCCTGTCGGACCGCGCCGGCGCCGGCGAGACCAGCGCGGCGCATTTCGAATGGGGCCGGCGCGTCGCCGATCCACTGTGGCGGGAACGCGAATACGCCAATGCGGCCGAGCCGCAGCGCCCCTTGCGCATCGGCTATGTGTCGGCGGATTTCTTCGGCCATGCGGCGTCGGATTTCATCCACTCCTTCCTGCCGCAGCACGAGCGCGGGCACTATGAAATCACCTGCTACTCCAACGCCGCCATGCCCGAGGCAAGCCGCGGGCTGTACGGCCATGCCTGGCGCGACATCGGCGCGCTCGACGACGCGCAGGCGGCAAACCTGATCGAACGCAATGCGATCGATATCCTGGTCGATCTGTCCGGCCACACGCGCGGCAACCGTTTGCTGGTGTTTGCGCGCCAACCGGCGCCGCTGCAGCTGACCTTCCTCGGCTATCCGAACACCACCGGCATGCGCGCCATGGATTACCGCCTGAGCGACGCATATGCCGATCCGCCGGGCGCCAGCGAGCAGCGCTACCGCGAGCGCTTGTGGCGCATGCCGCACAGCCTCTGGTGCTATCGCCCGCCCGCGGAGGCGCTGCCCGAGGCGGGCGAGTTGCCCGCCTTGCGCAAAGGGCATGTGACTTTCGCCTCGTTGAACAACGTCGCCAAACTCAATGCGGGCCTGGTCGATCTCTGGGCCGAATTGTTGCAGCGCGTACCGGGCGCCCATCTGCTGCTCGCGACCGTCCCCGCGGGCAGCGCGCGCGAGCGCCTCGCGCGCCTGTTTGCCGCGAAAGGCATCGAAGCCGGGCGCATCGAGTTCAGCGAGCGCCTGCCCAAGGGCGAATTCCGCGCCTTGCACCAGGAAATCGACATCGCGCTGGATGCCTATCCCTGCAACGGCGGCGCGACCACCACCGAAACGCTGTGGCTGGGGGTGCCGGTGGTGAGCCTCGCGGGCGAGGATTTCCGCTCGCGCGCCGGCCTCTCCCTGCTCAGCGCGGTGAGCCTGCCGCACCTGGTCGCGCGCGACGCCGCGCGGTATGTCGCGATCGCGGCCGATCTCGCCTGCGACGCGCCCAGGCTGCAGCGCCTGCGTTCCGGCTTGCGCGAAACGCTGCGCCGCTCGCCCTTGTGCGACGCCGCGGCCTACACGCGCGCGCTCGAACAGATCTACCGCGGCATCTGGCGCGAATGGTGCGCGCGCGCCGCGGGCACGCCGGAGCGCGACGCTTAGGCTCGCTTCCGCGTCGCGCCCGCCATTTGATCGCCGTCGTGTTGCGGCGACATCCGGATTTGCACGAAATCAGGCAGTTGCATTCATGCCTCTGTGCGCTGTCGCCCGGGAACGAGGTCGGCAAGCGCAGGTAGCGGCGCGCGACGCGCGCCGCATCGGCCTCGACCGGCCGGCCGGAGACGATCCGGGTCGGACGAACGGTCGAGCCGCCGCACAAGGACTTCGGCGGTTATGGGATCAGGACCGGGCAGCAAGGTCTACCAGCTCCTGCACTTCCCCCACCTGGTCCTTTACCAGCCAGTGGGTAAGGTCCCCGCTCGAAACCACGGCGAGCACCCTGCTGTTTTCCATGATCGGCAGGTGCCGAAAGCGCCGTTTGGTGACCAGCTCCATCGCCTCGCCAACCGTCGTCTCCGGCGGAATGCACGTCGGGTCCTTCGTCATGACTTCGGAGATTTTCGTGCTGACCGGATCGCGGCCCGCGCCCAACACCTTGTTCAGCGCATCCCGCTCGGTGAAGATGCCAACCAATTTTTCGCCATCCATGACGATCAGGGCGCCGATCCTCTCGGCGGTCATTTTGCGCACACATTCCGTGACAAGGGTATCCGGCCCGACGGAGTGGATGGCCTCAGGCGCCTCAAGCAAGCTTCCCACTGGAGCCCTGCGCTTGTCGCGCAATCTCATGAAATACGCGTAGACGGCGACGATAATCACGAACAAAAAGACCGCGTACAGCACCATCGTGTTGACGGCCGTCTGCAACTGCTCCAGCTGCGCGGCGAACGCCGTGGCGGGAAGCAGTGCGAAACCGATGCACGACCTGAAAAACAGTGTGTTCATCTCTGATCCTCCTCGACGACAGTGTTGATCGACGCCCCCCCGCTGCCTGCGTTTGAAGTATAGATGCGAATCGGGAAATGTCAGGAAAATGAGAACCGGGACAGAATAGCCTGGGGTGAGGCAGAGAGATCCGACGCAACCACCTGCCGAGGGCCGACTGCCGACTGCGGAGCCGGCAAGGCCGCCGCAATTTCCGCGGCCGATCTGAATCCGCTGCCGGCCTGTCAGATCCGGTCGAGGAAGGGAAGGTACCACTCGGTGAAGTGGCGCGCGCACGCGGGTTCCGCCAGCGGCAGCCACAGCGCGAGCGCCTGATCGCGCCAACTGATGCCGGGCATGCTGGAAAACCACTGCTCGGCCGCGCTGCCGCGGCGTTCGTTGATGTAGACCGTGCGCGCCGCCGCGCTGATGTCCTGCCACAGCGGCGCAAAGCCCGAGGGCGCGCCGCCGAACTCGTAGATATAAGCGCGCTCGGCCTGCACGCCATGGATCGCATAGGCCGCGCCATCCGGACTGACGCGCACTTCCAGCCGCTCAGCCGGCGGCGGCAGGGTTTGAAAGACGGTGGTGCCGCGCAGCATGTGTGCACGCGGACTGCGCAAACGCAGGGCCTCGATTACGCCTGCGTCGGCCGGGTTGCACCCCGCCGCAGGACCGCTCGCGCCGGCGTAAGTCCCGAATACGCCGCAATCGGCTCCGATCCAGCCGAGGCGCCGGTAGAATTCCGGCTGCGTGCTGAACAGCACGGAGAAGGCCGTGCCGTCTGCGCGCAGATTCTGTTCCGCCGTGCGCAGCAACTGCGAGGCGAGGCCCTGGCCGCGCTCGGCCGCTCGCGTGTACACCAGGCCGATCATCGCGCCGCGCCAGACTCGTTCGGGCGTGATCCAGTCGAAGCGCCTGATCACTATGGAAGCGGCGATTTCATCGCCGCGGCAGGCGACGAGGACATTCGCGCAGTTGTCCGCACGCAGCGCCGCGGGAAAGCGCAGCGCGAGCGAGACGCTGCGTCCCTTCGAAAAAATGAATTCCTGGTCCAGCAACGCGATGAGCGCCGGCAATTCGGCCGGTGTGATGGCGCGGATCTGAACCGGCGCTACCATCCTGAGCGGATGCTGGCCACGATGCGCGCCCGATCTTCCTCGCTCAGCCACCAGCCGCAGGGAATGGACAGGTTCTCGTCATCGAACAAGCCCACGCCGGGCAGGTCGCCGTCGCGGCGCGCGGAGGCGAAGCAGGAATAGCGGTCGTTGCGCACATGCAGGCGCTGGCAGCCGATGCCCGTCTCGTACAGTTTGCGCATCAGGTCCGCGCGCCGCTCGGCGCGCAGCGAGTAGGTCCAGTAGCCCGACACCGCATCCGCGCGCCTCGCCAACAAGCTGAGGCCGGCGATGCCGGCGAGCGCGCCGTCGTAGTAGCGGCCATTGGCGCGCTGGCGCGCGACGACGTTCTCCGCCTCCGGAAACTGCGCGAGGCCCAGGGTGGCGGCGATATTGTTCATGCAGAAATTGAAACCGGGAACCGCAACATCGCTGTCGGGATTGAGGTCGCCCGAAGGCAGGCGGAAGCTCGCCTGATCGATGCCGTAGCGGCGCAATCGGCGCGCCTGTTGATGATCGCCCGGGCTGGCGCAGAACAGGGCAGCGCCGTCGCCGGCGGTGATCTGGCGCACCGCCGAGAAAGAATAGACGCAGAAATCGCCGCCGTGTCTGCCGAGCTTCTCGCCGCGATGCTCGGCGCCGAAGGCTTCGGAGGCGTCTTCGATCAGTTTCAGCCCGTGCGCGCGTGCCGCCGCCTGCAAGGCGTCGAGGTCGGCCACGTCGCCCGACCAGTGCGAGGCGAGGATGGCGCGCGTGCGCGGTGTCACCAGCGCGGCAATGCGCGCCGGATCCATCATGCCCGTCGCCGGGTCCACGTCGCACCAGCGCGGGCACGCGTACAGGTTGGCGATGGGCATGCTGGTGGCGAGGCAGACCAGGGGCGAGACGATCACCTCGTCCTGCGGGCGCACGCCCGCCATGAACAAGGCCAGGGTCAGCGCACCGGATACTTCGCTCAGCGCGCTGACCCGCGGATTGCCGGTGTAGGCGGCAAGCGCGCGCTCGAACGCCTCGACCTTGGCGCCGTGCGCGAGGGTGCCGCTCGCGAGCGTGGTCGCCAGCGCGGTGTCCGCGCCCGCCGGCATGCGCACCTTGAACAGCGGAATCGAATTGCTCATGCGGCCGTCGCCTCCATTCGGTCCTCGCATCTCAACGCGCTGGTCTGTCGGCGACAAGCGGCAATCGCGGCCGGTCGCATCCCCGCTGCGCGTGGGCCCTGCTCCCTGCTCATGCCGCTACCAGCCCTGGCGCAGCGCGCCGGCGATGCGCTCGCGCTCGGCGTCGCCGACCCACCAGCCGCAGGGAATGTGCAGCATGGCGGCGTAGAACCGGTCCAGGCCGGGCAGCGCGCAGCGGCTTGCGGCGAACACGCTGTGGCGGTCATTGCGTCTGTGCGCGAGCGAATTGCCGATGCCGAGTTCGCTCAGCCGGCGCGCGAGTTCATCGCGGCGCTCGGCGAGCACGGTGTAGAACCAGTAGGAGGGTTCGGCGGCGGCATCCCAGGCGCACAGCTCGATGCCGGGAATGCCGCGCAGCGCTGCATCGAAGAATTTTCCGTTGGCGATATGGCGCTCTATTACCGGCCGGATGTGTTCCAGCTGCACCAGGCCTATGGTCGCGTTGACATTGTTCATGTGGTACTTGTAGCCCGCTTCCGCCACGTCGACCTCGGTGCGCGCCGCCGCCCGGTCGATGCCGAACCAGCGCAGGCGCCGGCCGCGCGGCAGGTCGGCCGGGTCGTGGCAGGCGAGCATGCCGCCGTCCACCGTGGTGAGGTGCTTGATCGCCTGCAGCGAATAGATGGTGTATTCCGACTGGCTGCCTACGGGCCGCCCGGCGTAGCGCGCGCCCAGCGCATGCGCGGCATCCTCGATCACTGCCACGCCGTGGCGTTCGGCGACGGCACGGATCGCGGCCATCGACGCGGGGATGCCGCCGTAATGCACCACCAGGATGGCGCGCGTGCGCGGCGTGATTTTCGCCGCGATGGCTTCAGCCGCGAGATTGCCGTTGCGCGGATCGACGTCGGCCCAGACCACGCGCGCACCGGCATGCAGGATGGCGAGATTGGTCGGCTCGGCGGTCATTGCGGTGGAAATGATTTCGTCGCCGGGCCCGGCGCGCGCCAGCAGCAGCGCGACATGCAGGGCCGCGGTTCCGCAATAGAACGACAGCATATTGGGCTGGCCGACGAAGGCGCCGAAGCGCTGCTCGAATTCGGCCACCGGCGCGCCTTCCGAAATCTGGCCGCTGTAGAGCACCTCGCGCAGGCGCGGCAGCAGCGCCGCCTCCGGCGACATGAAAACCCTGAACAGCGGTATCGGCGCAGGCGGAGGGCTCATGCGTCCGGGCGGTCTGGGCTTTTTCGCGTGGAACTGGCGGACATGCGCGCGTGACCGGCATTGATGACAATCGGATTCTAGCGGACATTCCCTCCCCGCAGCAGCAAATTGCGCGCTTCGCGAAACGGAGGGAACCCTCCTGGCCGGGAGGCTGTTGCGGTCATTCTGAAACCCCCAAGAGGTCTCGTCGGCGGCGGGAAGCGCATTGCTATAATCGGGCACACGCATTTTTCGCGCCGCGCCGCCCCGGATGAACCAGGAAAACAACGAGCAAAAGCTGGAACGCGCCATCCGCTTGCAAAACGAGGGCAGGCTGGACGAGGCCGAGGCATTGTACCGGGAGGTGCTGGATGAAGTGCCGGGCAACGCGGCGGCCCTGCATCTTTCCGGGCTCATCGCGCATCAGCGCGGCCGCCACCGCGAGGCCGTGACCTTGATCGAAATGGCGCTCGCGGGCGGCGCCACGACCGCGACGATCCACAGCAATTGCGGGGTGGCCTATCGCGCGCTGGGCGATTTCCGCAAAGCGGCGCAGCACCTGGCGCGCGCCATCGAACTCGATGTCGGCTTCGTCGAGGCGCACATCAATTACGCCTTGACGCTGCTGGACCTGGGATCGACGCAGGAGGCCGCCGTGCATTTCGAAATCGTACTCGGGTTGCGCGCGGACCTGCCCGAGGCGAATTTCCACCTCGGGCGGATCAGCCTGGAAGAGGACAAGCCCGCGCTTGCCGCCGGGCACCTGCGCGCCGCGCTGCGCTTGCGACCCGAACATGCCGAAGCGCATTACCTCTTGGGGCGGGCGCTGCTGCTGCAGGGCGATAGCTGCGCCGCGCTGCAGAGCCTGGCAACGGCCTTGAAACTGCAGCCGGAGCACGGCCGCGCCGCCAGCTTCGCCGCCAAGGCGAGTTTCGAGCTATGCCGCGAAGACGCGGCCCTGGCTTACCTCGAACAGGCGCTGCGCGACCCGACCGTGCCCGGCGGCGCCCAGGGCATGCGCGCCGCGCGCGCGCGGCTGGGCCAGATCGCGCCCTGGTGCGCTGCCGGGGGCGGGCGCACCACCACGATGGCGCGGCCGCAATGGCTGCGTTTGCCGCAGCCCAAGGCGCTGCCCGAACAGCAGTCGCAGTATTTTGCCCAGCCCAAGCCGTTCGCACTGGAGATTTTTCTTGCGCGCCTGAGGGGGGCGCGGGTGCTGCCGAAAGACCTGCTGCTGCTGTCCTCCGACGGCCATTTGTTCCTGGAGGATTGCGTGCGTCTTGCGCAGCAGTACGCGCTGCGCGAAGGCGGGGCGATCCGCCACTGTGCCGACGACGGCCGGGTGCTGCTCGCCGTGCCTGGGCGCTCCCTCGCGCTGGACGCACCCTGCATCTGGCTCGGTGCCGGCAGCGGCCACTTCGAATGGTTGTTCGAGTCGCTGGCGCGGCTGTGGGTTATCGCACAACAGCCGGAACTGCGGGATCTGCCCCTGCTGGTGCAGGACAAGCTCACCCGTTGGCAGGACGAAATGCTGCAATTGCTGGGCTATGGCGCGGAGCGGCGCATCGAGGTGCCTGCGGACGCGATGCTCGAATGCCGGGAGTTGCACGCGGCTTCCCTGGTGATGGCCGGCAATGTCATTGCGCCCGTGGCCATCCAGCATTTGCGCCGGGCGCTGGCGCAGCGCCCGGGGCCGGCGCCCGACGGGCCGCGGCGCATCTATCTTTCGCGGCAGGGCGCGGCGACGCGCAGGCTCGCCAACGAGGCCGAGTTGCTGCCGTTGCTCGAGTCACAGGGCTTCGTCGTCGCGCACACGGAAACCATGAGCGCTGCCGAGCAGCTCGCCCTGTTCCGGTGCGCGGATTTGATCCTCGCGGCGGAAGGCGCGGCGCTGGTCAATTTGCTGGTCGCGCCGGCGCATGCCAGGGTCGGTGTCATCACGGCGCGCGGCCTGTACCAGCCGCAGTACTACTACCTGTCGGCGCCGATCGGGCACGATTTCACCTACCTCTGCGCCGAACCGGACTACGCCTCGCATGCGGCCCTGGCCGAATGCGACGTCACGCTCCCGCGCGAGATTCTGGAAGCATTCCTGGCGCAGCGCTGAGGGCGCGGCGATGCGCGACATCCGTCGCCTCGTGCCGGCAGCCTTTCATCCGCTCCCGCCCCCGACCCAGTCGCGCCACATCCGGCGATAGGCGGCCTCCAGCGAGCGCGCGAAGCCGGCGTAATCCATCAGCGGCGAAGCCGCGAAGCGCGGGCGCAGTCCGGCGCGCAAGGCGGCCAGGCGCTGCGGACTCAACGCGAGTTCCCGCGCGATGGCCAGGTACTGCCGCGCGTCGGCTGCAATCAGTTCCGGCAGCCCGAGGTTTGCCAGCATGCTCGCGCTCTGCCGGCTGGCGAGGCTGGGCCCCGCCAGCGTGATCACGGGCACCCCCAGCCACAGCGCTTCGAGGCTGGTTACGCCGCCGCAGAAAGGAAACGGATCGAGCGCGATGTCGATCCCTGCATAGGCGGCCGGCACCCGTTCCATTGGAGTAAACCCGCGCAGGTCGAGGCGCTCCGGCGCTATGCCCAGCCGCGCCCAGCGCTCGCGCAGGCGCTGCCGGTTGGCGTCGTCGTCCAATGCCGCGGTCTGCACCAGCAGCCGGGAGTCCGGCACCGCCTGCAGCAGCTGTGACCACAGCGCCAGCACCTGGTCGTTGAGCTTGGCGAGGTTGTTCAGGCTGCCGAAGGTGATGTGGCCGGCGCTCGCCGATGGCAGCGGGCAAACCCCGGGCATGTATCCGGGCGGCTCGTAGCAGAAGCGCGTGTGCGGCAGGCGCAGCAGGCGTTCGACGAAAAACCGCTCCTGGCCCGGCGGCGAGGACCAGGGATCGCTGAGGAAATAATCCATGGTCGCGAGGCCGGTGGTATTGAAATAGCCGAGCCAGCTGGCCTGGACCGGAGCGGGCTTGCACGCAAAGGCGAGCAGGCGGCTGAAACCGGTGTGGCCGGCGAGATCGACCAGGATATCAATGCGGTCGGCGCGGATCTGCTCGCACAGGGCCGCGTCGTCCATCGCCGCGATCGCGCGCCATTGCCGCGCCAGCGATTTGATCCTCAAGGTCATCGCGTCTTCGCTCGCGTGGTTGTAGTAGCAGGTGACCTCCACCTCCCCGGGGTCGTGCGCCGCCAATATGGGCGCGAAGATCGCACTCACCGGATGCCGACGGAAATCGGGCGAAACATAGCCGATGCGCAGGCGGCGTTCCGGGTCCCGCTCATTGGCATGGCGCGCGTGCACGGGGTAATGTCGCGCCGCGACGCGCCCGGCCCAGTCGCGGTGTTCGGCCAAGGATCGCTCGGGCGTGCACTCCGGGTCGTAGTTGAGGCAGGCGATCACGCTCGCCAGCGCTTCGGGAAAATCGGGGGCGAGCCGATAGGTCTCGCGGAAGTGGAACACGGCCTCCTCGATGCGTCCCAGTTGGTGGTAGCAATTGGCCAGGTTATTGTGCGCCTTGGCGCTGCCTGGCCGCAGCGCGAGCGCCGCCTCATAGTGTCCGGCTGCCTCGGTCCAGCGCTTGAGTTGCTGCAGGCAGTAGGCCAATGCCGTGCGGGCTTCGGCCGGATCGGCCGTCTGCTGCCAGATCGCGCGCAGTTCGGTCGCCGCCTCTTCGTATCCGTCCGGGCGCGAGGGCTCGTGATCGGCAAGGGCGATCAGGGCGTTCGCCAGCGCGTAGCGGCTTTCAGCCGCAGGCGCGGCCGCGGCGGCGCGGCGAAATTCCCCGACCGCCGCGACGAATTCGCCGGATTGCGCCAGGGCGGTTCCCAGGTTGTGGCGTGCCTGGGCGTGGTCGGGCGCGAGGCGCAGGGCCGCGCGGTAGCAAGCGATCGCCGGCGCGAAGCGCGCCAGTGCCGCGAGCGCGTTGCCGAGGTTGACGTGATAGACGGCCTTGTCCGCCCGCAACGCGATGGCCGCTCCGATCTGCGCCACCGCCGCCTCATGATCGCCGCGCTGGTGCGCGATCAGGCCGAGCAGGTGCGTGGCGTCGGAATGGCGCGGTTCGGCCAACAGGATGGCGCGGTATTGCTCCCCGGCCGCATCCAGGTCGCCGCGTTCGTGCAGGCGGATCGCTTCCCGCAGCCGCGCATCGAGGCCGCCCGCGCCGGGCTGCTGCGCCGGCTTGGCAGCGCGCGACTTGAGCAGCTTGCGCAGGATTCCGAAAGCCATCGGGGCGCTTTGGGTTGCGCGGCGCGCTACTCGTAACGCAGCGCTTCGATCGGCAACAGCCTGGACGCCTTGCGCGCGGGATAGAAGCCGAAGAATATCCCGATGGCCGCGGCAAAACCGACCGCAAGCACCACCGATTCCGGCGACAGGCTGGTGCGCCAGCCGGCGAACTGCCCGATGGCGAGCGATCCGCCCAGGCCCAGCGCGATGCCGAGCAGCCCGCCGATCAGCGACAGCGTCATCGCCTCGACCAGGAACTGTTTGAGGATGTCGTTGGCGCGCGCGCCGACCGCCATACGCAGGCCGATCTCGCGCGTGCGCTCGGTCACCGACACCAGCATGATGTTCATGATGCCGATGCCGCCGACCAGCAGCGACACCGAGGCGACGGCCGCGAGCAGCAGCGTGAGCACCTTGCTTGAGGCTTCCTGCGCCTGCAGGATTTCGGTGAGGTTGCGGATGGTGAAGTCGTCATCGGCGCCCGCTTGCAGCTTGTGGCGCTGGCGCATCAGTTCGCGGATCCTTTCCTCCGCTTCCTTCATGTTCTGGCCGTCGCGCACCTTGACCGAGATCACGCTGACGCGCCGCAGCTTGCCCTGCGGGTTGCCGAACAGGCGATTGCGCGCGGTCGCCAGCGGCACCAAAATGACGTCGTCCTGGTCCGTTCCCATCATGCTCTGGCCTTTCTTTTCGAGCAGGCCGACGATGATGAAAGGGACTTTGCGGATGCGCACCTGCTGGTCCACCGGATCGGCATCGCCGAAGAGCTGCTTCGCCACGCTCTGGCCGATCAGCGCGACTTTGCCGGCGCCGCTGATCTCCTGGGGCTCGAACCCGCGGCCCGAGACGATGGGCCAGTCGCGCACCTCCAGGTATTCCGGCGTCACCCCCTGAATCACCGTGGACCAGTTGCTGTTGCCGGCCACGAGCTGGCCGCTGCCGCGGCTGGACGGCGCCGACGCCTGGACCTCCTGCACCTCGCGCGTGATGGCCCAGGCGTCGTCTTCGGTCAGGGTCTGCGCCGAACTGCCGCCCAGGCGCACGCCGCCCGAGGTGGTCGAACCTGGGATGATGATCATGAGGTTGGAGCCCAGGCTCTTGATCTGCTCCTCGACGCGCGCCTGCGCGCCGCCGCCGACGGCAATCATGGTGATCACCGCGCCGACGCCGATGATGATGCCGAGCATGGTGAGGATGGAGCGCAGCTTGTTGACCTTCAACGCGCGCAGGGCGATGCGGAGCGTGGCGACGAGTTCCATTCAAGCCACCGCCGCCGGTGCCGGTGCCTGGCGCAGCATGAGCTCGGCGTCATTGATTTTTTGCACCGGATGATCCTCGACCACCCGCCCGTCGCGGAAATGGACGTTGCGCCGGGCGAAGGCCGCGATGTCCTGCTCGTGGGTGACGATCACCACGGTCATGCCGTCGCGATTGAGTTTCTGCAGCAGGGCCATCACTTCGAGGCTGGTGCGCGAATCGAGCGCGCCGGTCGGCTCGTCGGCGAGGATCAGCACCGGATTGTTGACCAGCGCCCGCGCGATCGCCACGCGCTGCTGCTGGCCGCCCGAGAGCTGGGCGGGATGGTGGTCCATGCGATCGGCGAGTCCGACTTCGGACAGGCGTTTCTTCGCGCGCTCGCGGCGCTCGGCGGCGGGCACGCCGCCGTAGAGCAGGGGCAGCTCGACATTGTCCAGCGCACTGGTGCGCGGCAGCAGGTTGAACTGCTGGAACACGAATCCGATGCGCTTGTTGCGGATCGCCGCCAGCGCGTCGCCCGAGAGCGCCGAAATCTTTTCGCCCGCGAGGATGTAGTCGCCGCGGGTCGGGCTGTCGAGACAGCCGATCAGATTCATGAAGGTCGACTTGCCGGAGCCGGAAGGGCCCATGACGGCGACGAATTCGCTTTCCTCGATGGACACCGATACGCCGCGCAGCGCGGCGACCGTCTGCTCGCCGACGAGGTATTCCTTGACCAGACCCGTGGTCTGAATCAGCGCTTCAGTCATGTTGCCTGGCGCGCGCGGGGGGGCAGGGGTCGCATCGATCGCCCGATACGCTCAGAAGGGCAAACGCGGCCCGCTCGGGGATGCTGTCCCGCCGGACTGCGCCGCGCCGACGATGACCTGGTCGCCTTCCTTGAGTTCCCCCGCGGCCATTTCGGTCATGCTGCCATCGGAAAGGCCGGTGCGCACGCTGACCATGGCGGGCCGGCCGCCGGCGCCGATAACGAACACGCGCCCGCGCCCTGCGCTCGCGCCGGAAGCGCGGCCGGCGGATTCGGCGGCGATCTCCTCGTATTTCAGCTTTTGTTCCGGCTTGAGCATCTCCGTGATCCTGGCGCGCATCTCGGCGCGCGCGCGCGCGCCCGCCTTGGCGCGATCGGCTTCGGGCAGTTCCCGCATTGCGCCGAGCTTTTGCCGTAGGTCGGCGAATATCGGCTCCAGCTTGGCCTGCTGGTCCGCGTCGAGATTGAGTGCGCTGATCAGTCGCGCTCGCAGTTGCTGCCCGGCATTGCCGCCCGCCGCGGGAGCGGATGCGCTAGTCGCGGCGCCTGCGGCAGGGGCAGTCGCGCCGGGTTCGCTGAAACCCGCCGGGCGGAAGCGCAGGGCGGCATTGGGCAGCTTGAGCACGCCGTCGCGCTGGTCGGTGGTAATGCGCACATTGGCGGTCATCCCCGGCAACAACTGCAGATCCGGGTTCGCCGCCGAAATCACCACGATGTAGGTGACCACGTTCTGCACCACCAGCGCCGCCTTGCGCACCTGCATGACCTTGCCGCTGAAGGTGCGCCCCGGGAACGAGTCCACGGTGAAAGTCGCGTTTTGGTCCAACTTGGCGCGCCCGACGTCCGCCTCGTCGATCGAGGCTTCGACCTGCATTTCGCGCAGGTTCTGGGCGATCTGGAACAGTTCGGGCGCCTGCAGGCTCGCCGCCACGGTTTGGCCGGCGTCCACGCTTCTTTTGATCACCACGCCGTCGACCGGCGCGCGGATGATGGTCCGGTCCAGGTCGACCCGGGTCTGGGCCAGTTGCGATTCGCGTTGTTTCACCACTGCTTCGGCGTTTTTCGCCTGCGCCGCGGCCACCGCCAACTGCGCGCGCGCCGTCTTGACCTGTTCCTGCGCGCCGTTGTAGACCGCCAGGGCCTTGTCGCGCTCGGCTGCGGAAACAAAGCCCTTTTCGACCAGCATCTGCTTGCGCTCGTAGTCGCGCTTGACGTCCGCCAGGTTGACCTCGCTGCGCGATACTTCGGCGCGCTGAGCGCCGACGCCCGCCATTTGCGTCAGCACCGTCGCCCGCGTCGCATCGAGGTCGGCCATCGCCTGCCGCACCCTGAGTTCGAACGACTCCGGGTCGATGCGCGCGATGACCTGGTCTTTTTTGACCACCGAGTTGAAGTCGACGTACAGTTCCTTGATCTGTCCCGAAACCTGCGATCCCACCAGCACCGACTTCACCGGGTTGAGCGTCCCGGTGGCGGCCACGGCCGCGGTGATCGGACCTTTCTCGACCTTGCCCAGGCGGTACGCTGGTTGATCGCCTTTGCTCAAAACGTAGCGGTAAGCGCCGAACGCGGCAACCGCCAAAACGACGGCCGCAAGGAAAAATAGCAGGATTTTCTTCATCGGTTCTGCAGGCTGCGCGCGGGAAACGGCAAGCTTACCATGCAGCTTCGCGGCAACACTGTTACCAAATGTTTCCGTCCGTGCCCCGGTATAGCTGGCTGCGCCGACGGGCGCCGGCAAGCGCCGGAGCACGCGGCAACGGGCTCATGCCAGGTAATGCCCGGACTTGCCCCCTTTTTTTTCCAGCAATAACACGCCCTCGATCACCATGCCGCGGTCCACCGCCTTGCACATGTCGTAGATGGTCAGGAGGCCCACGCTGACCGCAGTCAAGGCCTCCATTTCCACGCCCGTGCGGCCCAGGGTTTCGACCGTGACCGTGAGCGTGATGGCGTTATGCACGGGGTCGGATTCGAACTCGGCGCCGGCCCGGGTCAGCGCCAGCGGGTGCGCCAGCGGGATCAGCTCCGCGGTGCGTTTTGCCGCCTGGATCGCAGCCACGCGCGCCACGCCCAGGACGTCGCCCTTTTTCGCCGTGCCCGCCTGGATCAGGCGCAGGGTGGCCGCTTGCATGCGTATGCTGCCGCGCGCGCGCGCGATGCGGCGCGTCTCCGCCTTGGCGCCGACGTCGACCATGTGCGCCTGGCCGCGCGCGTCGAAATGGCTCAGTTTTTTTGCCTTGCCCGGGGAACTTCGTTTCATGGCGGAGTATCATATCATTGTGCGTATCCTCAGCAGCTTGCTCGCCTTGTTCCTGGTATTTCCGCCGCCGGCGCCGGCCGAAGGCCTGCCCGATCTCGGCGATGCGGGGCAAGCCCTGCTTTCGCCGCAGACGGAACGCCGCATCGGCGAGGAAATCATGCGCGACATGCGCCTGCACGAGCCCGACTTCGTCGACGATGCGGAAGTCACCTCGTATCTCAACGCGCTCGGCAACCGCCTGGTGGCCAACAGCCAGGACGTGCGCCAGGATTTCGAATTCTTCCTGATCAAGGATCCGACGCTCAATGCGTTTGCCATGCCGGGCGGCTACATCGGCGTGCATACCGGGCTGATCGTCGCCGCGCAAAGCGAATCGGAACTGGCCGCGGTGCTGGCGCACGAAATCGCGCACGTGACCCAGCGCCACATGGCGCGCATGGCGAGCAGGGAAGGCGAGCTGTCGACGGCGATGCTGGCGGCGATGGCCGTGGCGATCCTGTCGCGCAACTCGCAGCTGGGCTCGGCCGCGATGACCATCGGCCAGGCGAGCGCGATCACGGCGCAGATCGGGTTTACGCGCGACTTCGAGCGCGAGGCCGATCGCCTCGGTTTCCTCACCCTGGAGAAATCGAACTTCGATCTGAGCGCGATGCCGGCGTTTTTCCTGCGGCTGCAGAAGGCGGGGCGCCTGTACGAGAACAACGCGCCCGCCTACTTGCGCACCCACCCGGTTACCAGCGAGCGCATCGCCGACGCGCAGAACCGGATTGAGGGCCTGCCCTACAGGCAGACGCCCGACAGCCTCGATTTCCAGCTGGTGCGCGCCAAGCTGCGCGCCGAGCAGGGTACGCCGCGCGAAGCGCTGACGCAGGCCGAGGCCGACCTGCGCGACCGGAAATTCAGCAACGAAACCGCGGCACGCTATGGTTTCGCCGCGGCCTTGTTGCGCGCCAAGGAGCCCGCTCGCGCCGAGGCGGAGCTCGCGCCGCTGATGAAGGCCGCGGACCATCCCATGTACGCGGGGCTGGCCGCGCGCATCCGGCAGGGCAGCGGCGACGACCGGGGCGCGGCCGACATGATCAGTCTGGCGCTGGTGCGCTATCCCAATAACCGTGCGCTCAACTACGCGTACATCGAGTCGCTGCAGCGCCTGGGACGGAACCGGGAAGCGACATCGGTGCTGGACGAGCAGATCAAGAATTACCCCCGGGACGCGCGTCTGCATACCTTGCGCGCGAAGGGTTACGCGGCGCTGGGCAAACGCTTGCTGCAGCACCAGGCGCAGGCCGAGGCTTACCTGCTCCAGGGCAGCCTTCCGGCGGCGGTCGAGCAGCTGGAACTGGCGCAGAAAAGCGGCGACGGCGATTTTTACCAGCTCTCCAGCGTCGACGCGCGCCTGCGCAAGTTGAAGGCGCAGCTTGCGCAGGAAATGAAAGAAGCGAAGGAAAAGAAAGCCGGGAAGTGAGCGCGGCCCTCAGGCCTTGCCCGGCGCCTCGAAATAGGCCTCGTACAACAGATCGAAAGTCAGTTCGGTTTCGGCGAACAGCTGGTCTTCGCCTTGCGTGCGGCGCAGCGCGCCCTGCAGCAGCGTCTGCACTCCCGCGGCTTCCGCCACCCCGGTTTCGCCTGAATCGAGCGCATGGATGAGTTTGCCGATGCGCGCGAGCGCGCCGTTCCGGTCCAGCTTGAAACTGGCGAGGATGACCTCGAAGCTGACCTTGTCCTCGCTGTTGCAGAAGGTCGCGCCGGGGTAGGCATAGGCGACGACATGCTCCGGGCACTGCTGCTTCTTGTCGAGCCACAGCAGCTTCGCTTCCGGGTCGATGAAGCGGCGGATCAGCCAGGCCGAGGCCAACTGGTCGGCCCACAGGGGCTTGCGCGTTGCCCATACGCGCTGGAAATACTGCCTGCCGGTGACATCGACCGTGCCGCCTTTTTTCTGCGTCTGCGGAAACATCAGCGCATGCACTGCCTGCTCCGCTTCGGACAGCGCGCGCGCGGCGCGCTCCTTCGATTCCGAAGGGAAGAAATCGAGCGTGCTGATGATGCTGTACTCGCGCTTGTGCTTGTTGAGCAGGCGCATGATGGCCACCGGGTCGGAGATGCCGTAGCCGGACCTGAGGCTTTCCACGGATTTGATCAGCTCGGTGTATTTGTGCGTGCGGTCGAACAAGCCGAGGAACTGCTGCGCCTGCGCCTCGTCCAGGCTGTTCACCGAGAGCACGCAGGCCGAGCCGTTGATGCGCGCAATGTAGTCGGTGAGGCTGGTCAGGCCCTGACGGGCCGCCGGCGTATCGGGCAGCAGGAACACGCCTTCGCGGATCACCGCGCAGCCGAGCGATTCCAGCGTGCGCAGGACGCGCATGCGCGCCTCCGGGTCCTCGGTGGGCAGGGTGGCAATGTAGGCGAGCCACTGCGTGGCGGTCTTTCCGGCCCTGGCGTTGTCTGTGGCCATGGCTAGCGCTCCGGTCCCGGCCGGCCGATGTGTCTGGTTCCTCGCTTCATGACGCCAGTTTAGCAAATGTGCATTACAATCGCTGCCGCGGGATCGTCGATCCGGACCTGCGCGCCTTCGCCATCTTGCCGTTTTACTTCCTGGAGCCCCTGTTGCAGATCGTCTGTCTTGATTTGGAAGGCGTCCTGATACCCGAAATCTGGATCGAATTTTCGCGGCGCAGTGGCATTGCGGAACTGGCGAAAACCACGCGCGACGAACCGGATTACGACAAGCTGATGCGCGGCCGCCTCGACATTCTCGGCGCGCACGGGCTCGGTCTTCCCGACATCCAGAAGGTGATCGCCGGCATGCGCCCGCTCGAGGGCGCGCGCGAGTTCCTCGACTGGCTGCGGGACGAATTCCAGGTGGTCATCCTGTCGGACACCTTCTACCAGTTCGCGGCGCCGATGATGCGGGTGCTCGGCCACCCGGCGCTGTTCTGCCACGAGCTCGTGGTCGATCCGGGCGGCCGCGTGCGCGACTACCGGCTGCGTATGAAAGACCAGAAGCGCGCGTCGGTGAAAGCGTTCAGGGAACTCAACTTCCACACCGTCGCCATCGGCGATTCGTACAACGACACGAGCATGCTGGCCGAGGCGCATGCCGGGATCCTGTACTGCCCGCCCGCCAAGGTCGCGGCCGAGTTTCCGCAGTTCCCGGTCACGCGCAGCTACGACGAGCTGCGGCGGGCGATCGTTGCCGCGGGAACAGCCCGGGTTGACTGAAAAAACGCCGGCACACATCCGCAACGGACCGCAGCAGCGGGAAACAGGGAGCGCAAAATGCACATAGCGGCGAATGTCGCGGTCGGGCTGGTGGCCATGCTGCATCTCTACTTTCTGGTGCTGGAGATGTTCTTCTGGGCGAAGCCGCTGGGGCAGCGCGTCTTCGGCCTCACGCCGGAGTTCGCGGCGGCTTCGAAATCGCTCGCCGCGAACCAGGGCTTGTACAATGGCTTTCTGGCGGCAGGGCTGCTGTGGGGCCTGGGCTTGGGCGTGGCCGGAGACCCGATCAAGCTGTTCTTTCTCGGCTGCGTCATCGTGGCCGGGGTGTTCGGCGCGCTCACCGCCAGCCGCAGGATACTCTGGGTGCAGGCCTTTCCCGGCGCGATCGCCGCGGCCCTGGTGTGCTGGTCCTGAAGCCGGCGGCGCTTCGCCGGGGATAGACGCCGTGCCCGGGACCAGGGCCGCTTCGGCCCGATCGCCGTTTTCCCGCGCGCCCGGGAATCTCGTATGATTCCGGCCATATGAACGACCCGTCCGCGCACGACCAGTCCAAGCGTAATCGCAACCGCTTCGACCTGCCCGAGTGGGCCGGGGCTTTCGGCGATCTGGGCACGCTCATTCCGTTCGTCGCCGCCTACGTATCGATCCTGAAAATGGACGCCAACGGCTTGCTGGTCGCCTTTGGCGTGTCCCTGATCGTCGTCGGATCGATCTACCGCACGCCCTTTCCGGTGCAGCCGATGAAGGCCATCGGCGCGGCCGCGGTGAGCCAGGCGACGCTCGCGGCGGGCCTGGGTTCGGCGGTCGTCGTCGGCGCGGCGCTGACGACGGGGCTGCTGTGGATCGCCCTGGCCGTGACCGGGATGGGCCGGCGCGCGGCGAGCTGGGTGCCGCGCTCGGCGCTTCTGGGCGTGGTCATGGGCCTGGGCTTTTCCTTCATGATCGAGGGCATCCGCATGATGTCGTCGAGCCCCTGGCTTGCGGGCCTGCTGCTTGCGCTGACGCTGGTCCTGCTTGGACGCCCGCGCGTGCCGGCGATGCTGGTGCTGCTGGCCGTCGGGGTGGCGATAGCGCTGATGCGCGAGCCCGAGCTGATGCGCGAGCTGGGCGCGCTCAGGCCCGAATTCCGCATTCCGTCCCTGGCCTGGGGGACCTTGACCATGAGCGATCTCTGGACCGGGCTCATCCTGCTTTCGCTGCCGCAACTGCCGCTCACTTTCGGCAACGCCTACCTCTCGATCACCGAGGAAAACAACCGCCTGTTTCCCGACCGGGCGGTGAGCGAGCGTTCGGTCGCCTACTCCACCGGCCTGATGAACCTGGGATCGAGCCTGCTCGGCGGGATACCGATGTGCCACGGGGCGGGAGGCATGGCGGGCCACGTCCAGTTCGGGGCGCGCACCGGCGGGTCGTCCATCATTCTCGGCGGCGTGCTGCTGGCCGCGGGACTGTTCCTGTCCTCGTCCATCGACACCATTTTCAAGATGTTTCCGTCGAGCGTGCTCGGCGTGATCCTGTTCCTGGCCGGCTTGCAGCTCGCCCTGGGAAGCCGCGACGCGGGCGCCGAAAAAGCCGACCGCTTCGTGGTCCTCGCGACCGCAGCCCTGGCGATATGGAACGTCGGCCTCGCCGTCGTGTTCGGCATCCTGGTGCACCACGCCGCCCGGCGTGGATGGGTACGATTCTAGCGCGCCTGCGCAATTCGGTGCCTATTTTCCGAGCCCCAGGCGTTTTGCGCTTTCAGTGTAGAGCTTGATCTTTTCCTTCATGAATGCGTCCATTTCGGCTGAGCCCACGTTGACCAGTTCGAAGCCGCTTTTCGCCGCCAGTTCCTTCATTTCCGGATCCTTGTTGAGCGCCATCCACAGATCCGACAGACGCTTTTTCACGCCCGCCGGCGTGGACTTGGGCACGCCGATGCCGCGGTAGGCGCCGTCCACCCAATCGATCCCCAGTTCGCGGAAGGTGGGCGTATCGGGCAGCAGGGGATGGCGCTTGTCCATCGCCACGGCCAGCGCGCGCATCTTGCCCTTGTTGTTGATCGCAAATGCGGTATAGGTCATCGCGCCGGTGACGTGGCCGCCGAGGACGGCGGTGGTCATGTCGCCCGTGCCCTTGAACGGGATATAGGTGGTCTTGAAGCCGAAGGCGGCGTCCATGCGTTCGTGCGCGGCGTGATTGGCGGAATTCAGACCGGAACCACCGAGCGTGATCTTGCCGGGACTTTCTTTCGCGGCCTTGACGAATTCCTGGAAGGTCTTGATCGGGCTGGACTCGAGCACCACCAGCGCATCGGGGGTGTAGTGGAACCAGAACACCGGGGTGACGTCCTCCGTTTTGTACTGCACCTGGCCCTCCAGAGGCTAGAATACCGTGTGCGGCAGGTTGACGCCGATGATGTTGACGCCATCGCCCGGGAGCTGATTCATCTGCGCCCACATCAGGCCGCCGCCGGCGCCCGGCTTGTACTGAATGATGGTCTCGATCGCCGGGCAGCGCTTTTTCAGCACCATCTGCTGGTGGCGCGCGGACAGGTCGGACTCGCCGCCTGCGGGGAAGGCCTGATAATAATTGAGATTCCTCTCCGGGCAGGTCTGCGCCTGCGCCGGCGGCGCGATCAACATACCCAGCGGCGCGGCGAGCATGCACAGGATTGCGGCAAGCTTGTTCATGGATGGCCCCTTCTCTTTTTTGTGACGACAGGGAATATACCAGTGCTGCTCAAGCGGCGCTCGGCCGCCGGTTTTTCACGCCTGCGACTTCCTCGCATACGGCGCGGGTGACCTGCTCCGTGGTGGCCGTGCCGCCGAGGTCGCGCGTGTGCAGCCGGGCATCGGCGGTGACGTGTTCAATCGCCAGCATCACGCGCCGGGCCGCAGCCATTTCGCCCAGGTGCTCGAGCAGCATCACCACCGACCAGAAGGTGCCCACCGGATTGGCGAGCCCCTTGCCCATGATGTCGAAGGCCGAACCGTGGATCGGCTCGAACATCGACGGGAAGCGCCGCTCCGGGTCGATGTTGGCGGTGGGCGCGATGCCGAGGCTCCCGGCGAGCGCCGCGGCCAGGTCGGAGAGGATGTCGGCATGCAGGTTGGTCGCGACGATGGTATCCAGGCTCGCCGGGCGGTTGACCATGCGCACGGTGGCCGCGTCGACCAGCTCCTTGTCCCACGTGACCCCGGGGAATTCGCGCGCGACCTGCCGCGCGATCTCGTCCCACATGACCATCGCATGGCGTTGCGCGTTGCTTTTGGTGATGACCGTGAGCAGCTTGCGCGGGCGCGCTTCGGCCAGCCTGAAGGCGAAGCGCAGGATGCGCTCGACGCCCGCGCGGGTCAGGATGGCGACGTCGGTGGCGACCTCGATCGGGTGACCCTGGTGGACCCGGCCGCCCACGCCCGAGTACTCGCCCTCGGAGTTCTCGCGCACGATGACCCAGTCGAGGTCCCCGGGCCGGCAGCGCTTCAGCGGCGCGTCGATGCCCGGCAGGATGCGCGTGGGGCGCACGTTGGCGTACTGGTCGAAGCCCTGGCAGATTTTCAGCCGCAGGCCCCACAGCGTGATGTGGTCCGCTATGTGCGGGTCGCCGGCCGAGCCGAACAGGATCGCGTCCTTCCCGCGCAGCGCTTCCAGGCCGTCCTCGGGCATCATCACGCCGTGCTTGCGGTACCAGTCGCCGCCCCAGCCGAAATCCTCGAATTCGAACAGGAACGAGCCGTCCGCCGCCGCCAGGGCTTGCAGCAGCCGCCGGCCGGCGGGCACGACTTCCTTGCCGATCCCGTCTCCCGGAATCGTGGCGATGCGATAGGTTTTCATGAATTGTCTCCGACAGAAGGGCGAGCCATGCCGGCATTATAGCAACCTAGGGTGCGGCGCTAGCCGCGACAGCAAAGACGATTGCGCGCACGTGTGCAATAATTTTGCCCCATCGCCGGCGGCGGAACAGTGCAAATCGACGATAATGTCGCCGTAATCATCACGCAAGACCAACCGGGGACCTTCGCGTGCCACCAAAGCGCAAACTTCCATGACTCACGCCACGCTCGGCCGCTACCGCATCCTGGGTGAGCTGGGGCGCGGAGCCATGGGCACGGTGTATCGCGCCCGTGATCCGCTCATCGAGCGCGAAGTCGCCATCAAGACGCTGCATCCGGATCTGCCGGAAGATGTCGTTGCCGAAGTGCGCCAGCGCTTCCTGCGCGAGGCGAAATCCGCGGGAAGGCTGAACCATCCCAACATCGTGACCATTTTCGACGTGGGCGAGCAGGACGGCGTCGCGTACATGGCGATGGAACTCCTCGAAGGCCGCTCGCTGCAGCAGATGCTCGGCGAGTCCGCGCGCCCGCCGTTCCAGGTCAGCGCAGACCTGGTGGCCCAGATCGCCGACGCGCTGGATCGCGCGCAGCAACTGGGCATCGTGCACCGCGACGTCAAGCCGGCCAACATCGTCGTCTCGGCGTCCGGCCACGCCAAGCTCACCGACTTCGGCGTCGCCTACGTGCCTGCATCGACGATGACGCAGACCGGCACCATGATCGGGTCGCCCCGCTACATGTCGCCCGAGCAGGTGCTCGGCCTGCCCATCGATCCGCGCTCCGACATTTTCTCGCTCGGCGTGGTGCTCTACGAGATGCTGGCCGGGCGCGCGCCGTTCGTTCGCCCCGAAGACAGCACGATCTTCCCGCTGATCAACCGGATTGCGATGGAACCGCATCCCCCGGTGAGGCAACTGGACCCGTCGATCCCCGCGGAATTCGACGCCATTCTGGGCAAAGCGCTCGCCAAGAAGCCGGAGCATCGCTACCAGCGGGCGGGCGAGATGGCGAGCGATCTGCGCAAATTGCGCGGCCTGGCGCCGCCGCACGCGACGCCGGCATCGACGGGCGACGAAAAGACCATGGTGCTCGCCCGCGGCGCGCAGGCGGTCCAGCCGCAGTACGAGAAAACCGTCGTCCTTCCCGCAGCCGCGCCAGCGGCATCGACGCCTGCGCCGGATGCGAAGAAGAAGGGCGGTGCGCTCGTTCTGGACCTGGACACCTTTTCCCGCAACTTCGAGACGCAGGAGCAGGCGCGGCTGCAGGCGGAGGAAGACGCGCGCCGGAAGAAGGCGGAGGATCTGCGCCGCTGGAGCGAGGACGTGGCGCGCCGGCGCGAAGCATTCGAGCGCCAGCGCGAGAGCGAAGGCCAGCAAGGCGCGGTCACCTCGAATACCGGAGCAGGCGGCGGGCCGCGCCGGGGCGCGCTCGATCTGCTGAAAACGCAATCCAGGGCGCGCTCCCCCGGGGACGACGCAGCGGCGAAAAAGGCCAAGGCCGACGCGGACCTCGATCGAAGCATGCGTGCCGCCTCGCAGTACCTGGCCGAGCTTGCGCGCGAACTGAACGGCGTGCTCCCGGAGTCCGGGCGCCCGTATGATTACGCCTTCCTCGGGCGTCTGTCCGCTGCAAAACTGTCCAATGCATTCACCGATCTGCGCAGCCGCAAAATCGACGGAAAAGACCACGGTGACTACCTGTTCTTCAGGTTCCGCATCCGGCCTGCGACCCCGGCGAAGGCGACCCTGCTCGGGGCGGACATTGCCCGCTTCCACGAGTATCTCAGGATGCTCGACATCCCCTTCGAGGCAAACACCGAAGCAAAGAGCGACTTCGGGCAGGCGACGCGCGCGAACTTCACGGTTTCCGCACCGCTTCCCTGCGAGGTCAACATCCGCGCCGACTACGACAAGGCGTCGGTCGAGATCGAACTGGTCAACGTGCGGCGCCCCGGCCGCCTGCGCTGCCGGCTCGATGCGAAGGCGCTCGACGGCGTGGTCGACGATCTGGCCCGCTACCTGCTGGGAGTCGACGACGATTTCGACAGGATATTGAACCGCCGCTGAGGAAAATCGCCGGCGTCAGCCTTTAGCGGCCCGGACGAATGCGATGGAGGACTGGAAGATCTCCAGGTCCTGTTCGTAATCCGCAGAATTCCCGTGGTTGATCTGTATCCATTCCCGGTTGCTCTGCATGCCCTTGGGCTGAAAGGAAACGACGTTGTCCTTGGAGAACTGGAGGTTTGCCGCGTCCGCAGCAGGCAGGCGCACGCCCACGCCGCCATTGCAGACGCAGGCGAACATGCGCTTGCCGACGAAATAGGCGAGCAGGCCGGTCATCTCTCCCGCTTCCACGCCGGGGAGCTTCAGCAGCATGCTGTCCAGGACGCGTTTGTGGTTCAGATCGACGGGGTTCGGCGTCGGCATAGGCAGCCTTGGTTATTTGCCATCCACTTCCGGCCATGCCGGGCACGGGCTGGTTAAAGGGTAAACTAGCGGGACTCAATCGATCCGATCATACAACACATGAAGAAAAGCATCGAAACCAGCGCAGCGCCCGAGTTCGAGCCGGAATTCGTCGCCGGATTGATCAAGATCTTCGACCAGATGATTCCCTTCAACCGCGTCCTGGGGCTGAAGATCACCTCGCTGAAGGCAGCCGGCGTGAGCGGCAGGATCGCCATGCGCCCCGAGTTGATCGGCCATTTTGTTTCCCACCGGCTGCACGGCGGCGTCATCAGCGCGGGACTGGACGCCATGGCCGGCGTCGCCGTGATGGCGGCGATCGGCGCGCGCCACATGGACGAAGCGCCAATGCAGCGGCTCAGCCGGTTCGGCAAGCTGGGGACCATCGACCTGCGCATCGACTACCTGCGCCCGGCGACCGGCGATTTTTTCGAGCTCCGCGCCGGCGTGCTGCGCCTCGGTTCGCGGGTCGCGACCACCCGCATGGAGTTTCTCGCGGCGGACGGCACGCTCCTCGCAACCGGTGCGGCGGCGTATATCGTTTCTTGAAAATTGGATAAGACGCAATGCCGAACTGGTAGCATGTACGTTGTCGCAAGCGCTGTTCTGACCAACCCCTATCAATAGGAAAATACAAAGATGTCGATCAAGTTCCGAATTCTGCTGGCAGGCGCCGTTTCCCTGCTGGCCCTCGCCGCGTGCCGTTCCAGCGATGCCCCGCAAAGCGCCGCGCCGGCCAAGGAAGCCGTGGCCGCGACCGTGAACGGCACGCCTATCAGCGAGCGCCTGGTCGGCCTGATGCTCAAGCAGCTCGCCGATTCGGGCCGGCCCGTCGACGCCGAGTCGCGCAAGGCGTTGATCGACAGCCTGGCGATGCAAGTCCTGGTCGCCCAGGAAGCGGTGAAGAAGGGCCTGGACAAGTCATCTGAAGCAGCGGAGAAAATCGAACTCGGCCGGCAGTCCGTCCTGATCGAGGCGTACATTCAGGACTACCTCAAGAACGCTGCCGTCGGCGACGACGCGCTGAACGCGGAATACGAGAACTTCAAAATCCAGGCGGGCGGCACCGAATACAAGGCGCGCCATATCCTGGTCGAGCAGGAAGCCGACGCCAGGGATCTTATCGCCAGACTAAAGAAGAACCCGAAGGCCTTTGAAACGCTGGCGAAGGAAAAATCCAGGGACCGCGGCTCCAAGGCTAACGGTGGCGATCTGGGTTGGTTCGATATACGCGGCATGGTTCCGGAATTCGGCGCGGCGGTGGCACAGCTTGCCAAGGGCAAAATCAGCGGAGACCCGGTGAAGACGCAGTTCGGCTATCACGTCATCCTGCTGGAAGATTCCCGCCCGCGGGCAGTTCAGCCCCTGGAACAGGTCAAGCCCGCATTGACGCAGCAGATACAGCAGCAGAATCTGAAAAAGATGTTCGACGACATGAAGACCAAGGCAAAGATCGAGATCGTGCAGGCGCCGGCTGCCGCGGCCGCTCCGGCGCCCGCCGCGGCGCCGGAAGCCAAGCCGGCGGAAGCGGCGAAGAAGTAGCGCCGTCATGAAGCGCCGTGCCCGCTCGCCGCTGCGCATCCGGCCGCTGTTCTGCGCGCTGCTGTTCGCCCTTGCGTCGAGCGCCGCGGCGCGTGCCGCCGATCCCGCCGCGCTGCCCCTATTCGACGCCCACCTGCACTACAACTGGGAGCCGGTGCCGCATTTTCCGCTGGAGAAAGTATTGGCGCTTTTTCGCCAGCAGAACGTCACCGGCATTCTGGCCACCAGCCGGCCCAACGACGGCACGCGCGCGCTGGTCGAGGCGCGGCCGAAAGACCTGTGGGTGGTGCCTTTCATCCGCCCCTACCGCGTGCGCCCCGACATCCAGACCTGGATGGACGACCCGACGATCCAGGACCTGATCGAAACCGAGTACCGGCGCGGCTACTACGCCGGCATCGGCGAGTTCCATCTGTCGGGCAAGGCCGCCGCGACGAAATGGGTCAAGCGCACCGTCGATTTCGCCGTGGAGAGAAACCTCTACCTGCACGCCCATGCCGACGACGCGGCGCTGGAGATTCTGTTCGCCCACAACCCGAAAGCCCGGATCATCTGGGCGCACACCGGCTTTTCCACGCCGGCGGACAAGGTCGCCGCTTACCTCGAGCGCTATCCGGCCGTGTGGTGTGAGCTGTCCTACCGCTACGGCATCACCGATGGCGGCAAGTTGACGCCGGAATGGAAGCGGCTGTTCGAACGTTATCCCGACCGCTTCCTGCTCGGCTCCGACACCTGGATCAGCCAGCGCTGGGACAGTTACGGCAACATCATGGCCGAGTATCGGACCTGGCTCGCGCAGTTGCCGCGGGGCGTGGCCGAGAAGATCGCCTTCCGCAATGCGGAGCGGCTGTTCAAGCGCTAGCAGGCTTGCGCTTTTCCGACTACCGCCACGTACTCACCTGCGCGCTGGTCTACGGCCTGGCCGTGGTGCTTGCGCGCTTCGCCTTCGAGGATGGCAGCAATGCGGCGACGGTGGTCAGCGTGCGCTGCGCGTTCGCGGCGCTCGCGATCGGCTTTGCGGTCGGCATCGGCGGCGCGGCGCGGCGCACCACCGGCCGCGAGCGTGCGCTGCTGCTCGCCCTCGGCCTCGCTTTCGCGCTGGGCGTGTTCTCGTTCTACAAGGCGATCGAAATCCTGCGCGTGCCGCTTGCGATCCTGGCGTTCTACGTGAATCCGCTGATCATCGGCGTATTCGGCGCGCTGGCCGGCTTCGAGCGCCTGTCGGGGCGCACGCTGCTGTTCGCGCTCGTGTCGCTGGCCGGTCTTGCGCTCGCGACCGGCGCCTCGCCCGAAGCCGTGGACGCCGTGGGCATCGGCTACGCCATGCTCGCCGCCGCGGTCACCGCCGGGGTCCTGGTGGTGTCGACGCACCGGCTGAGCCATGTCAACGCTAAAAGCCGCACCTTCTGGATGATGCTCGGCACCTCGGCCGCGGTCGCCACCGGAACGCTGGCGGGCGATGCGCTGATGTGGCCGAAGAGCGCCCTTGGGCTAGGGGCGGTGGCGGGCGTGTGCGTGCTCTACGCGATCGGGCTGGTCGCGCTGTTCACCTCCGCCACGCGCATCGGGCCGCTGCGCACCGGCCTCGCGATGAACCTCGAGCCGGTCGTCGCGATCGCGGGCAGCTGGCTGCTGCTCGGTCAGGGGCTCGCGCCGACCCAGGTCGCCGGCGGCGCGCTGGTGATCGCCGGTGTCATCGGCGCGCAGATGTCGAGGCGGCCTGCGCCGCTTGCTACGGATTGAAATAGGCCCGCACCGTCTCCCACGCCACCGTCTGCAGGAATTTCGCGGTGGTCTCGTCCAGGCCGGCGGGCCGTCCTTACAGCGGCATAACCCTTTGCACCCGCGAACGCTCGCTCATTGCACAGGCTGCGCCGCAAGCCGCGCGCGCCGCTGGCGGCGGAAGTGCGACACCGCCAGCGCCAGCGCCGCCGCCTGCAGCAGGGCGCAGAAGTACATCGGCACGCCGATGCGCCAGTCTCCCTGGTCCAGGTGCGAAACCATCACCAGCAGCGGCGCGCCGATCACCGGGGCGATCACCGCCATCAGGCTGTTCAGGCCGCTCACCGCGCCCAGCGTCCTGCCCTGGCTGCGCGCGTCCGCGGCGCTCGAAATGATGCTTTGGATGGAGGCCGAAACGGTGGCGCCGAGGAAATTGAGGAAGATGATCGCGAACATCATCCAGCCCTGGGTGGCCGCGCCCCACAGTGCGTAGGCGAGCGTGGAGGACACCAGGCCGAGCGCGGCCAGCCGCTGCGGGCTGAAGCGCTTGAGCAGGCGACCGAGCAGCAGGCCCTGCGCGACGGCCGAAACGACGCCGACCGCGGCGAGCGACCAGCCGTTCTCCAGCGGCCCCCAGCCGAACTTGAACGTCGTGTACAGCACCCAGGTGGTGTACAGCGTGAACTGCGCGAGGCCGCTGCATGCCACTACGGCCACCAGCCGCCCCGCGCCCTTCAATTGCGCCAGCCCGCGCAGCGACGCGACCGGATTCGTCGCGCTCCAGTGAATGGCGTGCCGGCGCTCCGCCGGCAGCGACTCGGGCAGCACGAAATAGCCGTAGAGCAGATTGAGCAGCGCGAGGCTGCCGGCGGCGAAGAAGGGCAGGCGAAGGTCGATCGCGCCCAGCAGGCCGCCCAGCACCGGCCCGAGGATGAAGCCGACACCGAACATCGCCCCGAGCATGCCGAAGCGCTTGGCCCTTCCTTCGGGCGGCGTGATATCGGCGACGTAGGCGTTGGCGACGGAGATGTTGGACTGCATCGCGCCGCTCACCAGGCGCACGACGATCAGCATCCACAGCGCGGTCGCCAGCGCGGTGGCGAGGAAGCTCAGCGCGAGGCCGCAGAAGCCGAGCAGCAGCAGCGGCCGGCGGCCGTGCTGGTCCGACAGCGCGCCGAGGATGGGCGAAGCGATAAAGTTCGCCAGGCCGAAAGCGAAGGTGACCACGCCGTACCAGTACGCCTGATCCGCCTGCGAGCCGGTGAAGCTGCCGACCAGCGCCGGCAGCACCGGAATGATCAGGCCGATGGCCATCATGTCGATCAGCGTCACCAGCATGATGAACGGCATCGCCGCCTCGCGGTCGCGGCGCGCGGAGAAAAATCCGCTGCGGAGCCCGGGCTGGGTCATCTCGGCACAACCGGCGGCCTGGCTTTCAGGGCTTCGATAGGTCCAGCTCCGCACTGAATTCCGACTCGACCCGCTTCAGCGTGAAACCGATCTTGCGTGAAACGTGCTGCATGGCGACGTTGTCGGCGAGGATGGTGGCGACGATGCGTTTGAGTTTCTCGTCGCGCCCGATCCCGACCAGGCGGCGCAGCAATTCGGCGCCGAAGCCGTGTCCCTGCCAGGCGTCGCTCACGAGGATGGCGAACTCGGCCTCCGCCGTCTGGTGCACCTTGCTCAAGCGCCCGATCGCGAGTATGACGCGTTCGCCCGTCTTGGGATCCTTGCGCTCCACCACCAGCGCCATCTCGCGGTCGTAGTCGATAAAGCACAGGCGCGTCAGGCGTTCGTGCGCGACGCGCCGGTTGTACTGGATGTAGTGGAAATAGCGCATGTACACGCTTTCCTCTGACAGGGTCGCGTGGAACTGCACGATCAGCGGCTCGTCTTCCGGGCGGATCGGGCGGATGGTGACCTGCAGGCCGGCCTTCGAGGTCCACTCCGACGCATAGCGCGCCGGGTAGGGGCGTATCGAAAGCCTGGGCAACTGGTCTTCGCGCAGCTCCGGTGCGTGCAGGACGATGCGCGCGTCGAGCGCGATCAGTCCCCCGGCGCCCGGCTTGCCCTCCTCCGGCGCGGCCGGGGAGGGGGCCGCGACCAGCGGATTGATGTCGATCTCCCGGATCCAGGGCTGCTCGACCACCAGCTGGCTGAAGCGCACCAGCAGGCGCGCCAGCGCGGCGAGGTCGACGCTCGCCCGGCCGCGCACGCCCTTGAGCGCCTTGAATATCGTCGTCTGCTCCATCATGCGCAGCGCCAGCGTTGTGTTGAGCGGCGGCAGGGCGAGCGCGCGGTCGCGGAACACCTCGACCAGCTGCCCGCCCGAGCCGAACAGCAGCACCGGGCCGAATTGCGCGTCGATGCTGCTGCCGACGATCAGTTCATAGCCCTCGAGCCTGACCATCGGCTGCACGGTCACGCCGAGAAAATGCCTGCCGCCGTGCGCGGGCGCCTCGCGCGCCGCGTTCGCGCCGGACTCGATCGCGCGCCAGGCGCGCTGCACCGCGCCGGCATCGGCGAGGTTCAACTGCACGCCGCCGACTTCGGTTTTGTGCGTGATGGTGTGCGAATGCAGCTTGAGCACCACCGGGTAGCCGATGGCGGCGGCGCCTTGCACCGCTTCGTCCTCGCTCGCGGCGATACGCGTCGGCACGGTGGGGATGCCATAGGCCGCGAGCAGCTGTTTCGACTCGAACTCGGTCAGCAGGGTGCGCCCTGCCTGGCGCGCGTCGAGGATGGTCTGCTGCGCCTGCGCGCGGTCGGGTGCGGCCATTTCGGATTCCACCAGCGCCGGCGTTTCATACAGGCCGCGCAGGTTGTAGGCGTAGCGGTTCATCAGCGTGAACACGCGCGCGGCGGTGTCCGGATAGCCGAAGGTCGGTATGTTGGCCTGGTTGAGAATGGCCTCGCCGGCGACGACGTCCTTGCCGCCCATCCAGCTCGCGAGCACCGGTTTGCCCCGGGTCGCGGCGAATGCCGTCAGGCGCCTGGCCGTTTCGGTCGGATCGGTCATCGCCTGCGGCGTGAGCGCCACCAGCAGCCCGTCGCTGCTGGGATCTTTCGTGGCGATTTCGAGTGCCTGCGCGTAGCGCTCCGGGTCGGCGTCGCCGAGGATGTCGATCGGGTTGCCGTGGCTCCAGTGCGGCGGCAGCACCCGGTTGAGCGCCTCCATCGTCGCGTCGGACAGCTCGGCGAGCTCGCCGCCGAGGGCGATCAGCGCGTCGGTGGCGAGCACGCCCGGTCCGCCGGCGTTGGTGACGATGGTCAGGCGCGGGCCGGACGGGCGCGGCTGTTTCGCCAGCACCTCGGCCATGTAGAACAGGTCGGAGATGGAGTTGACGCGCAATACGCCGCAGCGGCGGAACACCGCGTCAAGCACGTCGTCGCTGCCCGCGAGCGCGCCGGTGTGCGAGGCGGCCGCCCTGGCCGCGGCTGCGGTGCGCCCCGCCTTGATCACGATGATCGGCTTGGTGAGCGCGACCTCGCGCGCGGCGGAGATGAACGAGCGCGCATCGCCGATCGACTCCATGTAGATCATGATGCTGTGCGTGTGCGGGTCGTCGCCGAGATAGTTGATCAGGTCGCCCCAGTCGACGTCGAGCATCGAGCCGACGGAAACGCAGGCGGAAAAGCCGACGTTTTCGCGGAAACTCCAGTCGAGCACGGCGGTGAGCAGCGCGCCGCTCTGGCTGATGAAGCCGACCGTGCCGGGGCGCGCCATCGCGCTCGCAAAGGTCGCGTTGAGGTGCGACAGGGGGCGCATCACGCCCAGGCAGTTCGGGCCGATCAGGCGCATTTTGCCGCGCGCCGTTTCGGCGATCCTGCGTTCCAGTTCGACGCCGGCCGCGCCCGCTTCCTTGAACCCGGCCGAAATGATGATCGCGCTTTTCGCGCCGGCCGCGACGCACTCGCTGACGACGCCGGGCACCGTCGGCGCGGGCGTCACGATGATCGCCAGGTCGATGGTCTCGGGCACGCTGGCGACGTCCGCATAGGCGCGGATGCCGAGCACCTGCTTGTGCCGCTTGTTGATCGGATAGACGGTGCCGCCAAACGGGTTGCTGATCAGGTTCCACAACACGGTCCGCCCGACTGCATTCTCCTTTTCGGTCGCGCCGATCACGGCGACGCTGTTGGGCGCAAAGACGGCGCGCAGCGAGTCGCGCTCGAAGTGCAGCACGTCGAGCGCGCGGTCGGCGCCATTGGCCGGTTTGAGCTTGATTTCCATTTTCGTCATTCCCTGCGGAGGCGGTCGCGCAATCGCCGGCGCAACGAAGAACTGTATACTACCGCGATCATGGTCGCGAACACTTCGGGCGCCCGCGCGATGCGCGCGGGGATGGTCTATCTGGTCGGCGCGGGACCGGGCGATCCGGAGCTGCTGACCCTGCGCGCGGCCAGCCTGCTCGGCCAGGCCGAAGTCATCGTCCACGACCACCTGGTCTCGGCGCCCGTTCTGGGCCTGGCCCGGAGCGCCGCCGAGCGCATCTACGCGGGCAAGGAGCGCAGCAATCACGCGCTCTCCCAGGCCGAGGTCAACCAGCTGCTGGTGCGGCTCGCGCGCGCGGGCAGGCGCGTGCTGAGATTGAAGGGCGGCGACCCGTTCGTGTTCGGCCGCGGCGGCGAAGAGGTCGACGCGCTGGCGGCGGCCGGCATCGCCTTCGAAGTGGTGCCGGGGATCACCGCCGCCTGCGGCGTCGCCGCCTACGCCGGCATCCCGCTCACCCACCGGGACTACGCCGATTCCTGCCTGTTCGTCACCGGCCACAGCCGGCAGGGCAGGGTGGATCTGGACTGGGATTCGCTGGTGCACGCGCGGCGCACCCTGGTGGTGTACATGGGCCTGCTGGGCCTGCCCATCCTGTGCCGCGAACTGGCGGCCCACGGCCTGTCCGGCGCGACGCCCGCAGCCATCGTGCAGCACGGCACCACGGCGCGCCAGCGCACGGTGGTGGGGACGCTGGCGACGCTGCCCGGGCTCGCGCTCGCGGCGAACATCGCGCCGCCGACGCTGATCATCATCGGCGCGGTGGTGGGCTTGCACGCGCGCCTCGCCTGGTACCGGCCGCCTGCGGCGCGCTGAGCTTGGCTACAATGGCAACCGGCGGCGCGATCGATGCCGCGTAAAGAAGAGGAAACACGCATGAACTTCGACAAGGACCTGGATGCGCGCGGCCTGAACTGCCCGCTGCCGATTTTGCGCGCGAAAAAAGCGCTCAACGAAATGCACAGCGGCCAGGTGCTGCGCCTGGTCGCGACCGACCCGGGCTCGGTCAAGGATTTCGAGGCCTTCTGCAAGCAGACCGGCAATGCGCTGCTCGCGCACTCCGAGTCCGACAGGGAATACACTTTTTTCATGAAGCGCAAGTGAGCGCGCCGGGTTGCGGAGGCGGCGATGGATGACAGGCCCGGGCTCGCGTTGATCGAGGAAATCGTGCGCCGGCGGCTGGAAGAAATCCTGCCGCAGAAAATCGAAGAGGCGCTGGCGCGGATAAAGGCGGCAAAAACGCCTTCGATGACCATCATCGCCACCAAGGGCACGCTCGACTGGGCCTATCCGCCTTTCATCCTCGCTTCGACCGCCGCCGCGCTCGGCTGGAACGTGTCGATCTTTTTCACCTTCTACGGGCTGCAATTGCTGAGAAAAGACCTTTCCGGCCTCAGGATCAGCCCGCTCGGCAATCCGGGCATGCCGATGAAAATGCCGTTCGGTCCCGGCTGGTTCAAGGCCTTGAACTGGAACATCCCCAATCTGGTCCAGGCCGGAATCCCCGGCTTCGAGTCGTTCGCGACCGCGCTCATGCGGCAGACGATGGAGGACAAGGGCGTGGCCGGCATCGCCGAATTGCGCTCGCTTTGCCTGGAGGCCGGAGTGAACCTGATCGGCTGCCAGATGACCGTGGATCTGTTCGGCTTCACCCCTGAGGACTTCATCCCCGAAGTGAAGGACTATTGCGGCGCCGCGACTTTCCTGCCGCTGGCGCAGGAGGCGGATGTCACGCTGTTCGTCTAGTTCAGTGTCGCCGCACGCGCAGGGGCGACGCGGCGTCAACGCAGCTTGTCAGCCTGCGAACAGCGCACCCACAGATGGCGGCAGCATCACAATTTGAAGTTTGACATCAACAAAATAGTATTGAAGGTATGCCAATGCCAGGCTTAACAGCTGTACGGCCTGCCATACGAGCGGCCGCCATGTACGCGTATCTCCGGCGCCGGCTACTTGTCCGGAGAAAAGGTCGATGAACTGGCGGTATTCTTTCCGTGGACTCGACTGACTGGCAACTGATTTTTGTACGGCACGGACTGGTTGCCCGCTCGATTGAGTCGAATGCGGTTTCGCGTCCCGATCTGAAAGGCTTGCGGTAGTCCCCGGTTCACGGTCAGCTACCGCCCTATTCATCCACTTGTGGATCCATCCATCCGGTTTGACGATCAGTTCTGCGCTATTCAAATCGGCCGGGGCGGGACGTGCAAGGCGCCGGTCTTTATTCGCCTTACGCCGGTTGAGGTGCGACTTTCCGGGCGCGGCCTGATGTGTGACGCGCCTTCGCTCATACCGGTAGGTCCTGGGTTTTCCCTCTTCGAGATTAAGTTTGGCGAGGGCGGTGAGCGCCGCAATGCAGCCGACGCGCGCTCTGGAGAGATCGGAAAATGCCTCGGGGGGGGCGCCCTCTGTCTCGGCGGGATCCGCGTACGCTTTGGCGAAGTCCGTGGCTGCCTTGGCGAGGTCGGCCTCGGCTTCGGCCAAGGCGGCTTCAAGGTTTGCGCGCGTGCTCATAATCAAACTCCTTGGAGTAGGGGGGTAACCGCCCCGCTCGCTGCTCTCATTATATTCCATCTCCTCGTTTTGGCCAGTGCTCGCGCAAACGCGCTGTGCTATTGGCCTCCCGGCCGATTCCGCCCCTGATCGCCGGCGCCGTCCGTCAGATTCATGCGTGCATAGACCGGGCGGATGGCATCGCGCCAGGAGCGGATGTTCAGCGCAAACAGGCAGGCCGCGAGGGTGCAGCACGCGCCGTTTGCGAGCAGCGCGGCGGGCGCGCCGATGTGGCTGGCGACCGAACCGGTCCACCCAGACGCCGGCAAAGGGCGAGACCAGCAGCATGGGGATCTGCAGCGCGAAACCGGTCAAACCGAGCATGAACGCGGAGCCGGTAAGCCGGTACATCAGCCAGGAGATGGCGATGTGCTGCATCCAGGTGCCGGTCATCGACAGCGTCTGGCCGATGAAAAACAGGCGGAAATTGCGGTGCTGAAAGCCGCGCAGGATCGAATGCACGGCCGCGCTCAGGCGAGTTTGGCGATCTGGGACTTGAGGTTTTCCAGGGTGGTGGCGAACGCGGCCAGGCGCTCCTGCTCCTGCGACACCACCGCGGCCGGGGCGCGCGCGACGAAAGCTGCGTTGGCGAGCTTGGCGTGGGCCTTGGCGATTTCGCCTTCGAGCCGGCAGATTTCCTTTTTCAGGCGTTCGCGCTCGGCCGCCTTGTCGATTTCGATCCTGAGCATCAGGCGGCAGTCGCCGACCACCGCGACCGCCGCGTCGATTGCAGGCAAGGCGTCGACCACGCTCACCTCGGAGAGCCTTGCCAGAAACTTGATATAGGGCGAGAGCGCTTCCAGCTTCGCCTTGTCGCCGGTGGCGAGCAGGGGAATGCGCTGCGCCGGCGAGACGTTCATCTCGCCGCGCAGATTGCGGCAAGCATTGACGATGTCCTTCAGCAGCGCGACTTCGGTTTCGGCCGCGGCGTCGATGCGCTCGGGTCGCGCGTGCGGGTAGGCTGCCAGCATGATGCTCTTGCCGGAGCGTCCCGCGAGCGGCGCGACGCGCTGCCACAGCTCTTCGGTGATGAACGGGATCACCGGGTGGGCGAGGCGCAATACCGCTTCCAGAACCCGTACCAAAGTGCGGCGCGTGGCACGCTGCCCGGCCTCGTCGCCGCTCAGTTCACTTTGGGCCAGCTGCACCTTGGCCAGTTCCAGGTACCAGTCGCAGTATTCGTCCCAGACGAATTCGTACAGGGCGCGCGCGGCGAGGTCGAAGCGGTAGCTGTCGAAGCCCTCGCACACTTCCTTCTCCGCGCGCTGCAGCCGGCTCACGATCCAGCGGTCGACGAGCGAAGGCGCGAGCGCCAGGGTTTCGTCCGTGCCGCAGTCCTTGCCCTCGGTGTTCATCAGCACGAAGCGCGTCGCGTTCCACAGCTTGTTGCAGAAATTGCGGTACCCCTCGCAGCGGCCCAGGTCGAAATTGAGCGTGCGCGCGAAGCTGGCGAGCGAGGCGAAGGTGAAGCGCAGTGCGTCGGCGCCG
>Ga0172367_10000142_pt1 | contig 107905 bp, 96 predicted proteins | sample Lak10m_FD_114542 | JGI IMG/M metagenome (GOLD analysis project Ga0172367, IMG submission 114542) | Freshwater microbial communities from Kabuno Bay, South-Kivu, Congo - kab_022012_10m | ecosystem: Environmental > Aquatic > Freshwater > Lake | place: Democratic Republic of the Congo: South-Kivu... | reverse complement strand
GGTACGCGACAAATTCAAACAACTTATTGACGGGGGACGCAACAACATCCTGCTTGATATGGGCAACGTTTCATTCATCGATAGTTCAGGGCTGGCGGCGCTTGTTTCTGGCTTAAAGTTTGCACGTGAACAAGGGGGATGGCTGCGCCTGGTCCATGTTACGGATACGATCATGCAAACACTTACTCTCACCAGGCTAAACCGTGTGCTTGGTGTGTATTCCAACGTGGAAGAAGCGCTGCAAGGGTAGCCGATCAGCCGGTCACAGTGTAGTACAACCTCACAGAAAACAGTATCAAGCCTAAACGCAAAATGGAGGCGCATTGTCCTATTTCCAATGTGACCTCCATCACTGGCAGTTAAATCATCGAATGTTATACTTTCGATTGTGAAATTTATCACCAAAAGGATTTAATATGTCTGAAGACCCTAGAATTTTGGAACTACGAAAAGTCCGTGCAAGAGCAAGGGAAGGCGGCGGTGAAGAACGTAACGCAAAACAACACGCCAAAGGCAAGATGACGGCGCGTGAACGGGTTGAAGCGTTACTCGACCCGGGCACCTTTAACGAGATCGAACCATTCATCACCCATCAGGGAGATGAATTGGGGTTGCTGAAAGAAAAATTTTACGGGGATGGGGTGATCACTGGCTACGGAAAGATCAACGGGCGGACGGTTTATTTATATTCACAAGATTTCACAATTTATGGCGGTACGCTGAGCGAGATGCAGTCACACAAAATTTGCCGTGTGATGGATTTAGCCGTCCGCAATGGTGTGCCGTTCATTTCGCTGATCGATTCAGGCGGCGCGCGCATTCAAGAAGGTGTGCGCTCGATGGGCGGCTACGCTGAAATCTTTCGGCGCAACGCGCAATACTCTGGCGTGGTTCCGCAAGTGAGCGTGATGCTTGGTCCGTGCGCGGGCGGGGCGGCATATTCACCGGCTCTGACCGACCTTGTGATCATGGTTGAGAAACAATCGTTCATGTTTTTGACAGGACCGGATGTGATCAAAGCGGTGACAGGCGAGATCATTGACGCCGAATCTTTGGGCGGCGCGATGGTACACAACGCGGTGAGCGGAGTGGCGCATTTGAGTGTGAGCGGCGAAAAAGCCGCGCTTGATATGGCGCGGAAGTTCCTTTCTTACCTGCCGTCCAACAATGTAGAAAACCCTCCCTTTGTACAGCCCACTGACTCGCACACACGCATGGATGAAACACTAAACAGCATTATTCCGCTGGAAGCAAGCGAGCCTTATGTAATGCACCATGTGATCGAAAAAATTGTGGATATTGATTCGTTCCTTGAAATTCAACCTGATTGGGCGCGTAATGCAATTTGCGGGCTTGCACGCATCGGCGGGCACAGCGTGGGCATCGTCTCGCAAGAGCCATCCATCATGGCGGGCGTGATCGATATAGACGCAGCCGATAAGATGACACGCTTCGTGCGCATGTGCGACTGCTTCAACATTCCGCTTGTCACTTTTGTTGATTCGCCCGGCTTCCTGCCTGGCATTGCGCAGGAACATGGCGGCATCATCCGCCACGGCGCCAAATTACTTTACGCCTATTCCGAAGCCACTGTACCAAAAATCTGCATCATCACCCGCAAAGCCTATGGCGGCGCGTATGTGGTCATGTCTAGCAAGTACCTTGGCACCGATGTGACCTACGCCTGGCCTTCGGCAGAGATCGCCGTCCTCGGCGCGGAAGGCGCGGCAAATATTCTGTACAAAAAGAAGATCGAAAACGCCGCCGACCCCGCAGCCGAACGCAAGCGCCTCGCCGATGAATACCGCGACAAATTCAATAACCCCTACTATGCCGCCTCTACAGGTTATGTGGATGACATCATCGAACCGCGCGAAAGCAGACCGAAGATCATCGCGTCACTTTCGGCGCTGCGTGATAAATACGCTCCCGCCCCGCCAAGGAAACATGGCAACATTCCTGTTTAGTTATGGGCGCACCTATGAATGACTTAACCCTCTCTCTTCAAATCACCGCACTCGGCATGGGGGTTGTTTTTGGCGCAATCCTTCTTCTCTGGTTGACGATGGTGATATTGACCGCACTCACCTCGGATAAAGATACGACTGAAAAAAGCGCATCAGACTCAGCCGAGCTTGAATCAACACCCCAGACAGACTCAAGGCTGAAAGCGGCAATACTCGCTGTTGCACTTGCCCTGGAATCACAAAAAAATACGCCAGCCCATTTACAGGAAGAGCCGCCCACGGCAATTGTCTCTGCCTGGCAATTGGGTATGCGGACAAGGCAAATGTCTGATAAAGGGAATTTCAGAAGGCACTAGTGCCTTCGTCCATTTCGACAAGCTCAATGTAATGCCTGCTCTCTCCCAAAAGAGGAGAGGGGAAAGACGGATCATGAAATATAAACTTAACATCAACAATCAAACGTACCAAGTTGAAATCGAAGATATCAATACTCGCCCTGTTGTCGTGTATGTGGACGGGCAACGGTTTGAAGTGACTCCTGAAGATGAAACCCCGTCCCAAATCATGGAAGAGGCGGGAACTTCATCCACAGAAAAGCCTGTGCAAGCCGCATCAAACCAACCCGTGGTGAAATCAACTGCCGACTCGAATACTCTCGTTGCCCCCCTGCCCGGCACAGTGGTGGAAATTTTCGCAAAAGAGGGAGATGCCGTAGAAGCGGGACAGGTATTGCTGGTGATCGAAGCCATGAAGATGAAGAACAGCATCCGCTCGGTACGCAGCGGGAAGATCGCCAGAGTGCTTGTGACTCAGGGGCAAAGCGTGATGCATAAACAAGCGCTGGTGGAGTTTGCAGCATGAACCTCGGTGAACTTGTTCCCGAACTATTGAAAGGCTTATCAAATTTCACCATTGGCAATGGGGTGATGATCCTTGCCGCGCTGGTTTTGATCTACCTGGCGGTCTTCAAAGAGATCGAGCCGGTTTTGTTGCTGCCGATTGGTTTTGGCTGCCTGCTCGCAAATATTCCGCTGGCAGGGATGACCGCCGCCGAAGGCATGATGAAAGTGATATACGATGCGGGCATCAAAACCGAGTTGTTCCCGCTGTTAATCTTTATTGGGGTGGGCGCGATGATCGACTTTTCGCCATTGCTGGCACAACCGCGCATGGTCTTGCTTGGAGCGGCAGGACAGTTCGGCATTTTTGGCACGTTGATCCTCGCGGCGGCGTTGGGCTTTCCGCTAAATCAAGCCGCGTCCATCGGCGTGATCGGCGCCATCGATGGACCGACTTCGATCTTTGTAGCCAGCAAACTCGCACCCGAATTACTGGCGCCCATTGCGGTAGCGGCATATTCGTACATGAGCCTGATTCCCATCATCCAGCCGCCGTTGATGAAATTGTTAACCACGAAAAAAGAACGCATGATCCGCATGGAATACACGCCAAAGCCGATCTCTAAAAAGACATTGATCCTTTTTCCGATTGTCTTAACATTGGTGGTTGGCTTGCTCGTGCCTGAAGCCACACCGCTCATTTCCATGTTGATGTTGGGCAATTTACTCAAAATGTCTGGCGTGGTTGACCGGTTGAGCAATGCCGCCCAAAACGAGATCATCAATATCGCCACTCTGTTCCTCGGTCTTGCCATCGGCGCGACGATGACCGCTGCTGATTTTCTGAATTTTGATACAGGCAAGATCATGCTGCTGGGTCTGTTTGCCTTTGTGCTCGATACGGTAGCAGGGCTGTTGTTCGGCAAATTAATGTCGGTTCTTTCTGGCGGGAAGATCAACCCGTTGATCGGGGCGGCGGGCATCTCCGCTTTTCCCATGGCGGGGCGGCTTGCCGCAAAGACCGCCAGCGATGATGACCCCGATAACTTCATTCTTATGCACGCCATGGGCGCGAATACCGCCGGGCAGTTGGGAAGTGTGGTCGCCGGTGGGATTTTGCTCTCGATGGTCAGCAAGATGCTGGGAATCTGAGTGTAGAAATAAAAAGAGGCTCACTTGCAAATGAGCCTCTTTTTATTTTATTTTTCGATATTAACTTTTTCAACCGGTCTTGTATCGCTATCCAACACTCTTCCAAAAAAGGTCTTGGTTTCCTCAAGCACGATGGTGTTCAGTTTATGCAATTCCTTTTCAAGGTTGCGTTTCTCGGGCGGGGTTGCTAAAAAACGATCCCGCTCGCGTTCAAGACGGGTGGCATTTACGACCATATCCCGCCAGGTGGCGCCCCATTGAAAGTTCTGCCCCATCCCATTCATAATAGTAAGCCCAGCCGCAATGATCGGAGTAGCAACTGCAAACACAGTCCGAAGAACGGCTACATCCTGAATAAACTCGGCAGCCGCCAAAGAGGAGATCAGGGTGACCAACGCACCCAAAACGATCGTCGATGTACGGTAGCTCTTAAACGCATTTTTATTACTGCGGCTCGCCTTCCAGTAATAATTGATCTTGCTATCGTAAAGCCCCAGCACATATTTATCATCGATCTGGGTAAGCATTTCCTGTTTCTTTTCTTTTTCAGCCATGTTGCGCCTCCTGAATTCTCTAAACAAGTGATACACCATTTTACAACATCACCCAGATAATCTCGAAGGTGATTTGTGGTTTAATCGCCACACGGATATTTCCCTCGGCAGTTGAGGAAGCGGTCAAGGATGTCTTGGTTACACTCTCACAGCTTTTCGCAGAACATGATGAGATCAAGGAAATCGAGTAAAGTACGTTATTCAAAAAAACAGGAGCATGACATGACAGCATTTGTACTTTTGGATATTGAAGTAACAGACCCGACAAACTATGAAGGCTATAAACAACTTGCCGCCCCAACTGTGGCACAGTATGGTGGAAGCTATGTGGTACGCGGCGGACACGCCGAAAACCTTGAAGGTGACTGGGAACCAAAACGGATCGTCGTTCTGCAATTTGAAAGCGTGGAACGTGCCAAAGCGTGGATCAACTCGCCAGAGTATAGTGAAGCACGCGCCTTGCGTCATAAATACTCCATATCCAAAGCCATTGTTGTAGAGGGAGCATGAGAGTGTGTCACTCTGAGCGCAGCGAAGAGTCTCTACGCCTTATGCCAGAGATCCTTCGTTCGCAAAGAACGCTCCCTCAGGATGACAAATGAAACAAATCGAACAATTCATCGCCCAGTTCGAAGGCAAGACCATCAGCGTAACAGTGCAAGACCTGGAAACCGGCAAAGAGGTTTTTATCAATGCCGATGTGATGATGCACCCAGCCAGTACCATGAAAGTACCTGTGATGATGGAAGTATTCCGTCAGGCGGAAGCCAGATCACTTGGTTTGGATGAAGCCTTGCCGATCTACAATTCTTTTAAAAGCATAGTCGATGCCAGTATGTTTTCGCTGGAAGAAATGGACGACTCTGATCTGACGCTTTACCAACGCATAGGGCAAACTGAAACGATCCGCGAATTGATACGGCTCATGATCGTAAGGTCATCCAATCTTGCCAGCAATATTCTTATGGATAAAGTTGGCATAGCCCAAATAGATGCTTTTGTGAAAACGCTCGGTATTCAAGATATGACCGTCATCCGCGGGTTGGAAGATAAAAAGGCATATCGGCTTGGCATGAACAACGCCGCCAGCGCGCGCAGTTCCACACAGATGATGAAGCTGATCGCCGAAGGCAAAGTCGTTTCGCGCAAGGTATGCGACGAGATGATCGAAGTCATGTTCGGGCAGGAATTCAATGAGAGCATCCCCGCTTTGCTGCCTGCGAATGTAAAGGTCGCTCACAAAACCGGCTGGACGGGTGACTTCTTCCACGATACGGGCATTGTCTTCCCACCAAACCGCAAACCGTATGCCATTTCGCTGTTCACGCATGGTTTTCCTGAAGATGATGAAAATCAAGCGCATGGGTGCATGGCGGAGGTTTCGCAGATGATCTACTCTGAAATAGTGAAATAATAAAAGACCACCGACAACCGACAACAGACCGCTGACTGCATTTTGCCGTCGGCGGTCTGCGGTCATTTTATAAGGAGTCAAATTGATAACAGTATCCACCCTCACCTACTACCCCATCAAAGCCTGCCGCGGGTTCGATGTGCCCACGAGCAACATTCAACGCATGGGGCTTGAACATGACCGGCGCATGATGGTCGTCACGCCGGATGGCGAGTTTCTGACTCAGCGTGAATATCCGCGTCTGGCGCTGGTCACACCCACCCTTAAGAACGAGGCGGTCACTTTGTCCGCACCAAATTTTGAATCCATTCAGTTCACGGTTCAATCTTCCGGCACACCGTCGCCCGTCAATATCTGGTCAAGCAGCGGCGTGGATGCCATCGACCAAGGCGATGAAGCTGCGGCATGGTTCTCCGATTGGCTGGGCACCTCGGTGCGGCTCGTCCACATTGCAGATGGTTTCAAACGCAGATTGAATCCGAACTATGCTGTCAGCGCCGATGACCACACCGGATTTGCAGACGGCTACCCAATCTTGATCATCTCGGAAGAATCGCTTCATGACTTAAACTCGCGGCTTGATTCGGCGCTGCCGATAAATCGCTTCCGCCCGAACCTTGTGGTTAAAGGTTGTGAACCGTTCGCAGAAGACACATGGAAGCGCATCCGCATTGGTGCAGTGGAGATGGCGCTGGTCAAGCCATGTCCGCGCTGTGTGGTGACGACAATCGATAAAGAGACGCTGGCGAAAAGCAAAGAACCGCTCAAGACATTGAATGGCTATCGCAACCACGAACTCGGCGCGATCTTTGGGATGAACACGATTCCCTTGAACGAAGGAAAAATTGAAACCGGAATGACCGTGGAGATCTTGGAATAATGGATTTTATCGACATTCTCGGCTGGGTTGGCTCGGCTACCTACTTGATCGCCTTCGCACTAAACTCTGCCAAAAAAGTTACCAGCGATTCATTCGCTTATCAGGGCATGAACATTCTGGCAGGCATCATCATGACGTACTACACTTTTAATCACGGTGCGTATTCGGCAACTGCGCTAAACTCCATTTGGGCGATCATTGGGGTGGTGACGTTGGTGAATAAATCTAGACGATAGACCGTGGACGACGGACGATGGTGTTCCATGGTCTACGGTCTATCGTCCATCGTCATTTCACTACATCCTGCGAATACTTATCCGCAAACAGCGCGGGTTGACCGCCGGTATGCCAAAACAGAATCGTCTCATCCTTCTTGAAGAATCCCTTGCGAATGAGATCGATCATCCCCATCGCAGCTCTGCCCGTGTAGACGGGGTCAAGCAGCAAGCCTTCGTGCTTGGCAAAAAGACGAATCGCCTCGCGTTCGCCTTCGCCAAAAACGCCATAGCCTGCCTGACAATAATCTTCTGTTGCCAAGACATCATTGCGCGAGAAATCGATCCGCTCGCCGAGTTTTTCACTGGCGCGTGAAGCGAGATCGGAGACGTGAGATTTCAATTCTTCTTCGGGTTCGTCAATGCTGATTCCCAGCACCTTGCCCTTGTACCCAAACAAACGTTGACCCAACACAAAACCAGCATGAGTCCCGCCGGAAGATGTGCCAAAGACGATCCAATCCGCATGGATGTTCTGTTGCATGAATTCTTCCATCGCAAAGGTATAGCCCATCGCGCCAGTCGGGCTGGAGCCGCCGTACGGAACCAAATATGGTTTCTTCCCTGCGGCAACGGCATCGTCAAAAGTTTTCTGTAATATTTCATCACGGAAAGCGCGGTCTTCCACAGTGATAATCTCCGCACCAAAGAGTTGGTCAAGCAAATAATTTGCTGTGGCTTGTTGCGGCTTGACACCTGTCAGCACCAATTTGCAGTCAAATCCATAACGCGCCGCAGCGGCAGCCGTCTGACGGCAGTGATTCGACTGCATCGCCCCGCCCGAAATGAGCAAGTCCGCGCCTTGTTCGCGCGCTTCGGCAATCAGGAATTCCAGTTTGCGGGTCTTGTTCCCACCGAATGCCAATCCGGTCTGGTCGTCGCGTTTGACGAAGATACGCGGTCCGCCCAGGGCTTTGGATAAATTGGGCAATTCCTCAATTGGAGTAGGAAGATGGGCGAAGTTCAAGCGCTGGGTTTGCATAGGGCTCCTTTTTATTTATCCACGAAGCACACAAAGTACACGAAGGGTTAGACAACAAATCGTTTCCATTCAAGTTTTGTATCGCTGCCAAAGTTTATCAAGACACCCACTTTATAACCAGTAGCTTTCAGGTAGTTAATCGCTTGAGAAGACTCCCTGCCTGTCAAGCTATCCAAGGCTTTGAATTCAACAATGATTTTCTCAAAGCAAATCATATCTGCAATGTATTCTTTTTTAAGGATATGCTGTTTATAGTGGACTTGCAAAATCTTTTGTGGAACAAATGGAATACTTCTGGATGCGCACTCAATTTCCATAGCTTCTTGATAAACTGGCTCCAAAAAGCCCGTCCCCAAAATGGTGTGTACTTCCATCGCCGCTCCAACAATTGCATACACTTCATCTTTGTAAATCAATTGAGACATAAAACCTCCCAAACTTCGTGTCCATTCGTGTTCTTCGTGGATTCTATTCTAATGCTTGCTTTGTCTTTTCCCTGCCGCGCGAGCGCATGAAATTCAACACACGCGGCATCACATCAGAATACATCGAGTACCAGAACTTACTGGGCGCAAAGTCATATGCACCGAGCGTCCGCACCACATCACCGCCCAAACCTTCCTTGAAGCGGTATACGCCCCACATCGAATCACTTTCATCGAAGACATCCGGCGCGCCCCACAGGTCGTAGGTCAGGCAGCCGTACGCTTTCGCGTGTTTCATCGCCGCCCACTGTAAAAGATAGGTCGGCATTTTTTCACGGTGAGCATTGTGCGACATGCCATAAACGTAGTATCCGCGCCCAGCGAACATAAATAAAAATATCGCCGCCACCGCTTCCCCATCTACTTCTGCAATCAATGGAACTGCTGACGGCTGACCGCTGATAGCTGCACTCATAAATAACTTCCAGACGGTCATGTAATATTCTTCATCGCGGATCACAAAGCCATCACGCACAGACGTCTCGGCATACATCTTATACAACGCAGGCAAATCCTCAACCATGCCTACGCGTACAGTGACGCCCTTCTTCTCTGCCAAACGCACGTTGTAACGTGTCTTTTGTTTCATGCGCATGAGGATGTCATCTTCGCTGGCAGATAGATCGACCATGACTGTATTACGGAATTGAATCTGGTCAGACGACTCCACCCAGCCCCTGCGCCTCAAATCGGACATCACAGCCTGTCCGCTGTTTTCTGTGACCTCATCCACGCTGGCAGGGACTCCGCGCCCCAGCACCACATCGGGGTCAAGTTTCAGGAAGATCGCGCCTTGCTTCTTTGCGAAAGATTGCAAATCGTCCAAGACACGATTGCGAAGGGACTCATTCGTCCAATCCATGAGCGGACCTTTGGGAGCGTAGAAAATGGAGAAGCGGCGGAAGGCGGTGCGTTTGAGGATGAGAGCGGCGGCAGTAATTGGAGATTGGTAATTGGTAATTGATTGAAGATCGCTCGTCACTTGAAATTTGCCGTCTTCTGTCCAGACGGCGTAATAGGGAACCCAACCATACTTCGCTTTCACCTGCCCCCATTCGTAGGTTTGCAAGAAGTGCGGGTTGGGAAGTTGACTAATGAGTTGATTCCAGAGTTGGGAGTGTTGAGGAGATGAGTTCATAAATGATGTTCCGTAATGCGTGAAACGTAAAACGTAAAGAGCAATTACGAATTACGAATTACGCATTTCGCATTACGTATTTCGTATAAAGCCAATATAGCAATGGATTGTACACTCTATCCAACGCCTGTGTTGCGCGTTTGAGTTGACCGCCAAAGCCGCGCTTGAAGCGATAGACGCCCCACAAGCCATCGTGGCGTGACTCGAATTGGGCTTCAAGTGTCTCTTCGTTCTCGTCGGGGACGCCCCAAAGGTCGTACTCTACACATCCACGCGCCTTTGCCCAGCGGATGGCTTCCCATTGCAGGAGATAAGTCGGCATACGGTTGCGTTCTTCATTGTTGGATGCACCGTACACATACCAGGCGCGTTTGGCATTGGCAAAGACCATCAACGAAGCCAGCGGTTTGCCTTCGTATTCAGCGACAAGCAATTCACAAGTCCCTTTCGGGTGGAAGAGTTCGTACGCGCGTTGATAGTATTCTTTAGAATGCACACCAAACCCATCCCGCCCGCCGGTGACGGTCATCATGTCATGGAAGGCGGCGACGTCATCCCATGCACGGACGGTCACACCTTTTTTCTCAGCCAAGCGGATGTTGTAACGGCACTTGGGTTTCATTCTTGCCAAGATATCTTCTTCGCTGGCGTTGATGTCGAGGATGATGGTGCGAGGAGGTTGGATGTTATGGGGAGAAATTTGAAATGCAGAATGCGGAATGCGGAATGCAGAATCCCATGCATCGGGTTCGATTTTCAGAAATACGGCATGATTCTTTTTGCAAATGAAATCCACTTCGCGCCAAAACTGGTCACTACATTCTGCCCACTGCTTACTGCCTACTGCTTTTGGCATGTATCCAATCGTAAATCCCAACGGCAACTTACGAAACAATATCTGCGCACCCGCATCCCCTGAAACAACACGGACGGGCTTCCAGCCAAAATCTTTTTTCAGTTCACCCCACTCGCCCATCTGTAAGAGATGCGCGTCGGGAAAGTTGGCAAGGAATTGATTCCATTCGGTGAGGGTGACTTCGGTCATTGTTGCACCGAGCCAGAGGGTAGGAAAAGGTTGATGGTCTGAATCAGGTCAGAAGTCCGGGAGTGAAGCGCGAGGTCTGAGAGTTTATCCAAGGTTTGAGCGAGTGAAACGCCGTCCACATGTTCCTCTTTCGACATGCGGAAAATTTCAGAGTGTTGGGTGCGCTCAAAGTCTACGCCATCTTCGAGCAAGTCTTCACGCAGTTTTTCGCCGGGGCGAATGCCAGTGGTTTGAATGTCGATGTCGCGGTAGGGTTCGAGACCGGAGAGACGAATGAGGTCTTCGGCGAGATCGAGGATGCGAACCTGCTCGCCCATGTTGAGCATGAAAACCTCGCCGCCGGTGCCCATGCACGCGGCTTGCAAAACGAGATGCACGGCTTCGGGGATGATCATGAAGTAGCGATACATTTCGGGATGCGTGATGGTAATGGGACCGCCACGCGCGATTTGATTTTTAAAGGTGCGCACCACGCTGCCGCGACTACCGAGCACGTTACCAAAACGCACAACCGAATATGGCAGATTGTTGCGTTGCGCTGCATCAAGGACGGTGAGTTCCGCAAGACGTTTTGTTGCGCCCATCACACTGGCGGGACGCACGGCTTTATCGGTGGAGATGAGCACGAGTCTTTCTACCCCGTGCTTGACCGCTGTTTCGACGACGTTCTTCGTGCCGAGTACGTTGTTCGTGACTGCCTCTTCAACATTTGCTTCCATGAGCGGAACATGCTTGTGCGCCGCGGCATGAAAAACGACTTGAGGTTTGTGTTGATTGAAAACTTTTTCAATGCGATTCAGATCGCGGACATCAGCAATGACGGCTTGAAGATTAAGAGATGGAAAATCATTTTTGAGTTCTTGCAAAGCTTCGAAAATGCTGTTCTCGCCATGACCGAGTAAGACAAGTTCAGTAGGATTCCAACGTGCGAGTTGACGGCAAAGTTCACTGCCAATCGAGCCGCCCGCACCCGTGACGAGGATGCGCTTACCGCCAAGCGTTGCGCCGATGAGATGGTCGTCAATTTTTGCGGGTTCTCGGCGCAGCAGGTCAGTGATGTCCACTTCGCGCAGACGGTTGACACTGACCTTGCCGCCGAGGAGTTCGTAAAAGCCGGGAATGATGCGCGAGGTAATTCCGCGTTTGCGGCATTCGTCGTTGACGAGGCGGATGATATGCCCCGGCGCAGAGGGAATAGCGATGATAACTTCATTTACTTGCTTGGTATCGAGAGTCTTTGCAAGTTGGTCGATCTTGCCAATGACGGTCACGCCATAGATATTGTGATTCTGCTTGGCAGGGTCATCGTCGAGAAAGCCAACAGGGATGAGATTGAGTTGGGAAGTCTTCTGCAATTCACGCACAACGAGCGCGCCCGCATCACCTGCACCGAGAATGAGAGCACGACGGGTCTTATCGTTTGCTTGTGTTGACGATTGCTCGGCAAGGATTCGCAAAACGAAACGCGAGCCGCCAATGAGAATGAGTGAGATGAGCCAGTCAATACCGAGAGCAGAGCGCGGCATCCCCGGCTTGATCAGGTCAAAGCCGATGAGCAGGAGCATCACGCCCGACGCCAAAACAGAGGCGGTGGTCACAGCAAAGGTGATGAGGCGAAGTTCATTCGTGCTGGCATAAACCCACAAACGGCGATACAGTCCAAAAAAATAATAAGTCGGGATTTTTACTAGCAATGCCACCGCACACATCACCAACGCGGCGGGAAAGTAGAATGGCAACTCGCTCACATCCAGCCGTAACGCAAAACTGCCCAGCACCGAAACGATGGTGAGGGCAAGGTCGCCAATTAAGACGAAGCGATTGCGGACGTGAGGACGGGAGGACATTTGAATGCAGAATTATGAATGAGGAATGATGAAATTGGAGATTGGTAATTGGTGATTAGTAATTGGTGATTGGTGATTGGTGATTGGTGATTGGTGATTGGTGATTGGTGATTGGTGATTGGCAAACGCATTAAGAACCAATCTCTAATCTCTAATCTCTAATCTCTAATCTCTAATCTCTAATTTACTACTTACCATTTACGAATTACGCATTTCCTCCACCGCTTCTTTCAACCCCTCGGCTAAGGTCACTTGCGGTTTATAGCCGAGTATGTCCATGATCTTCTTGGGCGTGCCAATCGAGCGATAGATATCTCCGGCGCGTGGTTCGGCGTGGACGTGTTTGGGGGCGTTCGGAAAGATTTCGTAGAGGATGTCGAGCAGGTCAAGCAGACGGGTTTCGACTCCCGTGCAGACATTGAATATCTGCCCGGGCGCGGCGGGATGTTCGGCGGCGAGCAAATTCGCTTGCACCACATCGCGCACGTTGACCAAGTCACGGCTCTGACCGCCGTCACCAAAAATGGTGATGGGCTTGTTATCCAGAATGCGGCGAATGAAGATCGGCACGGCAGCGGCGTACATTGAGTCAGGTCGCTGGCGTGGACCATAAACGTTGAAATAACGTAAAGCCACGACTTCGAAATTAAAGGATGAAGTGTAGAGTTGACCATAAAGTTCGTCCACACGCTTGGAGGTGGCGTAGGGCGATAACTGTCGCAGCGGCGTATCTTCTGAAAGCGGATAGGCTTCCGAGTCACCGTACACGGCGGCACTAGTAGCAAAAACAGCACGCTTCACACCTGCCTTGCGGGCGGCTTCGAACAAAATGGAGGTTCCGGTCACATTGACATCGAAACATTCCTGCGGTTTCTCCATCGACTCAGGGACGGAAACAAATGCCGCTTCATGGAAGATGATATCCATGCCTTTCACGGCTTTGGCGACTGCATCTGCATCGCGCAAATCGCCTTCGATGATTTCGACATCCAAGCCTTTGAGGTTCTCGCGCTTGCCAGAGGAGAAGTTGTCAAAAACGCGGACGGAATGTCCTTTTTCTAATAAAGTGCGTGAAATGTGCGAGCCGATAAAGCCTGCACCGCCGGTTATTAAATATTTTGTCATCTTCCAGTCCTTCTTAATACGGTTCCAATCGTCCTTAAGACAATACTGAAATCCAAATTCGCAGTGCGGTGCTTGATGTAATACAGGTCATATTCAAGTTTCACCACAGTTTCTTTTACGGTTGCAACATAGCCATAATTGATCTGCGCCCAGCCGGTAAGCCCTGGCTTGACCAATAGCCGCGCACGATAGAATGGAATTTGCTTTTGAAACTCAGCCACCAAAGACGGGCGCTCCGCTCGCGGACCCACCAAACTCATCTCGCCGCGCAGAACATTCCAAAATTGAGGCAATTCATCAATACGGGTTTTACGCAGGAAATTCCCAACCTTTGTCACACGCGGGTCATTTTCCTCAGCCAATTTCGCCTCGCCATCAGATTCGGCATTTTGTCGCATGGTGCGAAATTTATAAATAGAAAAAACACTGCCGCCCTTACCCAAACGTTCCTGCGAATAAAGGATCGGGAAGCCCGTCTCAAACCATATGGCAGATGCAACGAACGGAAAAAACAAAAGGTAGATCAGCGTTCCAACAAACCCGCCAAAAATATCCATGAGGCGTTTCACCAGTTCGTACAATCCATGAACCCGCACCTGATCGACGAATGAGCGGATCACCCAATCGGATTCAAGATGCTCGATCGGTACACGCTGGGTCAACTCTTCATACATGATCGGCATACGAACCACTTCCACGCCTCTCTCCTGAACATCCAGAAGGGTTTGAAAGGTTTCGCCTTTGATCTCGCCTGTAATCGCAAACACCACATCCGAAATGCGGTAATCTTCCACAAGATCGAGTAAATGTTCACTCGTTCCCAATACCGCAAACCCATGATACGACTTTGATCTTTTGGCGGGGTCGTCATCAATAAAACCGAGCACGAGAAAAGGCGGCGGACTGAGCTTTCGGTACGCTTCGGTCAGCGTCCACCCGGCTTTACCGGCGCCGACAATTAACACACGCCGCATCAAGCCAGACGAGGTGTAGATTCTGATATAGATGGCTCGCCAGCCCAAAGTCAGCGCCGAGGCGAAAATGAGAAAGGCGCCAATGGCAATACGCGGCAGGGAATTCGGGTCTGTATTGATCGTAAAAAGCAGGGAGTATGCCAGTAACCCCACGATCGGAGCCACTGCAATTCCGCGCAATGTTTTCAGCCAGTTGGAAGCAACATGGATCTCATACGAATCGATCATCAACAACAGCCACACCAACGGCAGGACGTAGAACCAGAACGGCACTTCGATCTGAATAATGCGCTCTGCCACTGCCGGTTTAACGCCGCCCTGTATCAAGCGAAGCAGGGAATATTGATACCAAAAAAAGACCGCTCCCGCTGTGGCAGCAGCCGATGCGATAAAGTCTCCTATTAATAGGATCGTTCGTTGTTCACTGGGGCGCAAGCGCAGAGAAGGACGATAGATATCAGCCATGCTTAAACATGCTCAATATGCCGCTCCACAAGAAACCCGCACCCCAAAAAATGTGCATGGTTGCTATGGCAATCGGCAGCCCCCCAATTAAAAAACCTTTCTTTGTTTTTATTGCCAGCTTGAGTGAAGCAATTTCCAACACAAAAAAATAAGAAAGCAATTGCAATGCCAGCAAATATTGCGCAACCGCCAAACTCAAGGATAACACAATCAACCCAATCAAAATAATTACAAAAAACGGCGGTAACGCCTGCCGCCAACGCAGGGTATGCGGATATCGTTTTAGCATTTTGAATTTCCAAAACCCGTAACGCCAGTATTGTTCCGCCAATTTATAAAGCGTGCCGCGTGAAAAATACACAGAACGAATGGAAGGCTCAAGCCACACCACACCACCCGCTTCACGGATGCGGGTATTGAATTCGTAATCTTCATTTGCCAGCAGGGTTTCATCGAACGCGCCGATTCTTTCGATCAGGCTGCGGCGAAAGGAACCGAATGGGACGGTATCCACAGCCCCCGGCTTGGCATTGAGGCGGTACATCGCATCACCCACTCCCAATGGGTGCGCCGCCGCAAATGCGATCGATTCCGCCGCCCACGTCTCACGGCTTGGGCGGATCTCCCACACACCGCCAATATTATCGCCCCTGCCTTCCAGATGAGCCGAGACGCAGCGTTCCACATATTCAGGGATGGGCATGGAGTGCGCATCGAGACGGATGAGGATCTCGCCTCTTGACTCGCGAATGGCTTGATTCACACCAGCGGGTATGGTCTTCGCTGTATTATCCACCACCCGTATCGAAAGGTCGGTGTGCTCTTTTTGGAAATTTGCGATCACATTTCGCGTATCATCCGTGGAAAGACCATCCGAGATCACCACTTCCATTTTTGCAAGCGGATAGGTCTGTGTGCGCAAAGCATCCAACAGTTTACGAATGGTAGCCTGTTCGTTGTAACAGGGGATGATGATGGATACGGAAGGCAGATCAGTCATTTGCGTATTACACGATTTCGCCGCCCAAACAAGGCGGCGTTGATGTTTTTTAGTTTTCTAAACGATCGGCAGGGTTACATCAAAACTTGTGCCTGCGCCCTTATCGCTGCGGACGCTAATTCTACCACCATGTGCAGCTACGATCTCGTGAGCAATTGCCAAACCAAGCCCGGCGCCGTGCGTTTCGCCGCCTTTTCGCGCCGGGTCTGCCTGATAAAACCGCCGGAACACATACGGGAGTTCTTCTTCGGCGATCCCCATGCCTGTATCTGCCACCGTAATACAGATCGCATTCGTTACAGTAAAGGCTCGCAATGTGACCGATCCCCCTTGCGGTGTGAATTTGAGGGCATTATCGACAAGGTTGGTGAAAACCTGCGCCATGCGGTCGCCATCCGCAAACAGAGAAGGCAGATTTTGAGCAACATCCAATTCGATCTTCACACCTGCTCTTTGCGACTGCGGTAAAAACTTCTCGGCAATTGCATTTAGCAGAGTACCGACATCCATAAACGCCATTTTCAAATCTGCAGTTCCAGCGTCCAATTTGGCGAGGTCGAGCAGGTCCAGCACCATGCGATGCATTCGTCCGGCTTCGTTATAGATCACTTGCGCCGCCCGCTGACGAGATGCACTGTCTTCGGCTGTACCATCCAAAAGGGATTGGGCAAATCCTTGGATGGATGTGAGCGGGGTTTTCATTTCGTGCGAAACATTCGCCACGAACTCTCGTTGAGATTGCTGGCTGGTCTGCACACGCGTAAGCATAGAATTAAAAGAACGCGTCAATTCCTGAACCTCACGCGGACCCGCCTCTACAACAGGCTGGATCTCTGTTGAGGGCATTCTCCGCGCCGCATTGACGATATTCTGCAAGGGGTTGGCGATCCAGCCGGTGACAAGGAAAGCCACAACCAGCGAGAGGATCAATGCCGTCACCCCGCCCAAAATAATGACGGGCATGAATTCATCGTTGAAGATGTTTAAGACCGAAAATTGCGGGCGGGGAGCCGCCACCATAACGAAAGTACCTTCAGGCAATTTCTCAATGGAGTACAACCATGCCTTCCCGTTCACATCACGCTGTAATGGTACTTTTCTAAAAAAGGCAAGCCGTTTTGCAGGAAACTCCAATACAGGTTCATTGCCGCCCGAATCGAACAGGACGCTACGGTCTGTATTAAACAAGATCACACGGACGTTAAATGTCCGCGCACTGCGCTCAGCGATCACATCCATGGGCAGGGGCTGGGATTCCTGCGAACGCTGTAACAGAACGGTTTGCACCGCCTTTAATTGCTCAGTCGTCTGACGGTAAAGGAATGGGTTGCGATAAAGGGAAATAAAAAGCACAATCGTCACAACACTTAATGCGGTGACGATCAGAAAGGCATAGCTAAGCCAAAGGCGTGAACGAAGAGAAGTGAACATGAGCGCGTTTTTTTTACGAATTACGAATTACGAATTACGAATTACGTGATGCGTAATTCGTGAACTAGGCTATCAGTTTATACCCAATCCCCGTCACGGTTTCGATCTTCACACTTCCGCCTTCAAGTTTTTTGCGCAGGTGCGCCACATGCACATCCACGGTGCGGGTCTGCCCGTAGTAATCGAATCCCCAGGCAGATTGCAGCAATTGCTCACGGGAGAATACCCGTCCGGGTGCTTCTGCCAGAGTAAGTAAAAGGTCAAATTCCTGAGTGCGCAGTTCCAAGGTTCGTGAGGCGAGGCGGGCTTCGCGGGCGGCTGGGTCTATGGTCAGGTCTCCGCGATGGATGGGTTTATTATCCACCGATCTTTTACCATCACTCCTGCGCAGAATGGCTTTCACCCGTGCCGTCAGTTCGCGCGGATTGAAGGGTTTGGTGAGGTAATCATCCGCGCCGAGTTCAAGCCCAAGGATTTTATCTATGTCTTCATCCCGTGCAGTGAGCATGATGATCGGCACTTCATTACCAGCCGAGCGCAGCCTGCGGCAGACATCGAAGCCATCCACCTTGGGCAGCATCACATCCAAAACGATCAACGCAGGCTTTTGTGCCTCCGCCTCCGCCAGCGCAGATTCGCCGTCGGCGCACGACTGGATGCGATACCCATCGCGCTCCAGGTACATGCGTGCCAATTCAATGATGGACGGTTCATCATCCACAAGCAGGATCAATTCAGAAGACATTTACAACTCGCGGGATATCCTACACAAGCGCAATGCACTCGATCTCAACCAGTGCGCCTTTGGGCAAACCAGCCACAGCCACTGTAGAGCGTGCGGGGGGATTTTCGTTGAACTCTTCGGCATAAATAGTGTTCATCTTTGCGAAATCTGCCATGTCTTTCAGGAAAACCGTGGTCTTGATCACATTTCTAAAACTTGTTCCAGAGGCTTCCAAAACATTTTTGAGGTTGGCAAGCACCTGGCGGGTTTGCTCTTCAATGCCGCCGGGCACAAGTTCCATTGTAGCGGGGTCCAACCCTACCTGACCGGCTGTATACACCATATTCCCAATGGAAATTGACTGAGAGTAGGGTCCAATGGCTTTGGGGGCTTTTTCGGTATGAATTACACGTTTGTTCATGGTTTCCTCGATTCGAGTTCAGTGAGATTGAGCCGTATTCTAATGCATAAAATCAAGGGGAGGCTCAAGGAAACCACAAATCGTGTTCAAGGTTGACGAGAACCCTGAACACGATTTGCAACATCATCAAGAATTACTTCGGCTCCCATCACGCTGAAGGTTGTTCGCTTCACGAAACGCCTTCGCCGCCTCTTGAAGCGCTTTCAACGTTCCACCCATGCCATCTTTGATGGCTTTCATTTGCTCACGCACCTCTTTAAGGGTTTCCAATGCTGTCACGGCGTCGGTGACTTTACCATTGGCGTCGAAGCCCGAATGCGTGCGGATGGTCTGCCCAAGGGCTTCGTATTGCGGGCGGGTCGCAGTCAGTGCGGATTCGTATGCATCCAAAGCCGATTGAAGGTCTGCCACGTCCTTGCCATTGGAAGCTGCTTTGTCGATCATGCCCTGAAATTTAGCGATGTGAGCATCAACATCTTCAAAGGCTTTGCCAAGTTTTTCGTATACCGCACTCAGCCGCTCCCATGCTTTTTCCAGCCTGGCATTATCCGGCGCGGGCGGGTTTTCATCTGCGGCATAGGCGCTGCTGACAGGAATAGCCGCAAAGACGAGCGCAGCAGCGAGTACAGACAGGGTGAGTTTTGAAATTATGTTTTTCATCGTAAACCTCCTTATTGGTTACGATGAAATTTTAGGGGGCGCAAGTTAGGAAGGTGTGGCGGGGTTGTAAAAAAGCTGTAAATTCTCCAATTACCAGACGCTCAGCTAATTACAGGCGGATTTAAAGATTCCATATCTTTTCTGGCTTTTCTCAATAAACTCCACCCTTTCCAAAGTAGATAAAGGAAATACAAGTGGATCAGAACCTCGATCCAGTCGCCAAGCCAAAGCATGATCAATGCATCAACGGTATAAGCGATCATCCCAACCACATACACCCATCCATGTCCACGACTGGAAAGGTAGCCAAAAAGAGCCACAATACCGGCAATGACAGCATTGATAAAGAAGCCTATCAAATTGATGATAAAAGCAACGCCGGTCCCACCAGCGACCGTCTCCGCAATGTATTTGGCAATGCCGGTGATGACGGTGGTAATGCCGAGACTTCCATAAAACCCAAAGCCAAAGATGAACAAAAGTGAGTTGATAAGCGAAATACCCGCAATGTAATAAAAATACCCCGAAGCTTCATTATCAAATAAACCTTTTTTGGGGCTTTGCGGTGTGATCGGCGGGCTTTGTGGAATTTGAACAGGCTGTTGATCTGATTGCATTACATCCTCCTGAGAATCAAAAATAATTAGATTTCAGTATAGTACATCACGCAGCCGAAGTCAACATCCTTTTTACGGTACCGGCAGGATGATCGGCGTCAACGTCACAGTCGGTTGCGGGATGGGCGTGGGCTGCAACGCTGTCCAGCCGCTGTACGCGAAATACTCCGAGAGGAACTGCGACCGTTCACGCTCATTCATTGGGCGCGGACGGGAGAAATCCTCCAGCATGGCAGTCAGCAACTCGGTGCCGATGTATTCACCATCGTAGAAAACGTGGCGGTCAATGAACTCACGGCGGGTTTCATCGATCACAGAGCCATCTGGCAATTCATAGGTCATCTGGTCAAAAAAAAGATTTCCCAAACCAAAGTGTATAAACGTATCCTCACGGAATTCCATCAGGTGCGGATAATGCGCCTGTGAGCCGCTCACAATAGTTGAACCAGCATCTGCCACGGCGTGAAACCCTTCCTCGTGCCGGTAACACGGTCCGTAGTGATAACACTCTTCATGCTGGAAGGTGAAGATCACCATATACCCCTGCGCCGCCACATCCTGAACTTGCTGGGTAAAAAAGTCATAATCACAATCTGCAGCGCCGGGTCGAATATCGGTCGCTTTTACGAAGGTGTACGAAATCTTTCCGTTGCATCCCATGAAGGCGATCTTATTGCCGTTCACTTCCATCAACACCGGCTTACGCGCTTCGGTGGTATCCACGCCGCCGCCGTAATATGGAATACCATGATCGGTGTACATCTTCAAGGTATCGCGCATGGCTTGTGCGCCACGGTCGGCAAAATGATCTCCGGTCAGCTCAACAATATCTGTGCCTACATATTCGAGCAGCTCAAAATATTTCGGGTCGCTGCATAAAATGAAATTGGTATAGCCGGGTTTCGGGTACGGGCAGTTTGGGTCGAACGCCACTTCATTACTGATGTGTAAAACATCGGCTTCATGCAGCCAGTCGTAAACCAACTCGCCAGGGCGGGTTACGCCTTTGGTTTCCATTGTGAATGCGGTCGCACGCACAAGCGCGGTCACACCGGTCAACACCACGGTTGTCATCTTTGAGGCATCTCGGTTTGTAGCGGGCAATTCAAACGAGGCATTCGTCAAACCAAAGGTCAGTTTCAGCGGATAAAGACTTGCATCAAACTCTTTGCGGATCGGCGATTGACCATCCACCGTCAGCACTTTCCATTTGGGTTGAATTTCTTCAAACGGGATGATCGCCCAACGAAAAGGTTGATTCCACGCCTCGGCTAGAATCTCATCATTGGCAACGGTGCGGACTGCGCCGGAGGCTGGCTCGCCCCAAAGGGCAGTAAACGCCCTCAGTGTGGATTCTGCCATGAGCAGCGGCTGCCCATTCCCAGTCAGAGATGAGCCGTTTTTCCAGGCATCGATCAGGTCTGCGGACGGGATACCATCCGTCACGGTTGGGAAAGGTGCGACGAGGGCATAAATCCAAAGGGAGCCTGTGTCGGCAACCTCTAATTTTGTGGTGGCGAGGTCGGGCGAATTAACGAGGGGCACGCTAGAACGATTGATGGCATCGCGCAACACAGCAGGGACGGCGTCACTCACCCACAGCGCATCGGCGGTTGGCGGTTGGGTGGCGGTTGGTTGAGGCGTGGTAGTCGGCGCAATTGGGGTTTCCGCAGCGGGAGCACATGCAGAAGCAAGAAGAAAGAGAATGAGAATGAGAAAAGGTGTGAGTTTTTTCATGGCAAAAGAAAAGCACGAAGCGAAACGCCCCGTACTTATAAATGGATTGGCTTAAGCAGGCGTGAGTGAGTTTGTAGTGACGACTTAAGTCGTCACTACTTTTGCCAACGTGTACGATTTGAGCGCCTCGTCATCGATGGTAACCCCCAAGCCGGGTTTGTTGGGTACATCGATGGTCGAGTCGGGGTTGAGCACAAAACGTTCGTGGGTGATGTCGCGGGTGTAGTAACGGTCTGAAGCCGAAACATCGCCGGGCAGGGTGAAGTTGGGCATGGATGAAAGCGCAAGGTTCGAGGCGCGCCCAATGCCGGTTTCCAACATGCCGCCACACCAGACGGGCATTCCATTTTGTTGGGCAAGGTCATGCGTTTGAATGCCCTGGCTCAAACCACCGAGCCTGCCCGCTTTGATATTGATGATCTTGCAGGCTTTCATTTCGATGGCGTAACGGGCATGGCGCGGTGAGACGATGCTTTCATCGAGACAGACGGGCGTATTGAACATTGCTTGAAATTTGTGATGATCCCAGATGTCGTCTTCAAAAAGGGGCTGCTCAATGAGTAGAAGGTTGAGATCATCAAGCGGTTTGAGAGTATCGGCATTATCCATGGAGTAGGCAGAGTTTGCATCCACTTGCAGGCGGATCTCTGGAAATGCTTTGCGGATGGCTTGTGTGAATGTCACATCCTTGCCGGGCTTGATCTTGAGTTTCACGCGGGTGTATCCGCTGTTGACAAAGCCTGTTACGGTTTCGACTAATTTTTCAGGTGATTCTTGAATACCAACGGAAACGCCCATTTCCACTTTGTCGCGCACGCCGCCGAATAATTCTTTTAGCGATTTTCCCTCGCGTTTGCCAAGCAGGTCCCATAACGCCATTTCCACGCCCGCTTTGGCGAGGTGGTGTCCGCGAATGCTTTCCATGCGAGCTTGAAAATCGAGCGCATCTTTAATGTCTTTGCCATGAATGAGGGGGATGATGAAATCTCTAAGGGTTGGCATGGCGGTACCAACCGTTTCGTAACTGTAACCCGGGTTGTACGAAGCCACACACTCGCCCCAACCCACCAAGCCTTCGGAGTGTATTTCGATGATGATGCATTGTCGTTCGGTTTCGCGCCCAAATGAGGTTTCAAACGGCGCGATCAACGGCATGGACAAATGGTGAAGTGTTACAGATTCTATTTTCATGGTTTTCCTTTTACAGAAAAACCTAAAGGTTTTGTTACCTTTAGGTTTTGGGATTACTGGTTATTGTTCGCCTGCTCATCAGCAATTTTGATTCCGCGAAGGGCTTCGTCGATGCTGCTTGCTTCAAGACGCACACCCGGGGCGGGCGTGCCGCAGAAGGGACAAATATTCCATGGCAATTCCATGAGTTTGGAACAGTTATGGCATGATTTTTTTAGTTTGGTATGGCAGTTCGGGCAGACCTGCCAATCTTCTTTGACGCGGCGTTCGCAGCCTGGGCAAAGCGGAAGGTCTTCCAAGGCTTGTAGAAGCGCCTCTTCTTCCAATGTACGCTGGTATTCTTCTTCCAATGTGCGCGGCGGGCGCAGGATGAGATACACCAATACACCGGGGAGGTTTAGCACGGCAACCAGCAGCGCTGAAAGGGTTTGCACCAACGGGTCACGCGCACGTGAGCGGATGTCGCGATACGTCCACACCACGAGGCTGATCCACAAGGCGATGAGAAAAGCTCCGGCAAAGGCGGTCAGTACGAGGGTGAGGTTGGCAAGAAATACAGGGTCAAAGGTCATAAGAACTCCGGGGAGGGTTTCATTGTATCGCTTGTTTTGGCATTAAGCAAAAATTTGTTATTTAACTCACCTTACGTAGTTTTGTTAAAATGTGCAGGTTTTCCCTCACCCTAGCCCTCTACCCTGACGGGCACACGTCCCAAAGGGAGAGGGGACTCCCTTCCCCTTCGGGGGAAGGGTTGGGGAAAGTGCCCCGAAGAGGTATGAGGGTGCGTAAGGTGAGTTATTTAACACAAGTTGCCACTCAATGTAATTTTTACCGCAGAGGCGCAGAGAACACAGAGAGCGGTAAATAAAGGGCAAATTTTCAATCCCTTTTGGAAGGTCGCAACTTGGGTTATTTATAGAACTTACGCAGAATTCACCGTGATGAATAAAGATAAACAAAGATAAACAAAGATTGTAAAAAATGGACAGGATATCTTTGTTTATCGCTGTTTATCTCTGGTTAGGTTTTGTGTACTTTTCCGTATTTTCCGTGAAATCCATGCACAAAAATATTACGGCGTTTGGAATTCAAAGCGCCAGTCGGCTCCGTTTTGAATATGGCGGGATGTGACACCCATGACCTGATAGAAGGTCTGCCCGGGGCGCAGGTAGATGGGTGTGCCATCGAGGCGAGTGAGCAAAATGGGCTGGTCAATGGCGGTTCGTACCCAATAGGCGGGTATGGCAACTCCATCACGGAAAACATAGGCTTTCCCATAATCATAAAATTGGGGGTTGTACACTTCATCTTCTGCCTGATTTTCATTGGTGAAAATATAAGGGATGAATAACTCAACCACATTTTCGGCAGTGACGGGAAGTTTGGTGATCGCATCTGTCAGCGGGATGTAGGTCTCTGCTTTTCGGGCAAGGGTTATGTCTTTTTCTTCCTGATAACGAACATAGTTTTGAGCTTTGGGGTCATATTCCCAGTAGCTATAGTTAAAATCGGAATAAAAATTATAAATTCGATTCACAACCAGATCGCTGACTGGCGGTTCTTCTGAGAAAAATCCGCCGCTGATGGATTGCGGTCCATTATCTAGACCTTTTTTCTCAGCGCAGGCTTCCCACAGGGTGGTGTTGAAGAAAATATTATTATAGTCATCTCGTTTGTAGTGCCCGATGAAGTATGGCGGGCATTTACCGATCCCTACCGAGATCATATACGGGCTGACATCCAACGAACGGAAGTAGGTCATTTCGCGGTCGTCTGCACCTTTGAAAAAAAGGAAGGAATGATACATGCGGACGATATGCTCATCAAAATATCGTCCCGAGCGGACGTTGCCCACTTGTTCCAATTTATTGCTATTGCTGTAAAAAACGGCAATGAAACGGGTATCGCCCCATTCAATATAATATTCATAGACTACATCTGCCAACGTTAAGCCTGATTGCGGGCGGACGTAATCAGGTGAATTGGCGATCTTGATGGCAAGCGGTCTGCGTTGAAGAAAGGAGGGGTCTTCCACGGGCAGACCGGTCAGCGGGTTGTAGTAAGTAACACCGCTATCCGCTGGGGCAGCCTCTACAGGCACCGAGATCTGCGGTTCGGGGATGTATACTGCCGGGTTGGGTGTAAACGTGGAAACGACTTGCGGTGTGGCAGCCGCTAAATACGGATCGGATGACGAGCCTGTCAGCGGCTGAAAAGGTGTCGGCGTTGGGAAAGCCCCCAGAGAGGGCAGTACAGAATCCGGGTCCGATGAAGAAGCGGGGATGGATGAAGCGCAGGCAGCAATAAAGAGGGTAATTAAAAGCTGAAAGGTCAGCGTCAATCGTTTTGGTCGGTTTATTCCAAACATGCGTTGGATTGTACCAAACCAATATGACCGAAACGCGGCAGTAATAATGCTGATACAATATTATTTTCCATGCTAATTCTGATCACTTGTTTATTACTTTTTCTTACGGCGGCGGCGCTTCTTGTATTGCGCGTTGTCCAACCCAATGCACGGTATACGTGGCTTGTGGCTTCTGGCGGGGCTGCACTGGCATTCATCAGTATATTCTTCTGGTCGCTTCAAAATCCATCTGCGCTTACCCTGCCATCGTGGCGTCCGCTCTCACTATTCCCCACTCCGATCCTCTTTGCAATTAACGGGGTCTCGTGGGCGCTGGCGTTAAGCATCAGCGCTTTAACGCTGGCAATTTTGCTGACTGCCGTCACCCGTTCTGTAGTGACCAATTCACTCTCCTGGGCGGGTATTTTGGCGCTAAGTGGAGTTGGCATTCTAGCCGTCACAGCGAATAACCCCCTGACATTGTTGTTGATCTGGGCATTTATTGATATCACCGAATTGGTTATTCAATTAAGCTCGGTCGATGGTGAAAAGAACAACGAGCAGGTGGTTGTTTCTTTTTCAACCCGTGTGCTGGGAATGTTGTTTGTTTTGTGGGCTTTTATTCAAAATTTTTCGGGCAGCGGTGTATTTTCGTTTGGCACCATGCCGTCTGGCGCTGGTATATATCTGGTCATGGCAGCCGGGCTGCGCCTGGGTATTCTGCCTCTTCACCTGCCGTATGGAGCAGGGTCATCCTTGCGGCGCAGGTTTGGCACAGGGTTGCGCTTAATAGGAGCGATCTCAACCCTGGGAATGCTTGGGCACGTTACCATCGCCCCCAGTGAATTTACTCCATTCTTATTGTTCTTCGTTTCAGCAGCAGGTTTATACGGCGGCTGGATGTGGCTGCGCGCACCAGACGAGCTGACAGCGCGTCCGTACTGGCTTATTGGCATGGCAGCCCTCGCCGTAACCTCTTCGCTAAACGAGAATCCCATTGGCGCGGCGGCATGGGGCAGCGCCACTCTACTCTCTGGCGGAGCTTTATTTCTGTTATCCGTCAAAAATATCCGCTTAAGCCGCGCCATGTTGATCGGCGTTTGGAGCCTTTCCGCGCTTCCCTTTTCGCTAACGGGCAGCGCATGGGCTGGCGGGTTCAACTTTACAACTCCATTTATGTTGATCGTGCAAGCATTGATGATGGCAGGCATGACCCGCCACACCCTGCGGAACAATGGAACTGAAACACTGGAAGAGCAGCCTGACTGGGCAAAAGCCGTATATCCGGCGGGCATTATTATATTGCTTGCCGTTCAGGTCATTTTAGGATTTTTGGGTTGGGAGGGTGCGCGTCAATTCCAAAGTTGGCTGCAAGCCCTCGCCGCCTCCATCTTGACTGTGGGGTTGGTCTGGGGTTCCAGACGGTTTCGCATCTTCAACCCTGTGCGCGCTCATTGGGTTTCAACTGCCAGCGGAAGTGTTAATAATATTTACCAATGGCTATGGTCAATTTACCGTGGGCTGGCACGGCTAAGCCTCACTGTCACCAATGCGTTCGAAGGCGAAGGCGGCATGATGTGGTCTCTACTTTTCCTCATCCTGTTTATTTCTTTCGTTATGCAAGGAAATTAAAGGCATTTCATGGGAACCGACGTTATTTCATGGGTCGCTGTCGTATTCGTTTTGATCTCCGCTGCCAGTATATTGACGGTGCGAGACTGGCGTTTTGCGCTTGGCGCACTGGCATTGCAATACTTTGCCGCCTTCTGGCTGGTAAGCCGTCACTTTCCACTTGCAATGAGTTCGATCAAATTGATCGCAGGTTGGATGACCATTGCAATTCTTGGGATTACCCGCCTAAACCAGACGGAATTAGATACCGACGCAGATACCACCTACACAGGCGGCACAATCTTTCAAGCCATATTGATGGGCATTGTGGCTCTTTTCGCAGCAGGAGCCACACCACTTATTGAAAATGCCATTCCCGGAATGGGCTTACCCGTCATTATGGGCGGACTGGTGCTGGTCGGCGCAGGAGTAGTAAACCTCGGTATGACCAGTGATATTCTACGTGTGACCATTGGCTTGCTAACCATGCTTTCAGGGTTTGAAATTATCTATGCAGCCGTTGAAAGCGCCATCCTCGTCACCGGTTTGCTGGCGCTCGTCAACCTGGGCTTGGGCATTCTTGGTTCGTATTTATTATTGGCTGGCTACATCCCCCTCACTTCACCAGAAGAGGAGGAACTATGAGCGCACCCATTCTTTGGATCGTCCTGCCATTTCTAACAGGCGGATTAATCCTCGTACTTTTTGGCGAAAAGTATTCCTCCTACGCAGGCGGGATGCTTTCCGCAGTTCTTGCGCTGACAGCAGCTTTTATCCCAATTGACACCGCCCTTTTGATCGGCTCCATCTCCCTCAAGATTTCACCCGCCGTCGAAGTTTTTGGGCGCAGTTTTCAACTCAACACCACAGATGCTCCTCTGCTCGCGATGATATATGGCATATCAGCATTGTGGTTTTTTGGGGCTGAAGCCTCTGGAAAAACCTTTAGATTCGCCCCTCTGGGTCTGATCATTGTTTCCCTGCTAACAGCATCCATTGCCGTAGAACCTTTCCTTTATGCCGCTTTATTTTTAGCCATGGCAACCATGCTGGCTGTGCCCATGCTTGTTCCGCTTTACCAAAAGCCCGGTTACGGAACTGTGCGCTTCATCGTTTATCAGATTTTCGCCATGCCCTTCATCCTTTTTTCCGGGTGGATGCTTGCAGGCGTAGAAGCAAACCCTGGGAACCTCACCTCCACCCTTCAAGCCGGTTTGATGCTTAGTATGGGGTTTGCCTTCCTCTTCGGAATTTTCCCGCTCTACAATTGGATTCCAAAATTACTGGAAGAGACGTCGCCATACGCTGCCAGCTTCCTGCTATGGGCTTTCCCAACATTCACGATCATTTTTGCGCTGGGCTTTTTAGACCGCTACACCTGGCTGCGGAATACACCGCAAATCTCCAATGCCATTCTTTCTTCAGGCATTATCATGACCGCCACTGCCGGTTTCTTTGGCGCATTTCAACGTCATCTTGGGCGCACATTGGCATATGCCGCCATCGCCGAGACGGGATTACTGCTCGCAGCGATCAGCCTGCGAAGTGTAGACTTTCTCAGCATTGTTTTTCTCATCCTCATTGCACGCGGAGTGGAATTGAGCACATGGGCATTGGCAATATCCATCATTAAACAGAAAGCCTATTTGTTAAAGTTTAGCGACGTACAAGGACTGGCGCGAAAATACCCATTTGCCGTTGGAGCGCTTCTCTTCGCCCATCTTTCCATGGCTGGCTTCCCCCTGCTGGGCGGCTTTCCCTCACGCCTTGCCCTCTGGCAGGAACTATCATCTGTTTCACCCGCCGCCGCTTTGTGGATATTCATTGGGCTGGCAGGCATTCTCGTATCTGCCATTCGCTCGCTTGCAACCCTTGTCATGGCAGAAGAAGATGCAAAATGGGAATGGAACGAGACCTGGGCGCAAACCGCCATGCTTGCAATCGGCACACTTGGGTTAATATTGTTGGGCATCCTGCCGCAGGCGCTGCAACCCTTCCTACGCGGGCTGCCCGCCCTATTTGAACATTTGGCGCAGTAATGAACGGGTATAATCCCACCCGCAACTTCATGGAGCCCTTATGGAATTTGAACAAATCGTCAAACGCCTCGAATTTTTAGACAAACAACAACGCGAAACCCGCGAAACACTCGCCGACCTCAAAGAAAAGATCGCCTCATTTAATACAACTGTAAATGCCGTCTCAAAACAGATAAAAACGCTCAGCAAGCAAGTGAGCGAAATATCCCCTGAAGTAAAACGGATAGATCAGTTTGAAACCCTCATCACCAGGCAGCGCACCGATATACTCAAATTGATCGAAGAAAAAGAAAAAGCGCGTATCAAAGCGGAAAAAGAAATAGATAAAGGACTCAATGCAGAACTAGCCAACCTGCAAAAAGCCGTTGAACAGTACAAAAGCCTCATAAACCCCGCTGAGATCAAGAAACAGATCAAAGAAAGAGCCGATGAGGGCGCCCGCACCATGAACCTCCTCGCAGATTTTCGCCTATCCATTGACGAAATCAAACGCGCTCACGAAGACCTCCGCCATACAACCCAGGCAAACGAAGAAGTACGCAAAAACGACTTAAAACGTATTGCCGATGTGCAAGGTGAGCTGACTGCCCTCCGCAAACGCACAGATGAAAACCGCGACAAATCTGTCATTAATGCCGACACGCTAAAGAGCATTGAAAACCGCATTACAGACCTGCTTGCCTCAGAAATGGAACGCAAACAAAACCAAGCCTCCTTTCTCGACCAACAACGTGTGGCAGAAATAAACCGTGAGCGGCTGTTCAAAGAAGCACAGGAAAAATTCAACGATTTCAAAAAAGAAACTGAATTGCTTGATACCCAGATCCAAAAAATGGATGAAGCCCTGCGCAGCGCCAAAAAAGCACAAGACACATACCTAGACCTCAACACCCGCCTTGAGCGGCGCATTAACGAAGTGACCGAAATGCAGCGCCTCGCCGAAGAACGCCTGCGTCAGGAATGGATCAGCTTCAAAGCCGACGACCAGAAACGCTGGACCGGGTACAACCTCTCTTCTGAAGAATCCTTCCGTGAAATTCGCAAAGATGTCGGGAAATACGAAAGCGGCATAAGCGCCCTCAACGAAGCCTCACAAACCCTGCAAGACCAGCTTCACCAAACCACCGACGCCTCGGAAAAACAATTACAAGAAATGATGAACGTCATCCATGAGTGGATGACATCCTACCAACGGATCATGGGGCACGGAAAAAAAACGACCAAAAAGTAAAGTAAACAAAAAGATGGAGATCAAAAAATCTCCATCTTTTTGTTTACCCGGGGTTCAGCCAAATTGTGGTTAAATAAACCCATGAGAGTTATTGGAACCGCAGGGCATGTAGACCATGGAAAATCCACACTAATTGAAGCGCTCACCGGCACACACCCCGACCGCCTAAAAGAAGAACAAGCCCGCGAAATGACCATCGAACTTGGCTTTGGCTGGCTCACCCTCCCCAATGGAGAAGAAGTTGGAATCGTTGATGTCCCTGGTCACCGCGACTTTATAGAAAACATGCTTTCAGGCATCGGCGGAATCGACGCCGTGTTGCTGGTGATTGCCGCTGATGAAGGCATCATGCCGCAGACGAAGGAGCATCTCGCCATTTTAGACCTGCTCCAAATCCCCGCTGGATTGATCGTTCTGACAAAGACCGACCTCGCCTCAGACACCGATTGGCTTGACCTGATCGAAGCAGACATTCGCCACGCTGTGAGCGCTACCGTGCTAAAAGACTCGCAAATTTTGCGCGTCTCAGCCAAAACCGGCAAAGGTATTCCTGACGTAATTACCGCACTCGAAAAGCTGCTGCAAGAAAAACCAAGTCGTCCTGATCTCAACCGTCCGCGCCTGCCCATAGACCGGGTATTCACCATCAGCGGTTTTGGAACCGTCGTCACCGGCACATTACAAGATGGGCAGCTTTCCATTGGAGATGAGGTGGAAGTTTTACCAGGCGGCGCAACGGGGCGTGTGCGCGGACTGCAAACCCACAAGAAAAAAGAAGAAACCGCCATTCCCGGCTCACGTACCGCTGTGAATATCTCTGGCGTAGATGTTGAGCAGGTACGCCGAGGCGATGTGCTTGCCAAAACAGGGCACTATCAAGCCGCCCGCCGCATCGACGCACAATTCAAAGCGCTAGGCGATGTTCAAAAATCATTAGCACACAACGACGAAGTAAAGTTTTTTGTTGGCGCAAGTGAAACCATCGCAACACTACGCCTGCTCGGCACAGAAGAAATAAAAGCCGGTGAAGAAGGTTGGATACAACTTGAATTACGCGACCCCATTGTTACCTTGAAAGGCGACAGATACATCCTTCGCAGACCATCCCCCGGCGAAACCCTTGGCGGCGGCACGGTAATGGATCACCAACCCAAAGGCAGGCACAAACGGTTTGATGAAGAAGTACTCCGTTCGCTTGAATCACTGGCACAAGGGTCCCCCGCAGATATTCTATTTGAAGCGGCGGCGGCGCTTCAGGTTGCGCCCATGAAAGACGTGATCACCAAGTCGCGGTTGGAAAAAAATATTGCAGAAACTGCCTGGAGCGTGCTGGTGGAACAGGGGCAGATCATTCCATTGGAAGAAAACGGAAAAGATAACATGCTTGTGGCGGCGCTCCCGTATTGGAATACTCTTCAAGCCAGTATGCTCAAACTGGTCGAGGGCTATCATTCTCAATATCCATTACGGCGCGGGATACCGCGAGAAGAGCTAAAGAGTAAGTTGAAACTGCCGCCAAAGGTGTTTAATGCCGCACTTTCGCGTATGACTGCCATTCACAAGCTCACAGATCAGCGCGGAGCGGTATCCGTGCCGGGGTATGAAATAAAATTCAATGGACAGGATCAAGCCAAAGTCGAAGCATTGAGGCGCAGGTTTGAATCCAACCCGTATGCCACACCCAGTGTCAAAGAATGCCATGTGGAGGCAGGCGAAGAAATTGTCAATGCTTTGATCGATCTGGGAGAATTGATGGCTGTATCGCAGGATGTCATCTTTTTTAGAACAAGTTACGATGAGATGGTGGAACGGATCAAAAATACGATTCGAGAGAACGGTCAAATTACACTTGCCGAAACGCGCGATCTGTTTGGAACCACGCGAAAATATGCACAGGCAATACTTGAACACCTGGATGCAATTGGTGAGACCCTGCGCGATGGCGACACCAGAAAGCTGCGAAAATGAATGGAGATATGAAACATTGGTTTCGTAGTTTGCTTACCCCTCCCGTATTCGAGGATGAACAAAAGAATCATCAGGCGTATTTGCTGCATTACATCCTGCTGGGTCTGATCGCTTTACCCATCCCGAATATTCTCTATGCGCTCATTGCATCACCTGAGAATGTAAACAGAGCGGTGATCCAAGCCGTTGCCGGTGAAAGCATGAACTTCGCACTTTTCTACCTTTTGCGGCGCGGGTATGTGAAAGAGGCGGCGTTCTCTCAAGTCGCTGCGTTCTGGTTGTTTTTCACAGTCTCGGCAGTGACCGGCGTGGGGGTGCAAGGCGAGTCTTATCTCTTGGGGTATCCGACCGTTATCATGATTGCGGGGCTTTTAATAGGCAGTCGAACTGCAATTCTATTCACGGCGCTTTCTGTAGTTTCCGGTTATATGATGTTGGTCGCAGAGCAAAACGGGGCGATCTCCTCCTTCGATGCTGGTAGAAACTCAGGGGTTACGTGGGTGATCAGTTTTGTTTTTTTCATCATGGGGTTATTGATTCAACATCTTTCTTCGCGGGTAATTCGACAGGCGCTAACCCGCGCGCAGGATAGTGAAGAAAAGTATCGCCTGATCTCAGGCGTAAGTTCAGATTATGCGTTTGAAAGCAAGGTTGATGAATTCGGCAAAGCGGAGACGGTTTGGATATCGGAAGCTTTTGAGAAAATGACAGGGTATACCCCTGCCGAATATACGGCTGCCGGAGGCTGGTACGCCCATATCCACCAGGATGATCTTGAAAAAGATAAAAGGGATATGGAACTTCTGCATAACAATATTTCTGTATCAGGTTCAGAAATACGAACTTTTACAAAAGATGGATCCCTGCGCTGGGAGCGGATTTTTGCACACCCAATTTGGGATAAAGAAGAAAACCGTCTCATTGGAATTTTAGGAGCAGTTCAAGATATTACTGCACAGAAAAAAGCCGAGGAAATGCTGCGCGAACTCATTTCACAACAAGAAGCCATATTAAATAATATTCCAGATATGGCGTGGATGAAGGACCTCGACGGCAGGTACATTGCGGTAAATGTGCAATTTGAACGGGTTAGCGGAATTAGCAGGCAAAATCTCGTCGGTAAAACAGATGCGGAAATATGGGAAAAAAAATTTACGAATGAGTATCGCCGCGGCGACCTGAATGTTATTCAAACTCGCAAGCGCAAAACCGTTGAAGAAATTCAAAGAGATGGGCAGGGACATGAATATTGGGTGGAAACCACAAAAACGCCCATTTTCAACGAATTCGGCGAAGTGATCGGAACAACCGGTATTGCCAGAAACATCAGCGAAAGAAAAAACGCCGAACTGGAACGAGAACGATTTATTGCAGAACTTGCCGCAAAAAATGCCGAGTTGGAACGTTTTACCTACACCGTCTCACATGACCTTAAATCTCCACTGGTAACGATCACCGGTTTTTTGGGCTATCTTGAGCAAGCCACTCAAACTGGAAACCTTGAAAGTTTCAAACGGGATATGGATCGCATTCGTCAGGCGGCAAATCGGATGCAAATTCTATTAAACGACCTGCTCAATCTCTCACGAATCGGGCGGATCGCCCATGAGCCGGTGGAAGAAGATTTTGGCTCCATTGTTTCTGAAGCGCTTGCCATTCTTAATGGCGCACTCACCGCCAAAAATGTCTGCGTAGAATTTATAGATGAAGAATATAAAGTGTATGGCGACCACGTCCGCCTTGTGGAAGTTCTTCAAAATTTGATTGAAAATGCAATCAAATTTATGGGAGACGAGCCCCAACCAACCATCACGATTGGCTCCATGGTAGGTGAAAATAATCAACCTGTCTTTTTCGTGAAAGATAATGGGGTTGGCATTGAGCGCCAATACCAAGAGCGTATTTTTGGTTTATTCAACAAACTCAACACAACCACAGAGGGTACCGGCATTGGGTTGACCCTCGTTAAACGGATTATAGAAGTGCATGGCGGAAGCATATGGCTTCAATCAGCCCCCGGGCAGGGAACCACCTTTTATTTCACGTTATCTAATTCAAAAAAAATAGAGGCATCCAGATAGTTGGTCGAAAATCTTTAGAAAACACATTCCTGCCCAAGCTGCCGAGAGCGGAAGTTCATATAATCTATGAGGAAGTGAAATCATGTGTGGACGTTTTACCCTTACAGTTGATCCATCTGAGTTATCCGATACATTTGGAGAGTACGAATTCCCAAATCAATTCGCGCCGCGCTTTAATATTGCCCCTACCCAACCCGTGCTAGCCATCTCAAATAGTGCGAAACAAAAAGCAGATTTTTTCATATGGGGGTTGATTCCTTCGTGGGCAAAAGACCCCTCCATCGGCAACAAACTCATTAACGCGCGCGGCGAAACTTTGGCAGAAAAGCCATCGTTTCGTGGTAGTTTCAAGTACAAACGCTGCCTGATTCCCGCTGATGGTTTTTATGAGTGGAAAACCCAACCCGGCATAAAAACGAAGACACCGTACTTCATTCACATGAAAGACCGTAAACCATTCGCCTTTGCCGGTCTTTGGGATGAATGGCAATCATCAGACGGCAGTGCGGTACGTACCTGCACCATCATCACTACAGAGCCAAATGAATTGATGTCCACCTTGCACAGCCGTATGCCCGTCATTCTTTCGCCAAATGATTACAGCCAATGGCTGGAGCCTTCGCCCCAGACTCCCGATCAACTGCACCACCTCATCAAACCTTTCCCCGCTGAAGGTATGTCGGCACATCCTGTTTCTACTCTTGTGAATAAGCCTGGCAACGACCTGTCTGAGTGCGTCGTTCCTGTATCGTAGCCAATGGCAACTATAAAGAATTGGTTCTTAAGCCGTTTCCCTGCCCTCGCTTCACGCGATTTTGTTTTGTTTCTTTCGGGTCAATTCATTTCGGTGATCGGCACATGGATGCAAGCCACAGCGCTGCCATACCTAGCGTATCGTATCTCGGGTCGCCCAATGGACCTGGGGTTGATCGGCTTTGCCCAAACGCTGCCCACACTGCTCTTTGCCCTGCCTGCTGGTGTGCTTGTAGAACGCTGGGATAAGCGCAAGGCAGTCATTCTCTTTCAATCCATCATGTCTATTCAGGCTTTTGGGTTGATGTACCTTGCTTTTAGCGGTCAAATCTTAATTTGGCATATCTTAATCCTGGCGTTTATTTACGGGTCAGCCACCGCAGTGGAAGTAACTGCCCGTCAGGCAATGTTGATAGAACTTGCAGGTAAAGAGGCGCTTCCAAGCGCCATAGCCCTGCAAACCACTGCCTTCAACCTTGGGCGGGTATTGGGTCCGCTTTGTGCGGCAGGGTTGATCTCACTCACAGGAAGCGAGGGCACTGTTTTTTTTGTAAATGGTGCCAGCTATATTTTCGTCGTTATCGGGTTATTCTTTGCTCAAACCCGCTTCAAGATCGAAAAGAAGGAAGAGCCCTCAGAAGGAATGCGCCACGAATTTGCAAAAGGGCTGCATTATATTGGGTCAAGCTCAGTCGTTTTATCTGCCATTCTCATGTCTACTTTATTGGGGTTCTTTGGAATTCCGCTTATTCAGCAGATCCCTGCTGTGGCGCGTGATGTGCTCCAACCCTTGCTTACCTCTGAAACATTGATCGCCGCACGCACAAGCAATTTGTATACTGCCCAAGGCATTGGCGCATTAACTGCCGCGCTCATGATGGCTTATTTTGCCACAGCAAATAAAAGCTCCACGCTATTATGGGGGCAAATCGTTTTTGTTTTTCCGGTGATCGCACTGGGATTAACCACAAGCCCTTCCCTTGCCTTTTTTTTGCTTATTTTTGTAGGCTGGGGCACGGTTGTTCAGTTAATAACCATGAATACCATGATCCAGGTACGCGTACCAAACGAACTACGCGGGCGGGTGTTTGCTGTTTATTTTTGGGGTTTGCAAGGCGTGGCGCCATTTGGCAGCGTGTTGATCGGCTGGATCGCCCAAACCTGGAACGTACAAACAGCCATTGTAGCAGGCGGAGGCGTCTGCCTTGCGGGTATGGCGCTCGTTCGATTGTTTTTTTGGGGTAGAGAAAAAAGCAGGATTAAGGCTGGATAAGGGTTTAAATACCCAACTTGACTGTGATTTTTTTGCCGTGATATGATGAAATCCATGAAAAATAATTTTCAAGAAGAAAGCATTTCTAAAGAGAAAAAAAGCGGGCAGGCACAGCCCGATTCTTTGCCTGCCCGGGCTTCTGTGTTCACAAGGTTTATAAGCGCCGTGTTGGGTATGGGTCTTGGTGAGCCATTAATAAAACTTGGTGCAAACCTTTTCTCGGTAATTGCCATTGCATTGGTGGTCGTTATGTCGCGTTCGTTCTACCAACAGGCGGGAGAAATGCCCAATGGTGAGAATCAGGCTCAAAGTCTGATCGATGAAGCGGTGGAGGTTAATTCAATTCCTGTTTCTGCCGAAGCTGCCATTGAGGGTATTAGTCGCAATGCCCAACTCCGTACCACCATTCCAAGCCGCCCTCGTGAAGAGCTTTCAACTTATCTTGTTCAAGATGGCGATACTGTTTTTGGTATTGCCGAAAAATTTGGCTTGCAGCCGGAAACGATTTTATGGGGAAATTACAATTTACTGCTTGACGATCCGCATTCGCTCAAACCCGGGCAGGAACTTTTCATTCTGCCTATAGATGGTGTTTATTGGGAATGGCTGGGCGGCATTCCATTTGGCGAATGGGCAAATTTTTATGGTGTGAATGCGGCGGATATTATTGAGTATCCGGGTAACAATATTGACCCAAATACAGTGGGAGATTATGAAAATGCAAACATCAAAACTGGGACGTGGTTGATCATTCCAAATGGAAAACGTGATTTCGTAAATTGGAGCGCACCGCTTGGTGTGACGCGTGAAAACCCCGCCTCGGCGCGGGTACTTGGGGCGGGCGCCTGCGACCCTGTCAGCGGCGGCGCTGTGGGTTATGGTGCGTTCGTGTACCCGACGAACAAGCATTATCTTTCCGGTTTTGACTGGTCTCCCAAAACCAACCATAATGGGTTGGATTTTGCTGGGAGTGAAGGCGAGGCTGTGTATGCCTCTGATGCGGGGGTAATTGTGTATGCCGGTTGGAATGATTACGGGTACGGCAATATGGTTATGGTCGATCACGGGAATGGTTTTCAATCATTGTATGCACACTTGAGTGCGTTGAATGTTGGCTGTGGGCAAAGTGTTGGGCAGGGACAGGTGATCGGTGCGGTTGGTTCAACGGGGCGTTCGTCGGGTCCGCATTTGCATTTTGAGATTATGGCAGGCGTAAAGGTTAACCCGTGGGATTATTTACCCCCGCCATAAAGTTGGTTGGCTGTCTGGTTTCCATACCAGCGACTGTGCGTGCCAGTTCATTGCAATTTCATCTGACTGGTTGACAAGCCTTTCAAAATTCGCTAAACTATACGCAAGAAACTATACTACACGCAAGGGTAACTCTATGAATAAAACCGCCCCTTCAACCAATATCAACGCCAAGTCTTTGCTGCCTGCTGCCATTAGCGGCTGGGAAATGTTCCTGCTTGACCAGGGACGCTCCCCCAATACCGTCAAGGCTTTTCTATCTGATGTGCGTTTGTTGACGCAATACATGCCTCCTGACCAATCCATTGGAGGCGTTACAACCGATGACTTGAACCGCTTTTTCGAGTGGATGGAAAAAGGACGCGGTATTCCGTGCAGCCCGAAAACCCTTTCGCGCCGTATTACTTCGGTTAAGTCTTTCTTCCGTTGGTTACATCAATACGGAGTACTTGTTATTGATCCGGCAGAAAAGGTTGTGCAGCGTTCTGCGATCAGCCCATTGCCGCAGGTATTGACGGATGAAGAATATGAGGCTGTGCTTTTGGTGGCAGATCGTCACCGCCGCAAGGAAAAAGCAGATGCCCGTCCCTATACACTGGCAGCCCTGTTGCTTGAAACTGCCATCAAAAAAAGCGAGTGCCTTGGCATCCATGTGAATCACATTGAAGTGGATGGTAAGAATGGACCTTTTCTCTTTGTGCGTTACGCCAGCCCTGCCAACCGATACAAGGAGCGCAAGATCGAACTCTCTGAAGATTGGGTCGCAGCGTACAACGAATATCTCGCACAATACCAGCCCGTAGACCAGGCATTTCCCTGGTCGCCGCGCAGGCTTGAATATCTTTTGGAAGATATCAGCAATGAAGCCGGTTTGGAAAAGCATCTCTCTTTTGATATGTGCCGCTGGACCTGCGCCCTGCGCGATTACCAGAACGGGGTCGAGCCAGACCGCATTCGACAAAAGTTGGGTGTTTCCAAAATTCAGTGGCGGGAGTTATTTATAAAGCTGAAGCAACTGAATGGTGAAGCAAAATAAAAAAAAAGTTAATATCAAAAAACTCCCCAGTCCATAAATTTGAGCTGGGGAGTTTTTTTATTTATTTTTGGGGTAATGCACGTACCGAAAAATAAAGAACCTGTCTGGTCGTATCTTTGATACGGTAACGATGGGATGGTCGAAAACCAGGAACCCAGACGATCTCATTTTGGGTACACAATAACGGCCATTGGTCTCTGGCGCGCTGCGGCAGTTTCTCGTTGGTGAAGAAATCGGAAATTTTTTGAGAGTGTCCATTCAACCCAAGAGGAGAAAAATAATCGCCAGAGCGGCGTTTTCTTACAAGGAATTCGTCTGGCAGGTCATCTGCATCCAACCAGACTTGAAACGGGTCGTCGTTTTGCTGGGCTTGTTCCAATGCAAGGTTTATATGACGCCAACTCTCACAATTCATCACCCAACTGCCCGATAAACTCACTTCACCGCCAGGCATTACAAGCATTGTCTCTTCGCCGACCATTTGGGGCCATCTATCAACAGGCAATGAGGCATTTGAAGTCATAAGATGGAGGATATTACCCTCACGATAGATCCTCAGCCCGGATTTCAATTCCAGTTTTGCCGTGGTTCCGGCTGTTTCGACGAATTCAGATGCGTGTTTAATAGTCCAATAATTGATATCTGCCCCGGGAGAAAGGGTTTGCATGGCATGTTTAAACAAGTTTTGACGCAACCCGGACGGCAGGGCGGCGACGCTTGTAAAATCCAGGGTGATGATCGATTCGTCCACTGAGGTTACAGTCCCCTCCCAGGCATGTTCAAGCGAATCCATAATAAACTCGTAATCACTTTTTAGAGAAAGGGACATTCGCAGAATGGTATTGCGCAAATTAGGATTATAGGTTTCAAGCATCGGGATCAACAAATTCCGAATACGATTACGCTGGAAGTCAACCATCTCATTGCTTGCATCGTAATGAGGTCGCAGCCCATGAACAGCACAATACAAAACCGTTTCTTCACGCCATTTATCGAGCAACGGACGTACAACCGGGATGGAAGTATCAAAAGAGTTAATGACCGAGCGGTAAGACATGCCCTTTAGACCGGAAATACCACTACCCCGCAAGAAATGCATCAGGATCGTTTCAACCTGGTCGTCAGCGGTGTGCCCTACAGCAACCGCTTGCGCTCCCTGCTTGCGTGCAATATTAAATAAAAAGCGATAACGAAGCGTCCGCGCGGCATCTTCAATGGATATCTTGTGCGTCTCGGCGTATTCACGAACGTCCCCGCCTTCGATCACACTGGGCACGCCCAAACGTCCTGCGATCTTCTCTACCATGCGGGCTTCAGCGCTGGATTCGGAGCGAAGCATATGATCGAAGTGCGCAACCACTATGAGATACCCCTCATTCCTCAGGGCATTCATCAGGCACAGGCTGTCGGGTCCGCCGGAAACCCCAACAATGATAAGGCGGTCTTTATCAAGCCTGCACTCGGCAGAAAGAACAGACGTCAAATTCTCTTTCATTTAGATCTGATATAGCTCCACCAACACACCGCCCGTCGATTCGGGGTGAATGAAAGCGTATTTTTTTCCATCGGCTGCGGTACGCGGCTCTTCATTGATCAGGCGGATCTGTTTTGCCTTTAATTGCGCCATCATCCCGTCAATATCATCCACTTCAAGGCAAATATGATGCATACCGGGTCCGCGTTTGGCAAGGTATTTGGCAATGCCAGAATCATCGCTGGTCGGCATAACCAGTTCTACTTCTGCCCCGGCAATGGGCAAAAACGCCACCTGTGACTTTTCAGCAGGGACATCGCGGAGTTCATGCAATTCCATTCCAAGCGCATCACGCCAAAAAGAAAGGGATTTATCCATATCGTCAACAACGACAGCAACATGATTAACAGCTTTGATCTTTGGCATGGGTATATTCCTTTGAGGTGATTCTACTTCAAGATTTCGGCTGCGTTTGGAAGAGCCAGCCCCGCCCACTCCGCATACATGGAACCAGAGGGATGCAAGCCGTCTCCAGCAACGAGTGAAGGGTCTGAAAGAGCCTTGCGCGATACGGGGGTGATATCCACATAATGCGCGCCTGCTTTCATGGTTTCTTCCAGGTTAACTGCATTGAACTCATTAATCTCGTTTGCTATTTGTGTTGAATTTCTACCCGCGGCAAAAGGAGTTACGCCCCAATCAGGAATGGAGAGAACGATCACCTTACTCACGTCATTACCAGCGTATTCGATTGCTTTGTTGAGCAGAAATGAAAATTCTTCGCGGTATTCTGCAATGTCACGTCCGCGGTATTGGTTATTAACTCCGATGAGCAGGGAGACCATATCATAAGGAGGGGTTACGCCTTGCGCCTGAATACCCTGCCATAATTCATCTGTTGTCCAGCCGGTGCGGGCAATGATGCTTACTTCAACCTCAATGCCCTCTTTTAAAAGCATGGATGCGATCTGATTCGGAAAACGCTCCGTGTCTGTCACGCTCTCGCCAATCGTATAAGAATCGCCCAGCGCGAGGTATCGAAATTTCATGGAATTCTCCGGTGTTTTTTCATTTGGTGTTGAGCAGCTCAATAGGAATAGACAAATTAATATTGCAAATTTCTTCACCATTCAAGTATATCAAAACACACCTGGTCTTTTATTCCTGCAACCTTCGGTGAAAGCACACAGGGGCATGACCTGTTCGGGTCATGCCCCTGTGCAACAGAGGAGAATAACAATAAAGCTACATGGTGCGCAGCTTGAGCCACACAACTGGAATTTTGGCTAATTTACCCAAGGCACCCAAAGATGCCCGGCGAGAGAAAACGTCATAATCGTTCTTTTCGATCACGTCCAAAATACCCTGATAAAAAATAGAGGCGGCGCCAATGGCAAGCTGACCTTCCCGCTCCAGCAGTTTTATTCCCTGCCATGCCTCGGCATACAGTTGACGGGTGCGGTCAATTTGAAAACGCATGAACTGACGCCAGTTATCGGTAACCCGTCCCTCGGCAATATCTTCTTCACGAATACCATAAGTAATAAGTTCTTCACGCGGCAGGTAGAGGCGTCCGTTACGAAAATCTTCGCCTACATCGCGCAGAATGTTGGTCATTTGCAAAGCGACACCCAATTTAATAGCATAGGGAACGGCATCTTTGTGCTTGAAGCCGACAATATACATGCTCATCAATCCCACAGTAGAAGCTACACCATAACAATAAGTAGCCAGATCATCAAATGTTTGGTAACGGTTCTGCACAAGGTCGCGGGCAACACCATCGATCAGTTGTAAAGCGTAGTGGCGCGGAATGTGGTATCGGACGAGGGTATCTGCCCAGGCAGTGGCGACCAGGTCATCGGTCGAGAAAGAAGCGGTATTCACGATTGAGCGCCAATAAGCAAGCTCAAAATCGCGGTCCTTTTTAGATTCCACCTCGTCCACAATATCATCCACAGTGCGGCAAAAAGCGTAGAGCGCGCGTGCAGCAGAACGCTTCTCTTCGGGAAGCAGGTTGGATGCAAAATAAAAAGATTTGCTATGCGCAGCCGTAATTGCCTCTGCATGTTTGTATGCCTGACGCAGAGAGGCATCACCTGCCCAATATGAAAAAAACGGATGTTTAGATGGGTGCGTAATATTGCCCGCAAGAGACAGTAGTTGGCTTTCCCAGTTGGCTTGAGCTTCCATAGAACATCTCTCCTCGTTAGTTGATTTGTTAGATTCTACCGATATTGTCATATTTGTCAAGGTTTTGCAAATATGTTTTCAAAACCTTGACAAATAATAGACAACGCGTACAATTCAAATGCTTACGAAAAAAGGAGATTTTCATGAAACCCACTGCCCTTGTTATTGGCGCCGGAATTGGCGGAATTGCCACCGCCGCCCGCCTTGCTAAAAATGGATACGAAGTGACCGTGCTCGAAAAGGAAGCCACCCCTGGCGGGCGCTGCAACCAGATCGTGCGCGACGGTCACCGCTTCGATATTGGTCCGACCCTATTTCTCATGCCCGAAATTTGGGAGGAAACCTTTGCCTCTCTCGGCGAAGACCTAAAAGAACACCTCGACCTGCGCCGCATTGACCCAACCTACAAAGTGCATTTTGATGACGGACTGCAACTTCAACTGACTTCTGATATTGGAGAGATGCAAAAACAGCTCGAAGCCGTTGAGAAGACCGCATTTACAGGGTTTCTACATTACATTGCAGAGGGCGCAAAACACTACAAAATCTCTGTTGAGAAATTCGTGGGGCGCAACTTTTACAATATTTTTGAGTATTTCAGCCTGAAAAACCTGCCGCTCATCTTCAACCTCAAAGCGCTGGACAAGCACTACCGCAATACAAGCCGCTATTTCAAAGACGAGCGCCTGAAAGCCGCGTTTACATTCCAAAATATGTATTTGGGGCTTAGTCCATACGATGCCCCCGCCACCTACTCCCTGCTCCAATACACCGAGCTTGCAGAAGGGGTGTGGTACCCCATGGGCGGCATGTACGCCGGAATTCAGGCGCTGACCCATGTTGCCGAAAAGCTGGGCGTCAAGTTCGTTTACAACAACCCGGTTAAAAAGATAAATGTTACAAGATCAAAAGTGGAAAGTGTCGAAGCCGCCAACGGAAAAACCTACTCGGCTGATATTTTCGTAGGCAATGCCGACCTGCCCTACATCTACAGCGACCTGCTCCCCGATAAAGCCGAAGCGGAAAAGTTAGACAACAAACTCTACACCTGTTCCACCATCATGTTCTACTGGGGTGTGGATAAGCAGTACGAAAAGGTGGCGCACCACAATATCTTCCTCGGCGGTGATTACAAGGCTTCGTTTACTCAGATATTTGAAGACCACACCCTGCCGGAAACCCCGTCGTTTTACGTCCATGCACCTACCCGCACCGATGCCGCCGCCGCCCCCAACGGTGAAGACACCTTCTATGTACTTGTGCCGGTGGGTCACCTAAGCGAACGCACCAAACAAGATTGGGATGCGCTCGTGAACCGCGCCCGCGAAACCGTTTTCAACCGCCTCGCAAAAGAGATGGGTATCACCGACCTCAAAGAGCACATCAAGTTTGAGATCGTGTACCAGCCCAAAGTCTGGAAAGAGCGCTTCAACCTCGTTAAGGGAGCGGCGTTTGGGCTAAGTCATAACTTCTGGCAAGTCGGGTATCTGCGTCCACACAACCGCCACGCCAAATACAAGAACATGTATTTCGCAGGAGCCTCCACGCACCCGGGCACTGGGCTTCCCATCGTCCTTTTATCTGCCCGCCTCACAACTGAACGAATCTTGAAAGAAAATAGTACAATAGCTGTGCAAAAGGTGACCAAACCCACCTTAAATCCTGCATAACGAGGCGAAGAAATGTTCAGTAAATCCCCAGCTTTTAATCTAAAAGCGGTACTTCTTGAAACGGGCTTGGCTGCCGATACCCTGCGCGCATGGGAACGACGCTACGGCTTACCCACCCCCCAGCGCACCGCAGGAGGGCACCGCCTGTATTCGCAGTACGATATTGAGACGATTAAATGGCTCATCGCCAGACAGGCTGAGGGACTATCCATTTCGCGCGCCGTCGATCTGTGGAACGAACAAACCGCCTCAGGTTCGGACCCGTTGGCTGCGCTCGCCCCATTGACCCTGGACTTCACCCCAACCGCCTCTGCCACAAATGCCGATACCAACCTGGATGCCATCCGCGCCGAGTGGATCAATGCTTGTATGAATTTTAGTGAAACGCATGCAGAGCAGGCGCTCAACAAAGCCTTCTCAATCTTTTCTGTTGAAGCAGTTTGTTTGGAAGTTTTACAAAAAGCAGTGGCTGAAATTGGGGGCATGTGGTACCAAAACCAAGCCAGTGTGCAACAGGAACACTTTGCCTCCGGGCTTGCCATGCGCCGGTTAGATGCCCTGCTAAGCGCTTCACCTGCCCCCACCCGCACACAAACCGTTTTAGTGGGCTGCCCCTCGGGTGAATGGCACACCTTCACTGCCCTGCTGCTTGCCTTGTTACTGCGTCGCCGAGGGCTAAACGTCATTTACCTGGGCGCAAACGTACCTTCAGAGCGATTTACTGAAACGGTGCAAAAAGTAAAAGCAGACCTGGTCGTACTTGTTGCGCAGACATTAAGCAACGCCGCTCACTTGCAGCAAACTGCTCTCTCACTGACCGCTCAAAAGATCAAAATTGGCTTTGGCGGACGTATCTTCAGCCTGCGCCCTGATATCGTAGACTATATCCCCGGGCAATTTCTGGGTAACTCGCTGGAAGGCTCCGTTAACGAGGTCGAATCCATCTTGAAGGGTAATTCAAAACCACGGAAGCTCAAAGCGATCTCACAGGAACATCACGCCGCCTTACAAGGCTTCAATGCCAAACGGACTCACATTGAAAGCACATTGAAGTTAAAGCTGCCAGCCTTATCCATTGGCACCGAAGAACTGGATGCGAGCATTCAACACCTTGGTCACAACGTTTCTGCCGCCCTGCAATTTGGCGATATGGAGCACCTCTCTGAAGAAATGGAATGGCTTAAGGTTCTGTTGGATGCTTACAACCGCCCCAAGGAAGAACTCACCCACTTTATGGAAAGTTACTCCAGCGCCGTGGATGCCCACATCAACGGTCAGGGTGATCCGATCAAAAAATGGCTGCGGAACTACGCAGTAGAAAGAACCTAACAAATGAACTTTGCCTCTTTTGGCAAAAGTTTCTGTTGCGGCATTACTTGAACGCACGCTGACCAAAACTAATTTAATTCCAATAAGTAACTCACCTTACGCGGTAGCACGAGATTTATCTCGTGTTTTCGGGCGACATAAATGTCGCGCTACGAGGAAACCTCGTAACATCAGTAAACAATTTGTCCAACTAACGCAAAGGAATTTCCTTTGTGTGAATCAATGCAACTTTTTGCAGGAACAAAAAAGAACAAAACATGAACAAACGCTTATTCTCCATCATTCTGGTCGTCTTCATTGACCTGCTCGGCTTCAGCCTCATCCTCCCGTTGCTGCCCTACTACGCAGAAAAATACGGCGCAACCCAATTCATAACCGGGTTACTCGTCGCCTCCTACGCCGCCATGCAGTTGATCGGCGCCCCCCTGCTTGGTCGCCTCTCCGACCGTTACGGACGCCGCCCCGTCCTGCTCGCATCTGTCTTTGGCACCTTTCTTGGCTTTCTCCTGCTCGGCTTCGCAGATAATATCGGCAGCGCCCTTGCAAACGCCTTCAACCCGCAAGCCGCCAACATGTTCGTGCTCGCCATCCTTTTCATCAGCCGCATGATAGATGGACTCACCGGCGGCAACCTCAGCGTGGCACAAGCCTACATCTCCGATGTAACCAATGCCCAAAGCCGCTCCAAAGGCTTGGGCATGATCGGCGCCGCATTCGGGCTGGGATTCATCATCGGACCCGCCACAGGCGGCATCCTCAGCCAGTATGGCTACGCCATCCCCGGCTTCGTTGCCGCCGTCCTCTCCTTTGGCAACCTTTTGCTCATCTACCTCTGGCTGCCAGAATCACTCACCGAAGAAAAACGCGCCGAGATGACAGAGAAGAAACCCGCGGTCACATTGGCAGCGCTGGGCAAAGCCCTCACTCGTCCATTTACGGGAGCCTTGCTCACCACCCGCTTTTTCTTCGGGCTTGCCTTTGCCATCTTCCAAACCGTATTCACGCTTTACGCCCTGCAAAAATTCAACCTGCAAGCGCGCGATACAGGTTTCATTCTCACCTACGTCGGCGTGCTTTCCGTCATTGTTCAAGGCTTTCTTATGGGTCGGCTCACCAAACGCTATCGTGAAGACATCCTCATTCTCGTCGGCGGCGGCATGATGACCCTCTCTCTCATCGGTTGGGCATTGGCGCCCAGTGTGTTCTGGCTTTTGGTCGTGCTTACCCCCACCGCTATTTCGGGCGGCGTCCTCAATACCCTGCTCTCCTCCACACTCACCAAAGCCGTCGAGCCTCAAGAAGTAGGCGGCATTCTCGGGCTGGGTTCAGCCATTGAAAGCGCCACCCGCATCTTCGCCCCCATCATCGGCGGATTTCTCCTCCAGTCCTTTGGCACCTGGTCGCCGGGCGCACTTGGCGCAATCATCATGCTGGGCGTATCCATCTACATTTTCACATCCATCTTCAACCACCCCATCGCCGCAGAGATTCGCGCAAAAACAAACCAACAAGCTACACTTGCCCCAAACGGTGACTAAGAACATGACCAGCCTTTGGTGGATCCGCCGCGACTTGCGCCTGACAGATAACGCCGCGCTTCATTCCGCGCTGACGGCTGATTCTGCGCTGCCGGTCTTTATCCTCGACCCGGCATTTGAATCCCTATCCGAACGGCGCAAACATTTTCTGTACGAAGGCTTGTCCACGCTGGATAGGGAATTGAAAAAGCGCAATTCATATCTCGTGATCCGCACAGGAAACCCCGCCGAGGTTTTACGGCAACTCTGCAACGAAACCCAAGCCAGCGCCATTTACGCCGAAGAAGACTACACACCCTACGCCCGCAAACGAGACGCACACATTCAAGAAACACTGCCATTGAAATTGGTACAGGGACAAACGGTTCATCATCCTCATTCCGTCCTCAAGCAGGATGGCAAACCCTACACGGTCTACACTCCGTATTCAAAAATATGGAAGGCGCAATTGAGCCAGATCAAGTTGATCCCTGCGCCCGAAAAAATCAACACTCCGGCGGGCATTCCGTCTCAGCCGCTGCCAGCTTTTGAAACCAACCCGCTCTTTCCCGCCGGTGAAGTTGAAGCCTTGCGCCGTCTCGAAGGTTTTATTGCTTCACGAATTACCGCATACCACGACGACCGCAACCGCATGGACCTGGACGGCACATCCTCCCTCTCGCCGTATCTTCGTTTCGGGATGATCGGCTTACGTCAGACAGTTTACGCAGCACGCAACACGCATCACGCAGACTCAAAAGGCGCGGAAATCTGGCTCAACGAACTCATCTGGCGTGAGTTCTACATTCAAATTCTCTTCCACTTTCCTTATGTAGCCAAGACCGCGTTCAACCGCTCGCTGGCGAACATTCCGTGGCGGAACAAACCGTCAGAGTTTGAAGCGTGGAAGAGGGGCGAAACAGGCATCCCCGTAGTGGATGCGGCGATGCGTCAACTCAAAGAGACCGGCTGGATGCACAATCGCGCCCGCATGATCGTCGCATCCTTCCTCGTCAAAGACCTGCTCATCGACTGGCGCTGGGGTGAAAAATGGTTCATGCAAAACCTGCTCGATGGCGATATTGCCCCCAACAACGGCGGCTGGCAATGGACGGCAGGCACAGGCACAGACGCCGCGCCGTACTTCCGCATTTTCAACCCGGTGCTGCAAAGCGCCAAGTTCGACCCAAATGGAGAATACATCCGCAAGTGGGTTCCTGAATTGCGCGGGCTGAATGCAAAGCAGATCCATGCTCCCTGGGACTATGATGTGAAAATCGCGGGGTATCCAGCCGAGCCGATCGTAGACCGCCGCATGGTTAAAGATAGAACATTGAAAGCTTACAGCATTTCAAAGGAGCAAGCTGAATGAAAAAGTTTTTTCGCGGGCTGGGAATATTTGTAACCGTCATCATCGTCCTTGCTTTGGTGGCGCCATTTTTGATTCCTGTGCCGCCGCTTGAAGGAACCGTGGCAGCCGAAACGCTCGCCGATGAAGACAGCAAATTCATCGATGTAAACGGCTTGAACGTACATTACAAAATTTACGGCGAAGGCGAGCCTGTCTTCATTCTTTTGCATGGGTTTGGCGCAAGCCTGTTCTCGTGGCGCGAAGTGACCGCCCCGCTGGCAGAGTTTGGCACAGTGATTGCCTACGACCGCCCCGCGTTTGGCTTGACAGAACGTCCGCTTGAATGGGAGGGAGAAAGCCCATACAGCCAGGATGCGCAAGTTGAGCTTGTCATCGGGCTCATGGATGCGCTTGGGGTTGAGAAAGCCACACTCATCGGAAACTCGGCAGGCGGCACGGTCTCGATGCTGACCGCGTTGAAATACCCAGAACGCATTGAACAGCTCATTCTGGTAGACCCCGCTGTTTACGCAGGCGGAGGCGCGCCAGCGTGGATACGCCCCTTGTTCAAAACTCCCCAAATGGATCATCTCGGTCCGTTGCTGGCTCGTCAGTTGGAGGCACAAGGGACGGAATTCATCAGAACCGCATGGCATGACCCGAACAAGATCACACCCGATATATTTGCGGGATATGAAAAACCGCTTCAAACCCATGACTGGGATCGGGCGCTGTGGGAGTTGACCGTTTCCAGCGCTGAGAGCGGACTCGCTTCGCGCCTGAGCGAATTTACGATGCCTGTTCTCATCATCACCGGCGACGATGACCGCATTGTGCCTACAGAACAATCCCTGCGTCTTGCTGAAGATATTCCGAATGCCGAGCTTGCTGTCATTCCGCAATGCGGTCACCTGCCGCACGAAGAAAAACCGAAAGAGTTCATGCAAGCTATTACTGAATTCATCACAAAATAATCATGAAAAAAGAGATCACGCCTGAATTGGGGCGCGAAGCCCTATTCTCATTGTTCAAAACCCGCTCACCATTGGGTCCGCTGAAAGCCATGGCGAAACATGTAGGCAGGTTCTTCCAAATCCCGATCCCTGGGTTTAGCCCGTATGTGGTCTTTGGACCAGATGCCGCACGGAAGGTACTGGTGACCGACCGCAACAAATTATTGTGGCGCAACACAGACCCGGTAACAGACCTGCTGCGGCGCGGTGTGCTGGTTACAGACGGTGAAGAACATGACCATTATCGCGGTCTGATGGAGACGCCTTTTCATCCATCTCAATTAGCTGGTTACACCGAGATGATGATCGTGCAGACAGATAAAGTCACATCCACCTGGCGAGACGGGCAGACCGTGGACATGCTGGTTGAAGGTCGCAAGATCGCCCTGCTCATCATCATGCAGACACTGTTCAACAAAGATGCCTGGAACGATATTCCAAAGATCTGGAATCCGATCCTCAAGACCATTCAATATGTTTCACCCGGGCTATGGATTCTCTGGCGCAAAATTCCGCGCCTGGGGTTTGGCAGGTCGTTAAAAACATTGGATGAATATTTATATGGAATTATTGACGAAAGAAGGAAGGAAGAAGGAAAGACCAGAGACTTCCTTCAATATTTGATTGATGCCGGTTTGAGCGACGATATTATCCGCGACCAGATGCTCACCATGCTGATCGCCGGACACGATACTTCCACCGCCCTTTTTGCATGGACTTTCGCCCTGCTCGGACAACATCCCGAAGTTTTTGCAGAAGTTTTGAAAGAGGTGGATGGCGCCGAGGGGAAATACCCTCTGTTGGATAATGTCATCAAGGAAACGCTGCGGCTTTATCCACCGATTCATATTGGAAACCGCCGAGTGGCGGAAGAAATGGAATTTGACGAAGGGAAAATCCCCGCCGGTGAGCGTATGTTCTACTCCATTTACCTCACCCACCGCGACCCGCACATTTGGGAGGATGCTGAACAGTTCTGCCCCGAACGCTTTTCACATGGAAGGAAAACCCCGCCAATGAGTTACATTCCATTTGGCGGCGGTCCACGGGCGTGTATTGGGGCGGCATTCGGTCAGGCGGAGGCGCGAATCGTTCTCGCGCACTTGCTAAAAAACTTCAAATTTGAATTTACCGGTCACCCCATCCATGCACACATGGGCGCAACCCTTGAACCCAGACCAGGCGTGAGGATGAGGGTAACAAAAAGAGTAGAGAACAGAGAGTAGAGAATATGACATATTTTGGGTTTTTATTAAGGTTTCTTGTTATTCCAATTGCAATTTTTTTGATAATTGGATGGTGGGATAACAAAAATAACCGACCCACGCACGGCTTTAACAACGGGAAAGCCGTATGGGTTGGAATACTCGTCCATATCTTTCTGGCTGTTGCCTACACCACCCCCTGGGATAACTACCTCGTTGCCACCGGAGTTTGGTATTACAACCCCGAATTGGTTACAGGAATTGTGATCGGCTACGTGCCAATTGAAGAATATACCTTCTTCGTATTGGAGACCATCCTTGCGGGGTTGTGGTGGTGGTTCCTTGCGCGCCGTATCCCTGAACCGACCCATGAGTTCAAACCCAGTAAGGCGGGACGCATCATTTCATTCGGCGTTTTGCTCGTTGTCTGGATCGTTTTCACTTATCTATTCTTCTCTGGCAGCGCAAAGATGACCTATCTTTCCATTATCCTCTTTTGGGCGCTGCCTGCCATCTTTCCACAAGCGCTTTACGGGGCAGATATCCTCTGGCACTACCGAAAATTGGTGTTCGTCACGATCTTCGTCCCCGGTTTATATCTTTCGCTCATGGATATCATCGCACTCACAGACACAACCTGGTCCATTTCCAAAGAGCAAACCACGGGTATCCTTTTCTTCAATATCCTGCCTTTGGAAGAAGTTCTGTTCTTTTTCATCACCAATATCCTCATCGGGTTCGGAATGACCCTCCTGTTATCGAATTTGGGCACAAAACGATTTGAGGAATGGAAATCAAATAACTATAAAGGTCTGCCATGAATACCATTGAACAATTCAAAGATCAACAATACATTAACCTTGAAACTTTCCGCAAAAGCGGAGCGGGAGTCAAAACTCCGGTATGGTTTGCACAGGATGGAAATACGCTTCGGGTCTGGACGCAAGCCGATGCCGGAAAAACCAAGCGTATCCGTCGGGAGAGTAAAGTACGCATTGTCTCATCCACGGCATCGGGAGAACCCACCGGCGAGTGGATTGACGCCCGCGCTGTGGTGTTGGATGCGCCCGATGAAATAAACCATACAAAAGCTCTCTTCCGTAAAAAATACGGAACGATGTTCAACATCATTTCTTTTTTCGGCAAAGTCCGCCGTTCAAGTTACATCACGATCAAGATAGAGTTTTAAAAACGCGAACCAAATAAAAAAGGAGCGGACGCTGGATTGGGCGTCCGCTCCTTTTTTACACGTTCACAAGATCATGAATCCATTTACGCGAGTGGATCCGCCATCCGCTGGCAATGGCTTTGAATATTTCTTCCAACGCCACCATAAGGTAGACGTAATACACCGGCAAGTGCAAAACGAATGCGCCAATATATGCCGCGGGAACGCCAATCAGCCAAATGGAGCACATTTCCATGATCAGGGCGAAGCGGGTGTCACCGCCTGAGCGCAAGCCGCCCACAAAGGTGGTGAAGTTGAACATGCGGATCCACAACACGGCAGCCATGACAAGCATCAACATACGAACACTGTATTCCCCGCCAGGGGAGAGATCATACATATTCACAACCGTATCGCGCAACAACAGGACGATTGCACCAACAAGCCAGGCAAAAAGCACAGCCAATATCGCCACCCTGCGCACGGTTTCGTAGGCTTCTTCTTTTCTTCCTGCGCCAATGCGATTCCCCACCATCACAGCACAGGCGTTGCCCAAGCCCATAAAAACGACAAAGCCCAGCTCTTCTATGGTGGCATTGACATTAATGGCAGCGATAGAATCTGTGCCGATGTGAGCATAGATGGCGTTGTAGGTGGTAATACCCAAGGACCAGAACAATTCGTTTACGAGAGCGGGCAGGGTCGTCTTTAAGACCCGTATAAAAAATACCCGATCAAAAGTAAAGAAGGTCAATACATTGGCGGCGAGGGGAGTCTTTCCAGCGTAGACAAAGGTAAAGATCAGGATCAGTTCCAAGGTCCAGCCGGAGGCGGTGCCAATGGCAGCGCCTTGAACGCCCAATTCGGGAAATCCGCCAATGCCGAAGATCAGCATATATCCAAGCAGGGTTTTGAAGAGCAGGGCAACCACGGTGGCGATCACGGTCAGTTTGATGAGGTGAACGGTGCGCATGACTGCAATGTAAGATGTAGCGATGGCAACCGGAATGTACGAAAGCCCGACGATCCTCAGGTAGGTTTCGCCAATATCGATCACTTGAGTATCGTTCGTATAAAACCCAAGAACGGTGCGCGGGGCGAATACGGCTGCCAGCGTAAAAATCAGCCCAATGCCTGAGGTGATAAGAATGCTCATCCCCAGGACATGCCGTATGGGCGTTATTTCTTTTTTACCCCAAAACTGGGCGGTGAAGATCGCCATTCCGCTTGTTAGACCGAACAGCAAAAGAATGAAAACAAAAAAGACCTGGTTCGATAAACCAAGCGCAGCAATGGACGCCTCGCCCAACTGCCCCACCATGATGACATCGATCATGTTCAGTGAGGCGTTGATCAGTTGTTGGAATGAGATGGGCAGTGCAATAACAAGCATTTCGCGCAGAAAGGCGCGGTCTTTAAAAAAGGATAATGAAAGCATAATCAAAAGATTTGCGCATTACAAAATTCGTAATGCGCAAAATATGGGTTGGGTTATTCAGTAGTATCTGGTGCATCACGCACGATGTAAAGAGGACGTCCCTTGGCTTCGTCGTACAAGCGCCCGACATATTCTCCAAGGATTCCAAGCGAGATCAGTTGCACGCCGCCCAGGAAAAGGACGGAGATGAGTGTGGTTGCCTGTCCTTCAAAGAAGTGCGAACCGGCAAGGCGCAAAATCGCAACCACCGGAATGGCAAGGATGGAAACGCCAGCCGAGAAAAAGCCGAAAAAAGTGGCTACTTGCAAAGGGAAGTAAGAGAAACCGGTAATGGCGTTGATCGCCAGCCGGAACATTTTCTTGAACGGGTATTTTGTCACTCCTGCGTGGCGGGCGGCGCGTTTATAAGTGACCCCAACCTGTTTGAAACCCACCCACGCCGACATGCCGCGCGGAAAACGGTGACGTTCCTTCATTTGTTTGAGCACGTTCACCACTTTGCGATCCATCAGGCGGAAGTCGCCGGTATCAACGGGGATTTTCACATCCGTGATGCGGTAAATGAGGCGATAGAACAGGGAGGCTGTCCACAATTTAAACCAGGATTCGCCTTCGCGTTCGCCTCGAACCGCGTAAACAACCTCGTAGCCTTCCTTCCACTTCTTTGCCAAATCCAGGATCACTTCTGGCGGGTCTTGCAGGTCTGCATCGATGATGACAACAGCGCCGCCTCGGGCGTAATCCCACCCGGCTGTGATGGCTACCTGATGCCCAAAATTACGGGCAAAAATAACGGGTCGTATCGTCTTGTCTTTTGCTGCAAGTTCAAGAATGGCATCCGTCGAACCATCGGTTGAGCCGTCATCCACAAGAATAAATTCCCATGATTCGCCGTTTGAATCCATCACTTCCTTTACGCGGCGGTAAAGCTCGGGCAGGTTATCGATCTCGTTATAAATGGGGGCAATGATCGAATACGTAATTTTCATATTTTTATTTTTTAGCTCTTTTCATTAGTTTGAGGCGCGGGGATCGTTTTTTTATTTTTTCGACTGGCATCTTGAATTTTTCAGTATCGCCCTCTTCAAAGGGAGGCAGCCCTAAGATCCGGCGGCGTAAATATTCCATAATTACAGAAGTAGAAGCAAGGAGAGGGACGATCAGTAAGGCGCCGAGAATTCCCCACAAGATCGTGGCGGTTAAGATGGCGACGAAGATCAATGCCTCGTTCATATGCAGGCTGCGTCCCATAATGATGGGGCGGACAAAAAAGTTCTTGGCGTTGATCAAAATAATATACGTGACAAGCGTAATACCACCCACGATGAGGTTGTTCATGGTTGGGTCAGGGTGAACATGAATTCGGGTGGAGCCTTCCAACAAGGTGACACCGATCGCAAGAATGGCAGCAACGGTTGGACCAACATCCGGCACCAACGTGAACAATCCGGCGATCATGCCAAGGACAAGCGCCCCTGGGATGCCGATAATCGACCAGGCGATAGTAAAAACAATACCCACCACCACCATCAAAACGATCTGTCCGCGCAGGTACGCCATCCACACTTCGCGCAGTCTGCCATACAATATTTTGATCTCATCCTGATACCCTTCAGGAGCAAGGTGAAACAGCCATTCGCGAATACGAGGCCATTCGGACATGAAGAGATGCACGCTGACTAAAATGATCAGTATCCATAAAACATTAATGGATGTGGTTTCAAGCAGCTCAAGTGCCTCTTCAGGCAACGGCGAAAGCATGTTATCTTGAAAATGCGCAAGGCTTTCACCAATTTGTTCGAGATGGATCACAAACCCGCCAAAGCGAATTGGGCTGGATAAAAAAGCACTTAATTCGCTTGAGAGTTCAAGAATATCCTGGGCTACCAGCCTGATTTCATCGAAGAAAATGGGGGTCAGTACGGAGGGTATTCCTACCAACACGATCAACGCCGTAAAATAAACAATGTTCACCGCAGCGGTACGAGAAAGGCTGGTTTTCTCTTTTAGAAAAACAACCGCCGGACTGATTAAATACGCCGTAAAAGCTGCAATAATGAACATTGTCACTGCTTCGCTGGCATAAATTAACAGCACCAAAACAGCCAGCAAAACGATCACCGCCATTGTATAGCGAAAAGAAAGACTCCATTGCGCAAACTTATTTTTGTTCATAAAATTTTCTTTAAACCTATTAAAGTAGGTTCAATTACCGGAGCAGGTTGAACAGCCTGCAATGCCGCACGGACATCCTTCAAGCCGCTGCCTGTATTCATGACAAGAACAGGGTCATCGCTTTGGACGACACCGGTAGCTGCTGCTTTCACCAAACCGGCATAGGCGGTTGCCCCGGCTGGTTCGGCAAAGACTCCCATTGCGCCGAGCTCCGCAATGGCTTTGATGATATCTTCATCTTTGACCGTGATATATGTCCCATTTGTTTGCGTCGCAGCACGCACCGCGCGGACGCCATCACGCGGCAAATCTACAGAAATGCTATCAGCAATGGTATTGGCGGAAACGGGCACAATCGTTTCGGTGTTTGCATGGAATGCGTTGGCTATGGATGCCGAACCTTCAGATTGAACGCCAATGATATGCGGGAGGTGAGATATCCAACCAAGCGCTAAAAGGTCTTTAAAACCCTTGTGAATCCCTGAGATGATATTTCCATCTCCCACAGAGACAAAAATGGTCAGGGGCGAATGTTCATCAAGGGCGCTATCCGTCTTATGCCATTCACGGTGGGCTTCGATCCACCATTCCCATATCTCAAATGCCGCGGTTTTTTTACCTTCCACTGTAAAGGGGTTGTAGCCCGTATTTCGGCAATACCACCCAAATTCTTGTGAGGCTTTCACGGTCAGGTCAAAGGCATCGTCGTAGGTTCCATCTACAAGGATCACCTTTGCGCCAAAGATCAACAACTGCGCCACTTTTGCCTGCGGTGCAGATTTCGGCGCGAAAATAACCGCTTTTTGTCCAACCGCAGCCGCCATACCTGCCAGAGCCGCGCCTGCATTACCGGTCGAAGCAGTGACCACCACCTCAGATTTGATTTCCCTTGCCCGAGTCACAACAATTGCGCTTGCCCTATCCTTGAATGAGGCTGTGGGGTTGCGAGACTCGTCCTTGAGCCAGAGATGCTTCAGGTTCAGTTTCTCAGCCAATCGTGGCAGGGCAAAGACCGGCGTCCAGCCTGCGGCGTGTAGTGGGGTGGAATTGCCCGCCGGTTCATTAACCGGCAACAGGGGCAGGTACTTCCATAAGGAAGTTTCCGTCCGAGAGGTGATATCTTCGGGGTGAAATTTCTTTTTGATGGTTTCGTATTCGAGAACAACATCCAAATTGCCACCATCTTTTGGACAGGTGTAAGTTACCTGACCAGGCAGGTATTCAGACCCGCAAATTGAGCATTTGTAACCGGTGAATTTATTCATAGGTTCCTCTATTATTCTAAATTTTACCCGATATAAATATCGGCATGGGAACTGCCTTTTAAGTAAACCTCTTGCAAAAGGACTCCGAAAGTTCTACTTTCGGCAACGTTACCTGAAGTAGAACTTCAGGAATCCAAATCACTTATACAAGAGGTCTAGTGCTCAAACAACTTAAAATTGGAGGGTTAAAAGCGGCGAACTTCAGCCGCTTTTAACCTACATCTTCATGTTGTTTGGGCACTAGTAAAAAAAGAGACGCGGGTAAACATAGAAAGCGCGGATATTTTCTGCAATACTTTCCGCGTTCGTCTACGCTCGCCAGCGTCTCATAATTAAGTGTAGCGAAATGTTATTTTGCGCGCTCCCACAACTCACGAGCGATCTTTTCCTGGTCAACTGGCAGGCTATCGACCTGAACACCAACGGCATTGTAAATCGCATTGGTGATGGCAGGCGTGGTCGGAATGGATGAAATTTCACCCACGCCTTTCGCGCCGTAGGGACCTGCCGCAATAGGATGCTCAACAATGATGGCGGTGATCTCTGGGGTAAGCATGATGCCAGGCACACGATAACGGGCAAGGTGATCTGTGACCACATTCCCATTTTCAACGATGAATTCTTCGGTGAGGCAGTTACCGAGCCCCATCATCACACCGCCTTCGACCTGACCCTGCAAACCAAGCGGATTAACTGCCATGCCCACATCATTGGCAGAGACCACGCGCAACACGCTCACTTCACCGGTACGTTTATTTACTTCCACTTCGGCGGCTTGCACACCGAAAGAGAAGGCGAAGTGCATATCGCCGCCGGTGCCGAGCGGTTGGGTTTTGGGCGCTTCGTACTCGTAGCGGACTTTGGGTTGCTGACCCATGGCTTTCATTTCTCTGTAAATTTCTGCGTAGGTCAGTGAACTTCCGTTGACGTGAACCACACCATCTTCAAAGCGGATCATTTCGGGGCGCACATCAAATTTCTCTGCCATTGCTGCCGAAATCTCTTCGCGCAAGGTCTTGGCAGCATAACGTGAGGAATTGCCTGTCACGAAGGTTTGACGGGACGCAGTAGTGGGTCCACCATTGGGCGTGAGGTCGGTATCCATCACCAGCACACGGACTTTATCCGGCGCAACGCCCATCTCTTCAGCAACGGTCAGGCGCATAACGGTGACGAGTCCCTGCCCTAACTCGGCGGCTGAACTGCGGACTTGGAATGTGCCATCTTCGTAGAGTTCTACATCGGCGCCAGAAATATCTGGCGCGCCGCCGCCCAAGCCGGTGTTCTTGTACGCGGAGGCAAAGCCCCAGGCGCGCACCAGGTTCGGGTTGGCAGAATCAATTACCGGCTTGAAAGGAGCCGGGTTGTGTTTGCGCATCTCAGCATCCACACGGTCAATACATTCCAGCAAACCAACCGATTCCTTCAATTCCTGACCGGTGTTGGTGATGCTGCCCACATGCAAAGCATTTATGCGGCGCAGTTCAACCGGATCAAGTTTGAGGGTTTCAGCGAGTCTATCCATCATGGTTTCAACCGCAAAAGCAGATTGGGTGACACCAAACCCACGGAAAGCGCCGGAGGGCGGGTTGTTGGTGTACATGGCATAACAATCTGCGCGGACGTGCTCAATGTCGTACGGTCCGGCGGAGTGCGTGGTGGCACGGGTCATCACCTTTTCACCCAGCGAAGCATACGCACCGGTATCGCCGTAGAGTTCGGTTTCAGCCGCCACCAAACGACCATCTTTTGTTGCGCCGATCTTCACACGAATTTGTGTGGCATGGCGTTTGGGGTGAACCAGCAAACTCTCCTGCCGGTCGAAGAGCATCTTCACGGGTTTACCGGTGGCATTCGCCAGCATGGCGGTGTGAATCTGCCCCATCACATCTTCCTTGCCGCCAAAGCCGCCCCCCATCAATTGACCAACAATGCGAATGCGAGATTCTTCCCAACCCAACACACGCGCAACCTGGGCACGGTCTTGATATGGAATTTGCGAGCCGACATAAATCTCAAGTCTGAAACCTGACAGGTCCCCGTCACTTTCATTTCGTTCGGAAGTACTCTGCGAAGACCTGTCAGGTTTCACTGGTACGGCAATACTGCACTCCGGCTCAATGAAAGCATGGTCTGTCGTTTGGGTATGGAAAGTGTGTTCAAGAATCACATCGGCTTTGGCAAAGCCCGCCTCCATATCACCTTTGCGCACCTTGATATGTTTTAGTAAATTTCCTTTTTCATGGATCTGCGGAACACCTTCATCACGAGCCATGACCGGGTTTGTGATGACCGGCTGGAGATCGAACTCCGCTTCGATCAACGCTGCGGCTTGTTCGGCGATCTCCTGGCTTTGTGCGGCAACGATGGCAAGAGCATCACCAACATAGCGCACACGTTCACCAAGCCCCACCATGACGGGCCAGTCGTAGATCACCAATCCATGATTCTTTTCGGCGGGCACATCATCAGCGGTGAGAACGGCAACAACACCAGGGAGAGCTTTGGCTTTGGATACATCCAACTTCGTCAAAAAGCCATGCGGAATCATGGCGCGTTTGGCTTTGGCATACAACATGCCGTCGAATTTCAAATCATCGGTATAGATCGCGTCGCCTGTCACTTTTTCCACAGCTTCGGGGCGAAGGTGTTTGTGACCAACCGTCTTATGTTCGTGAATGGAGTTTGGAATGTGCGTTGGTTTTTGAACAGGTTCGCCCGTCTGCAAAGCCCTGGCAGCAGCGATGATGGCGTTTTCGATGGAAGGATAGCCCGCGCAACGGCAAAGCGTATCTTTCAATGCAAAGCGAATGTCTTCGCTTTTGGGATTCGGGTTGCGCTTGAGCAGGGCGTACGCGGTCATGATCTGCCCGGGGATGCAAAATCCGCATTGAACGGCGCCGTGTTCAACAAATGCTTCTTGTAAAGGGTGTAACCTCATTTCCTCATGGACACGTTCTGCCAGACCTTCAATGGTTGTGATGTTTTTTCCATCTGCGCGTTCCGCGGGATAAACGCAGGACATCATCGGGTCGCCATCTACAAGGACGGTACATGCGCCGCATTCGGCTTCTTCACAGCCGATCTTTGTGCCGGTCAGTTTTAGCCTCTCGCGTAATAGGGTCGATAAAGTTTCGCTGGCAACTGCTTCGACAGTGTAGGGGTTGCCATTAACAGTAAGGGAGATTTGATTAGCCATGAGTTTTGTTTCCTGTGCAGGTCAGGCTTTTAGCCTGACTTTTTTTAATTCTGAAAATGTCGGGTTACAAACCCGACCTACGATTAATTCGTCCTGCTCCAGGCGGTGTAGAGCACATCCTTGAACAAGCCGCCGACGATGTGACGGCGATAGTCGGCGCTGGCTCTGCGGGCAGAGTCGCGGAATGTGGCTTGGGCGAGCAGGGCATCTAATGTCTGGTTGAAGTTTTCTTCGGTGAGGGGTTTTCCACGCAGAAAGTTCTCGGCTTCTGCCGCACGGAAGGGGGTGGAGCCGCCGGGTCCAACGGCGATGTGGATGTCTTTTACAACATCGCTGTCTCGTTCAATCCAAACGGCGCAGTTCAAAATGGGGAGAGCCACTCCCTGCGGACGCATGATGCGTTTAAAGCAAGATGCGGTGGAGGCGGGTGATTGATGATTGGTAATTGGTAAATAGAAGCCAACGATGATTTCTTTGGTTTTGTCGATGGCAGATTTGCCGGGTCCGGCAAACAAGGCGGTGAATGGCATTCGCCTTGTGCCTGTTGGGCTGGCAACTTCGGCTTCGGCATTTAGGGCGGTGAGTGCAATCGTACCGTCTGCGGCGGGCAGGGCGTGGGCAACGTTGCCGCCAAGTGTGGCGGTGTTGCGAACCTGCGGACCGGCGATCAAGTTACAGGCTTCGAGCAAGGCTTGGGCATGGGTTCCAGTGAGCGGGTCCAGTGCGACGCGACTGACTGGGACGGCGGCTCCAATAAAAAGGGAGTCTCCCCGCATCTCGAGAGCTTTCATCTCGGGGATGAAGGTCAGATCAACTAATGTGTGGATGGGGTTGTGGCGCCCTTGTTTGAGGTCGAGCATCAGGTCGGTGCCGCCCGCAATGGGCATGGCTGAACCAGACGCAGACGCAAGCGCTTGAACTGCCTCTGTGATGGTGGTTGGGCGTTTGTATTCCTGCCATAGGTTCATAGGTGGTGTGTCCTCTTTTTCTGTGGACGGCGGCACTTTTCGATGGAGACGAACCCAACGCCGCTGGTTTTATGCAGCGACCACCGAACCAATGGATTTTGAATATAAATTATTTTACAACAGGCGCAGCATCTTCGGGATGCACACCCGCCATGAGCAAGCCAAGTTTTTCTGGTGTTGCGTTTTCGCGTGAAACGATATCCATGATCTGCCCTTCGTAGATGACCGCGATACGGTCGGAGAGCGCCAGAATTTCATCGAGGTCTTCAGAGATGAGCATGACCGCAGCGCCTTTGTTGCGCTGTTCGATCAACTGTTCGCGGACGTATTCAGTGGCGCCAATGTCAAGCCCGCGTGTAGGTTGGGCGGCAAGGATGACCCGTGGGTTACGCGAGATCTCGCGCGCCAGAACGATCTTTTGAATGTTACCGCCGGAAAGATTTTTTGCCATGGTTTCGCGTGAAGGAGTTTTGACCTTGAATTTCTGAATCAACTCGTCGGCGTGGCTGGAAATATCGCGCAGGTTGAGAAACCCATTCTTTGAATAGGGTTGTTTTTGGTGTTCACGCAGGATCATATTTTCGGCAACCGAAAAATCCTTGATCATACCGTCGCGCATACGTTCTTCTGGAATATACGAAAGCATTCGTTCCATAATAGCGCCGGGAGACATGTTGGTAATATCCTGCCCTTCAAGATAGACATTCCCAGAAGTGATCTTGCGTAATCCCGTTATCACTTCGGCAAGCTCTCGCTGACCATTCCCCGAAACGCCTGCAAAACCAAGAATTTCGCCCGAACAAATATCAAAACTCACGCCTCGCAAGCCGGGTGTGCCACGGTCGCTGCCACATTCAACATTTTCAAGGCTCAAGCGAACCTCGCCTAATTTGGTTTCGCCGCGATCTGGTGCAAAGCCTACTTCACGCCCCACCATCCAGTTGGCGAGCGCTTGTTTGGTCGTCTCTGCCGTTGGGCGGGTGCCAATGGTGCGCCCATTACGCAGCACCGTCACGCGGTTGCAGATTTCAACGACTTCGTGCAATTTGTGCGAAATAAAAATAAGTGCGTGTCCATCACGTACCATTTGGCGCATGATGACGAATAATTCATCCACCTCTTGCGGGGTTAAGACGGCGGTCGGCTCGTCGAGGATGAGCAATGCCGCGCCGCGATAGAGAGCTTTTATGATCTCCACGCGCTGCTGTTGTCCTACGGATAATTGCCAGACGTAGGCGTCTGGGTCGATCTTCAAACCGTAGATTTTTGCCAGCTCAAGAATTCGGTTCGATACTTTATCAAGGTCGGTCAGTGCGCCCCGGGAGGATGGCAGCCCAAGGGCTACATTCTCTGCAACCGTCAGGGTTGGCACAAGCATAAAGTGCTGGTGGATCATGCCAATGCCAAGGTTGATCGAATCGGTGGGAGACGAAATCGTGACCGGTTCACCGTTCAGCAAAACTGTTCCTTCGTCAGGATGATACAAACCATACAGGATCTTCATCAACGTGCTTTTGCCTGCGCCGTTTTCGCCCAACAATGCATGAACTTCGCCGCTCTTCACGTCAAAGTTGACATGGTCACTGGCAAGCACACCGGGGAAGCGTTTGGTGATGCCGCGCATTTCAAGGCTGTCGATGCGTTTTTGCCCGGAGGGAAGCAGGTTTGATTCTGTCATTGTGCCATCCTTTATTTTGCCCTTTGCCCCTCACCTTTTTGGCGAGGGGCAAAGGGTAGATCACTAATTTAATTACGGCAGGGTAATGGTGATGGAGCCGTCGATAATTCCCTGAATGGTCGAATCAGCCAATGCCTTGGCATCATCAGAGAGGGCGTAATCTGGGTTGAATTCCATCACTTCGCCGCCATTGGCAAGCGTGGCATCGAATGCTTTGCCGCCGAGTTCGCCAGACTGAATCATGGAGATCATTTCGCGGAGGGCAACTTCCCAGTGATAAACCTGGTTGGCAACCACAATGCTGGGAGCGAGCGAGGTCTGGTTGGACTGAGTGCCGAACCATAGAGCATTGGCTTCTTCTGCCTTGCCAATTGCACCCACTACCATCTGAGCAGTACCGGTCAGCACATCTGCGCCAGCGGAGATGTGAGTCGTCGCGGCTTCAGAGGCAAGCGCCACGTCAGAGAATGAGCCGATGTAGTTCACGTTCACGGTGACTGCCGGGTTGGTTGCAGCAACGCCAGCCTTGAAACCATCCACATACAATTTTGCATCGCCCACTTCGATGGGTCCAACAACGCCAATGGTAGCAGACTGGGACAAAGTAGCAGCCAAAACACCATTTACATATCCACCTTGTTGAGAAGAGGCAGAGTAGGCAAAAATATTCGGTTGACCGAAGGTTTCAGAAGTGGTGCCCCAGGCAAAACTGGTTTCGGGGAAGTCTGGAGCGATCTCTTGCAACGAAGAGCCGTATTGTGAACCATGACCGATCACGAGGTCGTAGCCTTGTGAAGCATAATCGCGAATGGCGGCAGCGGCATCATCAACAACGAACATGTTCTCGGAATATACGATCTCGAACATTTCAGGTCCGCCCATTTCTTCCTGGATGAGCAGCAAAGCATCGTACATGCTCTGGCTGAATGCCAGGTCGTTAATGGCGCTCGGCATGACAACAGCCACGCGGAAAGGTTCCATTGCGGCGGGTTCTTCAGCAGCGGCTTCTTCAGGAGCAGCCTCTTCGGTGGCTTCAGGAGCAGCGGCTTCTTCAGGGGCAGCCGTTGAACCGCCACAAGCGCTCAAAGAAAGCGAAAGAACGACGATCAAAGTCAGTAACCAGGCTAATTTCTTCATCTTCTTCTCCATTTTCACGATTTTAGTTTCATACAACATTTTTTTCATTACAAACAATCCAGGTGCCATATTTTCCCGTACACCTCCTTACTTTTTATTCATCCCTTTCAAAGGGTTTCGTAAGCGCAGACGGAGCCCGTACGCGTGACACAGTCGCCACCAAAACAAGGATCGTCAACACATACGGCATCATCACAGCAATATCAGAGGGAATTTGAATACCAAGCACTTGCACCCACAACTGCAATGAGTTAACCATACTAAATAACAGGGCGCCGCCTAAAACTCCCACGGGGTGCCATGCTCCGAAATAAACCAACGCCACAGCAATGAACCCAAGTCCGCTGGTCATGTTTTGCTGAAATACATTTAACAATGCAATGGAAAGTGAAGCCCCCGCCACCCCCGAAAGAATGCCGCCAAGAATGATCGTGAAGTACCGTACCCGCGCTACGTTCACGCCCAAAGAATCGGCTGCATCTGGGTTCTCGCCCACAGCTCGAATCTTCAAACCCAGCGTGGTCTTGTTCAACACAAACCATGCCAGCGGCACAAGCAAATACGCGCCATACACAAGGATATTCTGATTGAAAAAGATTTCGCCAATCCCTGGAATTTCGCTCAAACCGGGGATGTAAACTTTTGGAAAGCCTTGCACAGTTTCAACGGTTCCCATTAATCGCTGAAACAGTAAATCGCTCATGCCCAACCCGAACAAATAAAAACCAATTCCGCTGATGCCCTGTTGCGCCCGTAAATTGACAGTCACGAACGCCATTGCCAAGCCCATCAACGCCCCTACGGCAATTGCCGCCAACAAGCCGAGCCAAAGACTGCCGGTTGTAAAAGTGACATAGAACGCGGCGAAACAACCAAGAAGCATTTGCCCTTCCACACCCAAGTTCAACACGCCGCTCTTCTGGCTGAAGGTTTCACCAATGGCAGCATAAAGATATGGAGTTGCAAGGCGGATGCCGGATGCTAAAATTCCGATCAGCACAGTGGTAGAAAATAATTCAGTGATCATTGCCCCGCCTCTTTCTGGACCTGAGTCTGGTCCGGCTTCGATTGGGCATCTTCCTCCCCTGCGGCAGCCAGCCTGCGTCTCTGCCTACGGTGACGCCAAATCTCACTGCTGACAACGAAGACCACCACCAAGCCATTCAAAACCGTGATCAATGCCGAAGGGACTTGAACCACACGCTGCATTTTATTCGCTCCCACCAATAACGCGCCAAACAAAATGGATGCCGGTATCGACCACAACGGATGTAACTGTCCAAACAGCGCTGCTACAATTCCATTAAAACCTGCCGACCCCGTGAATCCTGAAGCGGAACCATCTGTAATCATACGATAATTGACCCCATACACTTGAACCGCGCCAGCCAACCCTGCAAAAGCGCCGCTCAATAAAAGAGCCAATACCATGTAACGTGAAACCTTAATTCCAGCGTATCGTGAAGCATGAGGATTTTGTCCCACTGCACGAATGCGATATCCCCAAATCGTCCTCCACAATAAAATATAAACCACAACAGCAAGAACAACAGCGATCAATGCCCCGGCGTGTAAACGCGTCGGCGCCAACCGTGCGAGATGAAACTCATCGATCAGACGTGCTGTTTGCGGGATCTTGGATGCCAACTCCGCTTGAGCGGGGTCGATCATGGGTCCACGCAGCAGGAAGTTCATCAACTGCACGGCAATCGCATTCATCATCACAGTGCTGAGAATTTCGTTCACATTGAAATAGGCTTTTAAGACACCCGGAATACCACCCCAAACACCCCCGCCCACAAACCCTGCAAGCAATGCGAGCGTGATAACCACCCAGCCCGGCGCTTCTGTGAATGTAAGCCCAACCCACGTTGCAAGTACAGCCCCAACGATCATTTGCCCTTCACCGCCGATATTGATCACATCTCCTCGAAAGGAAATACAAATGCCCAATGCCACCAAAAGCAGCGGGGTTGCTTTCACCAATGTCTCAGCAAAAGAATTGGCACTGCCAAAAGCGCCATCCCATAAAGCAGCATACGCCTCGATAGGGTTCACTTTTAGGAGTAAAAGCATTATGGTCCCTACAGCAAGAGCAGCCAGTGTGGCAATAATCGGGAGTAAAGCATCGAAAAGCGTACTTAGCTTTGAACGCATCTGGTTGTTATCCTTCTCGGTCGCAACCGATTATATTGAAAATGAGCAAGATGATATTAAAACCATGCCTGCGCCAAACTCAACCTCAAGATCGCATCATCAAAAATGTTCACACCTGTAGCAAGGGGGAGATTATTTCTTCCATACAACACAACCTGCAACTGCAAAATTGACCTGCCCAACCCTCCACTTAAGTAGCTTCCAGCTAAATCATCCATTACTGTGGAACGAATATCGGTAATGGCAAACGCTATTCTCTGGTTGAAATAATTTCGGAAAATTTCCCGAATATGCAAAGAGCCATCAATGCTTTCCAGCGGCATTTTCAACAGCGAGTATGGAATTACATTATCGGCAAAAATCACTGGCTGCTGATCTGCGTAAAATAACCGTCGCAGGCAAATCACATCCTCCCCTTTATTAATCGCCAATACAAGCGCTTCTTTTTCGCAAGCGGGACGCTTTTCGATAGTTAAGAACTTAATAGAAGGTTTGTAACCATTCCCCTCTATTAACTGTACCAAATCCCATAAATTTCCAAATTGAGCGCTGGCTTCATGTATGTGTGCGTTCACATACGTACCATCCCCCTGCTTACGAAGAATTATTCCGCTAGCTGCCAGTTTTGCAAGAGCCGTTCGAACCGTAGCACGACTCACTCCAAACTCATCAGACAATTCACTCTCCGGCGGCATCCGAATTCCAGGCAAATACATGCCTTCTCGAATTCTTTCCAGAAGGATCTCATCTACCTGATTGGAAACCGTCTTTGTGTGAACGAAAACCATGATGAGCCTATTTGTATGATGATAGTCGTCTGACGTTTTAATTTGTACATTTTCCCACTACCTCAAACAAGTGACATTTATCCCCCTGCACCCTGACAAACCACATCCCACCGGACGGTAAATCAAGTTACTGCCGGTGGGATGTTTTCTTGTATTTCTATTTTGAGAACTTGTTTTGGCTAGCCCCAACAACTTCAAATGAGTACTAGTGCCCAAACAACTTAAAATTGGAGGGGTAAAAGCGGCGAACTTCAGCCGCTTTTACCCTACATCTTCATGTTGTTTGGGTACTAGTCCCTTTCAAAGGGCACTCCTAATGCGGCAGGAGGAGAAGCCCGCATGGCACGCAAAAATTTTGTAAAAAATTTACGTGCAGATTCAGGCATGGCAGCTAGCGTCCTACTCACCCACTCAGCATCACCAATATTCACCAGTAATAGAGTAAGAATCATGAGAGGGAATGGGGCAACTTGTAAAACCTGCGATGGAACCTGAGTGAGAACCGGTTGAAGCACCAGACCCAGCCACTGTAAGAAAGCAAATAAATAAGCGCCAAAAGCAGCACGGGCGGGATTCCAGCCGCCAAAAATCGTGATCGAAAGCGCGATCCAACCAATGCCATCAAGCCCCGAGATCGTTCCCATCCACCCGGCTCGAACACCAAGAGAATAGGTTGGTCCAGCCAACCCGATCAATGCGCCGCCTACAACGGTGTAAACGTACCGCATGAAGTTGACATTTGCGCCGCGAATATATGCAGCGGCGGGTTTCTCGCCAATCCCTTGCAACATCAAACCGGGGCGGGTGCGAAAGACCCATAACCAGGCAAGAAATATCGCAAGAAAACTAATATAAGTGCTGGCTTCCTGTTTAAAGAGCAGCGGACCAAGGATCGGGATATCACTCAAGAATGGAATGGGCATTGCCTGTAAACGCGGACCCGGCACTCCCATAAAGGGGTTTCCGAGAAAGTAGGCTAGGTCTCGGCTGGTAAGAGCCAGCACAAAACCAATTGCAACTTGAGATTGTTTTAGTGTAATACTGGCAAACGCAACGATCAAAGAAACTAAAGCGCCGATCAACATTCCCGCAAGGAAGCCCCAAAAAAGACTATCGGTAGTGTAAGCGACGGCAAAACCGCTCATGGCGGTCAGCAAAATCGTTCCATTCATTGAAAGGTTGATAACGCCTGCACGTTCTGAAATCGTTTCACCCAATACAGCAAAAATGATGGGGGCAGCCGCAGCGAGTACGCCCGCCAATCCAATGAGAAGAGTTTCGTAATTCATGTGTGTCATCCCTTCTTCACAATTTTTTGGCGAACACCTTCAGTTAGCAGGACAAAAAGAACCAATATTCCCTGCAAAACACCTGAGAGCGACGAGTCGAGCTTCAGAACAATGGGGAGTTGAATGCTTCCAATATTCAACGCGGCAAAGAACAGCGCAACTGGCACAGCCCAAATTGCCTGATAATTGATCAACATTGCCACCATCAAGCCGAGATACCCATATCCACTTGAAATTGCAGGGATAAGCCTGTAATACACAGCCGTCACCTGCAAAGCACCGGCAACGCCTGCCAATGCTCCGCAGATCAAAAACGAATAGAGCGAGTATTGCCATGTAGGTATACCCAGCAAATAAGCGGCACGGATGTTCTTCCCTACAGCAATGATCTTTAATCCAAAATAGGTTCCATTTAATATAAAGTATACGATCATAACAGCGACCAAGGCAATGACTAATGCCCAGGGGCTGATACGAAATCCTTCAAGCTGTGGCAGGGCAAAAGCTTCGGGGAAAGGTTCAGTACCACTCATGGAAGCAACCCCGTCACGTTTCCATGGTCCGAAAATGAGATACAAGGTTAGCGCGGTGGCTACAAAATTCAGCCCCAGCCCGCCAAAAATCTCGTTGACACCGCCAAATGTCTTTAACATGCCCGCAAAAGATGCCCAAATAGCGCCCACGATCATCCCGCCTAAAATGGCAAGAGAGATAACCAACCAGGGGGAAATGGAGCTTTCTACAAATTGGCGAAGCACCCAGGTTGTTCCAATTGCTCCAAGTACGATCTGTCCTTCCACTCCAATATTCCATAAACCAGCTGAAAAAGTAACCAACAATCCTGCTGTAACAAGAAGCAATGGCACAAAAGATACGAGCACCTCGGCAAATTTACGACCAGAACCTACAGACCCCGTAATCATGTTTTTATAGGCATCAAATGGAGATGCCCCAACCGCCAGCAAGATCAACGAAACAAAACCTAATGCCAGTAAAAAGGCTATTAATTGAAAAACAAAACCGCCCAATCGAGACTTAAGCATGGGGCTCTCCTTTTTGCGGCCACCCCTTGCCGCCAATCAATTGCCCAAGCTGTTCAATGCTTGTCGTTGTGGCATCAATGGGTTCAGAAACATCACCGCTGAAAAAGACCATCAAACGGTCACTGTACTGCAACACTTCATCAAGGTCTGATGAAATAAAGATGATCGCCGCGCCGTCCTGTTTACAACGATCTTTTAGCTTACTCCAGATATAGATCACCGATTCAATATCCAGACCGCGGGTTGGGTGCTCCAAAAGAATAAGCGAAAGGGGCGATTGCAACAATGCTAATTCTGCACGCTGTTGATTGCCGCCTGAAAGCGACTCAACTGTACTCGTCGGATTACCGCGAATATTGAAGGATTTAATTCTTTCTTCCGCAAGTTTCTGCCCGTAGGCTTTATCAATAAAGACGCCTTTCGGTCCCTCCGCAAGGACAAAGTGGTCGGTCAAACTCAAACCGGGAACCAAGCCTTCTTCCAAGCGTGCTGCCGGGAGAAAGTTCACGCCTTCGTGTTTGAAAGCATGATACGACTTTCCTGTAAGGTCTTGCCCTTTTAAGATAACCCGTCCTCCAACTGGACGAATCAGACCTGCACAAGCGCGAATAAACAGATCCTGTCCGGAGCCTTCAAGCCCGGCAAGACCGATCACTTCACCAGCCCGCAAGTTAAGGCTTACATTTTTAATCTTCAAACGAACATCTTCAAGAGAAATGTCCTTAAGCTCTAACACGGTGCCGCCTGTTTGAATCGGCTGGCGCTCGCCAAGGGTCACCACTTTACCGAACATCATCTCTACTAATTTAGCAGCATCAAAAGGCGGCTGCATTTCGCCAACCAGTTCACCCGCCCGCAACACAACCACTTGATTACAAAGAAATTCCACATCTTCCAATTTATGCGAAACAAAAATAATGGTCATGCCCTGCCCGGCAAGGGTTTTGAGGGTGGCAAATAATTTCTTTTTTTGCGAAGCGCTGATGCCTGTTGTCGGCTCATCGAGAATGAGGACACGTGCTCCCATCCACAAGAGGCGGATAATTTCCAACTGCTGGCGTTCGCCTACAGTCAGGGCATCTACGTAATTATCGGGGTCAAGAGAAAAATCAAATTGTTTGGCAAGTTTCAAAAAATCCTGCCGAACCACGGCTCGGTTGGGAAAAAGCCCGCCGGAGCGTCCAAGCATAAAATTATCAAGAACACGCATGGGGGGGAAATCCAGCGGGTCTTGGTGCAGCATCCCAACGCCTACATGAATCGCATCTGCCGGAGAGTTAATGACAACCGACTTTCCATCGAGGATAATTTCGCCGCCGGGGTCAGCTTGAATAAAACCAGAGAGCACCTTCATAAGGGTGCTTTTTCCAGCGCCATTCTCCCCTAAAATGCCTTGAATGGTTCCAGATTGAATGGATAGGTTTATGCCTTTATTGGCATAGGTCTTTCCAAAGTGTTTGTGAATGTTTCGAAGATCAACGTTCATGGCCGGTGCGTGCCTCCATGATATAGAAAATGCAGGGGCGCGGTGACCGCGCCCCTGCAAAGGGAACAAATGACTATTCGGAAGCGCTCAAGCCTTCCATACCTTGGAGCAACTGCGGCAGATACCAGATCTGCTGGTCAGAGGCAACTTCGCCTTCTGCGAGGTAGGCAGAGCCGTCTTGCAGGTTGATAGGACCAGTCCACAGGTTGAGTCCGCCAGCGAGTTCGGCAATGAAGCCGTCCAACAAAGCAGCATCTTCAGCGGACAGAGCAGCGCCTTTTTCGAAACCAACGGCGGAGGTATCCACATTGTTGATGTCAGCCCAATCGGGAGAAACCCAAAGGAACTGGGATTGCCAGGAACCATCCTGAGCGGAGGAGATCGCCTTCACATATTCTGGTCCCCAGTTGAAGTACGGAACACCCAAGCAGACATCGGGAGCGGCTTCACAAGCAGCAACGTAGTCGTAGGCAACGCCTGAAACATTTTTGCCTTCGCCCTTAAGTTTGGCAGCTTCACCAAGGTTTACAGGGTTATCGATACCAGAGATAACAACATCGTAGCCAGTGGTATAGAAATCGTTGGAAACCTGAACAGGGTCAAGTGTTACACCGGGGATGTTGAACCAGAAACCGATCCAGGTAACTTTGAATTCAAGAGAGGCGGGGTCGTTGCCAGCCATCTCGTGGCAGTATTTTGCACCGAGGTAGGCAGAAGCAGCAAGGCGACGGGTCTCATCGTTGATCAACGGTCCAAGATAACCGATCTTGCCGGTCTCTGAAGCAAGAGCGGCGGCACAACCACCCATCATTTTGCCGTATTCCATACGTCCCATGATGTTGGTGAGGTTTGCCATTTCTTCGTAGGCTTTGCCTTCTGTCCAAACTTGATCGCCAGAAGCCATGATGACATAAACATCAGGATTCGCCTTGGCAAAAGCAGTGGAGGCATCTTTCATGTCATCTGAGTTAAAAATGACGAGCTTAGCGCCTTGTGCAACCAATTCTTCTGCAAGCTGGTCGGGAGTAGTGCCGGGGCGGTCGGCGGGGTTGACCTTGTCCAAATAGAGCATGGTGGCGCCGAGGTTCTCTTCAACATACTTACCAGCTTCGTAGTGAGCCTGGCTCCAACCATTGTCGTTATATGGACCCACAAGCAACATACCAAAAACGAACGGCTCGGCGGCGGCGGGGGCTTCTTCCGCAGCAGCTTCCTCTGTTGTAGCGGCTTCTTCTGCTGCAACAGGGGCTTCTTCTGTGGCAGCCGGTTGCCCACCACAGGCAGCCAGGACAAACATAAGTACCAACGCCATCACGGCGAGGCGGGACAAAATTGTACGCATACTTCTTCTCCTTATTTTTATAAATGTTTAGCAACTTCGAAGCCAAGCGGCGTCGCTCAGTTGTCTAAACAAGTTTACCATCGTGAAGAAAGTTACAACGTATTTTTAAGGTATACACTCAAATTCGCTACGAACTTCGCCAAGTGTTTCTTCTTGCTCTGGGTTGGCGTCTGTCTCTCGCTCAATTCGATCCCATAATTTGCATAATAATGGTCCTACATAGGCTTTTGAAACTTTGTAGGACAACTTGGACAATTCTACCGCTTTTTTCCAATCTTCTGTATGTGCATAGCCTTCAATATAAACAAATCGCTCTACCGGGTCGTTAGGGTAATCACCCAGGCTGAAAGCAATTTCGCCAAGGCGTGTTACTTCCTCCCAGTTTCGGTACTGGCGGGCAAGGTCTGCTTTTTGGAAGTAGTAACACCAACCTTGTACGGGTTCTTCCCCGTAGGCAGTGGGCATCACAGCGCCGCTTGAATTTAAGATTTGTTGTGAAGAAGAAAGAGATGCAGCATCACGCAAGAGAGTATCATCGGGAATTAGTTTGTTGATCGTGTCAATTTCGGGGTCAAGCAGACGCAAGCATTTTGGCGGCGCATAATAAAACACGACTGTTTGCGATGTGTTGCCGAGAAATTTACCTGCGAGAAAATCGTATTCCAGCGGGGTATCTGGCTGCAGGGATAAGGTTTTTCGATTGGTTGGGTAGAAGAGTACATAATTTATTTGGTCGCTGTGGTTATCAGGCGCGTAGATCCAATTTAATGCTGCACCGAGCGAGTTATCGGCATAATAATTCAGTTCTTCATTGATTAAGACGATCGTATTTTCCTGCAAGGCGGGTGCGCGCCAGGTCATTTGCCAGAACATGTTCTTGTGTTCGACCCAATCGCGCCGGAACTCATTCGACCATAAAAATTGACGTCCTGCCGCAAGTGCAAGCATTACGATAAGAATCTGTTTGAATCGAACGGGAAGCAATTCAAGCAAGCCTGCCAGGAGGAAACTTACACCAAACATGAACGACAAGGTGGCGCGGTTGGCTGGGAATCCCAACGAAACGGGAACGCCTGTCAACCAGAATGGTGGACCTGCCAACCCAAGCATGAGAATTCCAATTCCGAGTATCCATTTAATTTCGGCGCGGCTTTCCTGGATGGCGGGTTGATCTTCGACTCTGGTGAAAAATACGACACTACCGGTTAAAAGCAGGACTGCAATATAGACTAATGTTGTACGTGGACCATCTGTAGATAGAACAGGAAATTGGAAAACCTGCGCCCATGCCGCTCCTGTTGTCACCCACAGGCTGGTAAATACATTTTTCAGCAGGTCGAAAACAGAGAACACGGAAGTTGTTGTTTCTTCTTCCAAACCGATCTGGTAGACCTGATTGTTGAATATGAATAGTCGGGATAAAACTGCAAGGATAAAAACTGCCAGGTAGGGCAGGTACAGCTTGAAGGTAGTCTTGAGCCGTATCTTCCATGAGGAGGTTTCCGCCCGGAGCGAGGTAAAAATTACAAAGGGACGTATCAATTCAAGGACGAAGAAATATTCCATCATCCATAAATTGAGGGCGGAAAATATTAATGCGGGGATCGTTTTTCCGCGCAACATGAAGAGATATGAGACAAGAAAGAAAAAGATGACGATGAAAAAATGCGAATAGAGATAGCTTGCCCACTGTTGGTTGAAGCCCGGGTAAATTAAAAATAAAGCGCTGAGCGCGAGCGGGAAATTCGGGCTTTTCGGAAAAAGATGTTTGCCGACGGCGAATAGAACCGCCGCACCAAGCCAGCGCCAAAAGAGTGCAAAAACCTGCCAGTAGATCGGTTGATGCGGGAAGATGTGGGTGGTAACCTGGTAGAGCAGCGCCCACACAGGGCGGTTGGTGGAAAAATAACGCGTCATGGCATCGGCACCAAGTTGGTAGCGAATCCATGACATGGGCAGATCATCCCAATAAAAGCCTAATTGGGGGATGAGCAAACCATATGAAACAATTGCAAGCAAAAGAAGTGAAACGATCGGGTGAATTCTTTTTAGCATTCTTTATGTTTTCGAGGCGTTTGATACGCGGCAGGGTTTACAACCATTGACCGAGTTCTTATAGTTATTTCTCTATTGTGGTCGTAAAAATCTTAACGCGAATTCTGCGAAAAGGCGAATTTCACGAATAACCTTTTAAAATTCAAAAAAATCGTTCATTCGTGAAATTCGCGCTCCAAGCACGTCATAGAAGTTACGACTCGTCAAGTGAACTTGGAAAAACCATGCCCTGCTGTGTACGCCTATGGGACGATCCACGTACCTGTCTCACCTTTAAGTGCCCGACCGATATTTTCGGGGTTGGTGATCAATGCTTTTCCGTTGGGGTTGGCTTCAAGGTACCAGATAATTGCCTGAACTTTGGGCGCCATGGAGCCTTTTGAAAAATGTATACCTTCTGCAAGATACGCTTTGGCTTCGGCAAGGGTAATTGTCTCCAGCCACATCTGGTCTGGCTTACCAAAGTTAAGGGCGACCTTTTCTACTGCTGTCGAAATGACAAACAGGTCTGCACCAACCGCTCTGGCAAGTAAAGAGGATGCGTAGTCTTTATCAACGACAGCGGCTATGCCTTCGTAGTTTCCATCGCCAGGGTCTACGACCGGTATACCGCCGCCACCCACTGTGATGGTGATGATTCCCTTTTCGAGCAGGGTTTGGACGGTCTCCAACTCAACGATCTCTTTTGGCAAGGGAGAAGCGACCACACGCCTCCAGCCGCGCCCTGCATCTTCTACAACCGACCAACCTTGCTCTGCCTGACGGCGTTCTGCGTCTTCCTTGTCCATAAAGCTGCCGATGGGTTTTCCCGGGTTTGAAAAGGCGGGGTCATTTTTATCTACCAGAGTTTGTGTAATGACTGTAACAACTTTTTTCTTGATGCCGCGTTGGTAGAGAATATTCTGTAAGTTCTGCTGAATGGCATAACCAATTGCGCCCTGACTATCTGCGCCGCAGACATCCAACGGGACTTCGTGCATACCCGCTGTTTTTGCTGCAATTTCAGATCGGCGCAGGATGTACCCAACCTGTGGACCGTTGCCGTGCCCAATGGCAACATCCCAACCCTGCTCGATCAGATCGGCAATATGCAAACAGGTTTCTTTTGCCGCCTGATATTGACTTTCGACGGTCACATTTTTGTCATCGATGATCAGAGAGTTACCACCCACGGCAATCACTGCAAGTTTGGTCATTTATAGAGTCTCCTAAATATGGTTGTTCAGTTCTCAGTTTTGTAGTTACGTAGCTATAAAGAATCTCGACTACGTAACTACAAAACTATTCAACTACCAAACTATCTAGCTCATCGTGAGAGCCATGACCGCTTTCTGCGCGTGCAGGCGGTTTTCGGCTTCATCATAGACCACTGAGTGCGGACCATCGATCACGCCATCGGTCACTTCAAGACCACGATCAGCGGGTAGACAGTGCATGTAGATGGAGTCATCTTTGGTCAGATCCATACGGCGTTCGTCTGTGATCCAGCTCTTGTATTTTTCAATGAGAGCCTTGCCTTCTTCTTTGCCGGTGGTGGTAAGCATGGGTCCCCAGCTCTTGGGGTAGACCACATCGGCGTCCTTGAAGGCTTCGTCCATGTTGTCGGTAATATCGAAGCCAGTGCCGTACTTCTTTGCATTGTCTTTTGCCTGTTGTACGATCTCAGGCATGAGTTTGAACTCAGGTGGATGAGCCAGGACTACATCGCAGCCAAAGCGGGTCATTTGAAGGATAAGAGATTGCGGAACAGAAATGGGCTTGGAATAAGAAGCCGCATACGCCCAGGATACAACAACCTTCTTTCTCTTAAGGTCGCGCCCCTTCTTTTCCTGAATGGTCATCAAGTCGGCAAGGCACTGGAAGGGGTGGTACACATCACACTGCATGTTGAGGATCGGCACACGGCTGGCTTTGGCGACATCGTTGATGTAGCCGTTGCCAAATTGCCAGTCGCATTGACGGATGGCGATGCCATCAAAGTAGCGACCAAAGATTTCGCCGATCTCTTTGGCGGTGTCGCCGTGAGAGATCTGGGTGGTTTCGCTGTCGATGAACGCAGCGTGACCGCCCAACTGTGCCATGCCTGATTCGAACGATCCACGGGTGCGGGTGGATGTGAAAAAGAACAACATGGCGAGCGTTTTGTTATCCAGCAACGCATGGGGTTGTCCGAGGGCGCGTTTGCGTTTCAGATCCCACGCCACATCTAACACTGTTTCGACTTCTTCTTTGGAGAAGTCGAGGTCGCCAATAAAATCACGACCACGAAAATTTGTTTGCATTTTTTATCTCCTTGTTTTTTTATGGATGATTTTTTACCAGGCATCTTGCATAAGTAATTTGGATTCCTGAAGTTCTACTTCAGGTAATGTTGCCGAAAGTAGAACTTTCGGAGTCGTTTTAAATTTTTAAAACTTTCGTAATAGGTCAACTTTCTCAAACTTTTTTCAACATCGGTTTGGATGAAGTTAAAAGCCTCTGAAACAGAATCAGGCAAAAAGTCGGCAAGAGGCGCAGGTTTTACAAAGTCTTGTTTACAGCAAATTTACTGCGTGGTTACACGCAAGACTTCACCGCGAACAAAGCGTCCATCATCCCAGAAGAGGCGCGCACCTTCACAATAACTTACTGCGTCGCCCCAAGGAATGAAATCGGTTTCAGGCAGACATGCCACTATGCCCAACTCGACTACGCCGCCATGATTTATAACCAGCGCCGATTGACCAGTTTGAAGGCGTTTCATAATGGCGGCATAGTAATCAAAGAGTTGATAAGCGTATTTAGAGGCGCTGCCATCTTGTTTGACGATCTCGGAATAGTGGTAGTACGGCATGGGCCATGGCGCTTCACGTTCCACGGCGGGTCCATAGGTGTTCAGAAGTTCTTTCTGTTCGTTGACGGCAAACCCCATGGCGACGGCGGTTTCAAATGCGCGTGGCAACATGGATGTGGCAACAAAACTGAACGGACCAGCGCCCTGCCCCACCATTCTTGCCAGAGATATGCCTTCCTGACTCAAATGGTCACCACTTGGGTGGCGAATGGAATGACGGCGCACTTCCAAAATTTTCATGGTGTTTTATTTGATCAGGCTTGGCAGAATGGCGTAGAACTCGGTTGCCTTGACCATATCTTCAAGCGAGACTGAATCTTCATTGGTATGGGCAGTCTCTTCATCACCAGGACCAAAGCCGATGGACGGAATACCCGCCTTGCCTGCCCAGTAGATGCCATTCGTGGAGAAGTTCCACTTGCTGGGTTTTGCATCTGGCAGACCCACCAATTTGCGGGCTTCCTGACCGGCTGTAACCAGGGGGTGGTTTTCTTCATACGCCCATGCCGGGAAGTATTTATCCACGGGGAAGACAAAACCGGTGTAGGAAGGATCGTCGTAGAACAATTCTTCGAGTTTGACGGTATCTTTAAATTCGGCGGGGATCAAGTCTTCGACCTGTTTTTTCACAGCTTCTTTTGTTTCGCCAAAAGTCATGCGACGGTCGATGTAGACGATGGCTTCGTCTGGCACGGCATTGATGGACGGGGTTTTGACGTGCATATCGCTGACAGTGATCTTGCCGTGACCGAGGAATTCATGGTCGCCCAATTTTGGCTCAAGATCGCGGATGCCCGCAATGACCGGCAGCAATTTGTAAATGGCATTATCGCCAAGGTGGTTACTTGCTGCGTGAGCAGATTTCCCCTTGGATGTCACCTTCATTTCGAGGCGACCCTTATGTCCACGGTATACCAGCATTTTGGTCGGTTCACCAATGACCACAAAATCGGGCTTGATGCCGGGGTCTACTTCCACAAAGGTGTTGGGGGCGATGCCGTCACACCATTCTTCCATATTGCCAAAGTAGTAGGCGGTCCAACCATCGAGCAGACCGAGGTCACGCGCAATGGCGAGACCGTAGATCATGCCGGGGGTGGAGCCTTTTTCGTCACATGCGCCACGGGCAAAGAGAACACCATCTTCAACCTTGCCGATGAATGGATCCCATTTCCACGAAGCAGGATCGCCAATGCCAACCGTATCGATATGCGAATCGAAAACGATCACTTTCTCGCCGTTGCCAATGCGCCCGACCGTGTTTCCCATTTTGTCGTAGCGGACTTCATCGAAGCCGAGTTTTATCATTTCTTCCTGAATGCGCTTGCCTACTTCGCCGATCTGAGAATCCATGGATGGGATGGCAACAATTTCACGCATGAATTCGATAATATCTTCACGGGAAGCCTCAACCCGCTTTTGAATTTCTTTGGTTTTATCTGTCATATTGTCTCCTGTTTATGCAAGGCGGAGCCAAGCCGCCACGTTCTTGATTTTTCAGGTTAAACAAAACCTGATTGATAACATTTACCCGTTCCCTACCCGCCTCACAACATGGAAGTGAAAGTACCCGGGAATAAAGTAGCTTAGAGAATAATCCACTATTTTGTTCTCGGCATTAAATAATTGAGCATGGAAATGGAGCAGAACATCGCCGCGTTGAATTTCCAAGGGTTTGGCGACCTCTGCCGAAGCGCCAATAGCGCTGACATTGGCGCGGGAGGAAGTCAACAGATCGCCGCGCTCAAGCAAACAATCCAACACAGAGCCGTGGAAATCTGCGGGCAGGTCTTTTATATGCAATATTTCTTCAGGGAGAATATCTACAAGGTATGCCACCGGTCTGCTTTCAGCACGGATCACACGGCGCACACGAGTTAGGTTGGCATCTTGCGGCACACCCAACAAGGCGGATAATTCCTCATCTGCCACGATCGATTCAACGTTCAGATCGCTGATGGATACTTCAAGCCCCATGCGTTCAGCAATCGTTTCCAGGCTTTCCAATACCTCCAAGCCCGAATCAAGCGCCTGAACCTTGCCTACTACAAATGTACCAGAGCCTTGTCTGCGCCGAATCAGCCCCTGTGTTTCAAAAGAGCGCATCGCTTCGCGCAAAGTGGCGCGGGAAACGCCAAGCTGCTTTGCAAGGTCTGGTTCAGAAGGCAGCCTTTGCCCTGCTGGTGTTTTTTTTATTAACTCAGCAAGGTCTGCCTGCAAACGTTGAAAGGGAAAATTAGCCATGATCTTATCTTTCTTAATCTTCAAGCACAGGAATAAAGTCAAAACGGGTCACATCCACCAGCCCTTTATCTGAAATACGCAATTGCGGAATAACCACCAATGCCATCAAACTTAATTGCATGTTCGGGTTATTTAATTCACTACCGCACATTTTGAAACCTTCAAGCACGGTCGCCGCTTTCTTTGCAACCACATCTGCCCGCTCATTAGACATTAAACCTGCGATCGGGAACTCCACCAGCCCGACCACCTCGCCATCCATCACCACAACCTGCCCGCCGCCGCAATTTGCCAACTCATTCGCTGCGACCGCCATGCTTTCATCATCGTTCCCCACCACGATCATGTGATGGCTGTCATGTGCAACCGTTGAAGCAATGGCGCATTTTCGCGTGAACTCAAAACCGCTGACCAAACCAACCACCACTTTACCGGTCGCTTTGTGGCGCTCCACCAGGGCGATCTTGGCAATATCGCGTTTTATATCCGCTTTGACTTCGCCATCCTCAGCTTTGACTTTCAACTTAAGATGACGGGTCGGCGCTTGATTTTCGATCACCCCGATGACATTCGCCTCAACTTCAGACCCGTTGGCTGCTCTTGTCCGAAGGACAAAATCTGCCGCTGTTAGCTTTTTCTTCAGGTGAACCGAGTTGGTTGCCCATTTGGGGTACTTCACAACTGGCAGCTCAACCTGCCATTCGCCGCCCTTTGCGATCACTTCCCCTTTTGCGACCACCAGGTCGGCTTTGAAATTCATGAGATCGTCCACCAAAACAACATCAGCCCACCTGCCGGGAGCGATCATCCCCATCTCTTTGGTCAAGCCGAAATGCTCGGCAGTATTGATCGTCATCATCTGGATCGCCGTCATCGGGTTCAAGCCTTCATGAATAGCGTGGCGAAGGACCCGGTCCATATGCCCCTCTTCGGTCAGAGTTGCAGCGTGCGAGTCATCGGTGCAAAGGATAAAGCGGCGTGAATCCAACTTCTTTTCGGTGATGGCTTTTACCTGCGCAGCAACATCGAACCAGGCAGAGCCATAACGCAGCATCGCCTTCATCCCCTGACGAACACGCGCAATCGCATCTTCCATGCGGGTACCTTCGTGGTCATCTTCTGCGCCGCCTGCCACATACCCGTGGAAGGACAACCCAAGGTCTGGAGAAGCGTAATGTCCGCCGATGGTTTTGCCCGCCGCATGAGTGGCAGACATTTCATCAAGCATCTTTTTATCGCTCATGAACACGCCCGGGAAGTTCATCATCTCGCCCAGTCCAATAATGCCATCCCATGTCATCGCTTCGGTGACTTCTTTTGGACCGATGGAGGCGCCGGGGGTTTCAAGCCCGGGCGCGGAAGGGACGCACGAAGGCATTTGCACCCAAACGTGAATCGGCTGTTTCTGGGCTTCATCCACCATCAACTTGACGCCTTTGAGACCAAATACATTGGCGATCTCATGCGGGTCAATGAACATACCGGTTGTGCCGCGCACAGCCACCGCACGGACAAACTCCGTCACTGTAACCATGCCCGATTCAACATGCATGTGCGCATCGAGCAACCCCGGCACAAGGTATTTGCCATTGGCATCTATCACTTTGGTCTTTCCACCAATCGTGTGGCTGGCATCCCGCCCGACAAAAGCGATGTACCCCTGTACTACAGCAATATCCGTATTCGGAATGATCTCGCCGGACTGCACACTGACCCATTTCCCATTCTTGATCACAAGGTCTGCATGAGCACGCCCCATGGCAACATCAATGAGAGCGGCTGTCAATTTTGTGGAAGAAGTCATAAATTCTCCTTAATGAGCGCAAGCGATTACTTTCCTCAAGGCGTACAGGGTCTTACTAAACAAAACATACTGATATGTTTTACATACCGGCTAAAATTAATTTGAACAAGTAAAAGATCAGATAACCAAGAACCGGCGCCGCCAACACCCAGGAAAAAACCGTATCATCCTGCGCTACAGCATATGAGCCGAGCGCCGGAAACAAGGGCATGAGACGCATGAAGATGCCGCCCCAGTCAGCCCATGAACCGGAAACAAAGGTAGCAGGAATGGAAAACAATGCCCCAAAGAACATCATGGAAGGGTCTTTGCGGACAAGCGCAAGCAAGATCAGCATCATTGCTATCCCTGTCACTGCAACGCCTGATATTCCATAAGCCAATGTGTAGATCATATTTGTTACAACACTCATCTCTAAATCTCTCCTTTAACCATTAAGCAGACGTTTTGCTGCTTTATTATGTTTTTCGATCAACTTGCCTTTATCGACTGTGGCAAGCTGCCCTTCTTTCACGATAAACCTGCCGCCCACCACGGTATAGTCCACATTGACGGATTGCCCAAAAACCACCGCCGAAACGGGGTCGTGCATTCCGGTGAATTCAAGGCGGTTCAAATTAACGGCGAAAAAGTCTGCGCATTTTCCGGGTTCGAGCGAGCCGATATCTGTACGCCCCAAAACCGCCGCGCCCCCACGAGTGCCAAGATGCAGGGCTTCTCTTGCTGTCATCAATTTTCGGTTGCCCCCACCCTGCCCTCCCCCAGAGGGAGAAGGAGAAGCGGAAAATCCCGTCATGCCTTCTTTGACACGAGAAACCAACATGGCGTTGCGCACTTCCGCCAGCAAATGTGAGCCGTCGTTGGAGGCAGAGCCATCCACGCCCAAGCCGACGTTCACGCCCGCCTTGCGATATTCCTTGACTGGCGCAATACCGGAGGCAAGGCGCATATTTGAAGTGGGACAATGCGCTACGCCGCAATCGTGTTTGGCAAAAACGCTGATCTCTTCATCATTGACCCAGACCGCGTGAGCAAACCAAACATCGTTGCCGACCCAGTCCACTTCTTGCATGTATCCAACCGGACGATGACCGAACATCTGCATACAGAATTGTTCTTCATCTTCGGTTTCGGCTAAATGCGTGTGGAGATGTACGCCGTATTGCCGCGCCAACTTTGCAGACTGTTTCATCAAATCGGATGTGACGCTGAAAGGTGAACATGGCGCGAGCACAACTTGCGTCATCGCGCCCGGGTTGGCGTTGTGATATTTTTCAATCAGGCGCTGAGAATCTTTGAGGATGTTCTCTTCGGTATCCACCACGCTATCGGGCGGAAGCCCGCCTTTGGATTCGCCGAGGCTCATGGAGCCGCGAGAAGCTTGCAGCCTGACCCCAACTTCGAGAGCGGCATCAATTTCATCGTCCAGTTTTGAGCCGTTGGGAAAGAGGTAGAGATGGTCTGAGGCGATGGTACAGCCCGAGAGGGCGAGTTCCGAAAGTGCCGTTTGAGTCGAGGTGAAGATGTCATCTGGCTGTAATTTCGCCCAGATCGGGTAAAGCGTTTTGAGCCAGTTGAAGAGATTGGCATCTTGTGCGGCAGGGACGGCACGCGTGAGGGTTTGGTAGAAGTGGTGGTGCGTGTTGACCAGACCCGGCAGGATGACATGCCCTTTGAGATCAAGCACTTCATCGGCAGTTTGGGGTAATTGCGAAGTGTGCCCCACCTGTTCAATGAAGCCATCTCGAATGAAAAGACCACCTTCGGGAATTTCCGTTTGGCGGTCGTCCATGGTTACGATATACGCGTTTTTGATGAGAAGGGTTGGCATTGGATAGTCAGTTCGTTTGGTAGTTGGATGGTTAATTAGTTGACCAGACCACATTTGTCTGACAAATCAGAGTTTAGCAAAAAAGGACGCTAATGTCAATTCGTTTTTTAGAAAGTTCATGGATTTTGCAATGTCGGGAAAATCTGAACATAAGGCGAATGACACGAATTTCTTACTGGTATCACACAGGAGTGCTCCCGCTGTAGTCTTCGACTACGAAGCGTGAAGAGCATCCTGTTCTCTTCTCATCACAACCACCATCCTGAGCGAAGGGTGTTTTAGGCAGGTGGAAGATGTTGAAACATCAGGACTTACGCAAAACTGGCGCAAATTGACCCCCGACCACAGACGGGCGACCGCATTTTGTGGTCTGCGGTCAGTCGTCTGCGGTCAAAAGAGGAGAATATCTTGATTTTGCGTAAGTCCTAAACATGTAAATTATGGTCAAAAGTATTCACCTTGGGATACGGTCTTCCGCCTGCATGGGAAGAAACGGTCTTTAAATCGTTGGGTGGGCTGGGGTTGGGGTTGCCCATGCGCAACTACCTTGGCTATGTAGGCGGAAAACCAGTTGCAACATCCTGCCTCTTTCTCGGTGGAGGGGCGGCAGGAATTTACAGCGTTTCTACCCTGCCCGAAGTACGCGGAAAAGGTATCGGTGCGGCTATGACAGTTCGCCCGTTACTCGACGCACGCGAGAGGGGCTACCGCATCGGAACTTTGCAATCATCAGACATGGGCTTCAACATCTATCAAAAACTCGGCTTCCGGCATCTATGTCAGATCGAGTATTTTCAGAAGAACATTCAATAAAAGGGCGACCGTAAAGGTCGCCCCTACGAAAATTTCTTTTTCATGGACGCATAACGAGAGACGAGATGGACCCACCAGGGGGATAATCTCGTCCGCACTTTTGCCTGCCTTATCACCTTTCGCATCTCATCTGGACCTGTGAATGGGTCGAGCAACAGAACCGATCTCCCCGCCTCGAACGCTCCGTGCGCATCAGAACCAACTGTGCCGGGGATATTATGTTTTTCGGCAAACGCCTTCGCTCTCACATTGAAACGCGAGTCCATGCAGCGCGAGTTGAACACTTCAATGGCATCTACGAGCGGGGCGATCTCCAATAAATCCGCTTCGAGCCAGCCCCCTTTGCGATGTGTATCATACGGGTGACTTACACTGATGAACGCGCCCTGTTCACGCAGAATCCGAATCGTTTCGTGCGGGGTCAACCCGGCGGGAATTTCCTCCTGTACGAACGCCGCGAGAATCTCTCCCCGCGTAGTCATAATCTCCTCTCCGACGATGACCAGTTCCGGGTCCAGTTTTTGAGCCGCAACCGCCCCCACCGTGGAATTATGGTCGGTGATGACAATCCGGTCGATTCCCTTCCTCCGCGCCACCCGAATCAGATCTTCGGGGCGGGTAAGGGAATCTTTTGAAGCATTTGTATGGCAATGAAATTCGAGGGTGAATTTTTTATCGTTCATGTTTCAACACCGCAATTGCCTTTCCGCGAATATAAAAATCCTTGCGGAAGGTAAGGTGGTCGTTTGCCGGGTTGCGTGATTGAGCCTTAAGAATATATTTTCCATCAGAAAAGTAATATCGTTTTAGGGTCGCCTCGCGTCCATCATTTTCAATTTCTGCTGCAACAATATCCCCACTCTCTGCGCTGTCTTGTTTGACCATTAGAACATAATCTCCATCTTCAATGCGAACCGGCATGGCGTTATTCATGCTGTCGCCGTTCACTCTCAAAATAAAATACCTTTTATTCTGTCCCACATTGATTTCATTGCTCCCGATCAAGCTGTGAAAATTGTAAAAAGAGCCATTGATCTCAACGCCATTGATCATCGCCTCCTCGCCTGAATTATCCACTATTCCAATAGGTGAGCCGGCAGGAATACTGCCAAGCACAGGAAAGGAGCGTAATAGCGCAGTTGGATATCTTGGCGAACTATTGGAAGGCGGCTGAGAGGGCGGGCTTTGAAACGGAGTTTCGTTAAACTCCATACCGGGGTTTGGGCGCGTACCTGTCCACCCCGGGGGAGGGGGTGGAAATCCTGTTCTGCTGGCGCTGCGAATGGCATTATTCATTACAAAGGCAATTTGTGTGCAACCATCAGCAAAGACTTCTTCAAAAGCCGAATCCCGTGCAAGGTCATTTACGATCTGGAAACCTTTCTCCCAATTAACCAAAGCGGCGTCAAAGTGGGTTTGAGATTGCCAATGGATACAGCCTGATATCCAACAAGTTACTGCCTTATGAATGGTCTGATGCACAAAATTACCGCTGGTCTTGTCCAAGAGTGAACCAGCTTCATGTCTGTCACCCATCAAATAGGCAGCAACCGCACACTCCAGGTTAATCTCAGATTGTTCATAGAGAAAGCCATCTCCGCCGAAATCGTTACGCATATCATAAATACCGTCGCCAAGTTTCTTAAGCTGCCCAAGTAAATTCCATGCCTCATTGCTCGAACTGTTGTCAATTGCATTTCGCATACGTCCCACAAGAATTCTTGTGGATTCTCTAAGGTAATATTTATCTGGCTTTATGGCACGAACCCATTGCAGCCATTCGCGATAGGCATACTCAACCCAGGCATCACAGTTCTCTTTGGTGAAATTTGTGTTCATGCTTTTGCTCCCTTGCCCTTATTAATTCCATCTCTTCGATCTTCGTGCGCCGTCCCCATAGATTCCAAAATTTGGGCAGTACGAGCCAAAACGATGTTCCAAAGGTTCTTTGCCGTTTTTGCCTTATCGTTCCCGTTGCCAGAATCCGTTTCTTGCAGGGCTTGCGCAATACTGCGTAGTAATACTGTCTGCGATTCGGCGCGTCCCCGTTCACGGCTTGAAACCTTTTCTGCTTCGCCCTGCGCTTTTAGCAGTCGTTCCGTTCCCGATTGCTTTGCCAGCCAGACCTTTAAGCGCTGGTCTTCAATATCTTTTTGTGCCGGGGAAACATTGCCTATATTGATCCAGAGCAGTTTCGCCCCTGCTGATTTGATCTTTTCCATGTATTTTGGGTCATCGAATTTTTTATGAAGCTGGTAAATCGGGTGGTCCTCCTTTGCAGACGGAGTTAGCAATTGATCCAATTCATGCGAAGCAATGTGTTCTGAGATAATGCCGCGAATTGCCCCCTTGACCGCCTCAGACCATTCGCCAATTTTCCCGTCTGCGCCGGCGTTCCGGTTGTAAACAAGGTTGTAGACTGCCTTTTTTGAAAACGGGTAAGGGTTTTGCATGGTTCGTAAACTGACATCCTGTCTGGGCGAGATGATACAGAAACGGTACTCCACACCTGAGATTTTCATATCAATTCCATCGCGGGTAGCAACATTAAATTCATCAATGTGCCCCGGGTAATCTCCCAGTTTGATTACACTTTTGATTAATTCGCCGCGATTAATTTTCAACTCCCCGCTGCCCAAAATGCGCGAAGGTGCTTTGAGAGTCTCTAGCACTACTACATTCCCCGGTTTGATGTTTAATATACCGGGTCCGCCAATCCGATCCACAATATTAATTTCGCCATGGGCTATATCTTTTTGCCCATCCATGATTCGTAAGGAGGGAAGCCCCATGCTAAACATTGCGCTAATTAAGTGATTCAATACTTTCCGAAAATCGTTCAACTCATAAATATCTTGTACATACAAGACTCCATTGATCATGACCCCACCAAAGACGACCAAAGGCAAAATAATATATATGGCGAAGGCAGGTGTTGCCCCTTCCAGTATCCATCCGATGCCTGCACTACAAAGCAATCCGGCAAAAAGGAACACGAAACGAAGTACAGGATTTTTTTCAGAAAAAAATCCCTCAACAAATGCTGTAACCACTTTTTTTATAGGTTTCATTTTATTGTTTTACTCTTGTGTTACATGCGGAACTTTTCCGTTTTTTGTGTGATCATCCTCGTCCTGCCCAGGGAAGAGGTCTTTCCGATCCACCAACAACCATCGATGCAAGCTATCCAACATATCCACCACCTCTCGCGGGGTGATTTCATTTTCAGGTCCGGAGTTTACCGCAGCCTGTTCCAAAGCTTGAAAAACGCGTAGCGCTAACGCTTCATCTGTGTGAGAACTTTGGAAGATGCTTGACAGCAGGTGCGTCATTTCCTGCTGAATTTGCGCCCGATTGTGATTTTTGATGCGGACTGTCTCGAGTTCGTGTTGGGCATCAATAAATTCAATTTCCTTTTCCCAGCGTGCTTTCCAATTTGCCACAAGCCTTTTTTTAATATCTTCGCTGGATGGCTGAAGGTTGCTGAATGAAGCGGCTTTAATAACCACACCGACACTTCGCAAAGAGTTTAAGTTTGGATGATTCAGCCGAACGACCGGGTGTTTAATGATCTCTTCCGCATTAAAAATTTCATCTCTATGAAATGGCACGTGGTCTTGATTCTCAATGAACTGAAAGAGTATCTCGCCTTTCAACTTCATCTTGCGCGAGAAAACCTCCTTTAATTTATTGAGAGCATCAACAGAACGCTTCGCGCCATCCGTCCGCCCTACCGCCAAGCCGGCATATAAATCGTCATAAGGCACAGTGAGAAGTTCGCCTCGAAAAAGTTCCTTGGCAGCATCCAACGGCGCTTCATGCCAGTCCATAGAGTTGCCAGTTGTAAGTGAATATATATTTGAAACTGCTGCGTTAAACACCCGTTCTTTATAAAACTTATATGGTGTATTGGGCGCAGAAGATGAGATTTCTGGGTCTGAAAATTGTCCTTCTCTACCTTCAATATACGCCTCCAGAACAGGGATATCGTGAGGGTCAAGTTCGTAGTATCCACAAATTACGAACTCGCCGTCTGGTCGGCTTTCATCCACTTCCAGCCATCGCAACTTTACCCCACCTGCATCGCTCAACCATCCAAAATAGATAGTTTCGGGGTCGGCGCTCAAACTGAATGTAACTGATAAATTAGCGCTGACTTGAATTCCGTTACGCATATAGGCAGTAATTTTTTCACTGCGAGATTGGGTGCGCAGATCAAGTACACTGGCAATCTTTTGTCCCTTTTTAATAAAGGTCAAACCAGGTCCAACCGTATCAACAAAAGGGTCTTTTACCTTCTTGCTTTTCCATTTTTTAGTGGTCTCTTGATACCATCTCTCCCACTTCGTTATTTCTTCTTCCATTTCATCTTCTGCACTATCATTAATATCCCAAACATCAGCATCATTTTGCTGCGCCAAAGCGACCGCACTGCTTAAATCGGTAAGAATCACCCCTCCGCTCGCATCATCCGCCTCTCCATGGCTTTCAATCTTGCTACCTTCCTTTACAAAAATAGCCAATCTTTTCGTCCCCGTAATAAAAGAATAAAAACTCTTCGCCGCTTTATGCCTATCTTCAAACCGTGAAACAGGCAGCGCAAATTGCGCAACCATAAAAACTGAAACGGCGTATGAGAACAATATTATTACGCCGAGGAATAACAGGGAAGCCGCGTCATATAGCGAAAAATAAAACCAGCCATGAAAGTTCTCTGTACTTAAAAGCCCCGCACGAACATCATGAATAATCGCCCCTCCCCTTGCTACAAATCCATTAATAAGAACAGCAATACTAAACACCCCTGAGCCGATCTTTTTCCAAAACAAGGCGAAAATAACAAGGTAACTGAAACCCCAATAGCCCCAATACCATTTTGGTTTTGGGGGCTTTTTCTTCTTCATGGTAACCCGCTCTCCCTCAGACCGGTTAGTCCATTAATAATATCTTTGACATATTTGGCTGAGTCTGTCCGAACTCCTGCAAACGCTGTGCGGATAAAGTAAGTTAATTCACTATCTTTTAACAGTTCCTCATGCAATGGAATATTTAAAGAAGTAGAAGGCTGTGAGACACTTACAAAAAAATTATCCAACACCCTGCGAATGTGGTCTTCAGAGGTAGAAGATAGCCGCTGGTAAAAATCGGGCCAGGTATGATAAAGCAGGGAAAGCGCCATAACTGTCTCAGTAGGCACGCCAGACGAGGCGTATTTACCCCGGTAAAATTCTGCAAATTTGCCAGCGCTTTTGATCAAACGCCTAGGAACAAGAATTTTTGGAATCTGTGGAATTTTCTCGATCACAATCATGTATTGTTCCATGCCAACGGCATTTCGCAGCAACGCATTGATCAATTTCCTGTCAGTGACAGGCGAGAGCGACAAATGATATTGTTCCGGAATGATCTTGTCGAGATAGCTATATCCATCCACTCCCGCACCCTGATATTTTTTATTGATATACCCTGCTACTACGTCTGAATCTATGGCAAATAACCATGTACAGTCAGGAGCATTGAAGAAGACCTTGACGGACTCAAGCAACCGCACCACATTCTCCGGCGAACAACGGTCAAGGTTATCAACACAGATCAATATCTTTTTACCATTTTGATTCTGAACGGCGGTTTTTATAAGTTTTTCAAAAGCATTCTCGATTTCAGCAATTTCATCTACTTGGCGTTCCCACTTTTCCAAAATGGCTTCATATACTAATTGATCATCTTTAGAAGACAGCTTATCGTATATAGCCCCAATTTGGCTTGGTCCGACACCCAATGGACTCAATAACCCATCAGCAATTGCAATGCCAGTTGTTGCAATTGCCCGCCGGAGGATGGGTTTCCAAACACCTGGAAGATTGTCGCTTCCAGTCAACTTCTTTAATTGAACAATAATAGGAACAAGCAATCCATCGCTCAACTCGTATTTCCAGGCATCAATATCCAAAATATAAAAAAAGTGTCCGTTCACACCCCCATTTTGGTGGATCAACATATTTTTAAGACTTGTCTTTCCAGTACCCCACCCGCCATAAATGCCCATAACCCGTGGACAATCGGCATCACCAAGACGCTTTAAAATCCGTCCCGCAAAAGGACGGCGATCAAGAATATCTCTACTCTCTATTTCTTCGGCGGAAATTCCGATTGGCTCATGAATGTTATGTTTCCCTGGATAAACGCGAATGTGATCTGCCATTAAACCTCCCATAACTACTTCAAAAGTTATTATACTGCTACAATGTTAATTGTCAAGAAAGTACACTATAATATTATGTTTTACGTGCCTCAAACATCATAAATGAAATTTTGTTTAGTAAAATATCTAAGTGCAATTCATCCCACCCAGCCTGTTTTTGCTTTAGAATCCAACTCAAATGACATTCCTTAGACAACTCTTCGGTGGAATTGGCTCCTTCCTCCAGACCCCGCATGGCGTGATTCTGACAACGAACGCCGTATTTCATGGCGTTCTTTGGTGGTTGGGGGTTGACTATAAAAACCCCTTCATACTAGGTGCGGCTGTTCTGATTTTGGTCGTGGATTTTTACGCCGCAGGGCTGATCGCGGACAAACTGGTCTATTTCTACTCGCAATTTGTTTTGCCAGTTCAAACGCCGCAAGACCGGCAGGAAATCTTCTCACGCGTCAACGGATTCACCGGCAGCCGCGGACCGATCCTCTTCGTAAAAAATGGACGGGTGATCAAGCACGAAGGCGAAACAGATAAAAAAGGACCCGGGGTGATCGTTCTAGATACCGCCAGCGCAGTAGTCATGCAAACCTCCACCCAAATCGTGGGTCCTGCCGGACCAGGAATCCGCTTTACCAAACCCCCTGAAAAAATAACCCGAGGCGAAGGCGTAGACTTGCGGGCACAGTGGCAGTTCATCGGTCCACTTGTGAGCGAGCAGCCTTTTCTAAACCCCGCCCCTTCATCTGACCCAAAAAAATATCATGAACTGCGCCGCCATCAAACCGCAGGACATACCCGCGATGGTTTTGAGATCGCCCCCACCATCAGCATAAAATTCCGTATTAAGCGCCCGATACATACCGATGTTCCCTCAGAAAGCGGCGTGATATCTCAATACGGGTACGATGCCGCCTCTGTCCTCAACGCAGTTTCACGAGAAGTGATCGAACTCGGCACTTCCGAAAATAAGCGCAACCGCATGGAATGGCATCGCCTGCCCGCACACTTGGTTGTGAACTTATGGCGCGAGTATGTGCGCAAGTTCAAACTTGAAGACCTGTTCACAGCAGAAGGCGCCAGCGGACTTCAAGTGATCGAAGGCATCATTAAACAGCGGCTCACCAAACCAGAAGTGAGCGGCATGACCGATAACGGAACCCTCACCAACGCAGCCGAAGACAGCCTTGAGTTTCGCCAATTGGAAGAACTTGGGCTGGAGATCATGGATGTGCGCATCCACAATATTGTATTTGACCCCGCCATTGAAGAACAGATCATCAAGAACTGGAACGCCGAATGGACAAAGATCGCAAAGCGCGAAGAAGACCAGTTGAATGAACGCGAAACTCTGATCGAAACCGCCGCGCATAACGACGCCCTAAAAACCTTTGCGCGTATTGCCTCTCAAAAATTCACCGACGCCACCATCCCTACCCAGGATATTTTCACAACCATACAAAACCTTATTGAACCCATCCGCGAAAAAATATTACTAGACGGGCGCGCCAGCAAACAAATGGATGATGAGATTAAAAAACTGGACGATATTGGAAAGTGGCTGCTGGTAAACAAACAAGATACGCTCCAAAACCGAAAGGAGGGCAAATGAACCTCCCCGGCATTGATAACAAAAAACTCTTCAGCCTGACCGAAGAAGGCGTTGAATACCGCAGCAGTAAACGCAGCCTTGTTTTTGGTTTTATCTGGGCAATTCTTAGCGGCATCACCATGGTGATGTTCGTTTTCCTCGTATCGAACAATACCCAACGCGGCGTCATCGTAGTAATGGGGCTCCTCAAATATATTCCGCTTATTATGGTAGTCATTGCCATCGCCCGCAGCAAGTCTGCCAGTTATCTGGCAGATATCTTTGAACTTGAAGACGAAAGCGTAGCCGATAGCTTCATTGAAGAAGTGGCTTTCGGCTCAGGGTTCAATGAGCAGATCACAATCAACGAAGGCAAGATTTCAGCAGAGGACGAACACTCTCCCATCATCCTCATTGGCGGACCCGGCTACATACAAGTTAATCTTGATAGCGTAGCCCTGTTGGAAAAAGTAGACGGCACACCAGAGATCATCCACACGCGCGGCAAACCGTGGCATCTTGGGAGTTTTGAACGCATTCGTGAGATCGGGAAATCTGACGAAATCGGCAAACGCGAATACGCCATCATCAACCTGCGAGACCAATTCGTACGCGGACTCACCGTCCGCTCACGCACCAAAGACGGCATTCCGCTCGAAGCGCAGGATATCAAAATCCGCTTTAGCATTCTGCGTAAACCGAAGGAAGAAGCGCCGGAGCACGACCCCTTCCACTTTCAGGAAAGCGCCGTACAGTCTCTCGTTTACGACCAGGTCATCATCAGCCCGCCACCCACAAAAGCCACCGGGGTATCCTTCCCATGGGACACCACAGTGATCCCCTTGATCACCACCGAGATCGAAGAACTGATCAAATCACGCAACCTGAGTGAGATCCTTTCAAGCATCAGCGACAAGGAAACCGATGTAATCAACGAAAACGAACTTACCAACACGCAAATGCGCTTTGAAATGACCGGCGAACAGACCACCATCAACAGAACATTCTCTGCCAACACTCCAAAATTTGAAACACGGGCAAAGATCACCGAACGTTTCTACAAACAATCATTTCAAGATAAAGCTGCACAAATGGGCATATCCATTCACTGGATCGATATCGGCACATGGAAACTTCCAAACGAGATCATTGTAGATGAATTGAAAAACGCATGGAAACTGATGCGCGAAAACGCCGCGCGCCGCTCAAAAGTGAACCGCGCTGGTAAACAGCTTGAAATGCAGGAATTCATCGACATCGTCAACGACGTCATCATCAGCAATTACAGCAAATCCGGCGGATACCGCAGCAAACTCTCCAATAAAGATTACCTCACATTGATGAAAATCGTGGATGAAAACCCCGATATCGCGAGCAGCTCCATCCTGCGCGAAGAAGACTCAAACCTAAAACGCAACGCCGCTTCGGTCGCACTGGAAATACTAAAAGCCTTCCGTAACGAAATGATCGCAGCCTATGATCTTATTAAAAAAGAAACCCGCTCACCCATAGAAAAAAGCACAGACCTCGACCGCATCGACAAAGCCCTGCACGATATCAACGACCACGTATTTCACTACATCAAGAGACCCAAATGAAGCATCCAAATTTTCAACTCTCCACCGAAATCACCCGCGCACTCCACATGGGCGCCCCCATCGTCGCCCTCGAATCAACCGTCATCACACATGGGTTGCCGCACCCGCAAAATCTTGAACTGGCGCGGGATATGGAAAAGCAAGTCCGCGCCATGGATGCCATTCCCGCCACAGTAGCCCTGCTTGACGGAAAAGTGCGCCTCGGTCTCTCAGACGAGGAACTGATCCGGCTTTCTGAAAGCGAATCGCCGCTGAAAGTGAGTCACCGCGACTTCGCCACCGCAATCGTCAAAAAAGCGGATGGCGGCACCACCGTCGCTGGAACCATGCTCGCCTCCTTTCTCTCGGGCATCAAAGTTTTTGCAACCGGCGGCATTGGCGGCATCCACAAAGAATCGGCATTCGATATTTCCACCGACTTGAAAGCCCTTGCCGAAACCCCCATGGTTGTGGTCTGCGCAGGCGCAAAAGCCATACTAGACCTGCCCGCCACGCTCGAATACATGGAAACCATGGGCATCCCCGTCATTGGCTACCAAACAGACGAGTTCCCCGCCTTTTATTCCCGTGAAAGCGGACTGAACGTGAGCGCCCGCCTCGACACCCCGAAAGAGATCTCCGAATTTGCCAAACATCACTGGAATCTCGGTCTGCGCAGCGCAGTTCTCGTGACGAATCCGGTTCCAGAAACTGATTCAATCCCAATGTCCGAAATGGAGCCGATGATCGCCAAAGCCTCGGCTGAAGCCATCGAAAAAGGCATCCATGGGCAGGCGCTGACTCCCTTCCTCCTCAGCCGCATCAGTGAATTGACAAAGGGGAAGTCTCTCAAGGCAAACCTTGCTTTGCTGCTCAACAATGCGCGGCTGGCAGGTGAAATTGCCAACGAGCTATATGTGCGCAAAAAAGAATGGGCTTTATAAATAAAAAGAGGACGGCTCGTATAAAAGCCGTCCTCTTTTTATTTTGAAAAGCTACGGCATGTTTAGCTTTACATCAATCGTTTGAAGGATGGAATCCAGCACGTCAAAATTAAGCGAACCTCCCATTTGATACCCCAGCGCAGAAACATTATTCTCATGTTGTTGCAGCACAAAACAGATATCTGTCATCACATGGTCGATCTCCTGGGTGGAGCACCGAACCTCAAATAAATCTTCTGGTGAAGAAGGTCGAAAAGTCACCTGGTCGGTCTCATTCCAACCCGATGCAAATATATAAGCCCTGTATTCTTCGTATCCTGCAATGGCAGATGCCGCATCTGCATAGATTATTAATTGATGTTCCAGCGCCGGAGACTCGGACTCGTTCCCATATGCAAAAGCGACATTGTAAAGTGTGCCGCCCCAATCTTCCGAAGCAGATTCTTTGAAGATGACCCAATCTTGTGGAATATCATCTGTATCCACCATGCGCGCGCGCATTTCTGCGGGTACATTTGCAGAACAACCCGCCAGCAACACCCCCAACAAAAATAACACAAGAACTTTGTAGATGCTTTGCATTATTCGTGACCTTTTTCCAACAATTCCAATACAAGGTTTTCAGGAACCTGCACGGCAACCAGCTCGCCTTTAACCGTGATCACACCATTCACCTGAATCCACTCTTCCACCACAACTTTACGCCCTTTGATTTCTTTCACCTTTCCGCGAACTTCGAGGATGGGTCCCATGGGAGTTGGTTTCAAATAGTCCACATGCAGAGAGGCGGTGAGGTAGCGCAGCGGCGGGTGTGTATCCATTTCGCGGTTTTCAGCGCGGTAGCCAGCCGCGGCAGCCGTCCCCGTGCCGTGGCAATCTATCAACGAGGCGAGCAGCCCGCCGTACACATACCCTGGAATAGCGGTGTGATACGGCTCGGGTTGAAAATGCGCAACAGATTCTTCGCCATCCCAATAACTTTTGATCTGGTGTCCCAGTTCATTCACCCTTCCGCACCCATAACAATGAGCAAGGTATTCAGGGTAATAATCTTGAAAAGCAAGTTTTGTCATAGAATTCCCTTTTTGTTTTATTTTTGTTACCGCACATCACGTCAATTTATACGGCAGAGAATTTTTATTCACCACTGCCTTATGGTGTTGGCGTGGGTGTTTCCGTATCTAAAAATTCCGGGGTGCTGGTGCTTGTGGGTTGCAGCGCCTCCAGTAAGGTGAAGCGACCTACAACCTTCCACTCGGTTCCCATGAAAATTTGCACTTCGTAATTCCCCGGCTGCCAACCTTCCAACGGGTCTGTGCAGGAGGTATACCCGCCAATGCCGCCGGTTCCCCATTCATCACGCCAGGGTTCGGTTTCGTAACAGACCAACTCGCGGTTGCGATACCAGAGCGCGGTCCACTGCACGCCGGGCAGGGTATTGTTGTAATCAAAACCGGCGTACATGGTGGTAATGGGGAGTTCAAACACCGTACGCGGATCAATCGGATTCACGCCATCAAACTCGGTGGAAAATTGCAAAGCTGTAAAAATGGATTCCGGGTTCGGGGTGGGCAGTGCAGAAAAAAGCGCCTCAATGGCAACCGGTAGGAAGGGTGTAGGCGTAAGGGTGGGCGTTTCTGAAACCAGCGGTGTGATGGTCAGCGTGGGTGTAAGGGTGATAGTTGGCGTGAGCGTGATAGTTGGTGTGGAGGTAATGGTTGGGGTAAGTGAAGGTGTTGGCGAGGGCGGAAAAACACGGTAGATGGTTTGAGCGCCCCCGGAAGGAAACCAAAAAGCAAGCCCGATCAAAAGTAAAGCAAAAGCAACCAGCCGCCAGGCGGCGTTGTTGTAACGTCGGCGTAAGCTGTAAAAAGAAATGCGCCGCGCAGATTGCATATTGTGAACCGCCCCACGGAAAGCGAAAAATGCCCCCAGCACAGAAAATAAAGCCAAAACGATGACACCAGTACGAATATCCATACCGAGATTATACTCACTGAAAGCATCCCTTACATAAAACAAAAGTCCCTTTTCTCTACGGCACATTCCAAACGTTAAACGGCTTTTTTCTTTAGCCCCTGTTAGCCCCGTTACAATTTTGAAGATGTGTGTTAAAACAAGCATATGACCAACGAACTCGTTCTCCTCAAACTGGGCGGATCGCTCATCACCGACAAAGATAAACCCTACACCCCAAGATTGGATACATTAAAAGAACTTGCCAAAGAGATAAAAGCGGCTCTGGACTTAAACCCGGGCTTGTCTCTGATCCTCGGGCATGGTTCTGGCTCCTTTGGTCATGTTGCCGCGAAAAAACATGGCACCCGCGATGGCGTGCAAACCAAAGAACAGTGGATGGGCTTCGCAGAAGTCCGCTTGCAGGCGGCGGAGTTGAACCGCCATGTGACCACAGCGCTTTTTGAAGCAGGCATCCCCGCCATGCCATTCCCGCCGTCGGCTTCGATGGTTTCGGATAAACGCAAGGTGGTATTTCATAACATAGAAACCATCCGCCGCGCATTGGGTGCAGGATTGCTGCCAGTGGTACAAGGCGATGTGGCATTTGATGAGACGCTGGGCGGTACGATCCTCTCAACCGAGGATGTGTTCACCTTCCTCATCGAACAGTTCCCTGCCAAACGAATTTTGCTGGCAGGGCTGGAAGCGGGAGTGTGGGAAGATTTTCCGGCGAGGACAAGGCTTGTAAAACAGATTCAAGCCGCTGACTACGAAGCGAAGCGGGGCAGCATCCAAGGTTCGGCGAGTACCGATGTCACTGGCGGGATGAAAGCCAAAGTGGAGGAAATGCTTGCCCTCATCCAAAAAAATGATGGGTTGACTGCACAAATTTTCGCAGCCGAAGAAACAGGTTTGCTTACCCGTGCCTTGCAAGGCGAGAATGTAGGCACTCTTTTGACGGCATAGGTGACAAATTACTCTTGCAATTTTACAAATTTGCCTGATAATTAACAATTGGATTATATATAATTTCAAGGAGAAGCTATGGCAACCAAAAGCAAGACCGCTAAGAAGGGTGCGAAAGCGGCCCCCAAGAAAGTTGTAAAAAAACTCGTGAAAAAGGCTGCCCCAAAAGCCGCTAATGCTTTCCAACCGACCAAGATCAAATTACTGCGACCTGTCCCTTCAGATATTGACATCGCACAAGCAGGAAAACTAAAACCGATCACCCAGATCGCAGCCGAACTCGGCATCCGCGAAAATGAGCTGGAATTGTTCGGACCTTACAAAGCCAAGATCAAACTGGAAATTTTGGAACGCCTGAATAGCAAACCAAATGGCATTTATGTAGATGTGACCGCCATTACCCCCACCCCGCTCGGTGAAGGCAAAACCACCACCACCGTGGGTCTTTCGCAGGCGCTCGGCGCACACCTTGGCAAGAAGGTCATCACTGCCATTCGGCAACCTTCGATGGGACCGACCTTTGGTATTAAAGGCGGCGCGGCGGGCGGCGGGTACTCGCAGATCATCCCGATGGAAGATTTCAACCTGCACCTCACCGGCGATATTCATGCCATTACTGCCTCACATAACCTTGTGGCTGCGGCTCTCGATACACGTGTGATGCACGAAAAAGATCAGGATGATGAGAAACTCTTCAATGCGCTTTGCCCCGCCAACAAGAAGGGTGAACGCAGATTCTCACCCACCATGTTGCGCCGTTTGAAGAAACTCGGCATTAACAAAACCAACCCAAATGACCTGACCCCTGAAGAACGCACCCGCTTTGCCCGTCTCGACATTGATGAGAAGACCATCACCTGGCGCCGCGTAGTGGACATCAACGACCGTATGCTGCGCGAAGTGGAAGTGGGACGCGGCAAAGACGAAGTTGGTCATGCGCATATGTCTGGCTATGATATTACCGTTGCTTCCGAGATCATGGCAGTGCTCGCGCTGACCACTGGTATGGAAGATATGCGCGAACGCTTCGGCAAGATGGTGGTTGCCACCAACAAGCAGGGCGAAGCCGTCACCGTGGAAGACCTCGGTGTGGCAGGCGCAGTGACCGTCCTCATGAAGGACGCCATCAAACCCAACCTGATGCAAACCCTTGAAGGAACCCCCGCCACCGTCCATGCTGGTCCGTTCGCCAACATTGCCCACGGACAATCCTCCATCATCGCGGATAAGATCGCGCTGAAACTGGTCGGCAAAGATGGCTTCGTGGTCACCGAATCCGGTTTCGGCGCAGACATCGGCATGGAAAAATTCTTCAACATCAAATGCCGCTACTCGGGCTTGATCCCGCAGGTGGTGGTGATGGTAGCCACCGTCCGCGCACTCAAGATGCACGGCGGCGGACCCAAAGTAGTGGCGGGCAAACCGCTTGCCCCTGAATATGTAGAAGAAAACCTCGAACTGCTCAAGGCGGGTCTGCCCAACCTTGAACGGCACATTCAGAACGCCCTCAAATTTGGCGTGAACGTGGTTGTCGCCGTCAACTCCTTTGCCAATGACACCCCCGCAGAAGTTGAAATGGTACGCGAAGCCGCCCTCAAAATGGGCGCAATGGACGCGGTTGTTTCAACCCACTGGGCAGATGGTGGCGCGGGCGCGAAGGCGCTGGCAGAAGCGGTCATTCGCGCTTCAAAACAAACCAGCAACTTCGAGTTCCTTTACCCGCTTGACAACCCAATCAAAGAAAAGATTGAAACCATTGCGCGTGAAATCTACCGCGCTGACGGCGTGGACTACACCCCCGAAGCCGAAGAACAGATCGAACGCTACACCCGCCTCGGCTTCGACAAACTGCCGATGTGTATGGCGAAGACCCACCTCTCCTTCAGCACAGATGCAACCAAGAAAGGCGCTCCAACGGGCTTCCGCATTACTGTGCGCGAGATCCGCGCAAGTGTAGGAGCAGGCTTCCTCTACCCCATCCTGGGCGATATGCGCACCATGCCTGGTCTACCCACCCGCCCATCGTTCTACGATGTAGACCTCGATCTTGAAACCGGCAAAGTGCTTGGCTTGTTCTAAAACCTAATTCAAAAACAAAAGCAGGGTGTTGTAAAAACACATCCTGCTTTTGTTTTTTTATCAGTACTGTTAGGCTATCCCAATTCAAAATATCATTGACTATAATACGCCTCATGACATACGCCTCCTTGACCTTATCTGAGCAGAGAGAATTGATCAAAAGCGGACAAGTTCACGCTTCAGACCTAGCTGAAGCCTGCTACCGTCAAATTGAGCGCCTCAACCCGACGCTCAACGCCTTCATCACCGTCATTCCGCCGGAAGAAAACAAACTCGAAACAAAAACTCACCTACCCCTTTACGGAATTCCCACCGCTATCAAAGATTTATACAACACCAAAGGCGTTCGCAGTACAAGCGGTTCAAAATTCTTTTCAGAATATATCCCAAGTGAAGATGCCCATGTGGTCGATAAGATCAAAAAAGCGGGCGGGTGTGTCATTGGAAAAACCAACACTCACGAAATTGCGTTAGGCGTAACCAACAACAACCCGCACTATGGGGCGTGTCTAAATCCGTGGAACTTAACCCGCACCCCGGGCGGCTCATCTGGTGGAAGCGCCGTGGCTGTCGCTACGGGGATGGCATCTGTTGCACTCGGCACGGATACCGGCGGTTCCATTCGTATCCCTGCATCATTGTGCGGTGTGGTGGGTCTAAAGCCCACCTATGGACGTGTTAGCTTAAACGGCATTTTGCCTCTTTCATGGAATTTAGATCACGCAGGTCCCATTGCCAAACGGGTGGAAGATGCAGCATTGATCCTGCAAGTTATAAGCGGCTACGACCCCAAAGACCCCGCCTCCGTAAAGACCCTGCCGGGCGATTTCCAAAGCCATATGCACGATAGCATTCGTGATCGAAGAGTTGCGCTCGCCATTGGTGATTTTATTGAAGAAGTCACCCAGCCCGAAATACTGAAAGCCATACGCGAATCGGCAAACGTCCTAAGATCGTTAGGAGCCGAAATCCATGAACTCAACGTTGATTTTCTACGTGAAGCCGCCCTCGCCAATGGACTCATGACCCAGGCAGACGGTGCAGCATTTCACCGCGAACGCATGAAAGAACATCCCGATTGGTTCGGAGCGGATGTCCGTCAGCGATTGGAAACAGGGGCAGGGTTTACATCCAGTGAGTATGTACTCGCCCGCCGCACTCAGGCAGAAACCCGCAGAAAGTGCGACATTTTATTTGAAGAATACGATGCGCTTATTCTGCCTACCACTCCAATCTCAGCGCCAGTGCTTGAAGGCGAAGATGCCATCGAACGAGCCCGTATGCTCACCCGGCTCACCGCTCCCTTTAACTTAACGGGTCTGCCCGCCCTATCCATTCCTTGTGGGTTCACATCCGAAAAACTTCCAATTGGGCTGCAAATCGTATCAAGAGCTTGGAACGAATCAGGAGTGCTGCGCATTGGGTACGCTTATCAAGAAGCCACGCATTGGCACAAAGAAATACCCCCGATCGTAAAATCAGCATAAATCTCAAACCCCTGTTATCATGCAGGTATGACAGCAAATAAAAAATGGATCCTCCTCTGGGCGGCAATACGGTTGCCCTTGTTGGCTATTACAGCATACATATTCAGATATTCTCTTGTTAATTGGTTTGAGGACACGGTCGGTTTTTTGGGGCGAATGGATTTCTTTGTTTTCACAGTGAGCACCCTTCCCGCAAGGTTAGCCTTGTTACTTGCAGCTGCAACCGGATTTTCCGTTTTTTATCTGCTGCTAGAAAAGATTTCAATCTCGCCATTCGTAAAATACTTTATGTTTCTAATCGGAATATTCGCGGGGGTTTATCTTTCTTTTACCTATCTCTTTCTTGTACCCAGCGCCATATCAAAAACAGCTTTAATTACCGTTCTGTTTGCGCTTAATGCAATGCCTTATGAGCAGGTATCCAAATCTCTGAAAGCCCCAAAATGGACAAATCCTTTCTTCCTTGCCAGTATCGGCGTTGCCGAGGTGCTTTTTCCGCAAACATATATTCTCTGGTTAATAAATATCACAGAGGCGAAAAGCGTAATTCAAAAATGGGCATGGACAAGCGGCATCTTAACTGTAACTTTTATTTGGGTCATGCTCCTTGTGCCTTACGACAACCAGAGAATTCTGACATTGACAGAACATTTATATGCTGACCCTTCCGTTAAAAAATTCTCAACAAGCGCTTTTAACTGGATTGAACTTAACCCAGCACATCAAACCCTTTACGCCGTTGGACGAGGCACAAACTTTCTTCTGTCATTCGACACAGCGAACTTAAATATCCCTCCAGAACGATCCCACGAAGATATAGGCAAAACACAGAGCTTTGGGTTCAATCCGAACCGACAGGAACTTTATGTATACAAAGGCGCAACCCATGAACTCCTCTATATGGACGCCTTGACAAAAAACATACTTAATAGAATTCCCGTGCCAAACCTTTCACCCGGTGATGTATGGGTGCGGTGGATTGCGCTAAACGATACAATTATCTTATCTTCAGAAGCCGACTCAGAGACGGGTATCCCGTTATATGTTTTCGACCGAGATACGGGAGGAATCGTTGCAAGCATGGATTTCCCCGTCATTCCAACAGCCTATCTGCTTGCCCACCCTAAAAAGCCGCTGTTATATTTCAACTCATTCAAAGACCCTTATTTTGCTGTTTGGGATATGGAAACTCAGCAACTTATTGAAGAAGTTCAGATCACGCCTCGCACAGATCGTATGGTATTTCTGGAACGAGAAAATGAGATCTGGATCGCCTCTCCAATGGAAGGGGCAATTTTACGTTACGACGCATCTACGCTCAACGCGAAGGGGTTTATAAAAAGCAGTTTTGGTGTCCGAACATTGGCGGTTGACCCTGAAAGAAATCTTCTTCTAACAGGAAATTTCTTGAATGGCAGAATAACCGTTCAAGACCTAAATACTGAAAAAAAGACAGCAAGTTTTTACCTCGCCCCCTGGGTCCGCACCATTGAATTGGATACAGCAAATGGGTACGCCTATATTTCAACCTTAGAAGGGTTGTTCCAAGTCAACTATATAAAATAAAGAAACGAAAAGTAATCTTATCGCCCTGCGTATTTTTGAATAATTCGCAAATAGACTTGACGATCTTCTGGAATGATCTCAACCAATTCAAACCCCACCTGAAATAAATTTGGTTGAAACTCATCCATTCGACACCACTTGCTCCTTGCAATAAAAACAATGTAGGGCGCACTACCAAGGTCTGGTGTGATCTCGATCCGCATATAAAAATCCACCCCCGCACGGACAGGAGCCACGGTTTCGAGACGCAACCCAGTCTGGCTGACCTCCACCATGTGACCAATGATCTCCTGCGTATCATCGTTTAGGACACGCATATACATATCAACTTTTTTTCGCGGAACAGTTCTTTTCTCAGGCATGGTTTCCTGCTTTCGCAATTCTGGGGTTTATTAATTATACCCAATGCCTGTCATAAAACATCAGAATTTCGCCGGAGGGACGTGAACCCAAAACCTAAAACCAGCCAGTTCAATAACCGCATCTTTATCCAAAACATGCACAGATGTAGCGCAGGCAATTACGCCTTCAAATACTTTCTTCTCACAATCCATTTCATATTTGGTACCTTCCCCACTTAAAGATATCCAACCATTTAATTCAGAAAGGCTGAACTCGCCTGTGTAATAAAAATTTATCTCCACCAACCTTCCAGAACTTTGTATATCAAGCAAACTCAATGACCGTGTCCCTCCCATTGGTATTGCAGCCAGGACAACGAATACACCCACCAGGCACAAGCTTATGGCTATTTTGATCTGCAAGTTCTTCATTGAAAGCTCCCTTCGTTGAAACGATATCCGTGCAAATCAAAGATACACTCTGCATTTTCGAATTTCAATCGGTAAAAATTACAAACTCGCAAGGATGATTAACAATATCGTAAACCAAATACCCCTGCAAAAAAACACAAGGTCTTTTAAAAAAACAAACCCACCTTGCAGATGAGTTTGTCAACTTGCTTTTCAACTATAAATCGAACAGGTCTTTTTTTCTTTTGAAGCCATCTCCCGCCGGGGGGTACGCCCGCATAAAATCTTCCCGCTCACCAAATATTCTCCCAATAAACCCCATCAGTCCACGCCGCATCTGCATCCCTCCTTGAGAGGCATGTTGGGCGCTGGCGCGTGTTTTTACTTCAGATACAGTTTGGGTCGAGATCCGCACATGCACAGGAAAATCCACCTCGGCAAGTTCCCTCAAATTAATATCGCCATTACGCCCAAACTTGGTGGGGTCTTTCCCAAACAACGGCATCAAACGCGTGGCAGCGCGTAAAAACCAGCGCGGAAAAACTTGAAAATACAACGCCGTCGGCTTGAAACCCTCACCCGCTTCAGGGTGAAATGTCTCATCTTCGGCATTGGCAAAGGCTAACACTGTCGCTTTGTGAATGTGAATATGATCGGGGTGTTTGTAACCGCCGATTGGGTCAAACGTAATCACCACATCAGGCTTTATGGTACGGATGTGCTTCACGACTTTTCCAGCAACTTCCTCAATCGGATGATTGATCTGCGCATCGGGATGATTATTCGCCTCCATCCCGGGCATACCAGAGTCGCGATAACCCAAAAAGTGGACTTCTTTCAAGCCCAACTCTTTTGCAGCGCGCATCAATTCATAGGTGCGCATTTCAGCGGTGTCTTTAAACCCCTTAAGATATTCATCATCCACCGAGCCTGCCTCACCCCGTGTTGCGCAAACATAATAAGTCTCATAACCTTTCTGGGCATAGAACGCCAACGTGCCCCCCAAGCCAAAAGACTCATCGTCAGGGTGTGCCAGCACAGCTAATATTTTCTTTGTCATGTTTTACCTCTGCAATAAAGATATCATATTGACGCGCTAATCATTCACTAGTTTACCCCAGCAAGGTATAATGCAGTCGAAAAGGATACCCAGCGAATGACGGACAGCAAGTAGTTAAACCAATTGTTTCAGGGCACTTCCCTATTGGCATTTAACGCCGAGGCATGCCCTCGGTTTTCTTTTTAACTACAGGAGTTCGTTTATATGCTTAGTATCCATAACCTCAACAAATATTTCGGCATCCAGCCCGTTCTCAAAAACATCAACTTCAATATCAGTGCAGGCGAACGCATCGGTCTGATCGGCGCCAACGGCTCCGGCAAGACCACGCTCATGCGCATCCTTGCCGGTCTCGAACCAAGCGATTCGGGGGATGTCGCTTCGACGCGCCCGAATCTACGCCTCGGCTACCTCGCCCAAGGCATGGAATTCCAAGCCGACACAACGCTTCATTCCGCGCTCGGAATTGATTCAGATTCCCAAACCGACCCTGCGCTGGAAGTGGAGTCGCTGGCGCTGGCGTTATCTCAGAATCCGAATGACGCTTCATTGCAAGCACAATATGATTCGGCGTTGCACAAACTCGCAGGAAACAACATCCAGCCGTCGGCGGTGTTGGAGCCGTTGAGCTTGTCCCACTTCCCCGCCGATACGCCCATCGCCCATCTCTCCGGCGGACAGAAGACCCGTCTGATGCTCGCCAAAGTTTTGTTGGATGATCCGCAACTTCTGCTGCTTGATGAACCCACCAATCACCTCGATATCGAAATGCTTGAATGGCTCGAAGATTGGCTGAACGGATTTAAAGGCGCGGCATTGATTGTTTCGCATGACCGTACTTTTTTGGATAATACCGTGACAAGAGTGCTTGAGCTGGATTCTTTAACTCACACTATCAAGGCATATGAGGGTAACTATAGTGAATATCTCGATGCCAAAGAAAAAGAATGGAATAAACAATGGGATGCGTATCGCGATCAGGAAACTGAAATTCGCCGCATGAAAGATGATATCAACCGCACCAAACAACAAGCCCTGCATGTTGAAATGACCACCACCCCACGCCAGCCCGGTGTGCGCCGCATTGCAAAAAAAGTGGCAGTGAAAGCAAAATCGCGCGAGAAAAAACTTGATCGTTATCTCAGTTCTGATGAACGCGTGGAAAGACCAATGCCTAAGTGGGGCATCAAACTTGACCTTGCACAACCTGAACATCAGTCAAAAGATGTGCTGGTAATTGATAATCTCTCAATTGGCTACACGCCAGAAAAACCTTTATTGACAAACATCAATCTGTTCGTCCGTGCGAGTCAACGTGTGGTGTTGACGGGTACGAACGGCTCCGGCAAGACTACTTTCATCCGTACTATAGTTGGCAAGATTCCCCCACTGGCGGGTTCCTTCCGCTTGGGCGGCGCAACCAAGATCGGTTACATGGCGCAGGAACAAGAACTGCTCAACCCGGCATTGAATTCGGTGCAGATCATTCAAAGCGTCTCAGCCATCAACGAGACCGAGACACGCAACTTCCTGCATTACTTCCTCTTCAAAGGCGATGCAGCGCTGCGCCCAGCTGGTGACCTTTCTTTCGGTGAACGCGCCCGCTTACAACTAGCATTACTCGTTGCGCAAGGATGTACCTTCCTAATTCTGGATGAACCCATCAACCATCTCGACATCGCTTCGCGTGAACGCTTTGAAGAGGCGCTGGAAAATTTCAACGGCACCATCCTCGCCATTGTTCATGACCGCAGTTTTATCGAACGCTTCGCCACCGACGTGTGGCAGGCAAGGGATGGGAAGATTTTAAAATAGCATGTGCTTAAAAATTGACCATAGACCATGGACGATGGTTCGTGGTCTGCGGTCGGTCTTGGAAACGCTGTGATAGAATGCTCAAAGAGTAAAGGAGTTCCCTATGAAACCCGGCGATTATATTGGTTTGTACATTGACGACAAGTTAATCTACACAGGCGTCCTCAAAGACCTTGGCAAAATGGAAAGCGGACGGACGGTGTATCAAGTTTTACTGGTGAAGAATATTTTTCAGCGCAATTTCCCTGAAATTCATTTTGACCCGGATATTCGCCCGGCAACCTTTGATCAACTACAAGACGAAATCAAACGCCTCAAAATCAATCTGATGAAGAATTTAGAAAAATTGGAGGGAGAGCATGTTGCAGAACTCATCGGAGAAAAAGAACTCCATAACCTCATTGGCTGATTACAATCAGTTATATCTACTTTACTCTGAGGCGCTGGAAAGGCTTCAGTCTGGAAGTACGGGTGCCGGGTATAGCGGCATTCACTATGAAGTATTTAATGCCCTCCGGAGATACGAAAGATTTGCAAACACCCGTGAAGAATCTTTGTCTGAATTGAAGAAATTGCTTCGAGAATACGAAACCGAACACTTGGGGGCAAAAGACGAAACAGATGAAGAATATTTGAGCAAATTCGACGATATCGAATGATATCCCCATGAAAAAACGCGTCTACATCATCTACACCGGCGGGACCATCGGTATGCAACCCTCACCCGAAGGTTATGCGCCTGCACCCGGATATTTAGCAGAGCAGATCCTATCCATGCCGGAATTCAAAAGCGACCTGATGCCCGAAGTGGATATCCATGAATATGACCCGCTGCTTGACTCGGCAAATATGACCCCTGAAGATTGGTACAAGATCGCCCGCGACATCGGCAATCACTACAACGAGTACGACGGCTTCATCATCCTGCACGGCACCGACACGATGGCGTACACTGCCTCCGCTTTGCCGTTCATGTTGGAAGGATTGGGAAAGCCTGTGGTACTCACCGGCTCGCAGATCCCGCTGTGCGAAGTCCGCAATGATGCGCGCGCAAACATCATCACTGCATTGACGGTAGCTGCAAATTTTGATATCCCCGAAGTCTGCTTATGTTTCGGCAATCAACTCCTGCGCGGATGCCGCTCTGTCAAGGTCAGCACCGATGGCTTGGATGCCTTCGCCTCCCCCAACCTGCCTCCGCTCGGCGAGATCGGCGTCGAGATTCGCATTCACAAAAATCTAGTGTTACCTGCTACGCAAAGCAACTTGCAAGTGCAAGAGTTGAAACAAGTCAACGTGGGAGCGCTGCCCTTGTGGCCCGGCATTCCCGCGCAGGTCGTGCGAAACTTTCTCCAGCCGCCGTTGCAAGGTCTGATCCTGCGAGCCTATGGCGTTGGCAACGGTCCCACCAACAACGCGGACTTTCTCGCCGCACTCGAAGAAGCCACCGCACGCGGGGTCGTGATCGTGGATTGCACACAATGCCTACGGGTTAGTGTCCACCTTGGGGACTATGCAACCGGCTCCGCCTTAGCCCGAGCCGGAGTCATCAGCGGCTTCGATATGACCGCCGAAGCCGCGCTGGCAAAACTATCCTATCTCTTTAGCCAGAATCTTCCAGTTAATGAAATCAGGCAGCTCATGCAAAGGAGCCTTCGTGGCGAGTTATCCGCTTGATCATTGAATGCCGTGCGAGGAACTCAAGTGGAAACTCTACTGAAATAGACCCTTGTTCATGACAATTAACAAAACCTTTCAATCTTGTTATCAATCTACAGTTTCATCCAAGGTATCATATATCCTTAATACCTTTCAAGGAGGCAATATCTTGGACGAAATCCTTTTTAGAATTTCAGCAGCAATTGTTTTATTTGGCAGCAGCGCGATCTCTATTTATTATCGACGCAAAGCCAATTTAGATACTGGTGAAACCGTCTCGACAAAAGAAGAGAACAAAATCGTATTTCTCACTATTCGTTTCTCTGCACTGGCTGCCTTCCTAAGTATGCTGACCTACTTACTCGCCCCATCGATGAAGAAGAACGCCTTATTGCAAAATTCGGAGATGAGTATCGTGAATACATGAAGCGAACGGGACGGTTCTTCCCCAAACTTTTTTAAAAACCCATTTCACAAGTACACGCAAAACGTGTACTTGTTTTTTTAATATCAAGATTGATGATCTAATTTTAAGATTAAATATAAGGGTAGCGCAAGAGAGAGCCCAACCATAAAGCAGGCAGGCAAAACCAGCCACCAGTTTTGAATATTGTGCTTTTTTGCATCCGAAAAAGACCAAACCAAAAAGACAATGATCGAAATTAGAACATCTGCCGAAAAACCACCCGCCACACCATTTACAAAAAGGCTTTGCACGACAAGCGGCAGGTTGAGTCCATTATGGATGAAGAACCGGGCAAAGAAAAGCCACGGAATGACTGTACCCAATATCCCGGCTGCAACATAAAAAGCTCTTAAGTTTTTCATAAATCACCTCAACGCGTTTCGGAACTCCGCCGCAAACTGGGTTGCTGTTTCAACAGGCGTTTTGCTTCCGCCGATAGTTTTCACACACGCCGAGCCGACAATGACTCCATCCGCGAGTTGACCGACCTGTTTGGCTTGCTCGGGCGTGCCGATTCCAAATCCCACGCACACCGGTGCGGATGTGTGCGCCCGCACGCGAGCGATCAAATCACCAAGGTCGTTTGAAATTTCCCGTCGTTCCCCCGTCACCCCCGTAACCGAAACCAAATAAATAAACCCCTTTGCATTTCGGGCAATCGATTCCATGCGCTCATCGGGTGAAGTTGGCGCGAGCATTTGAATCAACGGTAGGGGCGGATCGCGATCCGCCCCTACGGCAGATGTAAATTCCTCTGCTTCTTCCATTGGCAAATCAGGGATGATGAATCCGTCCGCGCCTGCTTCACGG
>Ga0172367_10000141_pt1 | contig 108129 bp, 98 predicted proteins | sample Lak10m_FD_114542 | JGI IMG/M metagenome (GOLD analysis project Ga0172367, IMG submission 114542) | Freshwater microbial communities from Kabuno Bay, South-Kivu, Congo - kab_022012_10m | ecosystem: Environmental > Aquatic > Freshwater > Lake | place: Democratic Republic of the Congo: South-Kivu... | reverse complement strand
TTGGCGTTGGCGTTGGCGGTGGTGCTGTAGGTGGCGTTGGCGTTGGCGTGGGCGTTGGCGTGGGCTTTGGCGTTGGCGTCGGCGTTGGCGTTGGCGTCGGCGTTGGAGTCGGCGTAATATCGATTAATTCAAAATCGTCAAAATAAGCATAGGCAGTTGAACCTGCTTTTTTGTTTGCACTTAAAATAATTTTACTGGCATTATTAGGAACAGTGAATTTTACAATATATTGCTGGTAGCTTGTATAGATAATTTTACTTGTATTTTCTCCAATTTTTATTCCGTTGACATCAAAAAATGAAATATTCATATTGGCCACTGCAGAAGTTTTTGAGATTCTTGATTTGACAGAAAGTTGATACTCTCGACCCGCGACTAGTTTAGAGCTTAGATCTTGTGTTAATGAACCATTGGTATAACCAATTCTAGCAGTATAATAACCAGTTAAACCACCAGTGACTGCCTTGTTTGAAGTTGTAGAACTTGTCCATAATGAAAGTTTATTTTCAAAACCTGGATTACTGACAAGGTTTGGTGTTGATTGCGAAAAAATAATGGTTGAATGTGCGAGTAAAAATAAAAAGAATGTAGATTTCATTTTTTTGCCTTTATTTTTATGATTAATTTTTAAATTTCTTCATTTCTATATGTCTTTTATTATCGACAAATTATTTTTAATTATTAGTAGAGAATCATTGATATTTAATTAAAGATTAAAGAAATAATTGACTAAAACGATCTGGCTGTTTTTATTTGAGTTATTTCTCATTTTTGAGTATATTTCTTATTTAATGGGTCAGGTATTTATATGAGTAATAGTCAAAGTATTTTTCAACTTGTATCTCCATTTGCTCCTGCCGGGGACCAACCCAAGGCGATCGCAGAGCTTTATGAAGGATTTAAAGAAAAAAAATGTCAAACACTTTTGGGTGTAACTGGATCAGGTAAAACTTTTACCATGGCCCATTTGATATCGAAATTGAATAAAAAAACATTAGTTTTGGCCCACAATAAAACATTAGCTGCGCAACTTTATGCTGAGTTTAAAGAATTTTTTCCTCATAATGCTGTTGAGTATTTTGTTTCTTACTATGACTATTATCAACCAGAAGCTTATGTGGCCGGAACAGATACTTATATTGAAAAAGACTCGGCCATTAACGATGAAATTGATAAGCTTAGACATTCGGCTACAAAAAATCTTATTGAAAGAGATGATGTGATTGTGGTCGCATCTGTATCGTGTATTTACGGGATTGGTTCAAAAGATGAATATTCAGAACATAAAGCATCTTTGTTTGTTGGAGATGAATTAGATCGAGATGATTTTTTAAAAACTTTAGTTGAGATTCAATATGAAAGAAATGATATTGATTTTTCTAGAGGTACATTTCGAGTTCGTGGGGATATTGTAGAAGTCTTTCCAAGTCACGAAGAATCTCATGTGATACGAGTAGAATTTTTTGGAGATGTGATTGAAGCTTTAAGTTTAGTCGATCCTATTCGTGGAAAAATCGTAGAAACCCTTAATCGCGCCACAATATTTCCTAAATCACACTATGTTGTAGGTAAAGAAAGATTAAAAGAAGCGATAGAAAAAATAAAAATTGAATTGAGAGATCGGATTCAACAATTTCAAAAAGAAGAAAAGCTACTTGAAAAGCAAAGAATTGAACAACGAACTCTTTACGATATTGAAATGCTAGAAGAGATTGGCTTTTGTTCTGGAATTGAAAATTATTCTAGACATTTGACTGGTGCCAAAGAAGGTGACCCTCCGCCAACTTTAATTGATTATTTTGAAAAAGATTTCTTAATGATTATAGATGAATCTCATATTACCTGCTCACAAGTTGGAGGGATGTATAGAGGAGATCGTTCAAGAAAAGAGAATTTGGTTAACTATGGTTTTAGATTGCCTTCAGCGCTTGATAATCGTCCTTTAAAATTTGATGAATTTGAATCAAGACAAGATTACATTTTGTATGTTTCAGCAACGCCAGCGGAATACGAATTGAAAAAATGTCATGGGGAATATGTTGAACAAATTATTCGTCCAACTGGACTTCTTGATCCAAAAATTGAAGTAAAAGATGCCACAACTCAAGTCGATGATTTATTTAATGAATGTCAAAAAATTATTAAATTAGGTGAGCGGGTTTTAGTCACAACACTTACAAAAAAGTTGGCCGAAGAATTAACCAAGTATTTTGAGTCAAAGGCCATTAAAGTGCGTTACTTACACTCAGAAATAGATACTATTGAGCGTATGGAGATTATTCGGGATTTAAGACTTGGGGTTTTTGATGTCTTAATTGGAATTAACTTACTTCGAGAAGGATTAGATATTCCTGAAGTATCGTTGGTTGCAATTTTAGATGCGGATAAAGAAGGGTTCCTTCGTTCTGAAAAATCTTTGATTCAAACAATTGGAAGGGCCGCAAGAAATTCAAATGGACGAGTAATTTTATACGCCTATAAAGAAACGGAAAGTATGAAACGTGCCATTTTTGAAACTGAAAGAAGAAGAAAAATTCAAGAAGAGTATAATCAAAAAAATGGTATTACTCCAAAAACTATTAATAAAAAAGTTTCTGGTGGAGTGATTGAAACTTTGCGTGGAACCAAGGGTGATAAAGGGAAAAAGTCAAAAGGGAAGATAGAACATCTATCTGATGAATCGATTGATAAGCGAATTGCCGAATTAAAAATTGAAATGAAAAACTGTGCAAAAAACCTTAAGTTTGAAGATGCGGCAAAAATTAGAGATGAAATAAAATCTCTAACAGAATTAAAACTATTAAGTTAATTTATTGATTGTATTTTCTTTCAATTAAATAGGTCGTCAGTCTTGAAATTCGAAGTTTTGTATCGACACTATAGTTGTAATCCAATAATACCTCTTGAAGCTCTTCTCCAAAACCCAATTGAAATGCAAACTCATCTGCTTCTAACTGTGCTTCTATTGTCTGGATTCTTTTTTCCGTATGACGATGAAAAATATGCCCCATTTCATGGGCCAAAATCGCCAGGCCATGAGCGAAGTTGTAAGTGCGAAGTTTTTCTTTTAGTTCTGGAAAAACAAGTATAAGAAAATTGTCACCTGTGTTTCCTACTGCACAACTTAAAATCCCTTCACATTCAACAAAGTAAGTTTTATTTTGCGCAAAATATTCAATATGTTCTTCTTTTAATTCATTCAATAGAATTTCAAAGGCGCGTTTTAAATTTTTATCACGTGATATCCAAAAATGGTTTGGGTCATTAAAAAAGTGATTTATAAAACTCTTTTTATCGATTTTTTTTGAGAATATTTTGTGTGTTATCTTAGTTAACATGAAACTATTTCGGATTATTTGAGTGGAAAGATTAGCTCATCTTTGATGCGGTCAAAATTTCTGCTAAGATAGCTAATATGACAAAAAATGCGATAAAATTGAAATTTTACATGGTTCTTACCTTAGTTCTTTTGTCGGGAAAGGCGTTTTCCATTGAAAGTTTGGAAGGATTTCTTGTCAGTGCTTTTGATGAACGATTTAAAGTCATTTCACCAACAAAATTTAAGCCTTCAATGGAAGTTATAGTAGAAAATAAAACTCATGTGAAATTAATTGGAAAACTAGTATTGAATAAGACTAAGACAATTCAATTTTTTACAGTAATGCCACAAGAGTATCAAAAAGTGACGGTCAGTTTAAAAAAAGATGACATATTACACTTCATACCACTTTCTCCAGCTTTCCAGGAAGTAGAGTTGATTGTAGGAAATAAGAACTATGAAATTCCCCCAAAAAAGTGATGTTGAAAAAACGATTGTAGTCATTTCAGATTTGCATTTAGGTGCAGGATCTTATGTTGGAAATAGGAAAAATTATTTAGAAGATTTTCATTTTGATAAAGAATTAATAGAGTTTATACATTTTCATTCTTCGGGGCATTTTTTAGATAGGGAAGTGGAGCTCATTATTAATGGTGATTTTTTTGATCTCTTAGCTGTTCCTTATGTAAAATATTTTGATGATGAATTTTGGAGTGAAAAAGCAGCTCTCGAGAAATTAAAATTAATTCTTGATGCACACCCTGCAGTCATGAATGCTTTAAATGATTTTTTAAGTTTTCCAAATAACAAAATAGTTTATATTTTAGGAAATCATGACTCAGAAATGATTTTGCCAAAGCTTCAAGAATATTTAATTGATCAGTTTTCTGAAGAAAATAGATCAAAGTTTTCTATATTAACGAATGAAGACACAGTTTACATACCCTATGAAGGAGTGGTCATTAAGCATGGGCATGAATATGAGCTCGCCCATCATTTTTCATTTAAATCGATTGCTCTTGATGAGTTAGGGAATAGATATTTTATTCCTCCATGGGGTTCCTACTATGTCGCAAGAGTTGTTAATAAATTTAAAGAGAGTCGAGATTATATCAATCAAGTTCGACCAATAAATAAATTTATCATTAATGGTCTAATTTATGATTTTTTGCATACTATGCGATTTTTATTGGCCAATATGACTTATTTTTTCATGGTCAGATTTCTTTTAATATTCAAATTAAAAAAATCTTGGGTGGAGATATTTGAATCTGTAAAAAAAGAAATAAATCTTTTTAAAGACTATGAAACTTTAACTGAAGAATCTGTATTATCAAATCCAAATTTAAAAGTTTTGATTTTAGGGCATACACATGATCCAATTTTTAGAGAATATGATGATGGTTCAATCTTCATCAATACTGGGACGTGGACAAAAATGTATAACTTAGATTTTGGAAAATCATTTAATGGAGCAAGGTTAACCTATGCCAGTATTGAAATCCAAACAAAGAATGAAGATGGCCCTCGTTTTGAAAACATTTTTTGCTCTCTCAATGAATGGAAAGGAAAAAATGACTTTCCCTATATTGAATTTAGAAATTAATTATTCTACTTCAGCGTAACAAAGTTCCATAAACATTTCCCCATGGGCACAATTTATTGGGATCAATATTATGGTTGTTCCTGCAGGGTATTTAAGCATATGATTTTTTCCTTCAATGATAGAAGGTATGGCCATATTAGAAGTATATCCAAACGTTTTTAAATCTCTTTTAGCATTTCCCATAATCATATTAACTATTTCGCCACCTAGATCATGAATTTCGGGAACAAAAGAAGTATAGGTCTCTGAAAGCATAGCAGAAGCCACTTTATAATAGGTCTCGTAAGGAAATGATAAAACCAGCATTGCTTTATAGGAATGCTTTTTACCATTTTTTTCTACTTCTCCTGAGAGTCCAAGAACAGCAGAAATATCGCCTTTTGAAGCGGTGTCAGTTTTTATACTGGGTTTTCCGGTTTCAAGCTTAGTCGCAACCATTGTTTCAAATATATTTTTTGCAGCATCTACAAATGGCTTAGAAAATTCGATAAAACTAGTTTTGTCCATAGACATATATTTCCTTTGTTATAATCCCAAACTTTTCATTAAATCATCAATAGAGTTTTGATTTAAATTACCATTAATGGCGCAAGAAGATCTTTCAATATCTTTAAATTTATTTGATAACCAATTAAGCCTTGTAGTGAAAGCTTTGGTATTTAAATTCTTCATCGAGTTATTGTTACCATCTCGCATTGATTTGATCATTTTTCGAAGTAAATCAAGTGCATCAAATAAAATAGCAACGACCACTTCAAGTAGTGGGATATCTCTAACTTGTGACGATTTATATCCAATCACTTTTCCTAGTTCGCAGAATGTTGCGATCTCTGAAGCTTGAATGGATTTAGCTGCTCCCATTATCCGATCAATAATTTGGCCAAACTTTTCAAGTTCACTAGTATTACTTAAATCATCTTCAAGATTAGTTAAATGGGTTTCTAGTTGATCAAAAAGTTGCTCTGATTCAGTACAGAAATCGATAACAATTTCTTTATACTCTGGCATTTCATATAAGTTCATAAAAACCTATTTATTAAAAATTTTATCAATTTTTTCTTTTAGGACTTGGGCCGAGAAAGGCTTCACAATAAAATTACTTACTCCGGCTTTAACAGCAATCACCACATTTCCTTGTTCTGCTTCTGCGGTAATCATTAAGAATGGAAGTTTTTCTAATCCACTTGTTTCTCTCACTTTTTTTAGAAGATCAAGACCACTCATTTGAGGCATGTTCCAATCTGATAAAATAAATTCATAAGGTTTACCTTCTTTTATGGCACCTTCGATTAAAGGCCAAGCAGTAGCACCGTCATCGGCCTCTGTAATATTGGTAAATCCAACTTGAGTTAACATGTTTTTAATAATTTTTCTCATTGTCGACATATCATCAACAACCAGAATTTTCATATTAGTCTTTAGTGCCATTTTAGTATCTCCTCAAAAAATTATGCTGCATTTTGATTATATTCTTTTTTTGTATTACTTTCTTCAATTTTATCTAAATTTATTAAATTCACGAGTCCGCTCAAAACTTTATCGCCAAAATCAACTTCTAATCCGAGTGTATAAGTTTTGTTTTTAATATTGTATATTATAGACTTGATTGATTGTTTTGTGCCATTAATTTTACCTGATGAAAATTCGAAAAGATGAGTGACGGCCCCAGCTAACAAGACAATTAAATCAATCTCATCTCCAGCTAGTTGATTTGGGTATCCATTACCGCTAAATCTTTCATGATGATCTGTAATTATTTTTTTAGCCGTTTCCGAGATTTCAATGTTTGTACGTTTGATTAAATGGTTGCCTAATATAGTATGCTTTTGAAAGGCTTTCTTTTCTTGATCGTATAGCTGAATATATGGCTTTTTCACTTGAGTAAGTGCTATTTGAGTATAGCCAATATGCTGAAGAAATAATCCAACCACTAAATCACCTAATACTAAATGGCTATCAATATCAAGAGTTTTGGCAAGATGAAGTGCCGTTGCGACAATTCGATTTTGATAGTTATCCTTGATGAGAAATTCTTTAGCAAGATGAATCGCTAGGGAAGTGGTGTAACTTTCTGTTACGCTAAAAGTGAGAATTTCCATTCTAGCTGCTTCAATAATGTAGCTAAAATCATCCGTCTCAACAGCTTTTTCAAATTCAGATTGAAATTTAAATTTTCCATTTTTTTCTTCATGCATTTCTTTGAGTTTAATATGCATAATTCTTTCTTTTTCAGCTGGATGAATTTCCCGATTCTTTAAAGATGGAATGCTTTCTTCAGGAGTTTCTTGAGCGATAAGAAAAGTTTTTTTCTGTTTTCTTAAAATAGCTAATTTCCCCCCTCTAGAGAGAAGAAAGTCGATAAACTCATCGATCTCTTTATTAAGAGGTCTATTTCCATTTAAAATCATTGTATATTTTTTATTAATTGGGTTAAAGATATATAATTGAAACGGGAATGTTTTATTTGATTTTAAGTGCTCTTTATCTATAAGAAAGAAATCATACTCTGTTAACATAATCTATCCCGCCTTCTTCTTTCCAAAAATACTGCCAAAAAAACCTAAGACATTCTTTTTGTTAGCGCCATCTTCAGGTGTACTTTCTGAATCTTGGGCAGCTTGAGTTTTGGTTGCAAATTCTAAAAATACAGTTCTTAGCATTTCTACATATAAGATTATATTTTTTTCATTAGAAGTGTTTAGGCCTTGAGGAAATAGAATATGAATGAAACCCAGTCTCTCTACGCCATCAAAGAAAGGGTAGACTAGTTCCACTTCCTTATCAGTCAATTCATTGTGCGCCCATCTTGGAAGCTCAATGTCTCTCCAAAACCCATCTTTTTCATCACTAATTGAACGACAAATCCAAGTAGGCATGGTGAATGAATGGCAGAGCTCACCATTTTTTTCATCTTTATTTATGATTTCAAATTTTTCTTTTTCAGAATTTAAAGATAAATCTGCAAGTTCTGAGTAAGTATTAAAAAATACTTCATATTTTTTTTCATTTGATTTGTATTTATAAGCGACAAAATAGGCTTTTTCATTTTGTGCCAATTTAAGAGCAACCGTTTTAGTTATGGCACTTGGTTTTGTGTCAGATAGATTGATTAAGTTTAATATCTCGATAACAAAATCTACGCTGGTGGAAGCAACTTCGATCACTTTTCCATCTTCATTTATTTCAAATGGATTTTTCCCAGATTGTCCAGTAGTAGAGATGGCACTTCCGTCAGTGGATTCACCTTTAGAAATTGCTTCAAATTCTTCTTTGAGTTTTCTATAGTCAATAGTTGTTTCTGAATCATCAATTTTCTTTTTATTTTGACTAAGTTTATTCTCGCTAGCAGATTTAATTAAATCAAGTTTGACAGATTCTTCTCTTTGAGGTTTTTTACTTTGAACTTCAACTGAAGCAGATTTTTCATGATTGATATCCCAATCATGTTCTTTTTCAGAACGATTATCCATTCCATAATATGTGCTAATTCGATCTGTTTGTCCTTCGTGTACGTCTTTTTGTCTTTCTTTTTCCTCGATGTTCGTTTGAGCTAAAGATCGACGCTTTCTTTCGTCTTCTTCTAGATTTGTTTTATCTAAATCTTTTTTCTCTTCATCTTCAACTTCTTCAGATTTAGCACTAAAATCTCTATGCCCAAATTCTTTTTCTTCTTTAGCCTTTTGAGCTGCCTTTGAACGCATATATTTATCGATAGATTCGACAGATTCAGAATCTCGGCTGAGATTATCATCTTCACTTGAAGCTAACTCTGTTTTTTCTCTTTCTTTGTCTAATAGATCATTGGCATCAAGCATTTCTGCTTTTTCTCTTTCATATAAATCTTCATTATCTTCTAACTTCTGCTCTTTCTTTCTATTTTTTTCTTCTTTTTCAATAGGGTTTTCAACTTCTTTTGCATCTAGGAAATCATCTCCAGCTTTTTCTTCTTCATTTTCATTTTGAAGTGAACCTCTTAAGAAATTATCGATATGATCGACTTGACCTTCGCTTGGATCTTTTTCGCTTGATGTTTCTTCTAGTTTGTTTTTCTTTTTAGGTTCATGATCCTTTGCTTCTTCGATTATTTTTTCTCTTTTCTTTTTCTCAATTTCGCTAGAACTTAATTCGGCCATTTGGAGTTCTTCGATTTCTGGAATAGCTTCTTCTTCCTTTGTCTTACCAATCTTTCCAGTATAGTGCCCACCGAGATCTTCCACTTCTTTTTCTCTGGTGATTGAAGGTCCATCAACAGGATCTTCTCTTAAGCGTTCACGTTTTGATCTTTTATCAACTTCCTCTTCAACTGAATTGGCCTTCTTTTCATCTTCACTTGGGGAAATCTCTAAATCTAGATCAAAATTTCTAATTTTTCCGTCTTCTTCATCTTTTGAATGAACAAATTTTTCTTCTTTTAGAAATGGTTCAGGTTCACTTAATTCCTCTTTTTTTCCTTTTTTGGTTTTTAAAAAACCTTCTGAAAGATCTTCTTCAAAGTTTGATTTCCGCTTGTTTTCAACTTCTTCAGTCGCTTGATTTTCATCAGTTTTTCTCTTGCCACGGAAATAATTATCAATTTCAGCTTCAGTGTAATTCTTTTTTTCTTTTTCTTCTGTGCTTTCTGACTGATCGATGGAAATAGTTTTTTCTCGTTTACTTTTCCAGTGTGTATCAATGGAATCTTCGGCGGCAGATTTTTTTCCTTTTAAGTTTGAGAGATAATCCAAAGATTCTTCGTCTGCTACGGCCTTAATTTTATTTTCTTTTTCTGGAGAAGTTTCTTCAGACTCAATTTCCCCAATATGGGCCTTTTCTTGATTTATTTCTTGATTGTCAGAAATGTTTGCATTCATATCTAACATGCTTTTTATGACTTGCTGTTTTGCTTCTTCCTTCACTTGTAATTTAATTGAGCGAAGTAGCAATTTAACTTTGTAAAGTAAGGTTTTAGGTGGAGAGTTCTCTAAAATGGCTTCTGTAAGACCAATTTTGGTAAACTTTACAAGTGTTTTTTGTGGTATTTCTTTTGGGGTCAGCAAAATAACTTTAGTATTATTTTTGGCAATAGCACCTTTGGTATCTTGCAAAAGTGTAGCGCATGTCTTTGCATTTGACATGATAATTAAAGCTTGTCCGCAAGAACCAACCAATCGATTAAACTCATTGGCCGTTTCAACAATCATGATGTCGATATTTTCTTCGACCGCAATACCTTCTAGAATCTCTTTTAATTTTTGAAGAGGTTCAGACATTGGAGGGACGATGATGAGTGGTTTTTTACTTTCCATAGCTGATTTCTTTTCGGATGAATGTAACAATAATGAAGTAGAAAAAATAAAAAAATCAAAAAACTCAGCTATTATCTAAAAAAAAACAAAAAAAATCAAAAAAAACGTAAAGATTTTAAAAAAACATACGATCAAGAATTTACAGGGCAATCATGGTGAATGCTCTGAAATGAACCAAAAAAAATCATTTGAGCAGTAAGCTCGTTGATCCACAAGGTAGCTGGGTTAAGTCCTAAGGAGAGGGCGTGAAAACAACAGGGAGGATCACATGGGTTTACGTATCAACACTAACGTCACATCTTTAGCAGCTCAAAGGACGTTATCAGCAAACAACACAGAACAAGCACAAACTCTAGGGAAGTTATCTTCTGGTACTAGAATTGTGAAATCTGCTGACGATGCTGCAGGACTTGCGATTTCAGAAAAATTGAAAGCACAAATCAGAGGTGTTAATCAAGCAGAAAGAAACGCTAATGATGGTATTTCAATGATTCAAACTGCAGAAGGTGGTTTGAGTGAAGCTTCAAACATTTTAGTAAGATTAAGAGAACTAGCAGTACAATCTTCATCTGATACAGTAGGTGATGCAGAAAGAAAATTTACTGATCTTGAATATCAAAATTTAAAACAAGAATTAGAAAGAATTTCTCAAGTGACAGAGTTTAACGGAAAAAAATTATTAAATGGATCTGGAGAAAAATTTGATTTCCAAATCGGTATTAACAATGATGACTTCCAAGATAGAATCAAATTTGATGCACAAAAAATGAACTCTTCATTAGATTCTCTTGGAATGAGTGAACTTGCAATTGGCACAAAAGAAGATTCGCAAAGCTCTTTAGCAAAAATTGACTCTGCTATACAAAACGTTTCAGGACAAAGAGCAGAGCTTGGAGCGGTTCAAAACCGATTAACTTCAACTATTAATAACTTACAAGTTTCTTCTGAAAACTTGTCTTCAGCGAATTCTCGAATTAGAGATACTGACTTTGCTGCAGAAACTGCAAGAAACACTAAGATGAACATCTTAACTAATGCTGGTACTTCAGTATTGTCTCAAGCAAACGCTCAAGGACAAGCAGCATTGAAACTATTAGGTTGATTTTTAAAAAATATCAGAATGATAATTATGGCCCGAAGTATTCGGGCCTTTTTTATTCTCCAAAAACTTTAGCGCGGATACAAGCTTCTCTTTTTGATAGTCTTTCTATATATCTTTCAATTGCCGGATGTCCTTTGGCTACAAACTCAAAGCCAGGAGCATCTTGATTTCCAATAATCGCTGCCATCATAATATCACAAGCAGAAAATCCGCTCGGTAACAAATATTCTTGTTGATTTAAAATTGGCAGTAATTCTTTTTTCCAGATTGCAGCTTGATTTTCAGCATACTCTCTAGATTGATATTTTTCTAGATCAGTTTTTGTATGAGTAAATAGTCGGGCGATGACTGCTTCATAAGTTGCTACAGAACTAATCATCCATTTTAAATATTGTGGTCGATTTGGTGAATCAAGTGTAGGAGCTAGTTTACCATAAGAATACTTATCAGCTAGATACATGCAAATAGCAGCAGATTCATTCAATTTAAGATTTCCATCTATGATAGTTGGAACTCTATTCATGGGATTGATGTCAGTATAACCTGGCTCTATAACTTTCCAATTTTCATTAACTTTTAAAAAAATATTTTCATAGGGAAGACCAATTTCTTCTAAGAGCCATCGAACTCGATCAGAGCGATCTTGATAGGCCATAGAGTATAACTTAATTTTGTTCATACAAACTCCTTAAAAAATGGCATCAAACCAAACTTTTTTTGTTCTCTCATCACAGTCTGATTCCCAAAGATGTTTTACTTCTAAATAACTCATAATTCCTTCAGGTCCCATTTCTCTTCCGATACCAGATTCTTTAAAACCTCCAAATGGCATACCTGGATTTAAAAGATGGTACTCATTAATCCACACAGTTCCAGCTTCTAATTTTTTTGCCACTTCGATTGCTTTTGAATGATCGCTAGACCAAACAGCTCCTGCCAAACCATATTTAGAATTATTCGCAAGATTGATTCCATCTTCAATAGATTTAAACTTAGTAATTCCAACAACTGGTCCAAAAATTTCTTCATGGAAAATAGTATTATCTGGTGTGATTTCAAATGCAGTCGGTTCAATAAAAAACCCTTTTGAAAAATCTCCCTGAGTCATTCTATTTCCACCATATAAAAGTTTTGCCCCTTCAGATTTTGTTTTTTCAATGAAACCCAAAATGGTTTTTAATTGTTTTTCAGAAACCACAGGACCATACCCTGCATTGGGGTCTGTAGTAAGATTTACTTTTACAGCTTTGATTCTTTCTAAAAATTTTTCTAAAAATGCTGGGTAAATTTCCTCTTGTACAAGCAGTCTTGTTCCTGAATCACAGGCTTGACCCGAATGATATAAAAAAGCATAGAGAGAGCCATCGACAGCACTTTCTAAATCTGCATCATTTAAAATAATGTTTGCTGACTTCCCACCTAATTCCATCGTGGCATTCTTAACATTTTTAGATGCAACAGAAAGAATCTCTTTCCCAACTAAAGTAGAACCAGTGAAAGAAATTTTTGAAATCTTTGGGTGATTAATTAGTGCACGACCAACATCCGCTCCACCTGTAATAATATTTATAACACCGCTTGGAACACCACAGTCTCGAATAATTTCAGCCAAAATTTGTGCTGAAGCTGGTGTTTCTTCGGCAGTTTTTAAAACAGTGGTGCAACCAGATGCTAGTACAGGCCCGATTTTCCATCCGGCCATTACTAGTGGAAAATTCCAGGGAATAATTTGGGCACAAACACCAATAGGTTGATATTGACGAGAGTTTTTAGAAAAGCCAGCTCGAGTTGCACTTTCATCAAGTACATCGAGTTTTAATTCTTTAGCAACTTTACTCATGACTTTAAAAAAAGCAGCTGTATTATGTACGTCAGCTTTTGCTTTTCTTAGTGTTGAGCCAGAGTCTTTTACCTCTATTTCCACAATTTCTTTTGCTCTTTCTTTTATTTTTTCTGAAATCTTTAGAAGTAAATCTGAGCGCTCAGATTGAGACATGCTTTTCCATGTGGGGTTGTAAAATGCATTGTAAGCAGATTCAATAGCTAAATTAACATCTTCATTTGAAGGGATGTGGTAATTGCAAACAGCATCCCCATTACTAGGATCAATCGACGTTTTAATTGTTCCATTTGATGAATTCTTAAATTCATTGTTAATAAATAGTTTTACTTCCATGAAGTCTCCTCATTGTTTGTATCATATTTAGTTTTTAATAATTGTTGATGAATAGGTAAGAAGGACCCGCTTTGTGAACACATAATGTTTTTTGAATCGAGTTCATAATAAATCATTGCCTGCAGATTTGTATCAAAAAATTCCAAATAACAATCGACAAAGCCTAGTATGTGTCCATATTCATGAGCAATGGTAGAGATCATTCGCTCTTCAAATAAATCCAAACTAGGATCCATGGTGATAATATTGCCCCCAACTTCATTCACATGGGCCCATACATTTTTTTGAAATGTTATATGCGGAAAATCTGTCTTAGAAGAGTTGTCGTTGAAAAAATGTAATTTCAGCTTAAATGTGTCGCTTTTCCAAGCAGATTCAACTGCAGTTTGAAGCCATAGGTCGATTTTGGGATTAGTTTTTATAAAATTAGAAATTAAAGTTGCTTCATCTTGAAAATAGACATCCGAACGAGGGTTTGTAACTCTAAAGAAAAGATTATAAAAACTTTCACCATCTTTTAGATGTTTTTGATACATGCTGTATAGTGTGTTATATTTTTTATTCTTTTCAAATATCTGAATACATTCTTTTTCAGATAACTCACTACTCATGCATAAGTTAATTAAATAGAATCGAAAGTTTTCTTGTTCAGTTTTATTTAGTTGATTAAACAAATTCAGCTGATCTGCTCTTTTAGGTTCTTCCTTAAAGAAAAGATAACCTCTAACATCATACATTTTTAAACCAATGTAATGTGAAAGATTTTTTAGTTGGGTAGAAAAGCGAATAGTATGATTAGTAAGCTTTTCAAAAGGGATGGCAAATTTAATAAAATCGGAATCATCAATCTGATTTAAATTAGGAAATGGCAGAATTTTAGATCTTAAAGTTTCAGAAACAAAATTGTTTTGAGATATAAGCGTTTGATAGCGTTCAATTAAAAGTGTTTTACTCGTTACCATCGGAGATGAATAAGGAATACCACCGCTTTGTTTTGAAGTTAGTTTAATTTTCTGGTCAGTTGATCTATTTTTATTTATTTCATTTATCCAATTAATTAAGTAGTTTCCAGTCTCTATAATTTCTAAAAAACCTTGCTTTTCAACATTGTTCAACTTATGGGATTCTTCAATGTTTAATTTTACTAAATTAAATTGTTCTGGATTTATGAAGTTAACAACTTGAATTGGGTGAATTTGATCGTTCGATAAACTTTGAAAGGAAATAAATAATAGAATTATTAAAAGTTTCATATTATTGACAATTTTCAAAGCTAACAGCAATTCCTTGACCAACTCCAATACACATAGTTGCTAAGCCTTGCTTAATATTTTTATTTTTTTTCATGAGATGAAAAAGTGAAGTGGTGATTCTTGTTCCTGAAGCGCCAAGTGGGTGACCTATAGCGATTGCACCTCCATTTAAATTTACTTTTGATTCATCTAAATCTAAGCCTTTTATGCAACCAATGGCCTGTGCAGCGAATGCTTCATTTAATTCAATAGCATCAAAGTCTGAAACTTTTTTACCAAAGCGATCACAAAGTGATTTGACAGCTTCAACTGGGCCTAAACCCATTGTTGAAGGGTGGACACCTTTGACTCCCATTCCAGTAATTTTCATAACTGGTGTTAAATGATGTTTTATTAGAAAACTATCTGAAACCAACATGACAAGGCTGGCCCCATCATTCATGGGGCTTGAATTTCCAGCAGTCACAGTTCCATTTTTTCTAAAAACTGCAGGAAGTTTAGCGAGAGCTTCAAGCGTAGTGGATTCTCTCACACATTCGTCAGTTGAAATCACCTTAGTTTCTTTTTTTGAAACTATAGAATAGGGAACAATTTGTTCTACAAAATCTCCTCTAGAAATGGCCGCACTGGCCTTCTGATGAGATGAAAGGGCAAACTTATCTTGATCGATACGTGAAATTTTATACAAATCAGCTACTTCTTCAGCAGTTTCTCCCATTCCTAAAAGAGGAAAAATTTTTTCCATCTGCGGATTGATAAATCTCCAGCCGAAAGTGGTGTCATACATTTTTTGTCCACGATCAAAAGCACTTTCTGGTTTTGAAAGTGCGTAAGGAGCACGAGTCATACTTTCTGCTCCTCCTATAACTAAGCAGTCAGCTAGCCCTGATTGAATTCTCGAAAAACCATCAATTAAAGCATCGAGAGATGAGCCGCAAAGTCGATTAATGGTGGTTCCTGGAACGCTCATGGGAAGGCCTGCAAGAAGAAGAGACATCCTCGCCAAGTTTCTATTGTCTTCACCAGCTTGATTGGCACAACCGATGATTACATCATCAATAAGAGTTGGATCAAAAGTTAGTTGATTTTTTAAATCGAGGATTAAGCTTGCTAATAAATCATCAACTCGTACAGTTGAAAGTAATCCATTTAATTTTCCAATCGGAGTTCTCTTGGCGTATACCAAGTAAGCATCTTCTCTAAATTTCATAGACATTCCTTTTTTAGTGTCAGTGATGAGCGATAGCGCATATCGTGTGTCGTTGTATATAATTCTTCGAGAATAGAGTGAATGTGAGCAAGACCTGTTTTTTGTGCCCAAGAAAAAGGTCCTAATGGATAATTCACACCATTAATCATGGCCAAATCGATATCTTCTTTGCTGGCCAATTTTTCATCGAGAGCAAAATAAGCTTCGTTGATTATCTGGGAAACAACTCTTGGGACTGTAAAGGTTATATCGATCATTTTATTCTCAAATGTCTTCATCTCAACTTTGCTAAAGAACTCATCAATAAAGTTTTGAAGCATAGTTTTAATATGGTCTTCAGTTTCAATACGAATGAAATATTCAATCGTTCTTGTTGGAGAATAAAAGAAGCTTGAAACGGAAGCTTTAACTTGAGGTAGTTGATGAAAAATTCGATCTTGAAAAGTGCAAGTTAAATCACTGATGATTAAGGCCTTGGTTGTTTTAGCTAATTCTTTTAAGAAAATAATTTTTTTCTCAGTTCTATATATCGTTAGATCTACAACCAAGTCATAAGTTTCATAGCTCGCAATGGCCTCATCTGCATTTCTCGTGAGAAAGTTTTTCTCAATTGTTTTAAAGTGGGGATGATTAGGTTCAATAACCACTAGAATATTTTTATTTTTCATATTCATAAAATCCTTTTTTGGTTTTGACTCCTAGTCTGCCTGAGATGACCATTTCTTTTTGAAGTTTATGTGGCCTAAATCTTGGTTCATCAAAAAAAGATCGATAAACTGATTCAGTAACTGAGTAATTTACATCAATTCCGATTAAGTCCATTAATTCAAATGGACCCATTTTAAATCCGCCTACTTCTTTTAAACATTGATCAGTAGCTTTTATTTTTTCAAGCTCATAGTTTTCAACAATTCTTAAACTCTCACCGTAAAAATTTCTGGCGACTCGATTGACGATAAAACCCGGACGATCAAGACATGAAACAGAAACTTTTCCTTTTTGCTTGAAGAAGTTTAATAGGTTTTGACTCATTTGTTTATCAGTCTCAAAACCATCAATGATTTCTACTAACTTCATGACAGTTGCGGGATTAAAAAAATGAATTCCTAAAAAATTCTTCTTTCGATCTATTGGAAGATTTTTAGCAATTTCAGTAATAGGGATTGATGAAGTATTAGAAGCAAAAATCGTTTTAGGAGGAAGTGTTCGGTCTAGATCTAAAAAAAGTTTTTCTTTCACATCTAACTTTTCAACGATGGCCTCAATAACTAAATCTACATCTCGATGGATTCCAGCAAGATCAGTTGCTCTTAAATTATTTTTAAAGTTTTTTAAGTCTTCATCTGAAATTTTATTTTTTAGTTTTAAATTTTCAAGACTCTTAAAAATTTTTTCAATGGCATTTTTTAATTGCTCTGGAGATTGATCTACTAGATCAACAATTAAATTTTGTTGCAAAAACCATTGAGCAATACCTGCACCCATTGTCCCTGAACCAATAACGGCCACTTTTTTTATTTGCATTTTAGTGTCCTTTAAAATTGGGTTTTCTTTTATTTAAAAAAGCATCCAGTCCTTCTTTGTAATCATTCGAATGACCTAAGAAGCGTTGAGCTGCCTTTTCCATTTGCATAGATTCAGAAAAATTCATATCCAAACTCTGCTTTATATTTTTCTTGATAAGTTCAACGGATTTTGGAGCAAGTTGATTAATATTAGAAGCAAAGGTTAAGGCATCTTTCAATGGTTCTGTCGAAATTTTATTAATCATACCTTTGTCGTGAAGATATTGACCTAATAGCGGTTCTCCTAATAAGAAGAATTCCATAGTTTTATGAAATCCAATACCTCGGGTGAATAGATAAGTTGAACCGGCATCGGGAACCAAACCTAATTTAGAGAAGGCACCCATAAATTTTGTTTCACTCATTGTGATAGTTAAATCACATGCAAGAGCCACTGAAACTCCGGCACCTGCACAAACTCCGTTGATGGCCGCGATGACAATTTTTTTTGAGTCACGAATACTATTTATTAATGGCATCCATTCAGTTTCAAGCGTGTGTCCTAAATCAACTCCAGTAGTACCAGCTTGTATAGAGCGATCAGTGAGATCTTGTCCTGTACAAAAAGCTTTCCCTTTTCCTGTAAGTATGATTGAAGAAATAGTTTGGTCTTTATTGGCCTCTCTAATGGCAGAAATGATTTCCATTTTGGCATCAAAGTTTAAAGCATTATAAACATCAGGTCTATTCATGCTTATGATAGACGTTCCATCAATAGATTCAGTTGTTATGAATTTATAAGAAGACATTTTAATTTCCTTTATATTCTGGATTTCTTTTTTCTAAAAAAGCTTTCATTCCTTCTTTTTGATCGAGTGATGAAAAAGTTAAATAAAAATTTCTTCTTTCAAAATCCATTCCATCTTTAAGACTTGTTTCAAAAGATTTATTAACTGCTTCTTTTGCTAAGCGAACTGCGACTGGTGCTCGATCACAAATAGTTTTAGCGATTTCAAATGTTTCTTGAAGAAGGGTATGGCTTGGAAAAACCTTGGCCACAAGACCCCAGTCAAGTGCTGTTCTTGCATCAATCATATCCCCAGTTAAAACCATAAGCATGGCCTTACTTTTTCCAATTGCTCGAGTGAGTCTTTGTGTTCCACCAGCACCAGGGATAGTGCCAATTTTTATTTCCGGTTGAGAAAACTTAGCGTCTTCAGATGCTAAAATAAAATCACAACTCATCGCTAATTCACAACCACCACCTAGTGCAAATCCATCAACTGCAGCGATAATTGGTTTAGTAACTAGTTTTAACATTTCCCAAGTTTTAAATCGGTTGTCATTAATTTGATCTACAGGAGTTGCTGAAACCATTTGCGCGATATCAGCACCAGCGGCAAAAGCCTTTTCATTTCCTGTTAGTATAATAACTCTGACAGATGGATCTTGATCTAGTTTTAATAAGGCATCAACAAGATCTTGCATTAAATCAGTCGATAGGGCATTTAAGACTTTTGGTCTATTTAACTGCACTAAAGCAATTTGAGAATTATTGTTAAATGGATGATGAACTAAAATATTTTCATATTTCATGTTATAATCTCACTACTTCTTCTTTAGCAAAATGAACTGAGATCAAATCTTTAGCATTGGTAAAAGCATCTTTTCCTGCGGCCATATTTTCAGGGCTACTCATAGCCGTTTTAAAATCTTCTTTTGATTCAAAAACTAATTCAGCTACTAAGTAAAGATCAGATTCTCCACGAGGACCACCAGTAATTTTATTGAACCGAAACTCTTTTACTAGAGGAACTTTTTTAGCAACTTCTTTGTGAGATTCATACCAAGAATCAAAAGTAGCTTTATCAGTTGGTTGTTTATAAATTGCAATCATTTTATACATAGGGACTCCTTTGATTATTTTATAATTTCGCCTGTTCCATATTTCTTTGAAGAATTTGCATAGATACTTTGAGCTTCATTCATCCATGCGTTTAAATTTCTTTTTCTGGTTTCATCTGATGGGTGAGTTGATAATAATTCCGGAGGGGCTTTACCACCATTGTTTTGATTCATTCGCTCCCAAAGTTTTGGAGCTTCACTAGGATCATAACCGGCCTTTGCCATTAATATTTGTCCTTCTTTGTCTGCTTCTGTTTCATCGCCTCTAGAAAATTTGCGATCAAAAAATGTAATCGCAAAGCCCGCGGCAGCTCCACCAAGCATTGACAAATTTTTGCAAGTTTCAGTTTTACATAGCATTTGTCCACCTAAAACCGCAGCTCCACCGATTATCGCACCTGCAAGATTTCCTTTAATGGCCCTAGCATATCTTTCTTTTCCGTGACGAAGTGTCGCATGTGCTACTTCGTGTCCCATTACAGCGGCAAGTGCACCTTCATTTTTTAAAACAGGCATAATTCCAGTATAGACGGCCATTTTTCCTCCGGGCATACACCAGGCATTTACTTCGGGGCCATCAATTAAAACCACTTCCCATTTAAAAGGTTCCCCTGATGCTTTGGCGATACGATCTGCCACTCGATTAACCATCTCTGTCCATTCTTTGTTAGAAGAAAGCTTCGATTTAGATTTTACTTCTTCGTAAGCTTTTTGAGCTTGCAAATTGATTTCATTTTCATTTGGTTCTTTAATTCCAGGAAGACTTGAGCAGGAAGAGAGAAAAATTATAGAGAATGTTAAGACAACAATTTTTTTGAACTGAATTGACACAAGACACCTTCCTAAATGGTAATTTGTATTTAAAAATAATTGCATCTTATTTTTAAATAAAAACTTTCATTGAGCAATAAAAAAGGCTCAATAAAATGAGCTTAAATAAATGCAAAATATAAATGAACAAAAAAAAGTGATTCAAAGTGGAAATGAACTAATTATTCAAGGTGCGAGAGAAGCAGGGTTCCATCTTTTTACTGGATATCCAGGTTCTCCTCTCGCAGATTTTTTTAATGTTCTTTATGAATTAAAATCAGAGCTTAAAGAAGAGGGAATTCGAGTTGTTATCGCGAATAGCGAAGCCAATGCTGCTGCAATGGCCTCAGGTGCTAAGCAAGCCCATAAAAATGTCATTTTGGGAATGAAGTCTATGGGTCTTCATGTTGCTGCAGATGCTCTCTCGGTTGGCAATTTTGCGCTCTCTGGAACAGGAGGAGTGGTCGTGGTTGTCGGAGATGATCCATGGTCATTATCCACTTCTGCTCCAATGGATTCCCGTTATCTGTTTAAACATTTGCACATGCCATTTTTAGATCCTTCGACTCCACAGGAATTAAAGGATTGGATTTCAAAGGCACTAGATTTATCTCTGGAGTCTACCGTTTATGTTGGCGTGCTTTTAACAACATTTATGGCCGAAGGTGGAGGTGTTGTTGAAGCTTTGGAATTTAAAAAATTAGATAAAGATTTAGTTCATCTTGATCCAGCAACTTTTGATTTATCAAAAAATGTCATGGTTCCACCTAATTCTCTTTTTGCCGATATTAGAATGATTAACGAGCGTTTCCCAAAAGTGATATCTGCTTTAAAAAAATTAAATCTTGATCAGAAATTTGGAAATTTGAATTCTAAAATAGGATTTATTTCTTCAGGATCAGTATTTGAAATGTTAAAACATGTATTAGATCAAGAAAGTTTGCTTAATGAATACTCGCTTTATAAAGTTGCAGCACCTTATCCTTTGGTTGAAGAAAATCTTAAAAATTATTTAACAAATTTAAATACCTTAATTGTTGTAGAAGAAAAAAGAGGTTTTTTAGAAAGTGAATTAAGTGAAATGATTTTAAAACTTGGATTAAATATTCAAGTTTTAGGTAAAAAGTTTTTTGATGACGAAGAAGGTTTTCCGGCACACAGTGGATTAAATTTTGATATTATTTTTGAAAAAATTAGTAAGCTGGTTTTTAAAATTAATCAGAAAAAACTTTCAACTCCTTTAAAAATTATTTCAGTGAAACGGTTACTTCCAAAACGACTTCCAACTTTTTGTCCTGGATGTCCTCATAGAGAAACTTTATCTTTGTTAAAGGATCTTCGAGAGTATTTAAAACAAAAAAATATCAATTTAATTAGTCATGGTGATGTTGGTTGTTATTCTCTTTCATTTTTAGAGCCTTTTAAAGAAATGCATAATCTTTCGGCCATGGGACAAGGCGGGGCCATGGGGGCAGGTCTTGATATTTTCACCAGCAATCCTTCAGTTGTTCTAATGGGAGACTCGACGTTTTTTCATTCAGGAATTACCGACATTTCAAATTCTGTGCAAATGGATCACGATATCACTTATATACTTTTAGATAATGATAATACTGCTATGACTGGTCATCAAATGACTCCAAGAACAGGTGTCTCGGTTGAAGGTTATAAGCGACCACCTCAAGATATGCTTAATATGGTCAAAAGCATCGGTGTAAAAAAAGCATTGGAAGTTAATCCTTCTGATCGTTATTTTTATCAAAATCTTTTACGTGAAGTGATTTTAGAAAAAGGTGTAAAAGTCATCATTTCAAATAAAGAATGTGGTCTTACTTATCATGGAAAATTGAAATCAATCGAAAGAAAAGTATTTAATTCAAATCAAACGATTGAGAAAAAAGTTTTTTATCAGATTAATACAGATGCTTGTGAGCATTGTTTAGTATGTGTGACGAGTACTGGTTGTCCTGGTTTATCTAAAACTAGCGATGCTTATGGTGCCAAAATCACTATTGATCCACAAGTTTGCGTAGCAGATTCTTATTGTACGAAACTTAAAGCTTGTCCAAGTTTTGAAATGGTTGAGGTTATGAATTATCACCCAACCAAATATAAAACCATTGATAATCATCAAGTAAATAATTTAGTTGATCCAAAATTTCAAATCACCAAATCCATGATTGAAAATGGCACAGATTTTCGAATTTATGTAACAGGAGTAGGTGGTAGTGGAGTCACAACGATTTCGAAAGTTATCTCTCACTGCTTTGAATTTAGTGATTTCTATCCAGCAATTGATTTTAAATTTGTGGATCAAAAAGGTCTTGCTCAAAGAAACGGAAATGTTTCAAGTCATTTGTCTTTTTTTAAAAAAGGTAAATCCCATGCTCCTCAAATTCCTTTTGGTGGAGCCGATTTAATTTTAAGTCCTGATCTTTTAGATGGGGCCACTCATTTAAAATTTCTAAAAGAATCTGGTCATTTAATAACAGATAACAATTTTCAAGTACCGCTTTCTATTATTTTAGATAAAGAAGATAAAAGTGTTGCAGTAAGCCCACAGAATATTGCTTCAGATTTATTAGAATTGATAGGTGATCGGGCCCATTTATACCCTATAAAAGATGTTTGTTTTGAATATTTAGGAAAAAGTGTTTATGCCTCAGCGATGATTTTAGGAATGGCCTATCAAAAAGGTTTCTTGCCATTTTCTGAAACTGTGATGAAAGAGGCGTTTAAAAAATCTGTGCCAAGTTCAGAGCTTGAAAATAATTGGAAAGCTTTTTTAATTGGCCGAGAATATATTCTTTCTTCTAAAGTTGATCATCATGAAGCATTAGAAACGCAAAAGAAAAAGCATGAAATTGAATTGCTTAAAAAATCAGTTCAAGAAGCTCATTTAAAAAATGTTCTACCAGTTTTTGAAAAATATTTTGAAGAATTTAGAATGTTGTTTCCAGAGATCGACCAAAATTATTTGGCAAGATACGTTCATGATTTAATTGTTTTTGATGGAGGATTAAATCTTTCTGATTTTTATCAAAAATCTATTGTCTTAAAAAAGTTTTATCAAGATTCACTTGATCTTCTTTCTATTGCAGTTAGAACTTTGGCCAAAACTTATTTTATTAAAGATGAAGTTTTTATTTCTCATATAATGATTTCTCCCATGAGAGAACATTTTGATCAAAGTCAGTATGGTAATCTTGGTACACATTTTTATAAGAAATTTATCAATCGACCTAAATTTGACTTAGGTTCATACTGCTTGGAATTTGATCTATCTCCTAAAGTTTTTATGTTAAAAATGATGAGGCAGAGTAGATTTATAAGAAAATGTCTTCCAGCATGGCACTCAAAAGAGAAGAAAATAGCTCTATCTATAAGAAGTGATCTTTTAAAATCAGCTTTAAATTATGAGAATCTTAAGTCCCTTGAGAATATTAAGGGATATAGAGAAGTTCGCTATAAAAACTTTGGACAGGGCCTATAATTATTTCATGTATCAGTCTTTTGGCCTCTAAATTGCTCTAAACTTACATTGAGTTCAACTCCACTTAAAAAAAGGATAGTTTTTGGAGTCAAAGGGATACCTATGGTCTCTTTTTGACACTAGTTCTATTATTTTTGGTGGCATAAAAGCAGAGGGGCATTTATGTTAAAGAAGATTTTATTATTACTAACGTTATTTATTGGATCGATGCTTTCGACCTTAAAGGCCATTGCCAATGAAATTCCAGGTTACATTGGTTCTATGTCTTTTAGAATTGAAGATGACCGTGATCTATTTGAGCTATCTAGACGTGCTGGAGAAGCAAAAATGGAAATGGCAAAAATGGAGCAGAGTCGTATCCAGGTTGAAGGTCAATTCAATACGCTTTTAAAACAATCTGAAGACATCAAGCAAAATATGAATAAACTTGCTACTGAAGTCGCAGAATTAGGGCTTGTTAAAAAGTCATTAAATGAAAAGCTAGTAGAATTAAATAAAGCTCCTGAAGTTAATAAAGTGTCTATAGAAGAGACGACTAAAAAAATTGCAGAAATTGATGCTTTGATATTAGATAAAAATAAAACTTATGGGCAATTAAAGTTAGAATTAGCTCCAGTTAATGTGAGATTAGATCAAGTAAGAAATGATCTAGCGATAGTCACAAAAAGAGCGGACGATGCCAGAAATTACTTTCAAACATTAAGCCGTCAAAGAGAAGATTTCAAAAGAGACCTAATTGCTTCAATTCAATTCATCAACAGAGAAGGTGCAAAAAGAGGTGAAGTTGATGGTTCAAATGATGGGATGTTTTTAGCACAAAAAATGGGTAAAGATTATGGTTCTAGAGATGGTGATAATGATGGATTAAATCAAGGTACTGTTGATGGTCAAGATCGTGACTATAGAGGTGGATTAACTCAAGGAGATATCGAAGGTTCTTCAAGAGCAAAGCTTGACGGCGAAAGAGACGGTACAATTGAAGGGACTCGTGATGGAAATATATCAGCTGCAAGTAGAGAAGGCTCAATTGCAGGTAAAAACCGTGCTGATAAATCAGATGCCTCACAAGTTGGTACAACTCAAGGTAAAAAAGCTGGTTTAGAAAGAGCAGTCAGTACAGGTAGAACCAATGGAGAAGCTCAAGGTCAATCTGAAACAGTTGAAAAATTAGAAAATGGTCAAATGAATTCAGTAGATCTTAAAGGAGCATTTGCTGGAAGTTTCACGAGAAGATCTCCAAGCTATCCAGGGGATTTTAACGGAGGAAGTTATAATCCAAATGTTTTTAATAATAGAGAGATTTTAAGAAAAGCATACGCAGATGGATATGTATTTACTTATAGAGATTTAACCAGAGCAAGATTTAATCAAATCATTGATTCAGAATATAATCGTTTTTATGATGCTAATTATAGATCAGCTTATCAAGAAGCTAATTCTAAAGTTTATCAAGAATATTACAATCGTGGTAGAGCAGACGGTGATAAGCGTTCATACGATAGAGATTATCCAATTGTTCGTGGACAATTCTATAAAATTTATCTTTCGAAATTTGATCAAAACCCAAATCGTACTGCTTCTGAATACAAGTCAACTTATACATCTTCAGAAGATAGAGCGTACAAAGCAAGATATGAATCTATTCGTGCAGATTTTTTTGCTAAAGTAGAAGAAGAAACATTTAATCAAAATATTGCCGCTCAAACTGAAATATTTAGAGTAAAAAGAACTAATGAAGTTACTAAGATATTCAATGAGAATGCGGTATTAAAGTTCATCGCCAGCGAAATGCTTGATAACGGAATTAATGGAGTGGCAAAGTTTGATGGGATATTCCAGCCAAATGAAACAACTCTACATAATTTAGTTATTGCTAACTTTGGTTTTATAGACGCTCAAAATGTTACAGTGAAAACGGCAACAGGTTCAGTTCAATTACCAACACTGCCAAAAAGAAGTATCGTGAAAATTTCAGGTGCAGCACAATCTGTGATTTCTGGAAATAATGGAGATACGGCAAAAGTTAGTTTACAAGTTGTGGCCAAATTAAATACAACAGATTCAGTTGAAGGTATCCACTTCGATAATATTGGCGGTGGAGTATTAAAATCGGCAGAAGTAAAAGCTGTAAAAGTACAATATCCATTTAACTTAGCAACATTAAGTCTTGATGGTCAGTTATTAAAAGATGTGCAAAATAATCTTTCAATCTCTGTAGCTAATAATTCTAAAAGAGAATACAAAGGTGAATTAAAAGTTGAATTATTAGTTAACTCTCAAAACAACATTATCTTAAATGAGCTTCCAATAATATCTACTTTAGGTGCTAACTCAGCTCAAAGAATTTCTGGAGCAAAAGTATTAGTAACTAATGATGCTGATGCTTATAGAGATTTAGATTTTTCAGCAAAAATTACTCAAAATGGTGTAGTGATTGGATATCTTTCTCAATCTTTAAATACTATGGCAAAAGCTCAGTATAAAGATAAGGCAAAACTTCCAGTTATTATTGTAAACTCAGATAGAAATTTAAATGATCTTTTAAAAGTGATTTCAGATGCTGGTGGATCAGATAAAGTTTCTATTCTTGATTTGTCTCTTTCGCAATTAAATTCAGGAGTTTTAGCTTCGGGATTAATTCAAAAGACAGCTGTTGTATTAGATGATCAAACTGCATCAAGTACTTTGAGTCTTGATAACTTTTTAAAGAATACGAAGTCTAGTTTCTTTATCTTTGCAGATAGTGCAAAAAATGGTTTAAATCAAGTTACCAAGCTTGCTTCATTAAAAGATGCTAAAAAACTATTACTTGATAAGCAAACTGTACTTTTTTCTAATCCATATAGAGCAGAAGGATTAACTTCAAGTTCAAGCTTTATGCAATCTTCGATTGATTCTTACCAAAACTTATTATCTTTAGGATCATTAATGACTCCAACAGCTAATGAATTAACAGCGAAAGTAGCAGCTGAAATTAATAGAAACAATTTCTTTACTGCTCAAACTTTATTAAAAGTATTTTCTTTAAGATCTTTATCTGAAGTATTAACAATCAATGTTGCTTACGATGAATCTGGTGGAATTTTCAATAGAAACAAAAAATGGCCAGATATGGTAGAAAACGATGGATCATTATTTTTAAACGCTTTAAGAAATCAGGCTTCAGGTGATGTAAACGAAGCGAAGTTAGGATTGGTACTAGCTGGAGTAGCGATGAAAGACGTACTTTCTAATGCAACTCAAAATAATTGGGATATCTCAAAAGAGCTTAAAATGAAGATTAAATCAGCAATGAATAAGTCTTTAAATAAAATGGAAGATGGATTTAAAAAATCATTTAAGAATTTCGATAAAAATCTGTATAATAAAGCTTATGAACAAGCTTCTATCCACAGACCATTTTATATCGAACCACCACAAAATCCTAATCAATAAGATTAGTCAGATATTGAAGCAGACCCTCATTGGGTCTGCTTTTTTTTTCTCTGTAAATTTAAAAGCAAATGAAATTAAAATAGCCATATTAGATACCGGATATTGTCCAAGCCAATTTATTCAATCTCATAATGTTAAAATTAATTCAGTGATTGATCTTTCAGAAAAATTTGAACCCTATGATTGTAAACCAGAAGAATTGAAGAAGGGACGTTTTCACGGTCAGAATGTTTTAAATTTTCTTATTGATTCTATTTCAAATCAAAAAGTCTCGATTACTCCTTTTATTGTTTTTAATCATAAGGCGCAAACTCGAGGGACTTATTTTGAAAGTTTTTTAAAAAATCATGAAAAAAATTTTGATATTGTCCTTTCGGCCGTAGGAACACTTGATAAAATAAATTATGTTAATTTTAGGGCCAATTGGTTTATGGCCGCACCAAGAGTTTCACCTTTTATAAAACTAACCGATCAAGTTTATCCCCAAGCTTTTCATAGAAATAAAAAATATTTTTTAGTTGGCACATATGATTCTAAGAAAAAGTTTGATCCAATGTATTTGTATAAAAAACACATTGTATTTAGTGTAGAAGAGCTTGAAGGTGAGGCCTTAAATCAGGCACCAATTATCAGCTCTAGTCGAGCAGTGGGGATCATTCTTAATAGGGCCATAAAAATTTGTGGAGATAAAATTGACAATTTTAGCGCTTGCCTTCAAAGTAAGAAAAAGTCTGTTGCTGAAGGTATTTGGACTCTTCCTTAAAGGTTTTGAATGAAAGAATCAGTTTCTGCGGTTTTTGTAACATCCGATAAAGTCTTTTTCATTAAAAGACAAAACTATTTATCTGTTTTTCCAGGTTATTATGCTACACCCGGTGGAAAGGTTGATAAAACTGATCCTGAGACGGAAATTTCGGAAATTTCTTTGAGCAAGAAGTACCCAAAGATTATTCATGCCATGATCAGAGAATTAAAAGAAGAATTAAACTTTGATTTATTAACTGAAATAAAAAATGGAAACGTTTTAAATATTGATGATATCGGTATTGCCATTACTCCAGAATTTAATCCTTACCGCTTTAAAAATTATTATTTTAAAATTACTTTAAAACGCGAAGTGGAATTTGATCTTGATAAGAACGAAGTGGAGTTTGGAGAATGGAGTTTTCCAAAGGATCTATTAACTCGCTATGAACAAGGTTATATTTTAGCTGTTCCACCGGCAATTGTGTTACTTAAAACATTTGCTAGTAATATTCATCACAATACACCTATTTCCATGACACTTCCCCATGACCCAGAAACCGAAGTTGCCATGATTGAATCATTGTATGGAGTAAGACAGTTTTTGCCTCTATCAAATACTTTTCCTCCGGCCAATCGAACGAATTCTTTTATCATTGGTGACAGTTTTAAAGTGCTGATCGATCCTTCTCCTAAAGATGAAGTTGAGCTAAATAAATTTTTAAAGTCTGTTAATAAGATCGGTTTTGATGCAATCATGTTGACTCATCATCACCCTGATCATTACGAATATTCTGATTTTATCGCTAAAAAGTATCAAGTTCCAATTTATTTAAGTGAAGATACTTACCAAAGAATTGGAGAGAATTATTTTAATGGAATCAAAATTCATTTTCTAAAAGAAGGTGATATTTTAACACAAAGTTTAGGCAGAGATATTTTTGTCTATCATGTTCCGGGTCATGATGAAGGTCAATTGGCCTTAGCACCGAAATCCATGGAGTGGTTTTTAGTGGGAGATCTTATTCAAACCATAGGGACAGTGGCCATATTAGAACCAGAAGGAAATATGCAAAAATATTTTGCTTCTCTATCAAAGGTTATGGCACTAAATCCAAAAAATATAATTCCAAGCCATGGAATTATTCTTGGGGGCATTTTTAAAATTGAAGAAACCTTAAAGCATCGAATGATGCGTGAAAACCAAATCATTGAATGTTTAAATTTGAATTTATCAGAAGAAGAGATGATTAATAAAATTTACCCTGATTTAGAAGTGCGACTTATCCCTTATGCTAAAAAAACTATCCAGGCCCATTTAAAAAAAATTATTGATGAAAAAAAAGTTAATTAATAATTGATTGCAAGACATTCTTTGCGATATTAACCTTGCTTAACTTTTCAATATGCTCAAAGCCTGGAACAGGATTGATCTCAATGATTAAAGGTCCCTGTTCATCAATCATCATATCAATCCCATAATAATGAAGGGGAACAGTTTCAAGGCATTTTTCGATGAGTGAACTTAAATTATTTGGAGTTTTAGTTAAAAACTTCAATGTTGATCGTTTGGCATTTGCTCTAAATTCTTTTGTATCAATTTTCTTTTCAATGATTCCTAAGATCTGTCCCATGCATACAAAAACCCGGTATTCTTTTTTGTGAGGTAGAAATGGCTGTATGATCATTTTTTGATCGTTAATTGACTTAAATGTTTCTAAAAAACTTTCCAAAGAATTTCTAGATTCAAGTAAATTTACTCCCACACCTTGGTTGCCTCTAAACATTTTAACCACAAATTTTTCTGAATTTAAATGCTCAAAGATTTCAAAGCCAGGTATTTCACCACGGAAAAAAAAACTAGGGATTGGGTTTAATTGAAATTGTTGTAAAAAAAATTGCGCACGATCTTTATCTCGAAAAATGCGCATACTCGAACTTGGATTAGAAATTTTAGCCCCGAGTTGTTTGTAGTGATCTGCCACAATAAAATCAAAATCATCTAAACGTGTGCCACTAATTCTATTTAAATAAAGAGTATTTTGAAAGTTTGAAAATTGTGCGTCGTGGCCAATTTTTAGGTGACTTTGAAAAGGATTTAGCCACTGAGTCTTTAAACCAAGTTTATTTCCTTCTTCTAGAAATCGTTTAGAACTGTAAAGAAAGTTACTTTCACTGCCAATAATGAGTTTTTTAAATCGCTTTTTTAATGCCATATCTTTATAATTTATAGAAATTTGTTTTTTAGGTCAATGGACAGGAAGTAATGTATTTGGCGTCATTAAAATTATTTTTTTTATTGTTTATTTTATCATCTAATATTTGGTCGCAAGAAGTTAGCAGTAAATTTTCTTTAACTAAAGATGTATCTAAATTTTGCCAAAAATTAGATGCCAAATACAAAGAATATGGTTGGGAAAAGTTTCCCTGTGATAATTACCAATGGAATCATATTAGAAATTCAGTTAAAGGTGATCCACTTATTTGGACAGTCTTTGGTGATACTTCACTCGAAGAAACAGAAAAATTTAAAGAGAATGACATCACCTTGGTTATGTGTGGAGTCCATGGGGATGAAATTACTCCTACTAAATTTTGCACAGACTTGATTATTTATTTAAGTGAAATTTTTTTAGACAAAGCTAAGGTCGAAAATGAGCTTAAGAATAAAATTGTTTTAGTAGCTCCTTTAGTTAATCCCGATTCTTTTTTTAAAGATAAACCAACAAGAGTTAATGCCAAAGGTGTCGATATCAATCGAAATTTTCCTACAAAAGATTGGTTAAAAGATGCCCGTGCTTTTTGGATAAAAAAATATAAAAAAGATAAAAGAAGAAATCCTGGTGTACAAGCGGCTAGCGAACCAGAAGTTATTTTTCAAATGAATTTAATTAAGCGATATGGACCGGATAAAATAATCTCAGTTCATTCACCTTTAACCTTAATTGATTATGATGGTCCAAATACGATTGTGACATCAGAAAATGGGAATATAGTGGATGGAACTAAAGCAGAAGAATTATTAATTCAGATGAGCAAAGATGCTTCTGATTATAAGGTTCAAAATTATCCTTTCTTTCCTGGTTCACTTGGAAACTGGGCCGGAAAAGAGCGAGATATTCCTACGTACACCTTAGAATTACCTTCATCAGATCCAGCAAAAAGTGGAGAGTATTGGTCACTTTTTAAAAGTTCAATGTATAAGGCCATCATGAATAACTTAAAGAAGATTGATGAAACCAAAGCCGAAGTAAAAAAGTCGGACAATGAAAGTTTGTTAAAGACAGAATCTGCAATGCAATAAAAAGTTGGCATTTTCTTAAAGTTTCATATTTTAAAGCCGTAAAGACTCTCAAGAAATACTCATGAGGAGTCCATATGTTGGCCAGTTTTTCAGAATTTAAATTTTATCAATCTTTTAGAATTCCAGTAGAAGAAGTGGATGATCTAAGATTTCTTGTAGAGATGGATGAAGTTCAATCGAAAGATGAAAAATATATTATCGATGCAAAGTTAATTGATATAAGTTTAACCGGTCTAGGTTTTTCAACCAAAAAAAGAATTTCAGTGGGAACTGAATTAACGATTTCATTACAATTTAAAAAACATCATTTAGATATAAGCGGAAAAGTTGTTAGGGCCTTTTCAAAAGCGGTAGATGAGGAGCAAATCATTTACGGAGTTGAGATCGAAGATGAGAAGATGATTTCTAAGTTTTTAGAAAGTTATATTCTAAGTTTCTCGGCCGAAAGATTAAAAGATTGCTTAATCGATTCAGCATTAAAAGAACGATATACCAAGGCCACAGATGGCTTTGAAGTTTTTTCACTTTTGTTATCTCTTTTTAAAGATATCACTCACTTTGGAGATAAAGAAGGTTTTATTGAGTCAATGCTTGATGAGGTTGTAAAAATTTTAAATGCTCAGAGAGCTTCACTTTTTCTAATTAATCCAGAAACAAATGAGCTTGAAGCTGTGTATGCTTTAGGTATTAGAAAAGAGCAATTGAAATTTGATTATAGACTAGGGATAGCTGGTTCAGTATTTACCACTGGAGTGGCCTTAAATATTGATACAATTCATGATAGCACACGATTTAATGAAGCTTTTGATCGTAAGTTTGGATTTGAAACCAAATCAATTATCTGTCATCCATTACATAATCGTGAAGATAAAATTATTGGTGTTATTGAAGTATTAAATAAACGAAACGAAGATCGTTTTACGATTGAAGATGAAAAAACGATGAAAGTTCTATCACTTATTTTCTCTTCAGTTTTTTATAATTTCATGCCACTTTCAGAAAAATCAGTCATCAGAAGATTTTCTGCTCCATACGATAGAAAAAATGCCTTCATTGGAAAAGTTCCACATATTGCTTCATTAAGAAGTACAATCGTGAAGCTAAAAGATATTGAAGCTCCTTTACTTATTGTCGGTGAAACAGGAGTAGGAAAATCTTTATACGCCAACATTATGCATGCAGAAGGACAAAGAGGGTTAAAACCCTTTGACACGATCTACTGTGAATCTAAAGATCATATTAAATTATATAATGAGCTTTTTGGACCAGATGAAACTATTAACAAATTAATCGCTGCAAAAGGTGGAACGATTCATTTACATGAAATTTGGGCCATGCCTTTAAAAATGCAAAAAGAGCTCTATACCGTAATGACAGAGAAGCATATCCCAAATACTAAGTTCTCAGCCGACGTAAGGTTTATCGCAACTTCGTCAAAAGATTTAGGAGAGCTAGTTTCTCAAGGTGAATTTGATGCTCATTTATTTGAATTCATCTCGAAGGCCATGGTTTATATTGAACCTTTAAGAAGAAGAGTGGATGATATTGAACTACTTGTTGAATACTTTTTGAAAGTGGAATGTAAGCGGCAAGGATTTTTACTAAAATCTTTTGCACCTAAATTATTAGACAAGATTAAAAAATATGATTGGCCTTTAAACGTGAAAGAATTAAAACTTTGTGTTGAAAGAGCGGTTCTGTACAATCCGAAGGCACATATTATTACTGACATTGATTTACAAGATTCAGCAACTCCACTTGTTGATTTGTCAGCAAAGAAGAGAATGTTTGGGGATTTACCATTTGTTTCTGATTACAATATCCCGCTTAAAGACCGTTTGGCCCTAGTTGAAAGAGAAATGATTATTTCAGAAATAAGAAGAAATAATGGTAATAAATCAAAAGCAGCAAAAGAAATGGGAATTTCAAGAGAAGCTTTGAGAAAAAAACTTTTGATGAGTACAGAAATTTTAAAGAATCTCAATTTATCTGAAGAACAAAGAAAGATGATTGCTCTTGAAGATGATGAAATAAACAGCGCTGCATAAGATAGGATAAATTAGTGAGTGCACTAACTTCTATTTTTGCCCATTTTAACTTTAAAGATATCATTGATATTTTTATTGTAGCAATCATCATTTATCAGCTTTTGTTAATAGTCAGAGGTACCAAAGCTGTCCAAATGATTATTGGTCTAGGTGTTCTATTCATTCTATTTTGGATCGGACTTACCTTTAAACTCTATTCATTAAATTGGGTTTTAGCTCACTTTTTTGATTCATTCTTCATTATTATCGTCGTTTTATTTCAAGATCAATTTAGAAGTGCACTTGCTACTGTTGGAACAGGAAAGGGTGTCTTGGGAATTTTTAACAAATCTCAGCACGATTTTGAAATTTCAGAAGTGGTGGACGCTTGCGTGGCTTTAAGTAAAGAAAAAATTGGGGCCCTATTAGTCATTGAAAGAAACAATGGCCTACTAAATTATGTCAACACCGGGACAAGATTAGAATCTAGAATTCAATCGGACTTAATTTACTCAATTTTTGAATCAAGTTCATCCTTACATGACGGGGCCTTGATTATTCGCAATGGAAAAATTTCTTCAGCAGGTTCGTTTCTTCCATTGTCAAAGAACTTTGACATAGAGAGACACTTAGGAACAAGGCATCGAGCTGCACTTGGTTTATCCGAAGCAACAGACGCACTGGTCATCATTGTGTCTGAAGAATCAGGAAAAATAAATCTATGCATAGAAGGTGAATTTTATTACTGTCGTTCTGACCGTGATTTATCTCAATACTTAAGGCATATTTGGAGCCATGAAAAACTTGATGAGACATTGCGCCCGATTAGAACGAAAGGAATGGTAAAATGAAAGTTGAAAGTATGCAAAGACATACTTTAAAAATATTGGCAGTGTTATTTGCATTGTCTTTATGGGCCTATGTTTTAAATAGTGAACCAGTTGTCATAGATAAAAAACTCCCCGTGAATTTTATCTTACCTAAAGGAATGGTCTTAACTTCACTAAACGAAAGTGAAGTGACATTAAAATTGAAAGGATCTAAAGCTTTTATCTCAAATGTATTTTCAAATAATGAAATGATTCAAGTAAATTTAGAAGATTCCTATAAATTCAAAGGCAAAAGTTTTACTCAAAAAATATATCCTTCTAATTTAGAAGTTCCCTTTGGAGTAGAAATCGTTGACATTCATCCGAAAGAAATGAATATTGAGCTAGATATTTTAGGGCAGATGGAAGTTCCCGTGAAGGCCCAATTTTATGGAGAAATATTAAAAGGTAAAAAGTTAAAAGAGTTTAAGGTTAGTCCTGAAAAAATAAAAATTTTAGGACCACTTAATCTTTTAAAAAATATAAACAAACTTGAAACAGCACCAGTTAATCTTGCTCTTTTAAAAAAAGATGAAGGGGAATTAAAATTAATTCCTGCTGAACTCGATTCAAGATTGTTTTTAGAAAATAGTGACAAATTATTATTAATATATAAAACGAAAAAATAAATTTCGAGGCGTGTATGAGTGATCGAAAATTTTTTGGAACCGATGGAATTCGGGGAAAAGCCAATGTTTATCCAATGACTGCTGAAGTCGCAGTTCAATTAGGGCGTGCAGTAACTCACTATTTTCAGACAGTGAATCCTGTAAACACAAAACCATTGATCATTGTGGGTAAGGATACTCGTTTGAGTTGTTATATGCTCGAGATGGCCTTTGCTTCTGGAGTATGCTCACAAGGTGGAGAGGTGATTTTAACTGGACCACTTCCGACACCAGGTATTGCTTTTGTTACTACCAGTATGAGGGCCGATGCCGGTGTCATGATTTCTGCTTCACATAATCACTTCGAAGATAATGGAATAAAAATTTTTGATGCTAAGGGATTTAAACTTCCGGATGGAGTTGAACTAGAGTTAGAAAATTTACTGACTCACCCGGAGTTAATGCCAATTAAAACTGGAAAGAGTCTTGGAAACGCTGAGAGATTAAAAGAAGTTTATGGACGTTATATCGTTCAAGTTAAATCGGCCATTTCTTCGGATTATGATCTAGAAGGAATGCGCATTGTACTCGATTGTGCAAACGGAGCAGGTTATAAAGTAACACCAATGATTTATCAGGAATTAGGTGCAGAAGTTTTTACAATTGGAGTCAATCCTAATGGTGAAAATATCAATACCAATTGTGGTTCGCTTCATCCAGAAATTGCTAAAGAACAAGTTTTAAAATATCGTGCAGATATAGGAATTTGTATTGATGGAGATGGTGATCGGATCACTGTAATAGATGAAGAAGGTAACATCATCGATGGAGATAAACTGATTGGTGTTTTTGCAAAACTATTACTTGAAAGTGGTGAAATGAAAAAAGGTGATACTGTACTAGGTACAGTGATGACCAATATAGGACTTGAATTGTATTTAAAAAAATTAGGCCTAAATTTTCATCGAACGAAAGTTGGGGATAGATACATAATCGAATATATGAAATCTAAAGGGGCAAAGCTTGGTGGTGAACCTTCTGGTCATATCATTTTTAGTAAACATTCGACCACTGGAGATGGTGCACTCGCTGGATTAAAAATTATTGAGGCCATGAAATTTTTTAATTGCACTCTAAAAAAGTTAACTGATGATATAGATCTTTTTCCTCAAATTAATAAGAGTGTAAAAGTAAAGACAAAACCTGATCTAGAAAAAAATGAAAAAATTCAAGCAGCACAAAAAGAAACAATTAAGAGATTATCTGGAAAAGGTAGAGTTCTTTTAAGATATTCTGGAACAGAGCCTCTTTTAAGAGTCATGGTTGAAGGAGAGGATCTGACAGTTGTGAACGAAGAATGTCAAAAGTTAGTTGATGTGGTAACAAAGGAAATAGGTTAATTTATGATAGCTCGATTAGGTGTAAATATAGATCATGTTGCGACTTTAAGACAGCAAAGGCAAGAGTCGTATCCTTCTGTGATCGATGCTGCAGTTCATTCACTACAAAATGGTGCTGACTCAATTACCATTCATTTAAGAGAAGATCGTCGTCATATCCAAGATACTGACGTTGAAGCGATTGGCCTTGTAACAAAAAGATTTGGAAAACCATTAAATCTTGAGATGGGGATTGATCCCACTATTATTGAAATTGCGATTGCTTCAAGTCCTGAATGGATTTGTTTAGTTCCTGAAAAACGAAGTGAGCAAACCACTGAAGGTGGACTTGATCTTCTTGATCAAAACTTATTTATTAGAATTGAAGAAGCTGTACAAAAATTAAAATCTTCTATTAAAGATGTGAAGATATCACTTTTTTTAGAATCTAATCTAGAAGTTTTAATCAAAGCATCTGAACTAAAAATTGATGCAGTTGAAATTCACACAGGAGAGTTTGCTAAAGCGTTTATCAATAATGAAGATTATTCTAAGCATTTGAATGAGTTTAATAAAGCTCATGAGTTTTTGAAAAAGAAAAATATTCATGTCCATGCAGGTCATGGTCTTACCAATGAAAGCGTGATTCCTCTATTGGAAATGAAGATTTTTGAAGAATATAATATTGGACATTGGATTGTGGCCCAATCGATATTTACAGGTATGGCGGCAACAGTGAAAAATTTAAAAAACATTATTGAAAAATATCCATTGGAATAAATATGAATTTGATAAAGTCTTGGAAAAAAGTTTTTGTTTCTGATTTAAGTAATATTATTGTTGAATTAAAAGAAACAATTCCTGTTCCTGCAGTTTTATTTTTAGAAGGTGAAGTAGGGGCAGGTAAAACTACTTTTGCTAAAATTTTCATTGATAAAGAAGAGGTTTCAAGTCCTAGTTATTCATTGATAAATGAACATGAACAAATTCTTCATGCAGACCTATATCGTATTTCAGATTCAAAAGAGTTGATTCATCTTGAGATTCCTATGTACATTGAAGAGAAGGAATATTTTCTCATTGAATGGGGAGAGAGATTTCATACAGCGATTGAAAGAATCATTGGTGATGAATTTAAATACTTTGTTTTAAAAATAGAAATTAATCAGAATCCTGAAAATTCAAATTCTAGTCGGAACTATTTACTCTATAAATTCTAAATAATAGGGGAAATATTTGCTCGGTTTTTTGGTGGATAAAAATTATTTTGTATAGTTTTGGCCTCAATAAAATGCATTGAATAAAGTGACCTAAATGCTCAGAAATATTCAGGAATTATCCATTCTATTCAACTCAAGATTACCTTAATTTCAATATCTTACACTGAAAAGATAGTATTTTGTTTGTTGACTTTTAAAAATGATCACGGCCATACTATTATTGAGCAGAATGATTCTTTAATGTGAGAATCACCTCTGATTAAAGACTGCAAGGATTGTCAGTCTTTCAAAGGGCGGCACACACATAACGAAGAATTGAACTCAAAAACCGGCCACGCTAATTGGATTTTTTATGGAGGAAGACCAATGAGACTTACATCAAAAGGACGTTACGCAGTTAGAGCAATGCTTGATCTTACTACTCATTCAAATGGGAACCCAGTAAGACTTCAAGAAATTTCAACAAGACAAAACATTTCACTTCACTATCTAGAGCAATTGTTTAGAAAGCTTAGAAATGGTCAAGCAGTTAAATCTGTTCGTGGACCAGGTGGTGGATATGTTTTAGCAAGAAACATGGATCAAATCACGATTAAAGACGTATTAGACTGTGTTGGTGAAAACATCAACCCTGCTCGTGATATCGTAGGAACTGAAGCAGAAGCTGCGAATTCTTTAGAATTCCATCTTTCAAAAAACTACTTCATGAATCTTGGGATTATCATGAAGGAATACTTAGCAACTACTACTTTAGGTGATCTAGTAAGAAAGTCTAAAGAAGTTGAAGCAGAAGTTAATCAAGCTAAGGCTGAAGAAGCTTCTCAGGCTGGTATCTTGACATCAGCGATTAGAAATCCGATTGGAGAAATCAATCAATAATCGCTATTATTTAGATTACAATGCAACTTCCCCTTTGGCCGATAAAGTAAAAACTTTTTTGGGCAAAGGGGATTTTCTTTTTGGAAATCCCTCATCGATTCATCAAACAGGGAAAGCATCTCGAAAAAAAATTAATGAAACAATAGATTTTCTTTATAAGACTTTTTCTTTATCCCCCGATGAATACTCGCTTTATTTTCATTCGGGTGCAACTGAAGGAATCAATACTTATTTTAAAGGAATTGCTTTAAAGCATTTTAAAGAAAAAATTCCATCAACTTTTATATTTTCCAATCTAGATCATAGCGCTGTGATGAGTTTAGAAGAAGATCTTATTTCTCTCGGACACGAAGTTGTTTATTTTTCTACTGATAAAAATTCTGAATTTGATTTGAGTGAATTGATTAAATTAATTCAAAGAAAAGAAGTTGACGGTAAGAAAGTCTTTTTAAATTTTACAGTCATTAATAATGAAACAGGTGTCGTGTGGCCATTGACTTTAGCGGAGGCCATTAAAGATTCAACTGATTGTCAGGTGCATGTTGATGCAGTCCAACTTGTTGGTAAAATTGAAAACTGGAAAAACTTAAGTTCTAAATTAGATGTTTATAATTTTTCTGCTCACAAATTTGGCGCATTAAAAGGCATTGGCTTTACCTTTATCAAGAAATCATCTGAATTTAAATCACTTCTTACTGGAGGAAATCAGCAGGATGGATATAGATCTGGAACAGAAAATGCTTTAGGAGTTTACAGTGTTAAGCTTGCACTAGAGGAAATGTTGGAATTTGAACCAAAAAATTTAAGAGAATTAAAAAATGATCTTCAAAAAAATCTTGAAAGTGAATTTGGAGATAAGCTTGTTTTTGTAAATAAAAATTCAAAAGCGACAAACGTCAATACACTGTTTTTAATTGTAAAGGATTCAAAAGCAGATCAAATAAGCATGTTATTTGATCTGGCCCAAATTGATATTTCTACAGGATCGGCATGTTCATCTGGCATTTTTAAAGAAAATCGCATTTTAAAAAACTTAGGTTATGATTCACTATTGTCTTTAAGCGGTTTACGAATTAGTTTAGGTCCGAGCAATTTATTAATTCAAAAAGAAGAATTATTTGACAGGGTTGTTCGGGTAATAAAAAAGCTTTCTCATTAGGTAAAAATATCCTTTATTTTATCTTAAGATAAAAAATTTAAAATTCATCTATAATCTAAGAAGGTATAAACTGAAGGGAATACCATTCATGAATTCAGATTATGGAAATTATTCTAGAGAATTGGCCAAAGCTCGCGAAGACTTTAATAATACCGCTAAGACGCTAAAAGAGAATTACGACAAGAATGTTAAAGATCTTGAAGAGCAAAATGAAATTCGCGAAGTAAATTCAAAAAAAATAAATGACGAGAGAAGAGATAAATTAATTGAATCGAACCAAGAGCAATTGGTTAATATTTCTAATAAGACGAACCAAACATTAGAAAGAAAGCAAAAAGAGTTTCTTGAAGGGTTGAAAGATGAACGTGAAAATTTCAATCAAGAAAAAAAGAATTTAAAAGAATATTATCAAAATAGTTTGAATTCTGTGAAAGATTCATATAACCGAACAATTGATCAAAATAAATTAACCAATGAAAGACAGCAAAAAGAAAGTCAGAAAAATTTTGATGAAGCTCTATATAACAACAAAAGCAATTCAGAAAGAAAATTTCAAGAAATAGAAAAGGCCACAGCAAAAACCATTAATACTTATAATCAAGATGTGGTTCAACAGAAAAAAGATTTATCCAGAAAGCATCAACAAACTCTCGATGAAATGAATAAAAATTTTCGTCAAGATATGGATCAGAAAACTGAATACTTTGATAAAAAATATGCAGATATCGTTAAAGCAAAGGATTCTGAAATTAAAAATCAATCTGACCGTTATGAGTTTAATATTGAAAAATCAAAGAATGATGAAAGAGAGATGTTTGATAATATCACTGAAAGATATGAAGATCATACGCAAGATCTTTTAAGATCATTTCAAAGAAAATATGCAAATCTTGAAGATGAATCAAGCACGAAACTAGCTAAGCAAAAAGCTGAAAATGATAGAAATTTGTATTTGGCCGAAAGAGAAAAAGATCTTTACATTGATCGAAATTTTAAAGGTGAAGGGGCGGAGGCACAAAAGAATTTAATTACAGATCATTATGAACGACGATTGGATAATTTAAAAAAGCAAATGTCTGATCAGACGGTAAAATTTCAGCGAGATGCCATCGATTTAAATCGAAATGATCAAAGTGAGCTCAAGGGAAGAGAATTAGAAAATAGAAAAACCTATGATAAGCGTGAACAAAATTTTCATGATGAATTAACGGGATTAGAGCGTCGAACTCGTGAAAAAGATGAAAAAATGATCGCAGGTTTTCGAAATAAGATTCATGAATTAGATCGAAATGAGCAGAAGAAATTAAGTTATGAAAGAGATTTAAGTAAGCAAAAACTAGATAATCAAAGAGTTGAGTTTGGAAAAACAGTTAATAAATTAAATGAAATTTCAAGTTCAAATATTGAAAAGCTTCAAGAAGAAAGTAAACGAGAAAAGACAGAGATCATAGAAAATAGTCGCAAAGAACTCTTTGATCAAGTTACTGATGCAAAAGAAAATTTTAGAACCAAGCTTGAAAAAACAGAAAGTAGTTATGCTCAGAGGTTGGATGTTCAAAAAAGTTTAACAGACAGAATACGTCAAGAGGCCGAAGATAAGGTTGAAACCATTACGAGAAATGCTGAGAATCAAGTAAATGCTGAAATCACTTATAATACCGAAGCTAGAAATTCAGATCGCAAAGAAATGGAAGCCCGTGTTCAAGATTTAAAAAGAGATTACGAACAAAAATTTAAGATGGTTAAACGTGATTTTGACCAAGAACTTACAAAAGTGAAAAGAGAAAATGAAGTCTTTTTAACTCGATTAACCAAAAAGAATGAAAATGAATTCCAAGCTTCACAAGTGGCCCATGCAAAAGAAATGAAAAAAGTGACAAATGATTTAAAAGATCAAATGCAAAGAATTCTTAAAAATGCTGAAATTGAAAAGGTTAATACAATCGATCATTATGAAAGACGTATGGCCGATATGAAAAATGCCTACGATATGGATAAATTAAAAATTTCCGAATATAAAAGAAACAGTAAATCAGGAGAGGATTCCTAAAAATCCTCTCCCAAATAGTTTAATCTCTTCGATTACCAGTTAGACTCAATATTTGAATAAACATATTAATAAAGTTTAAATACATAGAAAGCGCAGATGTGATGGCCAATTTGCTTCTAGTTTCTTCATCGAAATTCTGTTGCATTAAATGCTTAATTCTTTGAGAATCATAAGCAGTAAAACCGGCAAAGACTAAAAGAGTGATAACGTTAATCACAATTCCAGCTGTCCCACTCATCATTGAATTAAAAAACATACCAAGCACTGAATAAATTAAGACACCGATCAAGGCCATAAATAAAAAAGTCGCCATTCCAGAAAGATCTTTTTTGGTAACAGCACCAAACAAGGCCAAGGCACCAAAACTTAAACTGGTTGTTAAAAAGGCCATTTGAATACTTTGAGCTGTATAGGCCAAAACCAAAATAGAGAGAGTGGCACCTGTTAAAGCAGAATAAGCTAAAAATAGCAAAGTCGCCGTCAAAGAACTAATTCGATTAATTAAACCAGATATGGCAAACACCAACCCCAGTTGAGCAATTAACAGAACCCATTTCATAGGTCCCATAACAAGTTTTTGCATAAGCATGTAATCGCTTGAAACATAATAAGCAACGGCTGCTGTTAATAGAACTCCAATCATCATCCATTGATAAACTCTGGTCATCGTAATGTTGGTAGTAATGTCGATCGTTCGCGGTTTAGTTTGATAAGTATTATTCATAAAATCTCCTTTCAATAATTGTATGATATTTTCATGTTTTGCAAAAATCGATAAAGCCTATGTCTAGTATCATTTTTTACAATTGATAAAAATCATTTATTTTTCTTATTTTACTCAATGAGGAATTGAAATACTAGAGAGAAAATGAGCTTGAATTAAGGAGGTATTTATGAATATATTCAAAGCGCCTTTAAAAAATTATGATCTTCTAGGCCCAAGAGACAGAAGTGAGTTTGATCTACTTCGTCATTTTGATGATCTTTGGAATAAGTCGAATTATTGGGGAATGAGTGAGATGATGCCCAAAGTTCCAATGAATATGAACGTCATCGAAAGTAAGGAGGGATATCACCTTGAAGCAGAGCTTCCAGGTGTAAAAAGGGAAGATGTACATGTATCGATGAAAGATGATTTTTTGGTGATTCGTGGTGATAAAAAAAGCTATGTAGAAGATAAAAAAGAACAATACCATAGAATTGAAAGATCCCATGGAAGTTTTTATCGAGCAGTTCAATTACCTAAAGATATCGACAGAGAGAAAATTCATGCAGAGTTAATCGATGGAGTTCTCAAGGTAGATGTGATGAAGCATTCTTCTATACCACAAGATGGAAAAAGAATTGAAGTGAAGTAAACATCGATTTCAAAGTTGAAAACCAAAAAGGGGAGGCGAAGCTTCCCCTTTTTTATTTTCTTACTTTCTTAATTATTTTATCCATGAAAATTTTAGCTTCATCTATTTTGAAAAAAATCGCTAAAAAGAAGTAACACATACTAAAGATAGTAATCACGATAAGAGAATTTAAAAAAGACTGAATTAAAAGTGTTTGAATAAAAAATGCGATAAGGCCAGAAGCTAAAGCGATTAAAAGAGTTTTAATGAATTTAGATTTTTTAATAGATGTTTGACCAATTAAATTATCAAGTGCATTTTTTAAGAATCGATATTCAAGAGTTGCAGCAAGAGCAGAGGCAAAAGTGATTCCAGCTGCGCCAAAATGATCAGAGATATTTAAATATTTTAATAAGGGAAAGGCAAAAACATATCCAAAAAAAGAAGTGAATAACACTCGAATGAAAGCAAATTTTAATGGAGTACGAGTATCTTTTAGGGCATAAAAAGTTGAAGCGTAAAGTCTGCCAAAGGTGGTCGGCAATAATCCTATGCTTGAGCCGATTAAAATAACCCATACATATTGGGTCGTTTGCAAATTAAATTTTCCCGATTGAAATAAAAGAGAAATAATATGATTTCCAATGAAGATAAAAGCAATGATACTCGGGATGATGAAAAATGAAATTTTTTCTAATCCGCTTTCAAGTCTAAGTTTTAAGCGCATCATGACTTCTCTATCATTACCAATGATCGAAGACATTTCAGGAAGTTCAGCTGCGGAAATACTCATTCCAAAAAGACTTACAGGTAAAAGATAAATCATTTGGGCATAACTAATGGCACTGACTGCACCAGTTGGAAGCAAGCTTGCCAAAATACTATCAATGTAGGCGGATAGTTGAACGACACCTCGAGAGATAACCACAGGGAAAAAGTTTTTTAAAATAGTTTTAAAATGTATTGAGTGTAAATTTAATTGGGTAGTGAAAACAGGAATAAGTTTTAATGTACTTGGTACTTGAATGAGAAATTGGAGTAAACTTCCTAGAATCAAACCATAAGAAAGTAAAATGGCCAAATCAGCTTCAGATGATTTAGGCCCAAAATAAATTAAAAAAATGATACTAGTAAAGTTCCAGATGACTGGAGCCGTGTAACTTAAAAAGAATTTGCGGTGAGAATTTAATATTCCGAGACACCAAGCACTTAAGACTAATAAACCTGTTCCAGGAAAAATTAATCGAACAATTTTAATAGTTAATTCTTTTTTCTCTCCAGAAAAACCAGGAGCAATCACATCAATTAGCCAAGGAGTCAAAAGAACTCCTATGACCACTAAGATACTAGTGAGTAAAAAGAGAAAACAAAAAATAGTATAAGCAATTTGACTAGCTTCTAATTTATTTTTCTGATCTGGTTGATTTTCAGCTAATAGTTTGGCATAGACAGGAATAAAAGAAGCGGAGAGCACTCCTTCTCCAAAAAGATTTTGCAAAAAATTGGGAATTTTATAAGCGGCATTAAAAGCATCGGCAGCTTCTGAATTTCCTAGGTAGTGAGCAAAGAATCTTTGACGGACGAAACCTGCGATACGACTTAAAAAAATTCCTAATCCAACTAGCAAAGCACCACTTTTTGATGATTTTACTTCATTCATTTAAAACCATTGCCTTGATTTTCATTTTTAAAGCAATTTCTTTATCATATTCAGGAATAGGAGCTAGATTCCACATCCATTCCTTAACTGATTTGTTTTCAAAGTTTTTTAGAACTTTTTTTGATTCAGTATGAAGTAAATTTCCTTTTTTATCATAAAAATAAGTTTCAACATCATTATAAAAAAGAACAGGGCATGAAAATTTTTCGAGATATTCCAAGTGATGAGATTCTATTTCATCTGCAATTTCTTCGAGTCTTTTTTGGTGATAAAGGTTCGTAAGATTTTTCTCAAAGTATTTTTTAATGTGAAGACTTAATTGAGATTGAACATTCGCTGAAATCACCAAATCAAATGGTTCTTTTAGAAATTTTATTGGCTTGATAGGTGAGTAGTAATTTTTTGCTAAAATATAATTTTCACATTCAGTTATATCGTGAGTGATGAATTTTATTGCAGGATGATTTTGATAATTTTTTAAAACACTACTTGGATGATGGGCATCAACTAAAGTTAATTGATGACCTAATTTTGTAAGTCTTTCTACAGGAATTTCATGCAAGGGACCAGATCCTAATATAAGAATACGACCAGGTCGATCTAGTTTATTTAAGACAAAGTCATAAATTAAATCGTGACAATTTTTTAAATGAGAGGCCCAAAAAGCATTCAAACGCTTTTCTTTCACTTCAAGTGAAATTGATTCATAAGTGTGACCAAAGGCTCGGGCCTCTTTGGTTTTTGAGCTTTGAATATATTTAATTATTTCTGTAATCATTTTTTGACCAATCAATAGAATAACCGGTCTTCAATTTTTTTCCAGATTTTTTTTTAAAATTGTCTATGTCTTAATATAAATTCGACTCGTCGATTAACGTTGACACCTGGGGCTTGAGATTCATCGCCATTACTTGATGAATTCGCTACGGGTATTAGTTGATCTCCTCGAACTCCATAATCATTGACCAGAGAACTTCGAATGGCCATGGCCCTTTTAAATGAAAGATTCCAATTGGCATCTTCTGAATCACCTTCAGATTTTTCAGTATGACCGACAATAGAAACTGTTCCTTCATAGTTTTTAAAAACTTTGGATAGTTTTTCAAGATAAGTTTTACCTTCGTAAGAAATATCAGTTGAACCAAATTGAAAGACAAGATTTCCTGGAATGGAAAATTTTAAAAATTCTTCTGAGTAATCTGCACTAAAAGCATTTCCATCAAAGAGCTCTGTCACTAGTTGTGAAAGAACTTTGTGTTCTTGTAAGTACACAGGTCGAGGTCGTGCGGGCTCTGATACGACTTTTTCATCAAAGCCACCTTCTTGACCAGATAGAAGCGAGTAAGAAGTATTTGGAGCAGAACCAGATTTTCCAATTGAATCTGATCCACCTTTAAAAATAGTTGCAGTGGTAAAATAATCAGCGATTGCTTTTTTTGTTTCTTCATCCGCACCCATCAACCACATAACCAGAAAGAAGGCCATCATCGCAGTCATAAAGTCTGCGAAGGCAACTTTCCAGGCACCACCATGTCCACCGTGGCCGCCTTTTTTAATTCTTTTAATGATGATGGAACCTTTTTCATCTGCCATGATGATTGTCCTTCCTTAGTTTAATACTAATTACTTTTTACCTGCATTAGCAGTTGCTTCATCCACTTCTTTAAACGATGGTCTAAATTCAAGTGGAATTGATCTTCTTCCAAATTCTGCACAAACTTTAGCGTTTACCCCTTTGGCATACGCTAATAAACAAATTTTAGCCGTATTAACAAATTTTGCTTCTTCACCCATGATGATTTCAATTTTTGCGACAATGGGCTGAATATATCCGTAAGAAATTAAGATCCCTAGAAGTGTACCAACCAGGGCCGCACCTACCGAGTGACCAATAACTTCTTTTCCTTTATCAAGTTTACCCATGGTGATAACGATCCCGAGAACCGCCGCAACGATCCCAAGACCTGGCATGGCGTCCCCAACTCGGTTCATCATTCCAACTAAACGATGTTCGTCTTCATGAACAACTTCAAGATCCGCATTCATTAAATCTTCTAGATCATAGGGAGATAATGAAGAGGCGATTTGAACTTTTAAAGTATCACAAATAAAATCGATAGCATGATGGTTGTGTAATACAGCTGGATAGCGTTTAAAAATCTCAGAGTTCTCTGGATTCTCAACATGAGGTTCAATTGAAATTGGGTTAGCTGCGGCCATCTTAATTAATTCAAACATACATTGAAGAAGTTCAATGTAAGCCGCTTTAGAAATTCCAGAACCTTTTAAAATTTGTAAAACTCGATGAATGACTTCTTTAAAAATAGTCGGTGTAGCGACAGTAATAAATGTTCCTACAGCAGATCCACCAATGATCAAAACTTCTATGGGTTGCCACAAGCTTAAGACGTTACCACCTTCTAGTACGAATCCTCCGACGACACAAAGTAGAACGAAGACTGATCCGATAATCGCAAACATAAAAAATCCTCCATGGTATTCGTTCGACTTATCGAATAGTTAGAAAATAACTTTAATGATCTTAGAAAGTTAAAATGGAGGAGCGAAATAATTGGTTATTCTTCGAAATCGAGATCTTCGTTGATGGTGACACCAGAGACTGTTCGTTCCTTTTCTTTTTTAATAAAAGGAAAATTAATTTCTAGAAAATCTTCAAACTTTTCTTCAAAGGCAATGATGATTGTTTTGGTATGAGAATCTAAAAAGTTTTTATAATAAAGTTCGCTTCCTAGTTCATGCATCGCTGTTGCGTGCTCATCTTCAAGATCAATTTCTATCATGGTTTTCTTGGAAGTATTTTTAATGATGACCACACCTTTTATTTTATCTTTTGGAAGCTCGTTGGTGAGATTCCATGATGTCGGATTAAAATAATCAAGATAAAAAACACTTCTTTCATATTTTAATTTTCGCGGAATCAATAAAGAGTGAATAAATTTTCTGGTAGATGGATCTTTTGATTTCTTTGCAAGTTTTTCTGCTAAGACACCATCTTCTACACGAATAATATAGGCTCCAGGATTTTTAGTTGATTGAAATAGAAGATACTGAAAAGCAACGCTAAAAAGGGTAAAAAGTTTGGCCTGAGAAAGATGAATTTTTTGATTTTCACATTCAACTAGGGTTTTAACGCCTTCATATAGTTCAGATTTAGACAGATCATTTTTCATAAATATCCTAATATTTTAGCAGAACTTAATTTTTTAAAGTTCAAAAGCTTTCTTGTCAATGAATTTTTAATGCTTTGAGCATATATAAACTGAATATAAATTGCGAAATTTATTGACTCATCCCTCAAGATTATCTATGATTCGGCCTTATATTTTTAAAATATTTAACACCTCATTTTGGAGATGAATTATGAAATTAATGGCAAGAACCAGAAACATCGGTATCTCTGCGCACATCGACTCTGGAAAGACGACGCTTACTGAGCGTATTCTTTTTTACTGTAACAAGATTCACAAGATCGAAGAAGTTCGCGGTGGTGGAGCCGGAGCGACGATGGATCACATGGAATTAGAAAAAGAAAAAGGGATCACAATTACTTCTGCTGCAACAACTGTTTACTGGGAAGGGATTAATAGACAAGGTATTAAATATGCTGACGGTATAGATAAAGAATGTCGTATTAACATCATCGATACTCCGGGCCACGTTGACTTTACAGTTGAAGTTGAGCGTTCTCTAAGAGTTTTAGATGGAGCGATCTTAGTTCTTTGTTCGGTTGCTGGTGTTCAGTCTCAATCAATTACAGTTGATAGACAGATGAAAAGATATTCTGTTCCAAGACTTGCTTTCTTAAACAAGATGGACAGAATGGGAGCAAATCCTCACAAAGGTGTTGCTGCTTTAAGAGAAAAACTTTATCACAATGCCGTGTTGATGCAACTTCCGATTGGTTCAGAAGAAAACTTCAAAGGTGTTGTCGATTTAATCACACAAAAAGCGTATTACTTTGATGGTGAAAACGGGGAAAACGTTAGAGAAGAAGCAATTCCAGCTGATATGTTAGATGAAGTTGCAGGATATAGAGAGAAGCTTTTAGATGCTGCTTCTGAATTCGACGATGCAATGATTGAAAAAATCTTAGGTGGTGAAGAAATTTCTGAAGAGGAAATTCATGCTGCGATTAAAAAAGGGACACAAACTTTAAAACTGACTCCAGTATTTATGGGTTCAGCTTTTAAAAACAAAGGTGTTCAACTTCTTTTAAATGCTGTTTCAAGATATCTTCCATCTCCAGTGACATGTGCTAAGCCAAAAGCAATCGATAGCAACACAAATCAAAAAATTGAACTTGATCCAGATAATTCAAAGCCACTTGTTTGTATGGCATTTAAAATTACTGACGAGCAATTTGGTCAGTTAACTTATACTCGTATTTATCAAGGTCAATTGAATAAAGGTGATACGATTGTTAACACCAGAACAAAGAAAAAAGTTCGAGTTGGTCGTATCGTTCGTATGAATGCTAACGACAGAGAGAACATTGATAACGTAGGTTCAGGGGACATCATTGCACTTATCGGTATCGATTGTGCTTCTGGGGATACTTTTGTAGCAGAAGATGGTCCAGTTCATTTATCATGCGAAGGAATGCACGTTCCTGCAGCGGTTATCGAGCTTTCAATCTCTGTTAAAGATAAAGATCAACAAACTCGTCTTTCAAAAGGTCTTTCAAGATTTATGAAAGAAGATCCGACTTTCCATGTTTATACAGATGAAGAATCAGCTGAAACAAGAATTGCCGGAATGGGAGAGTTACACCTTGAGATTTATGTTGAAAGATTAAAGCGTGAATACAACTGTGACGTTCAAGTTGGTGCTCCTCAGGTTAACTACAGAGAAACAATTAGAACTGAAGCCAAGTTTGATTATCTTCATAAGAAGCAAACTGGGGGTTCAGGACAGTTTGGTCACGTTATCGGTATGATTAAGCCACTTACTGATGAAAAGAAAGAAAACGATGAACAAATCTTTAAGTTTTTCAATGAAATCAGAGGGGGAGCGATTCCTAACGAATTCATTGCTTCGTGTGAGAAAGGGTTTAATGATGTAATGGATAAAGGTCCATTAGCGGCTTTCCCATTAATCAACGTTGAAGTCTACCTACAAGACGGTCGTTACCACGATGTAGACTCTTCAGATATGGCGTTTAGAATTGCCTCAAGAATGGCCATGAGACATGCGGTTAAAGCGGCAAGTCCAGTTATTCTAGAGCCAATCATGAAAGTTGAAGTTGAGACACCAGATGAATATCAAGGGGGAGTAATCGGAGATCTTTCTTCTAGAAGAGGGATTATCCAAGCTTCGGAATCAAATGAGACAGGAGATGTTATTATTAACGCTTTAGTTCCACTTTCAGAAATGTTTGGTTACTCTACAGTTCTTCGATCTATGTCTGCTGGAAAAGCAAGCTATACTATGGAATTTGCAAAGTATGCTGAATGTCCAAATAACGTAGCTGAAAAAGTTATGGCAGAAAGAAAAGAAAAACTTGCTGCTCAAGCTGAATAGTTTTTTAAGAAAAGTTACTATCACAAAAAGGGAGAAGAAATTCTCCCTTTTTTTATTTAAAATTTTCAAAAATTGTCCGATAATTAATCTATGATAAGATTAAAAATCTATTTAGGTATCTGTCTTTTTATACTAGCTTTTAAAAGTTTCAGTGCCGATTGTCCCATTAATTTTGAAACATATAATCTCGATGTTGGCGAAGACTGCAGTGTTTGTGGTGGCAAATCTCCCAGTGTTCAAAACAGTATTGCTTCAACTGTTTCACCAGTAATAGGGTTTGTTACAAATAGTGAAGAACAAAAAAAAGAAATCAGAAAATTTAAAGTGCTTGAGCATTTTTTATCAAAAGAAATTCATAAAAAGCAATGTTCAAATTATGGAGAGTTGAAGTTGCGATTTCAACGTGAGTTTAAGGCGAAATTAGAGCTTTGTGAAAAAGGACCTGATCTGTTAGAGAGAACAAAAGTTACTTGTCAATTTGTCCTTGAAACTTTTAGTAGAAAAATGACCGATTCTTTCTATGCTCATTGGTCGACAGTCGATACTAAGGGAAACGTTACCTTGATAGCCGGCCGATATAAAGAACAAATTGAACAGCCGATTCGATCACATTTTATGTGGTGTCAGAAAGTTAAGAAAAATTATAAACAGAAAATTTATGTTGACTGTAAAGATGCTGAGGATTGGGTAAGTGAATTTAATCGTCTCAAAAAAATTTCGGAATCTGTTAGAAGAGATCTTGAACAATCAGTGGAAAATTCTAGTTCTGAGGATTTGCGAAGAAAAATGTTTCAAGAAGGTTGTAAATATTTTGATAACAATCCGGCCACAACCTTTACTCGCGATTTATACATGGCCTGCCTGACACAGTGATCTAATTAATAGATAGTAATTATTTTGTTAATCTAATTGTTAAGATCTCAATCTTGTTTTATTCTCCGCGCATTAATGGCCTAGGAGGTAAAAATGAAATCAATTATAGTCTTTTTAATCTTGTTCCCATGTTTAGCTTTTGCGACAGTTAAAAGCGATATCTCAACTCTTGGACTAATCGCTTTTGGAAGTTCAAAGGCTCAAAAAGTAAAAGGAGTCACAGCTAAAGAAATGTGGATTCATTATTTTAATGAAAAAATGGGTGAAGTTGAACCGGAGAGATTTGTTTTTAAAGAAATAGATGAAATGGCGTTTGGTGATGAAATTGATTATGGACCGACTTCACTTTTATCGGCAAAAAAAATGAGTGGCTTTATTGAAAGTGTTCTTGAAGAAAGATTAGAAAACATCAATGATAAAATAGAAGAAGCGAAGGTCAAAAAGAAGATTTATGAAGTAAATTCAAATTGGGCACCAATGGTTGAAAAGCTTAAAAAACAAGGTGTGATGTTTGGATATGATGGACATGGACCTGGATATTGTGGCGTCTCTTTTGTTGAATTATTAGTTCTTGACCCAAAAACTCAAGAAGTTTACGAAGTATATCTTTCTGAGTCTGGTGAATGCTAATAATTAAAAAATTAGATTTTAAAAAGGGTCAATTTAATTGGCCCTTTTTTTATTTTTTTTATGTTAGAATGAAAAAAAGGAAGATTATATGATTGAAACTTCTCAACTTCAAACCCTGGTAGCAGTATCTCGAGCAAAAAGCTTTTCAAAAGCAGCAGAAGATTTAAATGTCACCCAGTCTGCGATCAGTCAAAGTATCAAGAATTTAGAGTCAAAACTAGAACTCAAAATTTTTAAGCGCTCTGGTAAAATAGTTGTTTTAACTCCAGAAGGTGAAAAACTGTATCAGTTTGCCTCGCATTTTTTAAATGAGATGCGCGATACTCTTGATGAAATCTCTGATGATAAAAAGAGCATGCGTGGTAAAGTAAGAATTGGGACTTTAACTGGTATTGGAAAAAGTTGGCTTGCTCATGAGATTGTTTTGCATGCTAAAGAGAATCCTGATTTAATGTTGTCAGTTCAGATGGGGTCTCATCAAGAGCTTCTTTCTGATTTTGAAAATAATTTAATCGATATTTTAGTTCTTCCTGAAGATGATGTTCCTTTGCACGGAGAAAAAGAATTTTTCCTTGAGGAAAGGTCCACTCTTGTTTATCCAAAAAATCATCCTGAATTTAAAATTAATCAAAATCTAACTTTAAATCAATTAGAAGATTTACCAGCTGTTTTATTTGATCATGATGATCACTTATTTTTAAAATGGTGTCGGACAAAGTTTAAGTCCATTCCTAAAAAGTTAAACACTAAATTTATTGTCAATTCCCATGGACATATGTTGCAAGCTGTTTATGAAGGATTGGGAGTAGCTGTCGTCCCAAATCATGTTTTAAAAAGATCTTATTTTAAAGATAAAGTTGAAACTCTTGGAGGCGAGTTTGAAGTCCCAAGTGGAAAGCTGTTTATCGTTTATCAAAAAGAAATGGAAGACTTGCCACGTATTAAAAACACGATTGAACGTCTTTTATCCCATCGAGATTCTTTTAAAATATGATTTTTCATGAATTACCTAAAGAATTCATAAATGTATTTTCAAATCTTGAAAATAGGGGTTTTCAATTCACCTTGGTTGGTGGTGCCGTCAGAGATTATCTTTTAAATAAGAAGCTTGAAAAAGATTTAGATTTTGAAATTCGACATAATTTATCTGCTCAAGTTGAATGGAATTTTCACTTTTTACAGATTAAGAATTTTTTAACTGAACAAAATATAGCTTTTGAAGAATTACCGTATAAGATTATACGTTTTGAACTTTATAATTTTAGCATTGAGCTGACTACTCCTCGGATTGAGATGTTTAAAGAGCAATTAGGGCATCACAATTTTGATGCACTAATTGATTCTAATTTATCTTATGCCGAATCATTTAAAAGAAGAGACTTTAGCATTAATGCAATAGGTTTCGAATTAACTTTTACAGATTTATCTTATAAATTAATAGATCCTTACTTAGGTGAAATTGATCTAAAAAATAAAATACTTCGAAATATTACAAATGATTTTTATAAAGATCCAGTAAGATTCCTAAGATTAATTCGCTTTAAGCATTTGCTAAATTTTAGTATTGATAATGAAATTTTAAAAAATATGGGACAATTTGACTTAACGGAAATGACCGCTCACTATTTTAGAATTGAAATGGAAAAGATTTCGGTTTCGCAATTTATGAATTCATTTATTTTTTATACTAAAAAATATGATATTAAACTTCCACTTTTACTTCAAAAATTAAAAAGTATCAATGCAGAATTAGCTCATCTTGAATCTATCGAAACTTTGTTTTTTGAATTACTAAAGATAGATTCTAAAATGGCATCAGATCTGGCCACATATCTATCTTTTCCTAAAAAAGAGTTAAAAATATTAATAGAAATAAATCAAAAATTAAATTCGAGAAGTAGTGATCAAGTTTTTAATCTAGATAAATTAAAAAACTTAAGTTTTGACTCTTTTAAAAATGAACAAAACGTAGAATTAATTAAATATCTTGCGACAAAAACTAGAGAACTTAGTAAGTTAAAAAAATGCCTTGATCTTTCTGATCATCAATTAAAGTTTTTGAATGAATTGAATGATTTTAAGTGCGATTTGAACGAAGTAGGCTTAAATGATCGAAGTTATTTTAAAATTTTCCGTTTTGTAAAAGAATCTAATTATGAAAGTTGAAATTGTTAAATATAATAACCTTTCAAGTTTAGAAGACAAAGTGATTCCTTCTATTAAAGAGATCTTTTTTTTATCTAGTTCAAAAAAGGAATTTAGAGATCAAGAACACAAAGAAGCGTTTTTTAATCGGTGGTGTGGGGGGTATTTGACTCATTATCCAGATTGGTTCTATCTTTTAATGGTTGAAGAAGAAATTCTAGGCTACTTGGCAGGTGCGATTGATAGTCATGAAGTTGTCGAAAAGCTTAAAGTTCCAGGATTGGAAGTTTTTTTAGATTTATATGATCTTTACCCCGCCCATTTGCATATTAATTTTCATCCTAAGTCCAGAGGTCTTGGACTAGGAAGCCTACTTGTAAACAATTTTATCAATGAAATCAAAAATATTTCACCAGGTTGTCATTTGATAACTAGTCCTAATGAGAGAAATGTAGAATTTTATCGAAGACTGGGTTTTGTTGATGAATTCACTCGGAAAAAGGGAGACTATCCACTTTTATTCCTCGGTAAAAAGTTGAGCTCATCTCTCGGTTGATATGGTTCTTTGGCCCTAGTTTTTTTTCATTTAGAATTGTGGTATAATAATTTTAAGTTATTTGGAAAAGCCAAATGCAAGGATGTTTTATGGCCGATCTCCAATCAATATTGACCCTTCATCGATCTAAGTCGAAAACTCAAGGTGTTTCCGAGACAGGTGAAGAAAATAATCGCACACCTAGTATTTGTGAGATACCTGATTTATTTTTTGATAAAATTGTTGTGGATTATAAATTATCGCGAATTGAAATATTGGTGTTGATGTATATATATAGACGAGTATGGTCTTTTCCTAATTTACATCGTGATCATGGTATTTCACCGATGATGTCACATACTGAGATGGCAAAAAATTTAGGACTGCAAATTGAAGAAATTTATTCAGCTCTTCGTAAAGTAGAGGAGTATGAATTCATCAAAACAATCCGTGCAGGACAATATTTTTGTCGAAAATTTTTTACAAAAGATTATGATTTATATTATGGTCAAACATATGATGATTTTGAAGTGTAGAAAAACACTTTAGAAATACTGAGTCAGGCCTTATCATATTTTCTTACAATTAACCAAAAAATTTTTTTTCTCCTATAATTAAATTTAAGTCATCTTTTTCAAGGAGGAAAAAAATGAGAATATCCTCATTCATTTTAGGTTTCGCATTATTGGCTTCGACTGCTCTTGAGGCAAAAACTTCAGAAAATTTTCAAAAGAGATTTCAAATTATTCGAGACGAGTCTGGAAAGCTGGTGGGGGTTAGAGATAGAACTCTACCAGTAAAGTTTGAAGTTGCACCTTATGTCAAAATGATTAAAGAACAAATCATTGCTGAACAAAGCTATATGAATCAAACTAATGCAGTTACGTATGAAGATGAAGTAAAAAGTCTTCTTGAATTAGATGAAGTTTCATTAGCGACTGATCCTCAGTATCAAAGAAGAGTTGAGGTGGTTGTTGATTCATTAAAAGAATTGGCGACTTTAAATGTTGATAATGTTTTTAAAAATCCAGCTTTTAATGAAGTCGTAAGTAAGTATCAAGATAAAATGACTGACGCTATTTTGATGCTTGATCCGACTATGATTGCCATGGTAAATGACCCATCATTTTTTTACAAAAAGAATGTGACTTATCAAGTGGTTTCTTGGGGATTAGATTTTGCTCGTAAAAGATTAAGCCAACTCCCAATTTTAAATACAGCTAGTTTTATTATTGTTCAGGTCGAAAAAAAGATTACGGAAAGAAGAAATTTTCATCAAAATATGTTGCTCCATTATTTAGAGAATTTCACAGCTGAAGAGTTGGGGTTAACTCATGATGAAGTGAATTTAGTTTGGTCATCTATCTATGAATCTCGTATTCCTTGGTATGCATTTTGGGAGTCAAATAATGCAAAAGCTAATTGGACAAAATACGGAGTGAATAATTTCTATGCTCAATTTAGAGCAGCATCTGCAACTCTTAGAAATTCAACAGGATTATACGGTCAACTTTTTAGTCGTCCAAATTATGCATTTCAAGAAGTTACTTATAAAGGTGATAAAGTCATCATCAATTTATTTGATCAAGAGTCAATGTTTGAGAAAAGACCAGCTGTTGCCTTTAACTATGATAAGCCAACACAAGTAGTGAGAAAAAGAGTGTTGTTATCTCTTGCTGAACTTGGATTAAGTTTTGTAAGTCTACCGGCGATCATTAAAGATAATGTGACCACATTTATTAAATCTTATTATGAGAAGCAGAGAATTACCGAAGGTGCACTATACGGTTATTTTGAAAGTCAAAATGATCAAACTGGAAAAGCACAGATTAAAAAGCAATACTTAAACCCATTTGACGTAACACTTTAAGGAGTTTTCATGTATTTAAAAAAGCTAAGTTATTTCTCCTTAGGTTTATTATTATCAACGAATGGTTTTGCTTTAGATAAAGTTATTTATGGAGATGATAATCGATTAGATATTTTTGAAGTTAAAAATCCCCTACATTTAAAGCTTGCTCAATCGACAGCAGCGATGGTTCCGTTATCTCGTATTTCAGAGAATGGAGATGAGGTGATTTTTTCTCCTTCAAGCTTAGAATCAGATGGTATCTGCTCTGATGAAAAATTTGCAAAACAAATGACTGCAGCTATGTGCTCAGGTTTTTTAGTAGGGAATCAATATTTAGTGACAGCAGGTCATTGTATAACTTCTGCTGAAGACTGTCAGTCGAATGCTTGGGTATTTGATTACGCGCAAACTTCTGATTCTGTCTCTAGTCCTAAAATGACTAAGTCACAAGTTTATAAGTGTGCTCAAATTATTTCTCGTACTCTTGATCGATCGACAGAGAATGATTATGCTCTTATAAAATTAGATCGGCCCGTAAGTGATCGCTCACCATTATCTTTTAGAAAGACTGGTAAAGTTGCTAGTAAACAAGAATTGGTGGTTATAGGTCACCCAAGTGGACTTCCTACAAAAGTATCAGATCAAGCTTTTGTAAGATCAAATTCCAATAAGTATTTTTTCCAAGCTAATTTAGATACTTTCGGTGGAAATTCAGGATCAGCAGTTTTTGATTCTAAGACCGGAATGATTGAAGGTATTTTAGTTCGTGGAGAAAGAGACTATGAACTTGATTCTGTCTCTAATTGCTATAGACCTAAAAAATGTGAAATGGATAGTTGTCGAGGAGAAGATGTCACTCGAATAACGAATATTAAGGAACTTAAGACACTTTAAAACCTTGTAAAATTTTCACGGTCCGCAGAACACTTTTAAAGCATGTTAAGATGAATTAGAGGTAAGTATGCGGACCTTTTTTATTTTTGGCATCATGTTTTTTTCATTAGAAGGTCTATATGCCAAAGAACCTCTTTTTTCAGATGCCATCTATAAAAATGATGATAGAAAACTCATTAGTTCTTTTTCAAGAAAAAATATTAGAGAATTTTCCAAATCGGTTGGAATATTAATAGATAAATCACTGCTAAAAAAAATTGATGTTAATTTCTTTGAAGTTGAAAGTTTATCTCAGACAGATCAAAATGGTCTAAATATTTGTATTGATCAAAAATTTTCTAATCTTAAATCATTGAATGCATGTTCAGGCTTTTTATCAGGTCCAGATGAATTTATAACTGCTGGGCACTGCTTTCTAAATCAGAATGACTGCAATGAAAAAGTCATTATATTTGATTACAAAAAACCAATTTTTGGAACTAAAATTAAAATATCAAAAGATAATATTCACGAATGCCAAAGTATAGAAAAACAATTATTTGATCCTGATGTTGATTATGATTATGCTAAGATAAAATTAAAGAGCTTATCTAATAGAAAGGCCTTAACTCTTTCAAAGACAATGCATAATCCAAATCACTCACATGCCATGATTGGTTTTCCCTTAGGTCAACCAATGACTGTATCCACTGATGTAGAAATCATAGGTTCAAATGAAGATACTTTATCAGTAAGAGTTGATTCATTTCAAGGAAACTCCGGTTCTCCCTTAATTGATTTAGATACAGGAAAAGTTGTTGGTATATTGAGTCGGGGACAAGAAGATTTTGTCTATAACGAAGATCGTTTGTGTCATGAACACAATATTATCGTTGATCAGAAATCATCAGAGACTTTTACTAGATCTCAACTTTTATATTAATTTTTTTAGAGTTCTAATTTGATTCAATAATTGATAGTCTTACAAAAAATCTTAAGTTAAAATAAGTAATGTTTTTAAAAAGATATGAATCCTATTTATTTTTTGGACTTTTAATCTTTGTTTGCATCGGTTTGTATTTTTACCCTATATATTATTCACCAATTTTAAATTTTGATGATACAAATATTATATTGCCACTAAAAAATGTCACAAGTTTGAATGCATATTGGCAAATGTTAAATGAAAATGTCGTTATGGATTTACAACCTATAAGAGACCTTTCATATTTGGTTGAATTCTTTGTATATCATCAAATCAATTTTATTAATCATCAGCTAATTAATGTTTTATTATGGATAATTAGTTTAGGTATCGTTAGGAAATATTTTTTTAATGAACAAGTTTCTAGTCAAAATTCATGGATGTGGATTTTTTATATCGCGACTCATCCTGTTGCAGTAAACTCCATAGCCTGGTCTTCAGGAAGAAAGCATGTGCTGTCATTTTTTTTTATAGCACTTTCAACAAAATTTCTTTTTGATTTATATAAAAATCCAAGTTTTAAAAATAGCTTTGCTATAATTATTTTTTACTTACTTTCAATTTATTCAAATCCAATAAATGTAGCTTGGTTCGTCTTTGCTACTTATATTTTGTTAAATAATGATCAAAAAAATAAAAGTACAAAACTTTTTATCACTCTACTTTCAATAATTGGAATATTTTCAGCTTTTATAAATTTCACTTATTATACGAGTGAGCTATATTCCACAAATTCATTTGGAGATAAAGTTGTCGAAATAGGAGACGGGGTTTTTACTACTCGCTTATTAATTTTAGGAAGATATTTTTTTCAACTGATTTTTCCTATTTCTCCATCTATAACTTCTTATGATTTAAATTCGCCACTGGCTAAAATTGGAATAGTTTTTTTGCTAGGGGCTTCATTCGTCATATTTAAATTAAAACTTTTAAGAAAAGAAAATTTTCTATGGGCCTTGTTTTTTATATTACCATTAATAGTTGTAAATGGACCTAGCAATCATCATCCAGGGTGGGATATATATTTATTAACACCATTAATTGGCTGGTCACTTTTTTGGGCATTTTGTCTAAATAGATTTTTAGAAAAACGAATTATTCAATCAATATTCTACACAATTATTATTTTGAATAGTTTTCAGTCATTTTCTTCAGCAAAGGTATGGAGTTCAGAAGAAAGACTTTGGAAAGCTGCAATTAAGTCAGAGAATTCATCATACGCACTTGCCTATACTGCTCGATATATTGTTAATAAAAAAGAAGATTTTAATCAAGCATGGTCTCTGATTAGTTCACTTTCTAAACGCTCACCCAATCATCCAGAATTAGGCTATCTCTTAGGATATTATATTTATCATCATCCAATTTTTTCTTCTAATGAAAAATTGGAAATGTTTAAAAAGTTTTATAAGAAATCACCTTGGTTTATATATTATTTTTCTGCATTTCATGCATCCCAGGGATCTTTTGCCTTAGCAGATGACTTATTAAATGAGCTTTTTATTAAATCTGATGAAAATAAAATTTCTTCGATATTAAAATATTTTAATTCTGAAGCAGAGGCAATAACGGCTAATTGGTATTCTATGTGCCTCATGGCCAAAAGAAATAATTGTACTGATCATATTGCTTTTATGAAAAAACATTTCTCCAAGTCGCGTTTCGATGAAAAAAAATTTCAAAATATTCTTCATCGGTTTCATTAGTTTTCAACAGCCAACTTATTTTGTCCGGTATTGATACCTTGTTTTTAGATCCTTGGTTTATTTTTAAGTAATGAACTAGGAAATTATTGCCGATACCCCTTTATACATTTTGGGGGTGTCGATGAAAAAACTATTAATTTGTTCTTTATTTTCATTATTTGTCATGCAAATTCACGCAGAAGAAATACTAGCAAATTTATCAAGTGATGTTGATAATGACACAGGAAAAATTGCTTATGAAATGGATCTTGATGAACGTGCCTTTGAAAAAATATTCTTAGATAAATATGTAGGTGGGGCAAGAACTGAACGTGCTTTAATGGATGTTAATCAGCTTTTGAATGGGGGAATTGTTCTTTTAAAAGTTTCTAACGTCAATGTGGTTAGAATTTGGAGCGACAATTTTGATCTAGAGCGAGGGGGCGTTTTATATCTTGATACACTTTATAATGGTGTCAATGGAGAAAGAAGACAATACGTTTTAGAAATTGCCAAGCTTAATAATGGTTTTGGCCTATTCTATAATAAAACAGAATACAAAAATTTAAAATTTATTGCTAAACGCTCACGAGTTCTTGGAGTGATAGGTATTGAAAAAATTCAATTTAGTAAGTAAAAAAATGGCCCAATAGATTGGGCCTAATTTTCTTTTGTTTTTTGAAATGTCATGACTACGATAACGATTTGGGTGATAAAAAATGTTGCTAGAAAGAGAGCTCCACCTTCTGAAAATCCGTAAGAGTGTAGTCCAGAAGCTAAAATATAATTAACTCCAAACCAGGCCATCATAACTGATAAAAATGCTAGTGCAGTATAAGTAACAAAATGATGAGTTTTAATCCATGAAGTGTATCTTCCATGTAAAATCGCCATATATAGACATAAAACAATCAAGCTCCAAGTTTCTTTAGGATCCCAGCCCCAAAATCTTCCCCATGAATAATCGGCCCAGACACCGCCTAAAATAATTCCAAGGGCGAGAAGAGTTGTACCCCATTTTAAAGTTGTGTAAATTATATCACTTAATCTTCTCTCTTCTTTATCATCAATTTTTAAAAATCTTTTTTTAATTAAAATGGTGTTAGATAAAATCCAACTCAAGGCCAAGGCACCATAAGATAAAATGAGAGAAGTAACATGAGTTGAAAGCCAAAAATTGTCTCGTAAAACGGGTACTAATGGAGAAATGGTTGGAGTTAACATTCCATTAGCAAAATTGATCATCATAAGAGTACAAAGGTTATACATCAACCCCATATAGACATAAATATTCTCTTTTTTTAAATGACCTAAAACCATGGAAAGAAATAATGCTCCATAACCTGAAAATAAAACTGTTTCATACATATTGGTTATAGGTGCTCTTCCTGAAATTAAAATTCTAAAAACAATCAAAGCTGTCTGAAGTATTAAGCTTATTCCAGACAGAGATAAAGTGATGATAAATTTATTAGTTATGACTAAAGATCCTATGGCGAGTAAAGTAAATAAAAGAGCATAACTAGGTAGATGTAGTCTGGCATATGTATATTCAATTTGATACTTTGAATTCTTTTCATTTTGATCAAAGACTTTTTTTGAGTTCATTAAAGCTTCAAAAACCGCATCACTTGATTGACTATTTTTAAAACTTAAAACCTTTTCTTCTGTTAGATAGGCAGGAAGTGGCACCCATGTGACTTTTTGATTTGATAATTCTGCCAGGGTCCAGTTTTCTCCATTTTTAATGTCTTGATATAATCTAATTTGATTTAAAAGTTTTCCGAGTGATTTTTTATAGGATTCATCATCCTTCACGCTCATCATTTCTGTTCTAATTGCATCAAATTGTGGAAGAAGAGTTTCATAAGAAAGTAATTTTTCGTCTTTTAAATTAAAAAACTTTTGAAGCTTCACATGATCAATATGAGCGTTTAAAGTGATATTGAGTGGTAATTGCATAGATGAAATCGACAATAAACAATAGGCCATAGTGGCAGAATACTCTTCAGTCTTTGATTTACCTGTTAATTCTTTAATCATCTCTCCGGCATGAACCAAAAAAGGTTTCACTCGCCCATTTTGCTGAATAGGTAGTGTCGAAAGTTCTTCTTTACAAAAAAAAGTATCAGTCCCAAAGGAACTAAGTGAGAAAAGTGTGATGATGATAAGTAAAATTGATTTCATATAAAATGTTCCTAGTTTTTAAGTTTCATTATGCTTTAAGATGCTTTCTTTTTTTGGCCTTTTAAAAAAACAAAATGCCAAATACTTCCAAGGACAAGTAAAATAGATCCAAAATATTTAAAAGGTCTACCTGGGTCAACATTAACAGAAAGAGTGGAAGCATACTGTCCACTTTCAGTTTCTGAGTATGAAGCCTGATAAAAAGTAAACCCGCGATGTTTTAGCGGATTGTTCATATAGATATGATGTTTTGAATTTGTCTGACCATCAAATAAGTTAACAAAGGACTCATAGCTCGCTGGATTTTGTGTTCCTGGATCTTTGTCCATTTTAAATTCTGTAAGAGTAAGTTCGAAAGGAAGTGTTAATACTTCTTTACTAACTTCTATAATGGCCTTTTTGCCTGCAATCGAAAGTGAAAGAGGCTGCATATTTGTCGCCCAGTATTTTTGACCTAAAATATTAAGTTCTACTGCTCGAACTTCTCCGGAAATCATCTGACCATTTTTTTGAATCGGGGTTTTTGGTCGAGGTCTTTTTGTTGGAATTTCTGTCTCAGAGTGCTTGATCAAACTAATTTCTGCATTCATCCATGGGAGAACGATGGGAGTAGATCCTTTAAAATTATCAACGACCCATGATTTTTTATCTTTGCTAAAAAATGCAGCAGCATTACCGAATAAAAAAAGTGTAGGATTTTTTTGAAATTGAATTAAAGATAAAACTCGAATGGGAGAATTGTTATCGAGTTTAAAATCTAAAGACATTGGAAATGGAGAAAAATCTGGAAAAAAAGTGAGAAACTTATTTTCAAAAGGTATGGCAATAAATTGATTGTTTGATTTTGTTTTGACAATCTTTATTTTTTTCTCGCTTGGAGTATAACATTCTCCATTCCTCGTATCCCAAATGATAAAACCGGAAGAGTCTAAATTCGAGAAACAATTTGAAAGAGATTTTGGTAAATAATTAACAGTTAATGGACCCATGTTAATAGATGGTTCAAAATCATTTGCCGCTTCGGGATGTAATGAGAAAACCATATTTTGTTCAGCGAAAGCATTTTTAAAATAGTATTCACTAGATTGAAAACCACTTTTATCTGGATAAATATTAAGAGGCTGGATCCAGTTATTTTCAAAGCCTGCAAAAGGAATAAAGTTTTCTAAAAAAATATTTTCATATCTTTCAGCGATTTTTGTTGGGAAGGCCGAATAGGGAAGTATGTGGGTAATTTTTTTTCCTTCATCGGGAAATGTAATATCTAAAACATCCTTAGATAACACCACATCGCGATTGGTTTGTTTTGGAGGTAGATAGAGATTGCCATCTACTCCTGCGATATAGGTGATCATAGAGCCCATTCCGATTACAACTAGACCCGTATGAATGGTATAAAAACCATAGAGTCTTTTTTGCGGAGGAAGCCTTAAGAAAGCGGCGAAGATAATGGATAAAAGCATGCAAAACTGGATGAGAAAAAACCAAGGTGTTTTATAGATTAATCGATTGGCAAAATCCGTTCCATAATAACTTTCTATAAAAGTACCAACAATCATGGCGGCCGAAAAAAAGAGAATGGCGATAACCGCAAATTTTAAGCTACCCAGCGTTTGCTCTATTTTTTTCGTATCGATTTTAAACATAATCTATCCTTAATATTTAGAAAGCTAGATATATCAAAAAAAACTTATTCTAAACAATAGAAATTAGTATTTCTTAGTGTGCAATGCGCGAGGCAAGCCAAATAAGACCAAAGAAAATTGGTTGATGGATTAAATAAATTAAAAGGGAGTGTTGGCCTAAAAAGGATAGTCTTTGGCTAAACTGATTATGGCCGATTAATTGATTAAAGATGGTAAATTTAGATGCAAAGATTCCAAGAAGTGATGCTCCCCACCATGGAAAAGGAGAAATGTAATCGAGAGATCTAATTGGCAAACTATAAAATGGCAAATTGAAATCCCAAAAAATTGAAGGAATGAACAATGCTAGAGCAATTAGTAGAGCCATTCGTTCAAAATGAATAAAAGGTAGGCTCATGAATGTGATTAAAAATAAAGAATGGAGTGTTCCAAAATAAATCCATTGATCAGGAAAAAGATAGTAAGTGACTAAACTTATAAGGATGGCAAATCCAAATAGTTTCATTTGTCTTTTGAGTAATTTAGGCCACTGTATTTTTTTTTGATGGGCCACTTTTAATGAAAAACCAGCTACGAAGAAAAAAAGGAAAACAATGATACGAGGAAGAATATACCAAAATGCACCGTGGATAATATCAACTTGGATAAAGCCAAAGTAATTTAAATCAAAGCTAAAATGAAAGAAAAACATTAAAAGGATGGTAAATCCTCTAAGAACGTCTAAAAAAATGATTCGTGATTTGTCATTTGATAATGTCATGTTTATCATTATTTCATGATCCAAAAACTTTACAATAAAAAACTATTAACGAGATTTTTTTTCTTCCTATTACTTCTTGTTTTACTTTTTGTCTTCGGCATTTTATTTCTCTCTTTTAACTCTAAACCGAAGATTAGTGGAGAAGAAAAAATTCCGTATATCTCGGAAAGAGTCGATGTCTACCGAGATCAGTTTGGAATCCCTCATATTTATGGACAGTCAAAACTAGATGTTTACTATTCACTTGGTCAATTGGTCGCCAGTGATCGATTATTTCAAATGGATATTGCTAGGCGAGTAGCCAGTGGCAGATTGTCAGAAGTTGTAGGTGAAAAAGGTCTTAAGTCAGATTTATTGTTTAAGACACTGAAGTTGAGTTTCGAAAATCAAAAAATTGCTAAAAATTGGCAAATGCCGTTTGAAATGGAACAAATTTCTAGAGCTTTTTACCAAGGGGTAAATGACTATAAAAATAAAAATCCACTCCCAATCGAATTTAAAATTTTGAATTATTCTCCTGAGGATTTTACGATTAATGATGCTTACTCCTTAATTGGTATGATGAGTTTTAATTTTGCCATTTCTACTTATCAAGAGCCGCTGTTGAGTCTTTTAAAAAAGAAGTATAGCGAAGAACTTATAGATCAATTGCGTATGGAAAGTATCGAAAAGAAGTCAAAAAAAGTGATTTCTTACCATACTAATAACCGTGAAGTTTTAAAAAAAATAGCAGATACTGTGCACTTTTTAGAGACAGGTTTTCCCATTTTCGAGGGTTCTAATGCATGGGTACTTAGTGGTGAACGGACCAAAAGTGGCTTTCCAATGCTCGCCAATGATCCCCATATCAGTTTTTCACAACCCAGTGTTTGGTATGAAGCACATTTAGAAACACCAGAATATAAAATTTATGGTTTTTTTCTACCGCTTGTACCTTTTATGGCCATGGGACATGATAGCCTCAAGGCATGGGGACTGACCATGACTTTGACGGATGATATGGATCTCTATCAAGAAAAAATTGAACATACATCCAATACTTATTTTTATGATTCTAAAAATCTTCCTTTAAATTCTACTCAAATAGAAATTCGCATTAAAGATAAACCAAGTTATACTTTTACATTGTTTGAAACTCATCATGGGCCCATACTTGATCAGGTTTTAGAAATTCCAAGCATTAGTTTAAAATGGGCCTTTCACAAAATGGAAAATGACCCTTTACTAGCTTTTTATAAAATGGCGGAAAGTAAAAATATTGTTGAATTCCAAAATGCTGTATCCATAGGTAATGCTCCAGGCCTTAACGTTTTGTATGCGGATAAAAAGAACATCGCATGGTGGATGTTTGGTGATGTGGCCAAAAAGCCTCAAGGCTTAAAAACTGATTTTCTATTAGACGGGACCTTGAGGAGTACTGATTATGATCAAAATTTTTCTTTTAATGAAAAACCTTATTTGATTAATCCGAAAAGTGGAATGATTGTTTCTGCGAATCAAAGAACCGATGAATTTTTTAAAGATCAAAGAGGTGATTGGCAACCTAAAGATCGATATTTATCAATATTGAATACCTTAAAATCCCATGAAAAATGGGGGATTGAAGAGACCATGGAACTTCAAAGCCTGTCGTTTAATATCGAAAATAAGTCGATTTTAACTGAATTATTCAATGATGTTTCTAGTTTTGAAATTTTCAAAAGGGTAAAAAAAGACTTAGGTAGCTGGAACTATATCTCTGAAGTAGATTCTAAAGAGGCCCTGATTTTTTATATTTGGCAGAGAAATATCATTAAAAATCTTATCAAGGACATGTCCGATAGGGAGAGGGAGCTATATTTTAAGCTTCCTGCCCATTGGGAATTTTTTAATCGTGTCATAAAGGATCATCAGTCTCCTTGGTGGAAAAAATATGATCGTCAGAAATTGATTCATGACTCTCTCAAAGAAACTTATAGCGAGATCGAGAAACTTTTAGGTACAAATGAAGCTAATTGGAAGTGGGGTAAAGTGCATACCATTGAGTATTCACACCCCCTAGGTAAAATTAAACCTTTAGATAAAATTTTTAACCTGGGACCTTATCCTATTAATGGTGCTAGTCAGGAAATAAATAATCAAAAAACGCCAAGCTTTAAAGAATTTTTTAATGTGAAAGCTGGTCCATCCACAAGGCGAATTATTGATATGAAAGATGATTTTAATGATTTTGCGATCATTCCTACTGGTCAATCAGGCCATTTGTGGTCGCCTTTTTATAAAAATCAACTAGAGCTATTTTTAGAAGGAAAGTATCGTCCTATGCATTTTGATAAAAAGACTATTTTAAAAGATCTTCACCATCATCTTATTTTTCTTCCTGAAAAATAATTTGAATTCTATTGCCTGATAGTTTGGAATCAGTTTAAATTTATATATCTATAAAATTTTGAATGGAGTTACAGATGAGATTTTTAGTTTCAATATTTTTCATTTCTATTTTATTTTCGAGTTATTCTAATGCACAAGATCTTAAAAAAGGTGAAGAGCTTTATAAACAATGTATAATCTGTCATGGTGAAAAAGGGGAAGGGAACGTGGCCCAAAAAGCCCCTAAACTTTCCGGACAATATGATTGGTACGTCTCAAAGCAATTAGAAGACATGAAAGCTTTAAAGGTACGTAAAAATGCTGTCATGACACCTTTTCTAAACAAATTAAGCTCTGAAGACATGAAAGACTTAGCTCTTTATATTAGCAAGCTCTAGTTTTCATTATAAAGGAGGACATCCGTGAAGTTGAAGTTTCAAAAGGCCAAGAACGAGCAAGATATTAAAGAAATTTTCGATTATAACATCGATGCTTTCTCAGATTCACCTGATTTTAAGTGGACATTTGATGAAATCAAAAAAGAAGTTTCAGAAGGATGGCAGCTCTTTTCTATGGCAACTGAAGAAGAAGTTATCGCAGCTGTATTCTATAAAGTTGAGGGAGATCACCTTTTAACCAAGAATACGGCCATTAAGGTGACTCACCAAGGAAGTGGCTTTTCTCATAAAATTAAAGAATTTTTTGAAAAAGTAGCTAGAGAAAAACGCCTTAAGCGCATTTTTCACTACTGTCGAATTGATAATTTTAGAATGTATTCACTAAATGAGAGTCATTCTTATGTAAAAACTCCCAATAAACTAGGCCCTGAAGGTTTAGTTGTAGAGTGGGTGAAGGAATTAAAATAAAAAAAAATTAAAAAAATGTTTTTTTCTTCTAGACATGATGAAATTTTTTAAGCAATAATTTAACTATAGCGATTTTCGAGAGAAAAAGTTTGAAATGAAGCAATTTAATAACCACTTTAGACGAATTTAAGCCAAGTCTAATTTTAACGGAGGATCCAAAATGGCAGTTAAGAAAAAAGCAAAAGCTACAAAGAAAGCAGCTCCAAAAGCAAAAAAAGCTACTAAAAAAGCAGCTCCAAAAGCTAAAAAAGCTACTAAAAAAGCAGCTCCAAAAGCTAAAGCTACTAAGAAAGCAGCAGCTCCAAAAGCTAAAAAAGCTAAAACTCCAAGAAAGCCAAATGCAGCTTTCATGAAAGCTTTAACTCCATCTGCAACTTTAGCAGAAATCGTAGGAAACAAGCCACTTCCAAGAACACAAGTTGTTTCTAAAATTTGGGATTACATTAAGAAAAACAATCTTCAAAACCCAAAAAACAAAAGAAACATTCTTGCTGACGACAAACTAGCAAAACTTTTTGGAAAAAAAGAAGTAACTATGTTTGAACTTGCAGGAATCGTTGGAAAACATTTATCATAATTTTCAATTGATTTGAAATTTTAAGGCCCGCTTTTAAGCGGGCTTTTTTTTTGTGAAAAATTTATGGATAAACTTTTACTTATTGTAGATGATCATCATGGAGTAGCCGATTCAGTCGCTGCTATTTTAGATGATAAATTTGATCGAATCTATAAGGCCAAAACTTATGAAGAGGCCTTAAATTATCTCTCTTTTACATGTTTTCATTTATAGTTTTAGACTTAAATCTAAAAGGAAAGAATGGGGCCAATTTAATTAAAGAAATTGCTGAGCAACATGAAAATCCGAATACTGACACCCCAGTTTTAATTATTACTGGTTTTAAAGACAATGAAGTTTTATCTGAATTTAAAGATCGATTTGCTGGTATTTTAGAGAAGCCTTTCAATGCAGACGAGCTATTAGATGTTGTCAATTTATACGTCAATTAAGGCCTTTTTATCGCTGATTCTTTCAGATGAATCGATTCATTAATCCAAGTCTTGTTTTCTAAATTTTTAATATTTTTTGATGCGACAAAAAAGTTTTGGCAATGATTTTGAGAACCGGCTAAAGAATTGTCTGAATATTTAAATAATTTAAGACATTCTTCTGCATAAAAATTGAGTGCTTCAGGAAAATGTTTGGCGAAATGATTAATGAGAGCTTTTTCTCTTGGTCTTTCTGGTGTTTGGAATAATTGATCAGGAATTTTGGTTAAAGTTTTAAATTTATTAAGAACAAATTCTCTATCTTTAAAAGATGTTGATATGAGTTCTATCGCCTTCCAGCTTTTATTTAAATTTTCGCCATTAACAGGGTTTGATAAAAAATAGACCACTAAATAAAATGAAAGCTCTTCATTTTTAATCAATTTTGAATCAATGAGTAAGTCTAAGGCTATTTCTCGATCTATACTTTGAGCAATTCCTGAAAAAAAGAGTGGATTTAAAATTTGATAGAAAGAATCTCGACATTTTTTAGAAGTAAGCTTAGTTAGTAAAGGCAAATAATGGCCATCAAAATTTTCACTAAAACTTTGGGCCTTTAATTTTTTTAATATTTCAGATTGTATAAAGTCTTTCTTACAATACAATCCACTCATCTGATCAAAAGTAAGTGATTCAACTAAATACCATTTGTCATAACTTTGATTATTTAAAATTTTGATAATGTCGTGAGCAAAATCAGCATCTTTTAAAGAATTCGCCCAATAGCTTTCAAGGTGTTTAAAACAATGCTCTTTACTGCTCGGTTGACTAAAGCAATGTTTTAAATAACCAGTTACATAGTTTTGTCTTTTAAACTGAAAATAACTATCGTTAAATAGGGCGCTATTGAGTGATAGATCTTGGACTAATTTAAAATCTGATTCTAAATATGATTTTGATTGAATTTTTCTATCGAGCATCTTTGTCGCCATATTTTGGAGCATTTTTTTCCAAAGTTTGGTTCTTTCTGAAGGGCGAATATCAAAAGCATGCTTTAAAAAATCTTCATCATTACCTTCGCTTTCTAATATTTCCAAATCCTTGATACTATAAGTATTGGCCTTTATTGGAAAAGCGATTGTTAAGATAAAAATAAGTATGATAGCTAGTCGAAATACCATATAAAAATTTTAGAATGAGAGCAGTTCATTAGTCAAATCACTTGATTTTTGATAGCTTTTAAAAATGAGTGAAATTAGACCATTGATAGTTGCGATCTCGGGTGGAAGTGGCTCAGGAAAAACGACTTTTGCTAAACTTCTACAAAGCGCCCTTGGGGACCATAAATCTAGTATTTTAGGGCAAGATTCCTATTATATCGATCAAAGTCAAAATTTCGATAAAGATGGGGGAAAGGTTAATTTTGATCATCCTAGTGCTATAGATTTTGAATTAATGGCCAGTCACTTACAAAGCTTGAAAAAAGGTCAAGCCGTTGAAGTACCTATTTATGATTTTAAAGAACACAAAAGACAAAAAGAGACAATAACATTCAATGTTAAACCGATTATTTTAGTTGATGGAATTTTAATATTATCTTCTAAAGTTTTGCTACCTCATTTTGATTATAAAGTCTTTATTGACACTCCTGAATCACTTCGTTTTGAAAGACGTTTAAAACGTGATGTTTTAGAGCGAGGAAGAACCCCAGAAGGCGTTAAAGCTCAGTTTTATAATCAAGTTAAACCAATGCATGACGAATTTGTTGAACCTTCAAAGAAATCTGCCGATGTATTAGTGTCTGTTGATGATTTTCAAAAATACGTAAATGTTGTCGCTAAGACCATCTCCGAACCATAAAACTCTTAAGTTTTTTCCTAGTAGAAAAGCTATAAAAAATGCTATTTTTTAAGGATATTTTTATGGAGTTTTTATGTCTATTCAAGAATTAAATGGCCAGATGTATTACCAAATAATTGAAAAAGATTTTCAAGGAGTAAAGATTTTCTTTTATCAAGATATGCAAAATCTTTTTTTAAATGAAAATGAATGGTCAGATGAAATGACCCAACTTTTTTTAAAATTATTTTCGATGGAAGGCAAAGACTTTCGTTTTCAAGTAACTGTTAACTCAGTCCCATTTATGCTGGCCTATTTTAATCAAGACAAGGAAGTGAGATTTTATACTCCTCGAATGTCTACGGAGCTATTCTTACTGCAACAAAATGAAGTTTTAGAATCAAATCTTCCTGATTTAATAAATTTACGTAAACATGTAAGTAAAGCACTTCAATTAAGTGTAAAAAACTTTCCTACTGTCATAGAGCGAATTACAAAAGCTGAAGGCTTACCTGATCTTTTAAATGATGCAAGATTTGTTGAAGTAGAATCGAGGTCTGCAGAAATTACGAAAAAATTATTAAATCAAATTAATACATATAATCCTTCATGGTTTGAAGATTTGACTGACTTTGGCTTAGGCTTAACAGCGCAATTTGCGCTTTTACGAATTCATCTATTAAAGTTTTTAGCAATCCTACCTTCTTTAGATCATGACAAGTCAGGTGTAGAAGTCAAAAGAATTTTGATGGAATCATTAATTCGATTACTTAAAGATAATAAAAAAGCTTATCAAAACAATAAAAAAGGGCAGGAAAGAGCACTTAATTCCACTTATATATTTGCCTTTAAAAGTTTCCTGTTCTTCGCCAAGTTTATTCCGGCGAACATATTAGCAACGATGGTCAGAAAAAGTGTGAAAATCATGGCCAAGCGATTTATTGCTGGTGAGACTATTGAAACTGCAGATAAATCTTTACAAAGTTTATTTCAAACAGGAAGAGATGTAACTTTAGATCAGTTGGGCGAGTTAGTTGTGTCTGAAAGAGAAGCTGATCATTATTGCAATGAAGTTATCAAGTTGATTAAGGGGTTTTCTCTCCATGTAAAAAAGGGGGAATTAAATAAAGCCGGAATTCATCGGGCCCATGTTTCAATTAAAGTTTCCGCACTTTGTTCAGATTTTAAACCACATGCTCCAGATTATACCTATGAATTGGTTGCGCCTAGGTTAAAGAAAATTTTATTAATAGCGAAAGAAGAAGATGTTTTTATCAATATCGATGCTGAACATTACCATTATCGCGACATTGTTTTTAAAATATATAAGCGATTACTTTTAAGCACTGAAGAATTAAAAAGCTATCATGCGACTGGGATTGTTCTTCAAGCTTATTTAAGAGATGCTTCAAAACATTTAAATGAAATCATTGAACTAGCAAAAGAAAGAAATATTTCTATGCCAGTGAGAATTGTTAAAGGGGCCTATTGGGATGCCGAGACCGTTGAAGGAGATGCCCACAGTTTCAATGCACCTCAATTTCTAAATAAAGAAGAAACCGATATTCATTTTAGACAACTCATTGTCATGATATATAAGGCCCATCCACACTTAAAATTGTGTTTAGCTTCCCATAATTTTTCTGATCATGCTTTTGCTGAAGCACTTAAAGAAAAAATGTTTCCACAAGTTTTAGAAATCGAACATCAGTGCTTACATATGACCTATGAAGCCCTTTCCACGGCTTTGGCAAAAATGGGTTGGGCCACAAGAAATTATGTTCCTGTTGGATCATTAATAGTTGGTATGGCCTATTTAGTGAGAAGAATTATGGAGAACTCATCTCAGGTAGGAGTTCTAACTATTATGCGTTCTCATAAAAAAGGACTAAATCTTCAATCTCCTTATGAAATTCATAAAACTAAAAAGAGAGAAGGTAAAATTGTTCGCGATGTTTTTGAAGCTAAATTAGATGATGAATTTTTTAATATAACACCCGCTCGAATCTATTTAGATTCGGAAAGAACAGCATATCAAAATGACTTTGAAAAATTCACCAAGAATAGCCTTGGCAAAACTTATGAAAATGTTTATCAGCTAAATGGTGAATGGCAGGAGATAAAATCTAGTTCAAATCCAGATGTCCTGGTTGGGAAAATCCGATTTGCTTCTGTTGAAGATGCTGAGAAAATGGTAGCCTTGGTTGATCATACTTATAATCACTCTAGTTTTTCTAAAGCAAGTCTAGTTTTTAGAGCTTCGATTTTACTAAAAGTTGCCTTCCAAATGTTGTGTAAGAGAAATGAATTAGCAAGCTTGATCATGTATGAAGCAGGAAAATCAGTCAATGAAGCATTAGCTGACGTTGATGAGGCGATTGATTTTTTAAATTTCTATGCAAGGACAGAATCTTATATTACTAAAAATTCTCAAGGATTAATTTCTAGAGGACCTATTGCCGTCATTTCTCCATGGAACTTTCCCCTAGCTATTCCCTGTGGAATGCTATCGGCCGCTTTTGTTGCGGGAAATCCAGTTATTTTAAAGTCCGCAGAACAAACTCCATTAATTTCCCAGGTATTAGTTGATTTATTTTTAAGTGCAGGAGCGCCTAAAGAAGCGATCATCCATTTACCTGGAGTGGGTGAGACAGTTGGAGATTTTTTAGTAAAGGATAAGCGAATTTCTGGAGTCGTATTTACTGGTTCAAAAGCAGTTGGGATTATGATTGCCAACTCTTTACAAAAAAGAGTTTATGAAAATAAATTATATAATAGTATTTATCCCACTCTCGCCATTACTGAAATGGGTGGAAAAAATGCCATAATCGTGACTCAAAATGCGGAGTTGGATGAGACAGTTTCTGGAATTTTATACTCTGCTTTTGGACATGCCGGACAAAAGTGTTCGGCCTGTTCTCGCGTTTTGGTTCATCACGCTTTAAAAGACAAACTCATCGCTAGATTAAAAGAAGCTGTAACTGATTTGAAAGTTGGAAGTGCCATCAATTTTGATACGACGGTTAATCCAATCATTTCTTTTCAAGATAAAGAAAGAATTAGAACTGAGGCGATTAACGCTAAAATAGAAGTTGAAAATTTTGGCGGATCTGTTGTAATTGATCGCACCACTGAAGATCTAATTGGATATGCATTGGCTCCTGCAGTTTTTGAGTTGCCAAAAGAGAGATCACTTTCAAAAGATAGTATTGCACAAAAAGAAATTTTTGGTCCCATTTTACATATCATTTCTTTTAAAGATTTAGATGAAGCAGTATCACTTTTTAATTCTACTGATTATGCTTTAACTGGTGGTATTTTTTCTCAATCACAAGATGATATTGATTATTTAAGTAAAAAACTTTTAGTAGGAAATCTTTATGTCAATCGAACGATTACCGGCGCTCGAGTTGCCATTGAGCCATTCGGGGGATTTAAATTATCTGGAACAGGACCAAAAGCAGGAAGCAAACATTACGTTTATTCTTTTCATCAAATTGCTACCCGGATACCAGAAATCACTCCAGTACTACCAGAAGAAGGTCATGATGATCTTTTAAAAATGGCGAAACCTTCATTGCTTTTACTTAGCTCTAGAATTGAGCGAATGAATAGTTTTCTTGATCAATTTATTCCTTCTATTGAATCCATGACCAGTAGTTTTTCTACATCATCGAGAGATGTATTAAAAGACTATAAAAAATGGGTAAATAAAAACTTAGAAAGTTTCACTTTTTCTGACCACAAAAACAGAGTGATTCCAGGTCAGTTAAGTTTTAATAATTATGAAAAATCTGTAGAGCAAGCCGTTGTGATTGCCGTTAATCAAAAACCTCAAATTAAAACAATTATTCAAGTTTTAACAGGAATTAGTGCTGGAACTGCTATGACAATTGTGATTAGAAATAAAGAGGCACAAATTTTTTGGACAAAATTTTATGATCTTTTAATTCAATCCGGTTTTTCGAAAGAAAATTTGGTGCTTTTAATGCCATCTCATGAAAAATTCAAAGAGCTTTTATCTGATTCTTCAGTAAGTGCTTATATTTTTGATGGAAGCTTGAGAGATTATGACAAACACATTGGTAGTTTTTTGGTCAATAGTCAAAATTTAAAATCAATGAAGTTTTATTTAACAATTGCAGATAATGTCCATGAAAGTGATTTTTATCGCATGCATTTAAAATTTACTTTAGTGAGATCTTTTGCAGTCAATACCATGAGGCATGGAGCTCCACTGGATCTGGAAATTTAATGGAAAATTTTTCTATCGGTTTTTTTGGTGCAGGTAATATGTCAGAGGCCATTGCAGTTGGAATTAGAAAGCATTTTCCTCATGCCCAGTTTTATTTTTATACACCATCAAAAGATAAGGCAAAAAAGTTATCATCAAAATTAAATGGAATATTTGTTGAAGATTTTTCAATGATGCCTAATAATTTAAACTTTTATTTTTTAGGGTTTAAACCACAAAACTTAGAAGATTTTCATTTCACTTTTAAAAGTGATGCAAAAATTATTTCCATGTTGGCCGGAATTTCTATTGAAAAAATTAAAACAAAATTTCAAATTCAAAATGTTTTGAGAATTATGCCGAACACTCCGATGCGTATAGGGCAAGGGGTAACTTTGGCCATTTTTTCAGATTCTTTTGAGTTAAATCAAAAACTAATTTTATCAGATGTATTTAAAAAGATTAGTCATTTTGTTTTATTAAATGATGAAAAAGCTTTGGATCAATTGACTGCCTATACCGGATCTATGCCCGGAATTTTGTTTGAGATTTTTTCAATGTTTCAAAAATCTATGGAACAATGGAATATCTCAAATCTTGATCAAAGATTAATTTTGACAAGATCAATACTTGGTTCAGTTTTATTAATGGATCAAGAATTAGACAAAAGCTTTATTGAACTTAGAGACGAAGTAACCTCGAAAAAAGGGATAACTGAAAAAGCAATATCATCCCTTAATGAAGCGAATTTAAGTGCGATTATTCATCAAGCATTTGTAGAGGCCTATAAAAAGAGCCAAGAATTAAAGGATTTAAAATGATTTCAGAAAATTTAAAGCAAAACCTCTTTGTAACTTTATTTGGATTAGTGAAAGTCCCACTTATTTTTTTTGTTTCACCTAAAGTTATTGAGTTAAGCGATGAGAAATGTATTGTTTCAATTCCATTAAAAAGACGAACAAAAAATCATTTAGGTTCAATGTATTTTGGAGTTTTATGTACTGGTGCAGATATTGCTGGTGGACTATGTGCCATGAGTGAAATTAAGAAATCTGGTCAAAAAATTCAATTATCATTTAAAGATTTTAAAGCTGAATTTTTAAAGCGTGCTTATGAAGATGTTCATTTTATATGTCTTGAAAATCAAGAAATTAAATCGTTCGTTGATTTAGTAAGTAAGTCTGAAGAGAGACATAATAAAATTGTTAAAATTGAGGCAATTTCTGCGAAATCAAAAGAAGTCATTGCAAAATTTGAATTAACTTTATCTTTAAAGAAAAAATAATTTACCAATTGAAAACATAGCTTAGCATAGTTGAATAGGCATTTCCTGCCATATCATCATAGCCAGGACCACCATCAGGATTGGCCTGATACCAATTAACATTTTTATCGGGAAAATTTACCGAGTGAAATAAAAACTCAAGTCCCCAGTATGACTCTTTAATTTCAATAGGAAATTCTAGTCCAAATCCAAGCCCAACACCTAAGCCTCCACCAGTTCTCTTTGGTTCTTGAGATTGATCAACTAAATGAAGTGTTTGATACCAATATTCTAACTGGCCTACAAAATAGGGATTGGCATAAGTGATCGCCGTCCCTAAATCCGATGTGTCAACATAGTAGCGATATCCTAGATGAACTCGAAGTAAATTAGATTCGACTGTTCCTGGCCCTGGTGAATCGTAAGGGAAGGCTACTGTTGGGCCGCCTAAAAAGAACGAATGTTTAGAAAAACTTAAACCCAAATTAAGCGCTGTCTGAAAATCTTTAAAAAAAGTAAAGCTTATCCCATAGGTAGGTGGAAAGTTTTCATAAGCAATGCCTCTTGTCCCATCAAAAGTAGTAAGACCAATTGAGGCATTAAAGGAGAAAAATCTTCCAAAACGATAGAAGCGTTCGTCTTCCACAATCTTTGCATTATCTACGTCTTCATTAAAATCAGTGAAAATATCCCCACCAATATTAAGGTCGTCGTCATCAGCTGCAAAAATGTCATTTCCTTCTTGAGCAAATGTACTTTGCAAAGATAACAAGAGAGACAAGAAAAAAAGTGCTTTAAAGATACTTTTAATCATAGATAAAAATGAATCGCCGAAGTGATAAAATGATTACCCATAGTCTGGAAGCTAAAATTTTGCTTTTTAACAGCTGTCGCTCCAAATTCAAAGCTAAATCCCAAAGAATTTAATCCTTGAAAATGAAATTCAGAACCAAAACTTAAGTCAAATTGAAATCCAGAATAACTTGTTGAGTTAATTTTATTTGATAATAAAGCCCCCATACCAGCAAAGTAAAAATTTAATTGAGGTTCATCAAATATATTGCGAAAAACCTTTAACCCTGCACCATAACCTCCATTTTGTGAATCTGAAGAAAATCCCACAAGACCACTAAAGGCGAAGGATCTATTTTTTTGTACTTTAAATGAAAATGCAGGAAATTCATTCTTAAGTTGATTTGACATACCAAGACCTAAGCGGCCAACTTTGTCAAAGGCAAATGACTCAAAGCTAAGTAACATCAGAGATGATAATACAAAGATAAATTTAGTTATTCTTACCGTCATTTTTTCTCCTCCATTCCAATATAATTTAATTGTAACGAAGCTTACTATTTTTGACAACTTATCAAACACTTTTTAGAATCAATAAACTAAATAATTTCATACAAGGATGAAGAATGTCAGACACAAAATTAAATGCGCCAAATAGAAGTATTAATGATTTGAAAGCTTCTGGAGATAATCTAAATTGGTTAGAAAAAAATAAGCCGCTTGTTATTGGTGTCATTGTTCTAGTTATCGCCATCGTTTCAGGAGTTGGTGGTTATAAGGTTTATAGCGAGAATAAATTAATTAAAAGCACCAAGGCGATCTATGATTTTGAGGAAGGGGCTTTGAAAACATTTAGCGAAAATAAGACAAGTTCTGATGATGTGATTAATGCTTTTACTCAAATGAAGACACAGGTAGGAAGTTTTGATGGTCTAGCGGTTGTTGGAATTAAACTTTCAGATCTGTTAATGTTACAAAATAAAAAGAGTGAAGCACTGAAAGTTTTAAATTTAGTAAAGCCTGATTCAAAAGATATCACTGAAGTTATGGTGCTTACGAGACTCGCTGTTTTAAATGAAGATCTAGGTCAAAACAAAGAAGCAATTGAAATTCTTTTAGAATTAAACTCTAACAAATTTAAAATTTTTGAAGGGAAAAACTATCTAGACCTTGGAAGACTTTACTTGAAGTCAGGAGATAAAGAAAAAGCAAAATCTAGTTTTCAATATGTTGTCGAAAAAGCTAAAGATGAAATAGAGTTTGTTAGAATCGCAAAACTTTATTTATCGGAAATGTAATGAAGTTTATTTGTTTATTTTTAACTTTTTCAATATTTTTTTCTTGCAGTCAGATTCAAAATGTAAGAACACCTAGTAAGATTTTAAGGCCAGTTTGGAGTCAAAATCTTGATCCAATTTCTGATTCAGGAAATCTTCCCATTGCCCTACAGGCACCTTTAATTTACGAGGGTATTTTGTTTGCAGGTGACAATCGAGGTTTTTTTCGTGCCTATGATTTAGATAGAAAAATTGAGATTTGGAATTTTGAGGATAAAACAACTTATCACAGTAAACCAATTGGATATAAAAATTTTGTTTTATATGGAACTGTTTCAGGAAGATTAATTTCAAGACAGATTGAAAATGGTGTCTTGAATTTTGAAGTAGATTTAGGGGCCAGTATTGATTCGCCAATTTTTCTTCATCAAGGAAGGATATTTGTTCAACTTAGAAATCATCAAATTATGAGTGTTGATGCCGAGACTGGAAAAATTCTCTGGGGTTTTAAAAAGTCAGTATCTAATTTGACAACATTACAGCGCACATCTATGCCCATTGTGTATAAAAATAAAGTTTTAGCCGGTTTTGCTGATGGAACGATCGGTGCTTTATCTCTGGAAGAAGGGGTCCTACTTTATGAAGTTAAAGTTAACTCTGGAAATAAATTTTTAGATATTGATTCTGAATTAGTGATTCAAGATCAAACTCTAATTGTCACTTCTGTAACTAGCGGAATCACTTTTGTTAATTCAGAAAATGGTAATATTATCAAAAAAACAGAGTGGGTAAGTTTGACCAAAGCTTCTAAAATTGATGATAAATTTTTATTTGGTTTAAATTCAGGGGAATTACTTGTTCTTGATAAAGATTATAATGAAGTTAAAAAAATCTCAGTTTCAAAATCTGGTATTACTTCGATACACTCTTTTAAAAATCATCTCATTGTTTCTAATTTAAGAGGTGAGTTGATTGCCCTAGATAAGCAAACTTTTCAACTTCTAGATCGTTTTGAATTCGGACATAGTTATTCATCTATCGTAGACTCAGTCGACGTTAATGAAGGTTTTTTAGCTGTTTTGTCTTCAAGAAATAGATTGTTTTTATTTCAATGATTGAAAATATTCATTAGACCATTCAACGCCAAACTTTTGTTCAATTTCTCTCAAAGAAAATTGATCATCTGTACTGGCAATTTTTCTATGAATTTGGCCTTCTTTTTTAGCGAATGAGCTAATTAATGCTTGATAGTAAAACACTGTTGTCTTTAAGAGAATATTGAGATTTTCTCTGTTAGCTTCAAATGAGTGGGTCTTTGTGTGAGAATACAAATTTTCAAATGCATAGTAGTTATCACTAGCACCGTATTGGCATAATTCTGTTATTTCATTAGACAAAGATTTGAGTTTTTTCGAAACGGCCTGACTGATTCTGTCTTCACTAATTTTCTTTTGTGATTTTAATTCATCTAAAACAGTCATTTTGTCATCAATCGGTAAATAGAGTTCAGGAAATTTTTCAGTATATTCTTGATCGTTAATTTTGTTTAAGTCATATTGAAATGAAACTTTTTTAGATACAATTTCTTTATTTTTATTCTCGAGGAAATACGAATGAAAGTGAGGGCATGAATTTAAAGCATTTCTTTGTTCTGTTGGAAAATAACTTCTTAATACTTGGTATTGATCGTTTAAAGTTTTAAAATAAATTCTTTTATTTGATTCATTTACCACTTCATTGTTTTTATCATCATTGATTTTAACTTTTTCATTTTTACTGGCAGGGCCTCTACTTTTAGTTATTTTTTCAAATTGAAAATGATTTAAACTAAAGTATACATTATTTGAACCAACTGTAGTATGCGGTTGATAGCGATTCATTTTTGCTTGATGACTTTCAAGATTTGAACAGGCACTTATGAAAAAAGATAATGATAAAAGAAAAGTCCATTTCATAATAATTTCTCCTGGAGATTTTTACAATCTCTCAGGAGTTTTATCGGACCATTTGATATATTTACTTAAAGAAAAATGTTACCAACCTAATACATAGGCAAAAACTAAAGGGGCAACGATAGTGGCATCTGATTCAATGATAAATTTTGGAGTGTTGCGATCAAGTTTTCCCCAAGTGATTTTTTCATTTGGTACTGCACCTGAATAAGATCCATATGATGTAGTTGAATCAGAAATTTGACAGAAATATCCCCATAGCGGAGTTCTGCGATCAAGATCTTGTTCAAGCATCGGAACAACACAGATTGGAAAATCTCCAGCTATCCCACCACCAATTTGAAAAAAACCAATTGATTGATGACTAGAAGTTTCAGTATACCAACTTGCTAATCTCATCATGGTTTGAATTCCAGAGTTAACCGTATGGACATTTTTAATTCTTCCTTCAATAACGGCAGCAGTATACATGTTTCCATTGGTTGAATCTTCCCAACCTGGTGTATAAATAGGAATATTTTTTTCCATGGCCGCAATCATCCAAGAATCTTTTGGATCAATTTGATACTCTTTTTTAAATTCAGGATTTTTTAATAATTGCCAGAAATAATAATGAGGAGGATGAGATTCTCCTTTATCGTCAGCTTTTTTCCATTCAGCATTTAAAAGGGATTCAATTTTTCTCATTGCCTCATCTTCTGGAATACAAGTATCAGTCACTCGATTTAATCCTTTCTCTAAAAGCTTTTCTTCTTCGTCAGCAGTTAGAGCTCTCCAATCGGGAATGCGATGATAGTGATTGTGGGCAACTAGATTATAGATATCTTCTTCTAAATTTGCTCCAGTACAGCAAATTGCATGAACTTTATTTTGTCTGATCATCTCTGCCAAACTTTTACCTAGTTCAGCTGTAGACATGGCACCGGCCATTGTTAGAAACATTTTTCCACCTTTTTGAAGGTGTGTTTCCCATCCTTTCGCAGCATCGACTAAAGAAGCAGAGTTAAAATGTTTGTAATGAGTAAGCATGAAATTTGAAATAGGACCTTTCATATTTTTTCCTTTAGTTTTTTAAGTATGTATAAGACTTTAAGCATTCTTCGTAAAAGTCAGTTAATTTAACACCTTCTCTTGGGCTGATTTTTCCACCAGAAATTTGTTTATCAATAATTTTTTTCATAGAGTAGGCCATGGCCTCTGGGTTGTATTGCATGGCCCGAAGGACAGTTTGCGAAGAAGAACCTTTGATAACTTCTTCGATGTAAAAATCAGTTGGATCTTCATCATCGCAAAAGACATGGACTTCATTTAATCTTCCAAACAAGTTATGTAAATCTCCCATTACATCTTGGTAGGCACCAGTCATAAACAGACCGATATAGTATTCATCGCTACTATCAAAATCATGAAGAGGTAAAAGATTTTTGGTTTCATTAATATCAATGAACTTATTTATTTTCCCATCTGAATCACAAGTTATATCTACCAGTGTTCCTAAGACTTTTGGTTCTTGATGCAGTTTTGTGATTGGCACGATTGGGAGTAGTTGACCAATGGCCCATAAATCTGGTGCTGACTGGAAAATTGAAAAATTACATAAGTATTGAGGAGCAATTGATTGGTCGAGATCATATAAATTATCAGGAATAAATTCTAAATCTTTAATCATTCCAGATATTTTCTTTGTTATCTTCCAAAAGAAAGTTTCGATTTTTGCTCTTTCTTCAAGTTTTAAAATACCTAATCTAAAAGCATTTAAACATTCATTCTTTGTGTCAAGAGCATCGTTATAAATCTCTTGCGCATTCTTTTCAGTTAAAGATTCAAGTAACTCTCTCATGTTTTTTACGAGAGAGTGTTCACCTTTTATTTTATCTGTCGGGAAATCAGTGAATGATGTTTCAATTTTATCGATAACATTTGTAATGACACAAGAGTGTCTTGCCGTAATGGCCCTGCCAGATTCAGATACAATATTTGGATGTGGGACATCTTCTTCATCACAAATTTCTTTTAAAATATAGACAATATCTGAAGCATAATCAGATAGTTTATAATTGACTGAAGAGTCATTAGTAGATTGGGAACCATCATAATCTACACCTAGACCTCCACCCACATCAAAATATTCAATATTGGCACCAAGTTTTCGAAGTTTTGTATAAATTCTTCCACCTTCACGAATAACTTCTTTAATGGTTCGAATGTCGGTGACTTGTGATCCGATATGAAAATGAAAAAGTTTAAGTGAATTAATAAAGCCTTCATCTTTAATGATTTGTAGCGCGATTAATATTTCTGAAATTGTAAGACCAAATTTCGCTTTTTCTCCTCCAGAATCAGACCATTTCCCCGAACCTTTCACTGACATTTTTGCCCGAAGACCGATCATAGGTTCTACGTTCATTTCTCTTGAGAGCTTTAATATCTTATGAAGCTCAGAGAATTTTTCAATAACCACGATTACTTTCTTTCCGATTTTATTACCTAAAAGGGCGAGTCTTAAATATTCTTCATCTTTATAACCATTAAGGACAGTCAATGCATCAGGATTTTCATTATAGGCCAATACCGATAAAAGTTCTGGTTTTGAGCCTGCCTCGAGACCATAGTTGTAGCTACTTCCAGCATCAACTATTTCTTCCACAACCTCTCGCATTTGATTGACTTTAATTGGATAGACACCATTATACTGACCATTATAGCCAGCTTCTTTAATGACATCTCTAAAGGTTTCATTGATAACTTTTACTTGAGAACGTAAAATATCATGAAACCGAATGACGATGGGAAGAGGAATATTTTGGGATTTCATCTCTTCGATGACTTCATAAATATCTATTCTTGGACCCGATTTTTCTCGGTTAGGTAATACACATAAATGACCTTGATCATTGATATCAAAATAACCATCTCCCCAGCGGCTGATATGGTAAATTTCATCTGTATTTTCTTTAGTCCAGATTTTGCTCATTTAAACCCCATATTTTGTAAAAAAATAATAGCGGAATTTAACAAGTTTTTTAGGGTTTAGACAAACAAAAAATACGTTATTTTAGACTCAAAACCACTGGATAATGATCAGACGGAAGCGAATATCGCTCAAAGCTATCTTTTGGAAGTGGCAGGGGGGAGTTTTGCATATCTTTAAATAGGTAGACCCCCGATTCAAGGGCGTTGATTGATGGATGATGTGACTTATCTAAGAAAAAATAATCCAGTTGTTGGGGGCTTACTTCTTGATCTTTATTGAAATGAAAGTAAGTGGCCCTTTTCTCGAAAGGAACATCTAATAAATCAAAAGCATCTATCAAGTCTAACTCATAAAATAATGGCAAAAACTCAGGTTCTCCGAGAGTTTGATGGGCAAACCCATTGAAATCACCTGCTAATATATGAAAGTCATCGGGAAATTCTTTTTTGCGAGCATTGATAATTTGCACAATAGCGGATACTTCTTTTTTACGTTTAATGCGACCTTCAAAATCTTTATTTTCTCTATCCCATTTTGATTTTAAATGAGTTAAATAAAGTCGGTAGGCTTGCTCATTTTTAATAAAACTTAGTTCAACAAGATCTCTTGAGAAATATTCTTCAAGGTCATTAATATTTTTATTTAAATTAAAGTCTTTATTTGACAAAAAATTTAAATTTAAAAATCTATTTTTTTTAACTAAAAAACCAATTTCAATTCCTCGATCAGAGTTTCCAGGAGCACAAAAACTTATATACTCATTATTTAAAAAGTCTTGATTAAAAATGTCTAAACTTTGGCAAAGACCTATTTCAGTTAGTAAGTAAATGTCTGCATTGAGATCTTTAAAAACGTCAGAAATTCTGGAAATTTTATCATTCGGTTTTAAAAAACCTGCAGGGGTATTTTGACTATCTAGAAAAAAATTTTCTAGATTGAACAAAGCTAATTTCAATTACAGCTCCAGCCTAAGATGATAGTTTGATATTGCTTCAAATTCTCATTATAAATATCTTTGCAATAGTAACCGCTATAAAAATTAAGATGGGGTGCTTTTCGATAAAATTCAGCGATCAAATCTTTAGAGCAATTGGATTCTTTAGGTAGTTGTTCCACAGATCTTGGGTTGGTAAGTTTAACTTCACCATTAAACTTCACAAGGAGTCCATAAAATTTGCCTTCAATTTCCCTGGTGTAATAAAAGGCATTGTCTATGATTTTAAGTGGAGAATCACCTCTAAGGATTGAGAGTGTTTTCAATTGATTAGCTTCAGAAATTATCGCCTTTGGAAAAAAATATTTGCGTGAAACAGATTCATCTAATTGTGTGGTTTTAGCGAAAATTTCTGCAATCAAATACTGACTTTGATCTTTTTGATTATGCTGCTTACAAGGAGAGTTCCACCAAATTGAATAGTTTATTTTGAAATCATTTTTATGGCCCCAAACTGATAAGGGGAATCCTTGCTTTTTCATGGCCCATTCTGAAATAGCATCCATGCTTATTTTCTTTTCATTTAGGAGTGAGAGCTTATCAATAAATTCTTGTCGGTAAGCTCCAGTTTCTTTATTGCAATCAGCATTATCAGGACAACCTTCAATTTCAATCAAAGGGTTTTTTGTTTGAGCAAAAATGAGAGAAGAGTAAAGTGTAAATATAAAATAAATGTAGATTGAAGTCTTCATTTGTTTGTCCAAAAAAATTAAGATTTTTTCTTAGGAGAGTTTTTCTTTTTATCCAGCATTCTTTTTTCACCTTCAAGGTAACGTCTTTTTTCTTCTTCTGTTTCAGGTGTAACTTTGGCCACAGATAAAGGCTTACCAATGTCATCTAGGGCAACAAAAATTAAATAAGCTGTTGTTGTGTGTCTTGAAATACCCGTAAATGGATTTTCTGCAACTACTTTTACACCTACTAACATGGAGGTATTTCCCACATAATTTAAGGCGGCAGAAATTTTGACATGATCTCCAATTTTAATGGGTGCTTTAAATGAGATATCATCGATGTGAACGGTCACCACAGGTCGCTTGGAATGTCTTTCTGCAACCATGGCCGCGGCCATATCTATCCAAGACATGACCACACCTCCAAATATTGAATTTTGGGGATTGGTATCATTTGGCATGACTAAATATCTTGTTTCGACAGCACTTTCACTCACAGTTCTCGATTCTTTCATAAAATCTCACTATTATTGTTTAATGATTAAATTATAACTCTTTTTTAATATCAGGCAAAGAGCCAATAAGAGAAACTGGGTAGCTGCAAGAGTAGCTCCACTTGGTAGCTCAAAATAATTTGAGAAAATTAATCCAATGATTGAACTAGTTAATGAAAAAATAATACTGATAGCAAAAACTTGTTTTAAATTCTTTGAAAGGCTTAAGGCTAAAAATCCCGGAATGAGGAGAAATGCTTCAATTAAAATGGTTCCAGCAATTTTAGACATAGTAACTATTAGAATAGTTAAAAGAAAATAAAAAGCTAAGTGAAATAAATTTACGGGAAGCTTTAAAACTCTTGCAGAATCTTCATCAAAAGTTATAAATATCCAATTCTTAAATTGAAAATAAAAAAGAAATACGACAAAAATGAGTAGTAGGTAAATCAAGTAGATATCTTCTTTTGATAAAGTTAATATATTTCCAAACAAAAAATTTAACATATCTCCATTTTCTTTATTAAAAAGGTTGTGAACGTTCACTCCGAGAGAAAGTGTAGCAGAATAAAAAATTCCAATAAAACCATCACTTGGCATTTTCTTTTTAATTGTTCCGTAGGCAATAAATGAAGTTAAAATTAAAGTAAATAAAAGTGTCCAAAAAAACAAAGTTAAACCTTCGGTCGATCTAAATAGTGCATATGTGACACTCAAGCTAAGTAGTGTAGAGTGTGAAATGGCCGCTCCCATAAATGCATTTGATCTGGCAATGATAAATGGCGATAAAAGTCCTCCAAGAAGGCTTATTGCCAAAGTTCCTAAAAATGCAAAAAATAAGAAATCATATTGAAAAAAATCATTAATCATATTCATGAATATTATCTCTTATCTCTTTTTATAAATGGATGTTTAATAGTGTTGGAATCGCTATGGTCGTGAGTGCAAAATTGGTGATTCTTGTGCTGGTCAACGCCTTTTTTTAAATCATTTTCATGAATTAATAAATGCTCAAGTTCACAATGATAAATATCCTCTAGAATATTTTTTGTTAAAAGTTCCTTATGGTCATGCCAATGGGAAGTTCTGTTTAAACAAAGAATTTTGTCACTTTTTCTTAAAACTTGATTCAAGTTATGATCGACGATTATAAAAGCACTTTTAAGTTGCAAGCGAATATCTTCGATAATATTTAATAATTGATCCTGTCCGCTCGAATCAAGACCAGTGGTTGGCTCATCTAAAACAATTAATTCAGGAGAGATGAGTAAAGTTTTTGCAATTAAAACTCTTTGTTTTTCCCCTCCAGACATAGAGTTAAAAAGATAGTCTTTTTTATTTTCTAGCTCAAGAATCTTTAGAGTTTCTTTAATCTTTGCATCAGCATTTAAAAGTTTGATAGCGCGGGCCTGTAAATTTAAATATTCAATGACAGTAATAGGTAGGTAGCGATTTATGTTAATCATTTGAGGAACATAACCAATTAGTCCAGAGGGATTTTGAAATTCCAATAAACCTTCAGTTGGTTTTAAGAGACCTACAATAATTTTTAATAGAGTGGATTTACCACCTCCATTTGGACCGATGATTCCTAAAATTTCTTTTGAGCTTACTTCAAAATTAATGTCTTTTAAAATCCAATTGTTTTCATCTGGAAACTTAAAAGATAACTGGTTAGCTTTTAATATTGGCATTTTCAATTTCTTTTAAGATGTTATTTATTATGTGAAAATCTTCATTTTTTTCATTTGATATTTGAGTTGTATCAATATTGATGGTTGAATCATTTTTTCGAATCATTTTTAAAACATTTTCTGGAACCGTAATATTTTTCTCTAAAACCCAAATGACTTTTCCTTTTAGGAGTATTTTGCTTAATTCTTTCATCGTTCTTGGAGAGAGACGATCATGATGTCCTGAGCCTTTAAGCGAGATAATTTTCAAGTGACTTCCATAAAATTTTAAAAGTGGTTCAATGGCATCATGAGTTAAAATAATCGGATGTTTTACCATTTTAAGAGTCTCAGTCAGACTGAGATTTATTTTCTCTATAGAGCAATTCTTTTTTTCAGGTAATTCAAGTTTCACAGCTAATTCGGTTTTTATTCTGCAATAGATGTCTGGATAGAGCCAAAAATGAGATAAGGCTTCTCGATTATTTGTTTGATATTTAATTAATTCATTTTTTTGAATATCTAAAAGAATTGTTTCATCGTTATTTCTTTCTTTTCTTTTCTTCAGAATGCTTTTTATAAAAGGGTGAGCTTCAATTGGAGCTGAAATGAGTTTATTTGCAGTTAAAAGCGATTTGATTGTTTTTAGATCAGGATCGTAGTGATGAGGGTCACCAGTAATACTGATTGGAGAATTCAATTCATATTTTTTATGCTGATCAATTAATTTAATTAATTCACATATTTGAAATTGTGTGCAAGTGATGGACTCTTTTGCGATTAATGGGAAAGCAAAGAAAATACATAAAAGAATTAGGAATAAGTTTTTCATACTTAGCAGTATATCAAAATACTTAGCTGATCGAAAAGCCTAAGCCGGATTATTTGAGTCAAAAAAATAGGTTTTAATATTTGTATATTGTTTTTCTAGGTGGTTTTTTAAGGCCAAAACTCCAAAACGCTCGGTTGCATGATGTCCTCCGGCAAACATAAAAATATTTGACTCACTTGAATCATGATAATCATGTTCACTCATTTCTCCTGTTATATAGGCGTCAAGATTTTCTTTCTTTGCTTCTATCCACTTTGAATTGGCCCCTCCAGTAATGATTCCAATTTTTTTTATGAGTTTTTCTGGAAAATCTACTGGTTTTGAATAAATAATATCTTTTTTCAGTAAGCTTTTGAGTTTTTGATTTAGTTCAAATGGGCTTATTGCAGTTTCAAATTCACCTTTGATTCCTATGGTTGCTTTTTTATATTCACTGAATGGCTCAATCATTTTTAAATTTAAATTTTGGGCCAATAATGCTGCATTACCAAGTTCTAGGTGTCCATCAAGAGGGAGATGATAAGCGAATAAATTTATATCATTTTTAATTAAAGGTGCAACTCGCTTGTAAAATGGTCCTGTGATGGTCTTAGATTCATGAAATTTCCAAAATAATCCATGGTGAACAATGAGTGCATCAACCTTTTTTTCTATAGCTTGTTCTATACTTTCTCTGGTTGCTGAAACAGCAAAACCAATTATTTTTACCTCATTTTTTCCAAGAATTTGAAGACCGTTTGGTCCGTAATCTTCAAATTCATGAATTTTTAAAAGTGTATTTAAATAACTTTCTAAATCTTCTCTAATAATCATTGTTAAATGTGGGGATTTGAACGAAATAAACCATTCTCATCAATTTTGAGTTTTAATTTGGTAACCGTATCATGCAATTCTTCTTGGTAGGGTGCCAAAGTGAGTGCATAAGAAAACTCTTCGAGCGCAGATTTATAATCTTGCATTAAAGCTTTCGCTCGTCCTGCGTTGATATACGGAAATTCACGGTTTTGATATTGAGGACAGTTTTTAGCTTTTTCAAACCAAATCAAACTTTCTTTGGTTTTTCCTTCAGCTAAAAGATAACTTCCAAAATCATTATAAGCGGGTCCATATTGATCATCTAACTTGATTGCTTTTAAAGAGAAATTTTTGGCCAATTCATTTTCTCCCATCAGCGAATGACTCCAACCAATCAAATTATAAATTTCTGCAGTTTCTTGATAGTTTTTTGCTTTAATAAAATCTTGTAAAGCACCTTCAAAATTTTTACTTGCAACTTTTTTATGAGCTTCGTGAATAAAAAAGTTATATTTTTCTTCTCTCTTTAATTTTAAAAAGTGGAATTGAGAGTCTTTTTTTAAGGCATTTTCAAGTTCAATAATGTCCCTTTCTTCGATGGAAAATTTTAATGCATTTTCTAAAGAATCTTCTTCACTTGTTTGAGGAATTTCTTTTAAAAGTCCAAGTCTTGGATACTCAATGTCATAAGGTGTGAATTTGATCACATAATTATGGATGTTGTGTGAAAGCACACCGATTAAATTAATATAATCCACTAAAATTTCTTTGGTTTTTTTAGAAGGGAAGGGAAGATTGGTGAGAGCTTCAAAAAATTGGAAATAATTTTTTATATTTTTAGAGAAGCGTGCTGATTGAAATTCTAATTCATTTGGTTCAAAATATTCTGGAAAATTGTTATCAAAAAATTGCTTAATTTCAAATTGAGTGTCTGAAAAAAGTCTTCTGCAACTTGGAGTTTGGGTCAGGTCTTCAAGTTTGGTTAAGGCAAAGACCAATCTTTCAAAATAGCTATGGATAGAATAGAGTTCAGACAATAAGATAACATTGATAGAATTCATATTTTCATCCTTGAATCATGGAGTTCTTCTTGAACTCTTAAATATTTTACCGATAAAAAAATAGCTTTATCAAATCATTTCTTAAGAATTTAGATTTTGTCACTTTTCTATGAATAAATTTCAAAGTTTTGACACATAATCGGGCCCAATTTGGACCCGATTGTAGATTTTTTATAGATTATTTTGCTTCTTGGTATTCTAGGAGTCTTTTTTCATTATTAACGCTGTTATAGCGATTTGAGATCATTTCAAAAATGTTTCCAGATTTATCTGCAACTGACTCTGATGCCACACCTCTAAAATTTAAAACCTTCTCTCCATTTTGTCCTTTTCCTTTATCAAACAGACTTCCAAATGGGTTCGATTTATCATCACCTTTTTTACTTCCTGATTTAAGTCCAAGGCCTCCAACTGATGAAACTCCAACACCGCCACCACCACCATAGAATAATTTATTCGATGAACCAGGAGTGATTGTCGTTGGACCCTGTGGTCCTGTTGGGCTTGAGCCGCTACCAGAAAGTCCTGCAGATCCACCGCCTGGTCCACCGCCGCCTGGTCCTCCACCTAGAGCTGATCCTTCTTTCACTGAACCAGCAGAAGCGACAGTTTCCAGTTCATTTGAATTTCCGGCAGATTTAATGGCCGAACCTACAACGCCATTGGTATTTCTCTTCGTTGGATCATTATTAGAAATGGCCCCATTAGATCCTGTCGTTCCTTTTGAACCATCAGAATAAGAAATCCCTGTTCCACCTGAACCAAAGTTAATGGATTGATCACCAATTCCACTGATGTCTCTTTCTAATTTGACTGAGGCACATTTTGGATCTGTTGGAGCTGTTTTACAAAAATCAACTAGAACAGCATCTTCAATTCCTGGAGTTAATTCAGGTTTAAATTCTTCAACTTTCGCAATGGCATTTCCGACTTTACCTGCTTGTTTGTCAGCAAGATTTGCCATGGCCATATTTGCAAGAGAATCAATTCCGGCCTTGATCATATCAGCTTTCATTTTGTCTTTTTGTCTTTCATTCATCAAAAAAGTAAAACTATCATTTCCTGCGACAACTAATTTTTCTTTACAATATTTTTCAAGATCTGTGCTATCTTGAGTTCCTTCAAGAGGATTGTTATTAATTGTATTTAGACCAGTACATTTAGAAGTTACATCTTCCATTGAAGGCATCGAATTAAAATCTGAAATAATCATTCCAGCTTTAGCCGCATCAATGGCACCTCTAGTTTGAAGCATATCAGATTGATCACTTAAACTGTCTTTTTGAAATTTTAAAGGAGCCGTTGGATCTTTTGCTCCATTTTTAGACGCTTCTGCGGCTCTATCCATGGACTTACTTTGAAAATACATTTGTTGACCAGAATTGAATGCTTGCTGAGAAACATCAAATATGGATTTGTGATTATTGTAGCTTTTACAAGGTTCATAATCGACAGTCTCTACTCCATTACTTTGACATTGAACTCCACCTATGCCTTGAGCTTGTGCTTGAGCTTGAGTCTGTTGAGTCGCACCAGGAGCTTGTGCTTTAATGTGCTCGTCGTTAGACCAGCTTCTTCCAAAGCGGTTTAAAATCCAAGCAGCACTTACACATCGAGGAAATTCTTTTTGTACAGATTCAATCTTTTTCTTAAAATTTGGTATTTGTTCTGCTCTTTTTGTTTCATCAGGAATTTCTGTTTCACAAATTTTTCTCACACTTTTTTCTAATAAAGCGAGTTCACCCCAATTGATTTGCTCTTCAATATTTGGGCTTGAAGCATTTTCTTTAAAAAATGTTGTCATCAATCCTCTGGTATATCTTATACATTTTGTGAGTTGTGAACTTCCGTAAGCTTTATCCCAGTTTTCACCCCATTTTTTACTGCTCATTTTAGAATCATATGTTTCTTCTAACTGATTTAAAGCTTGCTTCGCATCTTTAGTACCACATTTAAAATCTGAAAATAGTTTTTCAGGCGTAGATTTCTCACCGCTTGCCGAGCGAGTAGATGGGCTATCTTTATCCGGGGTTGATCCAGCAGGAGTTGCTAGTGCTGGTGCTTGAGTTGGAGCTTCGATACAATTTTTTCCTGGTACAGGTTGAGATGCATGGTCTAGTCCTTTCAAGCTTTCACAATTTGGTAACGTTCCAGCTGCAATTGTTGGTGCTGGAAGACTTTCAGGAGCTTGTGCTATCGCAGGTCTAGTTACCGGTGCTGGTGCTCCTTCTAATGGAAGATTGTCTGCTGTTGTTTCATTAACTCCGGCAGGTGGTAATATTTCTTCTTTCCCATCTTCTAAAATGCATATTTCTTGCATAGTTGAATTATTGCAATCAGTTCTTCTAATCGTTTTTTTGCAATTTAAACCATTAATTGGCGCAATTTCTTGATCTCCACAAAAATCCCACATTGCACCAACAGGAGAAGCGACTAATACAACAATTAAGCTAAGAATAATTTTTTTCATAAAATTCACCTTAAAAAATGAGTCATACTCATTTATAATTATACGCCATCTCTTCGGAATCTAAGGCCATTTACTTGAATGATTTGCTAGGATTTAAAGCTTTTCACTATAAATAGTTGGAATTTAGTAAGAATTTAGTTAAATTACTTCTACTTTAATCACCAGGTCCTTGCCTTAATTTTGTGGCAGGAAGAGATAGGAAAAAGAAGATGGAAAATCCTGTTTATCAATATGAAATGCAAATATTAGAGCATCATTTAGATACCTTTGGTCACGTGAATAATGCGACTTATTTAGAAATTTATGAAGAAGCTCGCTGGGATTTTATTACTAAAAATGGTTTAGGCCTAAAAGAAATTATGGAGAGTAAAATAGGTCCTGTTTTACTTGAATGCCATTTGGTTTTTAAAGCAGAGTTAGTTAACAGAGTAAAAATCAAAATTGAATCGAAAGCGAGAAAAGAACTTCGAAATAAATATGTGATGGTGCTTGATCAAAAAATGTTTTTAGAAGATGGAAAGCTGGCTTCAACTCTTACTTTGCATGTAGGATTAATGGATTTAAAACTTCGAAAACTTATTCCACCGACAATAGAATGGATGAATGCTCTAGGTTTAGAAGAATATATTGAACCTTAAATAAATAATTTATTATTTTTGTTCTTCATCATCAAATAAACGTCGAAGACCCGACTGCATATAGCGATTAGATAATATTTCAAAGATCGATGTATCAGTATTTTTATTGATATCATTAATTTTATATTTTTTCTCAGGTGTGGTATCAAAATTTTGTACCCCATTTTGATTATTGGCAGAAGGTTCGGAAAGATTAAAATTAAAATCATTTTTCGCTTCAGCTTTTTTACCAGCACCAAGTCCGCGACCAGAACTTAATGAATCGGCCAAACCAGTTTTTTTCATCAAATCTTTTAAGTTTGGATCACTCGAAGACGACGGATCAAAGTTAGCAAGTGGAGAAGAAAAAATTCCTTGGGCCTTTTTTAAAGTGTCCTGACCAAAAACTTTTGCGGCAACTTTATTGACATCGCTTTCGTTAATCAGTTGGACTGGAACACCACCCGGAATTTTTGCTTGAATTTGATTTAATAAATTAGATTGATGTTGTTTTCCTTTGATTGCTCTAAGGGCAAGAGTCCCAGAACTCACGCGATTAAAAGGATTTAAACCAGAACCTGCATTTGAAACAAAGCCCATGACATCTTGAAGACCTGAGTCTTTCATGACTGAGGCCATGCCTCCGGGAATACTCATTTCAAGTTTACTGATACAATTATTTCCACTTCCCGATGTTGTCTTTTTGCAATTGCAATTCTCATCAAATTGACCTTGTTTGGTAATACATCCAAGTGAACTGGCCATAGGATTTTTTGGATCTTCAGCTGAAGAAGCTTGAAGTTTATAAGCATCAGCTGCCCATAGATCCTGACACATTTTTGAATTGGTGCGATTCATATTCTTTTTTAAATCTTCGGTGTAACAGTAGCATCGAGGTTGGGTCAAATCATCTCTTCCATTTGGACAATGATTTTTATAAGTATCAGTTAAAGTTGCTAAAAGTTTATTTATTTTTTCAATATTTTCATCACACTCTTTTTCCTGTTTTGCTGCTGCATCGTAAAGAGTGTAGGAGTAAGCTGCGCCAATTCCTGATACGGTTAAAATTCCCGGAGGAGAGTCGAAAAAATCACCAATTTTTCCAGCTGTCTCTTTAAAAAAAGATTGACCCGCTTGTTGTGCGGCCATATTTGTCGCTGCTCCCGTCGCTGCTCCAGTCGCCGCTTGACCTAAAACTTTACCTTCTTCACTTGCCGCAAAAGAATTAATTTGAATGAGAAATAAAAATATGCTTAATAAGTTTTTCATTTTATTTTCCAACTTTTTTCATTCCACCACTACGCCAATCAAATTTTTGATTAAACATATTTTTATCATTTGTTATAGTAAAACTTTGCCCTTTACTCACGACATTACCTACATTATATGAAGGTTTACCTCCAATATTTATAGTGCTTGGGCCACCATTTTTCCCGTAACTTAAAGTACCAATTGGTTTCCCGTTACCACCCCTTTCATAAATATTATTATCAATAATATCATGAGTTTTTCCAGTAGCTTTATCGGTATAGCTTAGAGTTTCAATTTTTTTCATTTTCCCAGGATTATTTTTATCGGCAACCATTTTTGTTTCGTGCTTTACTTCAGTACTATCTAATGTTGTAGCAGTATGGGGTTCGGGTTGTGCTGTTGTCTTTAGTTTATCTTGTTTTACTGGCTCCAATTCTGTCGGTCCGCATTCATCAGGATTATTTCCACAAGCGTATGACTCAGCTTGTTTTACTGGCTCTTTATTATTTTCTGTTTCTATTGCATTTTTTTTATCTTCTTCTTTCGTATCTTTTTTATCTTCTTCTTTCGCTGCTCTTTTATAGCAATCCGGATTTTGACTATAAGGAGTCATCTCATAAATGGCCATTAAAGCTGCGGCACCAAAGCCGGCGGTCATCAGCATATTTCTGGTTTTTTCTTTTCCAGCGATGTCTTTAACTGTTTCTTGTTCTTCTCTTAAATATTCAAGCGCTTTAACTTGAGATTGGTAAGCATTTTGTTTTTTGTCCACTTGAAATTGTTCTTCAAGTTTTTTCATTTTTTTCTTGGCCTGAATTTTCATCATGATGTCGGCCACTGAACCAGCAAGAGAGGTCATTCCAAAAATTTTTTTCGAGGTACAGGTACTTTCTTTACCACTTTTTCCAAACATGGTGATAACACCTAGTGCAGCATAGGCCATAGAGATGAGAGAATTTCCTTGCAGTTTTTCAGCTTTACTTGGATCAGATTGAACGCCAGAATTTTTTTCTGCTAAGGCCTTATGACATTGAGATCTAGAATTGATATCTTCAATTTTATTACAAGCATCAGCTTCATTTCTCATGGCCTTCGCCGCCACTCTCGTAATACAACGATTGAGTTGAGGATTCCATTCCATCGAACTATCTTTTGCACAATCATTTCGTTGGCCATCTAAAGCAGCATCTTGGGCCAATACAGAATTGACTGAAAAAGAGTTTAAAAAGAGAAAACAGGATAGCAATATGATTTTTTGATTTTTAAACATAAGAAAATTATAGACCTTTTTTAAAAAATCAAAAGCTTAGAAATGGAAATAGTTTCTAAATACTTCTTTTTTAATAGCTTTAGTGATACAAGCATTCATATATTAACTGACTAAAATAGTTGGCAAGATGAAGTTATTTATCATTTTATTCCTAAATCTCATAAATGTGACAAACGCATTTGAACTAAAAACTGGCGATATTATTTTAATTTCTTTTAACTGTTATGAATGCAAACTCATTGAAGAAGAGACCCATTCCAATTATTCGCATTCAGGAGTCATTCAAATTAAAAATGGCGAAGTAAATGTACTACAAGCTTTAACCAATGTGCATGCCATAAAGTTATCTGAATTTTTAAAATACAAAAGAAAGGATACTCAAAGCTTAATTTTAAGAGCAAAAGAAAGTGAATTAATTGAAGGAGAGATTTCACAAAATGAATTTGAAAAGGTCTATCAAGAGAAATTTAAAGGTTTAAAATTTGACTCTTTCTATTCATGGGAAAATTTCGATGAAGAAGGAAGAGAAAAGCTTTATTGCTCTGAATTTGTCTCTAAATTCATAGATCATTTCATGATTCAACCAACCATTCCAAGGCCAATGACTTATAATCTCCATTTAGAATTTTGGAAAAAGTATTTTAAAGGAAATGTTCCAGAAGGGGAGCTTGGAAACTCACCAGCATCTTTTTTAACAGATAATAGATTTTTGATTTTGGGCCCTCTTCATGACTAATGAGAGATTTCATTCTGGTCAAATTCAACTATTAAATTTTTTTAATGATAAGGTTTTAAATTTTATTAATCTAAAAAAAGATTTTTCAATTTTAGATATTGGCTATGGTGATCGATCGATTTTTGAACAGTGGAACTTTGAAATTCAACCAAATGTTTTGGCCATTGACCCAAATGGTTTAAAGCGAGATCATGAATTTATTGATTATAAACAAATCTCTCTTTTTGATTTAAAAGATCAATCCTTTGATTTGATTTTTGATTCACATACCTTACATACCCTAAATTCAATCAATGAATTTAAAGAAGCCATTTTAAATATTTCTAAGCTTCTATCAACTGGAGGCTTGTTTGCTATTGAGTTAAATATTTTTAAAGAGAATTCAACATTTGATGGAAGATTAAAATTGAATTATTTAGATGTTGAGAAATGGATAATAGAATCTGGTTTAGAGATAAAGCTTTTTTTATTTTTAAATAATGCAGTTTTTTATCAAGGTATGATGGAAGGGGAAATTTTACAAATAATTGCTCGTAAAAAATAAAAAGGCCCATAAAACTTATGGGCCCTTCACACAACAACAAACACTATCCTTTCGGAGGATATTTGGGGTTGGCGCCCCAAAATCGTTAATTATAATCCTGTGGATTAGGTCTTTTCCCAGAGATTCGACCTTTTGTCAACTTGCGCACTACTAGCTCTGTAACTTCTTCAGGATAAATAACACGATTTCTAATTTCAATGTTAGCTTCTTTGTCTAATGATTCTAATACCTTAATGCTTTCCTTTAAACTCAACTGTCCGATCAATTCACCATTCACAAGCTTAATGGCACTAAGATCTTGGGCCTTAATTGAGTGGGCCGAAACATTTAAAGATAGAGCGAAAAGTAAAATAACGATGAGTCCTTTCATAAATGACCTCCTGTTAAAATCGATCTATCCTTGATCGCTTATTGTTGAAACATATATATACATGTTTGATGCCAAAATTAAGTAACTGAAAATCGGTGAAACCTTACTTTTAAGAAGTGCCAAAAAGTCTAATAGTGGCAATATGACACTAAAAATAAATGAATTGGTATAAGTTTGTCTTTTATATTAGAGGATCACAGATAAGCAAAGATCGTCATCACCAACTATTTTTTCAATCTCATCTTTCGTATACTGAGAGATCTTTTTCAATATAAGTTCAAAGACTGATTGATCAGAATAATGAAAACGATCGACACTAGAATCGATTTGAAATTTTAGACAAAAATTTAGCCAGAATTTTTCTTCTACACAGGCTAAAGCGATATAGTGATTATCTTTGGTTTGATAAAGGGCATAGCAAGGATACATTCCATTATGTAAATATTTGGTGCGCATTTGTATTCGATCTTTTTTAGGCCAGAAAATCCCATAAAGATTTTCTGTTACTTCATCCAAATATGTTTTAACAAATTCAGTCTGATGACTTTTAAGACTTTTTACATAAAAGGCCAATAATTCTGTAGCAGCGAAATGACCAAATGAAATTCCTGCAATCGGAAGAAATGGGGGAGCAACGATTTTTTCATTTTGATTGTGAACATGTAGTGATAAAAGCCCCGTATGAGCAAGGGCATTCAAATCATGCATGGACTTGGTTGTTTTTTTAGAAGCAAGTAGTTCGATAACCACTTGAGATTTATTTTTATCCCATTCATCTTGAGTTAATTTTAATTTTTTTCTAGTAGAATCTGGAAGACCCATAATCACTAAATCTGCTTCCATCACTAATTGGTGAATCTTTTCTTGATCATGAGAATTGTTAAAGTCAAAACGTAATACTTTTTTTCGACAGTTTAAATTGTCATACCAATCTACAAATGAATTATCAAACTCAGAAAATAAACCTGATAAAAATGAATCTTGAAATTTATGATCTTCGATTTTAAAAACCTCAGCTCCTAAGCTTTCTAGGACGTATCCGGCAAATGGACCAGGCAAACGATGAGTTAGATCGACTACTTTTAAATTTGTCAGAGGTCTTTTCATTTTATCCTTCTACTTTAGGAGTGATGGTTTGAATAAATTCATCAAGCCCCATTCCTTTTAGTTCAACTTCTTTCATATTTTCAATCATCCAAGTTTTTTCATCTTCAGTATGATAATCTAAGACAAAGCGATGTAAAAAATAGGCCATGATTGATTTAAACTTTTCATCAGTTGAGAAACTCTTAGGAACACGAATCACTCTGTAAGCTTCTATCGGATATGTTAAAGCTCGTAATGCTTCACCAGCATTAACAGGATTAATTTTTAAAATAGTTTGTCCCATTTTTTCTTCAATAGAAGATAAAAGATCAAGAACTTCTTGATCTTTAAATAAGACAGCAAGACGCTTACTAATTAAAACAAAACTAGCGGCCAATGATTTAAATGATTGATCGAAACAATTGAATTCATCATTAAAGTGATGAACATAATCATTTGAAAACTTAGCTCTAGTTAATATTCTATCTTGATCAATAAATTCTTGAAGAATAAATTTGTGACAATCTCTTGCGTTGTTTTTAAAGATTTCATCAGCAGAAATCTCATAAAGTCGCACTTGTAATTCAAGAAAACTTACATAATCTTCAAAAAGAGGGTATGGCAGAAGATTGGTTGTAGAATGATTTAATCTCATAGATTCTTTTAATTGAATAAATGAATTGAATATTTTTTCATAAGAATTTTTTACCAACTGAGAGGCCATGTTTTTTATAACATCAATTGGCGAATATTGAATTAAATCAATCAGTGCGGTTAAGAGCATAAAGTTATGAGAGGCAATTCCTTTACTGTCTGTTTTAGGAGGAATGCGATTTTTTCTTTCATTAACAATGGCACGATTAACTTTTCGAACTATGTTCCAGTTTTCTTGCTGGTAAAATTCCTCTTTCATGGCACTGTTTAAAGAGATGACGTTTAATTGATTTTGATAGTTTCCCTCTGTGCTTATCTGATACCAGTTTTTTATTTTATTCATTTCCTTGGACAGGGTTTCATTTTCATCATCAACTTGGTTTATGGCATCTTCAAATTCATTTTCAGTGAAAGTAAAATATAATCCCTCAACACCTTCAGAAGCCGAAGCTTGAGAACTAAAAAAATATCCATTCTCTGAAAGCATTTCTTTTTCTAGATAATCAAGAGTGTTTATGATTGAGTCAAATACCAAAGGACTTGGATAGATAAGAGACAATTTATTCATTACTTTTAAAAATTGAGCTTGATCATAAAGTGTTTTTTCAAAATTTGGAACTTTCCACATGGCATCTTGTCCATAACGATGAAATCCACCTCTGGCAATATCATTAATTCCACCACAAAGCTGTTTTTCTAAAGTTTGAACGATAAATTCCCCTTGTTCTTTCGAAATCATTCCCTCAAGCATCTGTTCTAAGGCCCATTCATAAAATGCTTGTTGAGGAAACTTCGGAACAGTTTTAAATCCACCATTATTTAAATCTCTATACTCTGAGATCGCTTGCATGATGCTAGATGGATTCGGAAAATGTCCTTCGAATTTAATTTTTTCTCCTAAGATATATCCTTCTTTAATTTTTTCAAAAATATGTTCAGCATTTTTGTCCACTTGTGCACGATCTTGGTGATAGGCCCGATGCATTTCTTTTATTAAATCTAAAAAACCTATGCCATTTTCTTGAGATGAATTTAAAGAAAAATAAGTCCCTGCAAAAAATGTCTTCAAATCATTTCTTAAAAAAACATTAAGAGGCCAACCACCATTTTTTCCAAAATAGGGCAAAGTTTTTTGATAGTAGCTATCAAGGTCAGGGAACTCATCTTTGTCTACAAGGATACAAATAAAGTTTTCATTTAAAAAATTGGCCACTTCAAGATTTTGAAAACACTCATTGGCCATTTCATGACACCAATGATTTGAATTATAGCCAATTGAAAGAAATATCGGGAGATTATCATTTTTCGCTTTTTGAATAGTCTCTTCGCTATAACTTTGCCAATGTATACTTTGGGTCGACATGGACTGTAAGAAAAGTGATTTTTCGCTACTTAGTCGATTAAAATTTAATTGATTCATAAATTTCCTTAAAATTGTTTGAATTATTATAGACTTAATTCTGTTTTAAAGTGAAGAAGATATTGATTATTCATAGATTTAGATATGTAAAAAATTCAAAATGACAGAGATAGTCTAGACGTATTTATAAACTTTTGAGTATGACTAGTTTATGAATAAATTCTTGATTTCGATTCCAATCATTTTACTTGGATATTTCTATTTCCATGTGGCGACTTTTGTATCTTTAAAAGTCATAGACGCACAAATAGAAAGTGGTTCAATTCAATTAGGCCCAATGCCTAATAGCATCAGTCTATTTTATGATTTTAGGGGAGTAGAGAAGTCATACAGAGATGGTGTCAATTTACAATTCTCAAAAGTTTTAACAAAAGATGAGTTTGAATCATTTATTTTTAATAATCTCCATGATGCCCATAAAAATGATGCAAAACCAGTCATGAAAGAAATTTTAAAGGTTGCTGAAGATTATCAACTTGATCCATTTTGGCTTGTCTCGATTGCACTTGTTGAAAGTCGATTTCAATTAAATGCTGTAAGTAATAAAAATGCGAGAGGAATAATGCAAATTAGACCTGATACAGCAGCACATTTATTAAAAGTTTTAAAAAGAGATTCAGATGATCAAGCGGTTTTAGCATCTTATACAAATTATAAAATAAATCTGGATTTAGCTGGTTTTTATTTAAAGAAACTTTTACAAAATTTTCGTATGGATTATCAACTTGCTACAGTCGCATACAATGTTGGCCCTAATAAATTAAAGTCGATGTTAGAATCCAATGAATCTTATTCAGATAATAATTATTTAAAAAAAGTAAATAAGGCCTACGCTGAAATAACTAGAGACTTTTCCGTCGTAGCGAATTTTAAAATAGAAGCAGTGTCTAAGAACAAACAACTCGCCCAAAATTGATTCTCTGAAATTAATGACTTTGTTCTTTTCTACAAAAAAGGTTGAATCTGATCTTTTTTCTGTACTTTATGCCAAAATTTCATAAAAATTTGTATGTTAACATCGGAGAAGTTTGCATTATGCATAATAAACATTATGACAAAGTGATCGCTATTGATGGGCCATCTGGTTCAGGAAAATCAACGATTGCTAAAGAGCTAGCGAAATTTCTTAAAGTTCTTTATATCGATACTGGATCTATGTTTCGCGCGCTTGCTTATGTTTGTGATCAAAGAGGTGTGAATTTAAACGATGAAGTTCAACTCAATGATTTTTTAAAGAACATCCATTTTGAGTATGGTGTATCTGATCAGGTGCTCATTCGTATAGACGGAATTGATTTGACTGACAAAATTAGAGAACATCATGTATCACATTTAGCTTCGGTTATTTCTCAAATACCATCGATCAGAAATTATCTCTTAGATTTCCAAAGAAAATTGGCGGAAGATAAAATATGTGTCATGGAAGGACGGGATATTGGGACGGTGGTATTTCCTGATGCTTTTTCAAAATTTTTCATAACAGCTTCTGCTGAAATTAGAGCGCAAAGAAGATTGAATCAGTTAAAAGAGAAAGGTGATCAAGAGATTACTTTAGAACAAATCATTTCAGATGTTAAAAAAAGAGATGAGACTGATATGAATCGATCAGTTGCTCCTTTAAAAAAAGCAGAGGATGCTCAGTTAATCGATTCCACTGAACTTTCTTTAGATAAAGTCATCGCAATTTTATCAAATGAAGTTAGATTTCGAGCTGGACATTTAGGTTTTCAAATATGAAATTTTTAATCAATCGTTCAGACGCAATTGGCGATACTGTTCTGACAATTCCTATGGCAAAATTGATTAAAGAAAGATTTCCTAAAAGTCATATTACTTTTTTAATTTCCCCTAAGTCTCAAGATTTATTTATAAACAATCCATATGTAGATCAAGTGATTGTTTATCATCGACACTTGCCTAGTTATTTAAAAATTAAGCAAGTCGTTTCTATTTTTAGAAAAGTAAATCCCACTCATTATTTTTATGTCGGTGGAGGATACCTCCCAAATTTGATCGCATTTTTGTTATTCATTTCTTTTAGAGGCGGTCTTAAGTCAAAATGGCATACTTATTTATTTTTAAATAATGGAGTCAGACAAAAAAGATCTATGGTTTCTATGCATGAAATGGAATTTAATCTTTCCTTGTTAAGTCCATTAGGAATTAAATTTCATTATTCAGAAAAAATGAATTATCGACCGGAATTTTATCTTACTGATGATGAAACCAAAGTTTCACTGAAAGATTTTCAGTCTATTTTAAATGAAAACAAGATGAGCGATAAAAAATATATTGTCATTCATCCAGGTATGACCGGTCATACTCTAAATTGGTCTTCAAGAAATTATGCACGTTTTATTATTAAGATGATGCAAAGATTTCCTGGTAAGTATAATTACATTATTTCCTATACCCCATCAGATGATAAATACTTAGTAGGTATTCGAGAAATTCTAACAACTAATAATTTAATGAATTCAAAAGAGATTTTCTTTTTTAATGGTCTAACTGTAGGTCTTCGTAAATATATGGCGATCATTTCAAAAGCAGAACTTTTTTTGGGGCCAAGTACTGGCACCACACATCTAGCAAGTGTATTAGGTGTTCCTACGGTGGCCATTTATTCTCCAATTAAGGCTCAATCTTCGATGCGTTGGGGGCCAGTGCCTGAAAAAAAAGAACAGGTGAGGGTTTTAGTTCCTGATGTTATTTGTGGTGAAGTTCTTTCTTGTGCCAAAAAGGAATGTCCTTACTACGAATGTATGGGAAAAATCGAAGTAGAAGATGTTATAAAAGAAGCTATTCAAATTATGGATTTTAAAAATGACTAATTTAATTACAGAAAAAAGATTTTATGAATTATTAAATAATTTTAAAACAATTGGCGACATAGCAGTTGTTGGTGATGTGGGAATTGATAAATATACTTTTGGTGAAGTAAAAAGAATTTCTCCTGAGGCACCTGTTCCTGTTTTAGAAGTGAGTAAAGAATGGTTAAAGTTAGGATTAGCCGCAAATATTACCCATAATCTTAAAACGCTTGGAATTAATTCTACTTTATGTGGTGTGGTCGGTGATGATGTTCATGCTAGTGTATTAGAAAACTTGTTAGAGGATGAAAATCTAAAAACTTGGGGCTTAGTTCGAGACAATCAAAGGAAAACAATTTTTAAAGAAAGAGTGACCACTAATACTCAACAAATTTGTCGAATTGACTATGAAACAACTGATGAACTTGATCCAAAAACTGAATTAAAGCTTATTCAAAGAGTGAATGATTTTTCAAATTCTCATACTGCACTTATTTTAGAAGACTATGCTAAAGGAACTTTAACAAAAAATGTCATAGCTCAATTAATTTTAAAATTTAATGAATTAAATAAGATTGTAGCAGTTGACCCAGGTAGAACAACACCACCGCTTTTTTATAAAAATTGCACTCTTTTAAAGCCGAATTTAAAAGAGTCAAAACTAATGGTTGAAAGTTTAGGTTATAAAGAAAAAGACGTGAAAAAAATTGCTGAAATATTGATTGAAAAAATTAACCCAAAATATTTAGTCATTACGATGGGTGCTGATGGAATGGCCCTTGTGGATACCACCAAAGCATTTGCATTAGATATTATTCCAACAGTAGCAAACGAAGTATTTGACGTTTCAGGTGCTGGAGATACCGCAATTAGTGCCTTGACCGCTTCACTTTTATCTGGAGCATCTTTAGTCGAAGCTGCATGGATTAGTAACTGCGCAGCTGGAGTAGTCGTCGCGAAAAAAGGAACTGCAACCGTGACAATTTCAGAACTTCAAGATTTTTATCTTAAGTTAAATCAAAAATATAATAGCAAATGAGTGATTTAGTTCCAGCTGGTCCTGTTTTCTATTTTGCAAGTTTTCTCTATCATCAATCTATTAATGTTGAATTTTTAAAAGATTTATTTAATCAAAAGTGCCCGTCGCCATTTTTAATTTTTGAGCATGATTTTTGTCCCATGAAAAAATTTTATTCAAAAGAAATGGGACCGACAGAAGAGTTATCTCGAATTATTCTTGTTTCGACGACTTTAATGCAAAGAACTTCATCTGTAGATTTAAAATTATGGTCAACTCAAATTGAAAATGAATATTCTTTTGAAAAAAAGCGAAAAATAAATTTTGATATTGGTTATCTATCATTAGAGCAGTTAATTCTTTTAACCGGAAAGAACTTTGTTCATAGAATTTATTTAGATCAAGGTGTTTATGTTGATTTAAATTTGATTTATGAACAAAATAATTTTAAGTCCTTGGCCTGGACATATCCAGATTATCAGCACCCAGATTTTATCGAATTCTTTCTTTTTGCTAGAAATCTTCTTTTACAGAAAATTAATTCTTGACAAAATTAATTCAATGCGTTATCATCTCAATGTTCCTTCTCATTTCAGGTAAAAATGTTTTGGAACAAAAAACCCGTGGAAAGGGCGAGACCAGTCGAAAGGTTGGTTGAGCAAAGCTTTAAGTCTCTAAGTGCGGTTTTTCGCATATGAGTTACTTGGTTGCCGAAACGGAAAAAGTCTTCTTTCTTTGTTGGACGTGAACGGGTCGATGTAGCGTGGTGAGCGATACATTGGAAGAAAGTTGATTTTTGGGAGGAAATCTTGGGTCCATAACGTAGTATTTTTCTGACTGCGTCCTTTTCTTAAAATTTTGTTTTTTCTAGCACCTCAGGAGGACTGGAACATTTTAAATTACCCTTTTGTTAGGGACATTAAATTTTGATTAAAATCGAAAGTAAATAGTGGCGGCGAAGTAGATCTTCGCCGCTTTTGTTTTTAGACATTTAGCTTGTCAAACTCTGTTCATTCGTGGAAGAATTCCCCCTCAATCATTCAAAAAATTGCAGGGAAATTCATGAGTCAAAAATTAGAAAATCTTAAATCAGAATTTTTAGAAAAAATCTCAAAATTAAACAAAGAAGCTGATGTTTTAAATTTAAAATCAGAATTTATTGGTAAAACTGGCCTTGTTTCAGAGCTTTTAAAAACTTTAAAAGATATGAATCCAGAGGAGCGAAAGGAATTTGGTCCAAAGGCCAATGCCCTAAAAGATTTTATACAAAGTGCTTGTGATGAAGCCTTGTCTAAAATAGAAGTGATCGAGATTAATAAGAAATTAGAAAAAGAAAAAGTTGATATCTCTCGCACTGAAAATCAATTCGTTAAAACTTTTAAAAGTGGTGGATACCATCCACGGACTATAGTTCAACAAGAAATTGAAGATATTTTTCTCTCAATGGGATTTGAAGTTTTAGATGGCCCGCACATTGAAGATGAATTTCATAATTTTGAAGCACTTAATATCCCGGCCGATCACCCTGCCAGAGATATGCAAGATACTTTTTGGTTTCAAGATCCTCATCATTTTGAAGGAAAAAAACATTTGCTTCGAACTCATACTTCCACTATTCAAGTGCGAGGAATGATGAACAAAAAACCTCCATTTCGTTTTATCGCTCCTGGAGTTGTATTTCGCTGCGAACGAACAGATGCTTCACATGAAATGGTTTTTACCCAACTTGAAGGAATGATGGTTGGTAAAGATATTTCTGTCGCCAATCTTATTTATTTCATGAAAACAATTTTAAAAGAAATTTTTAAACGTGAGGTAGAAGTTAGACTGAGACCTGGATTTTTCCCTTTCGTTGAACCTGGTTTTGAATTAGATATCCGTTGTCTTATTTGTGAAGGAAAAGGATGCTCTGTTTGTAAGCATGTGGGCTGGGTAGAACTTCTTCCATGTGGAATGGTTCATCCGAATGTTTTGAAAGCAGGTGGCATTAATCCTGATGAATATAACGGATTTGCTTTTGGCCTTGGGCTTGATCGATTAGTTATGATGAAATACGGAATCGATGACATTCGTCATTTGCAAAGTGGCGACCTGCGCTTCAATACTCAATTTAAACAATATTAATTAAGGATTTTATATATGTTAATTTCAACTGATTGGATTAAAGAATTTGTAAATATTCCAAATCTACCGGCAAAAGATATTGCCAGTCGTTTCACTTTGGCCACTGCTGAAGTAGAAGATGTTTTAACGGTTAATGCTTTCTTAGAAAATATCGTCGTTGCAGAAATTTTATCTTTCGAACGTCATCCGGAAGCAGACAAATTAAATTTAGTAACTTTTAAAATTAGCGAAACAGATATTCGTAAAGTGGTTTGTGGCGCTGCTAATGTAAAGGTTGGATTAAAAGTTCCTTTTGCACCATTAGGCACCAAACTTCCTAATGGACTTCTTCTTGAAGCAAAAAAAATTCGTGGAGTTTTATCTGAAGGAATGCTTTGTTCAGAGGAAGAATTAGGACTTAAAGATTCATCAGAAGGTATTCTAGAATTACCGACGAATACTCCAGTTGGTCTTTCGATGCTTACATATTTGAATCGAACAAAAGATGTTATTTTAGATGTCGATAATAAATCTCTTACTCATAGACCAGATCTTTGGGGACACTATGGTATGGCCCGTGAATTTTCGGCCATGTTTAATGAAACTCTTAACAATCCATTTAATCAACAATGGGAAAATCAATTGATGAAGCTTATGAATCAAGAAGCTTCTCCGATTAAACCTCGTTTTGAAGGTGAGAGTGCGGGAATTTCTTATATGGGACTTTCAGTTGATGGCGTGAAAGTTTCAGAGTCTCCTGATTGGCTAAAAAATCGTTTGATTGCTTGTGGCCTTCGTTCGATTAATAGCATTGTCGATATTTCAAACTACGTGATGCTTGAACTTGGTCTTCCATTACATATTTTTGATCGCAGTAAAATTTCTGGATCTGAAGTCGTTATTCGCTTAAATAACACGCAAAGTGAATTTACCACACTAGATGAAATCAAGCGAAATTTACTTGCCTCTGATACAGTGATTGCAGATAGTAACGGACCTCTTGTTTTAGCTGGTATTATGGGGGGATTAAATTCAGGCGTGAGTGATTCTACTCAAAATATTTTTATTGAAGTGGCCAATTGGAAAGCGGCCATGGTGAGAAGAACTTCTACTCGTCTAGGACTTCGTACGGATTCATCTCAGCGCTATGAAAAAACTCTAGATAGTCAGCTTTCTTTAAGAACCATGCTTAGAACATTAGACTTAATTTTAAAACTTAATCCGAATGCAAAAGTGATCGGTAAGATTGAATACGCAGGTGTGAATTTATCTGATTTTAGGCCTCTTGAAATTAATTCATCACTTTCAAAAATTAATACTGTTTTAGGAACGGCTTTATCTTTTGATAAGGTTTCAAAAATTTTAACTGATCTTGATTTTAAAGTTGCTGGAAATGAAGCGAGTATGACTGTTTCAGTTCCAAGTTATCGCTCAACTAAAGATATCGAAGTTGAAGCTGATTTAATTGAGGAAGTTGGGCGTATTATTGGTTACGATAATATAACATCGCTTAGCCCACTTGATGGTATTAAGCCTGTGAAGCTTTCTGAGATACAAAAAGTTCAAAGAAAAATTCGTGATTTCTTGGTATATCAATCTCGTTCTTTTGAAATTATGACTTATCCACTGATTGGCGATTCTTTATTAAAGAAAGTTTCTTGGGTCAATCAAAATCCATTAAAACTTTTTAATGCCCTTTCAGTTGATCACGATACGATGAGAACCAGTTTAATTCCAAGTTTACTTTCTGTTACTGAGTTAAATACAAAAAATTTTGAACGTGCTAGATTTTTTGAATTGGGAAGAGTTTACAATCCTGATTCAAAATCTTTTTCTAAAGAATCATTACAAGTAGGAATGGTTTATTTTGATCGTGATCAATCTCCTTTTGTTGAATTAGAAAACTCAATGATTAATCTTTTAAACTCGCTTAATTTAAGTTTTGATTTAGTTGAATCAAATCCTAAATTTCCCAATACTCATTTACCTTCAGAATGGCTTGGTGTTCATCCATTTGAACAAATCAATATTCGAGTTATGGGTAAACTTCACGGGGCGATTTTAAGTATTCACCCTTTGATACTTTCTAAATTAAAAATTAAAGGACATGTTTCAATGGCCATTTTTGATTTATCTTTATTTGAAAATTATTCTCCTAAAGATAAAGTTAAATATAAACCTTTAAGTAAATTTCCTTCATCTTCTTTTGATTGGACGGTGAAAGTACCTTCGCAGGTTAAGGTTGCAGACGCTCTAAATGCTGCCAAAAAAGTGAAGCTTAAAGAGCTGGTTTCATTAGAGATTTTAGATATTTATCCATCTAATGATGAGAATCATGTAACGCTGCGAGCAACACTGTCCGATGAGACCACGACTTTGTCGTCTGAGTTCTTAAAAGGTGCAGAAACTGCTCTTATTGACGCTACTTCAAAGGCAGGTTTTAATTTAAAATAATTTTTTAAAAAAAGTGTTGACGTTGTTGTAACTAATCTATAATATCGCCACTCAACCATAGTGATTATTAATTAAAACAAAATTAATTTTCTTGGAAGCTCTTTAAAATTTTAATAAGAAGTGAAAAGTTTTGTCGCCTTTTGGCGACGAAGTAAGATGAGAAAGGTCCCAAACAAAAAAAATTTTCCGACGTAACTAATCTGTCACGTTCATAATGTTGAA